>Ga0116231_10006987_pt1 | contig 21056 bp, 11 predicted proteins | sample S1TSphgellanicum_2_FD_89695 | JGI IMG/M metagenome (GOLD analysis project Ga0116231, IMG submission 89695) | Host-associated microbial communities from peat moss isolated from Minnesota, USA - S1T2_Fd - Sphagnum magellanicum MG | ecosystem: Host-associated > Plants > Peat moss > Unclassified...
AAAGTTTTGAGAATTCTGTTAGGTAAGGAAGCAGCACAGCAGATTCACATCAATTACCAGCCATGGAAAAAACATGCATGAGATTCAAAACCTTGCAGCCCCAATATTATACATGATTGACTATATATCCATAAAAGAATTTTCACAGACAAGGTTGACCTAAACAAGCATGCTCTGGGACTTGGCAGCAGTGTATGTATTCACCTGGAAAACAACTGCCCGCAGAACTGCCTCATCTGCTTCAGCCAACTCCTTCTCCTGATCCAGGCATCCCAAATGATCCCTTTTTCATGAATGCCCCAGTTTTGACAAGAATGCCTCCATTTTGTCGTCTACATCAGCTCTAACTCAAAAGATGCCACACCTATGTCTATCATGAAGCATGTCATATGCTCCAACAATGATGCTTACCTTGACTTCTGCAGTGCGACGAAGTGCCTGCATCATGTCCTCCACTCCCACCATTGCATGTCGTGCCTGCAAACAATCAATCACATCAAGCTTGGGAAGGAACACACACACAGAGAACATATCTACAAGATTGCACAGAAAACTCCACAACACTTTGAAGGTGAAACAACAAGAATGAGTGTAGCCATAACCTTATGAACTTACAAAATACACAGAACATGCACGCATGCACACACATGCAGAACCAGGAATTCAATAACAAACATCTCAAACGGCGGATGCACAGGAATAGAACACAGCATGACCAATGAAAAGTCCAGAAGACCCAAGGCAGGTACTATTTCATGCACAGACATTGCTAATCCCAGTAGAGGTTTCAACTAATTTCCTCACAGGTTCCATCCTTACCCGCATCGACTTCATTTCATCCAGTGCTGCAAGAATGTCCATTTCCTGCTTCGACTCAATTGTACGATTTTCAAGTGCCTTCATCGCATCACCCATCTCCTCTGTATTCTTCTGCTTAACTGCTTCATCCATGGCCTGAATCATCCAACAACCTCAAAAGAGTCATAATGCTTGGCATCGTGACTTATCCAGCAGTACAACAGCTGTCTCTGCTAAAACAGGTAACATTACATTACAGTATCCAGAAATATGAACACAACCATATTGGAGTCATGTCTTCAAATTTTTACCAACAAAATTTCTGGAAAAGCATCATTAGGGTCTAGCAGGATCTAAAATGAGCAGACCTCATCTGTAGCTCGCCAAGGCTCAAAATTCCGAGAAGCTCCACTCTCCATTATGTAATCACTATTCTGTGGATCAGTTTTCATCGTGAGTTCTGCTGAACATCTGCTGCACTTGAAGTAAAACCGAAAGATTTGGATTCCCAAATAAGTCTGCACCAACAAAACAAAAACACCAGGTCAATTCCTAGGGCTGCTGATGCCCTATCTGTCAACAAAAATTAGATAAGCTCTTCAATGGATAGAGTTTTCAATAGTCTCAGTTTAGAGAAAAAAGAGCTAAACATTTGATGTTTACAGAAGTGATAGAAACTGCTATGGTGATGCAGAAAACAGTATGGAATTGAGGTTCTAGAACTGCTGAACCTTCAATTCCAGAGCTGTAACTAAACACCAGGGACAACAGATTTTATGAATATCTTCTTCACTGAAAAATAACTCTGCAAAAAATTCTGATTTTTTAAGATATAATGCTTTGTAGCAGCAATACAATGGTGCAGAACATCATAAGAAAGTCTTAGACACAAGCCAGACATGTTCCTCAAACCACTCTTTAGAATTTTTCTGAAAAGTGGAAGAGCTGGTTGTCACATGCACCATAACTCCATGGAGTGACTCCATTCTTTACAGCACAAGTGGATGGAACAACACACAGTTCGTAACAGGATGTTTGCACTTCTGACAACTTCAATAGATCCAAATCTCTTGTGGACACTGAAGATATCAAGGACACCATGTCTAGCAACTAAACAAACTGCTTGTTTTTCTTCAACCCTACAGCTATTGATTCCGCATCAGAAGTGAAGAACACTTTCTACGACTGTGAGCAAGGTCATGTTGTTGCAGTAACCTTCCCCACAAGCACTGCGATGTTTCCTTGTTTCAAAACACTTCTGGTAACATCTAGCAACCTGATTTGAGGAGGTTTCATGCCATTTTTCCTAACCTTTTAAGCTTTGTTGTCATGCCTTAATGCACACAAAACTACCAACGGAGTTCTTCTGCAAGGAAGTTAGGGTTTGGTGTGGGGGGGGACGGGGGAAAAATGGATTGAACAGAAAGCGCACCTCGCCTTCGCAATCTTCTTTCCGCGAGTTGAATTTGGTGCCTTTGTAGATATAGTTGCCGCAGGTGGTGCAGCGGATACTCATGGGAAGCATCATGCGCACCTTGATCTGCTGATTCTTGGGCTGCTTGCGCCTCGGGATTTTGGCTGGATCAAAATCCGGCGGATAGTACTTGTTCAACACTTTTCTTTCTCCCATCCTGCTTGCTTGCCGCTCACAAACCCAACTTCCAAAACAAGAACTGCTATACCCTTCTTCTTCTTCTTCTTCTTCTTCTTGTGCTTCTCCTCCTTCTTCTGGTTTGCTTCAGAGCTTTGAAAACAAAATTTCTGCTTTCACACAAAACCCTAATAAAGCAGCATCCACATCCCAAGTGAGCCAGTACGCACCAGCAGTAGTGAGTGTTTGCAGAGTTTTCAATCGCCAAAAGTGAGGAAACATAATCTAAATCGCCATATCTCAATATTTGGTTTTCAGTGTATAGCCAAAAATACAGAAAGATGATGAATGATTATTATTTCATATTTTCTTTATAGCCAGATTTTTGGCTATATTTTCCTAAGGTGATAAACACTTTTTTCTTACCTCTTTCTATGGATGATCACCACCTTTAGCCACAAACAAAAATTCTTAAAAAAACATTGCTCGTCCTTAAGGCTTGACTTGATAAGAAAATATTTTTGTTTGTTGTTGCACAATGGGCACCTACTTTAGGGTAAGTAAGCCCATCACCAAACATTGACCCATGATCAATGTCTTTGTTGGTCACAAAGAGGCTTATGAACAAACAACAAAGAGCTTTCCACTGTTCACAGCACACCCTATGGTTGAACACATGGTTTTAAAAACTTTGTTTGGTTTTTTCTTTAATTTTAATAAATTATTATGATTTTAAGCTTCCAAGTAGTGATTTTTTTATGTTTTCAATTATATGTGTGGCATTCTAATTTTTTTTTAAGAGAAATGTACAATTAAAAAAAGTGTTTGGTGATAAGTTTAGAATTTTGTCGTGTTCCAATGCATTCAAATTTGGAAAAATCCCAATGTATTGGGTTTCAAGTGTTTGGTTAAAAGTGGGATTTAAGGCAAATCCACAAATTTGATGACTCATTATATGAGGGCAATATTTGGTGATGGGTTTAGAGTTGTCACGTTCCAATAAACATATAAATATAAATCTTTTAAAATCCCAATTCAAGGGCATTTAAGTGTTCGACTAATGGTGTGATTTCACTGGATTTTGAGTGAATTCACTGATTGTAATGAACAGGGACCAATGAAAAGTGGTGAATTCACTGCTCTAATGAACAGGTGAACATGGATTAATGAATTGCACCCAAATTTTGTAATAGAGTTTGCGCACCTTCTAACAATTCAACCTCAAAATCAAACTATGCATTGTTGGCTTCAGATACTATGGCTTAACATTGATGAACAACCTTTAAGGATTACCAAAAAGATCCCTACACTTAATACTTTGCATTTCTTGTCAGACAAGAGCATTAGAATATCAATTCTCAATGTCAAGTTCAATCCAATTGTTTAACCGGGCATTCATTCTTCTCAACTAATCAAAACATGTCCAACTTATTGCCAAGTGTCCTAATGAACTCCAATATTTTTTAAAGATTTTAGTTCCCAATGCAATAATGCTAAGATCAACACAAAAGTGAAAGTAGAAAAAGAATATGATGAATGCAAATTTTCATACATAAACAAAATCTTAATAAAAAAAGTTCAACAAGTTTTTAAACCACCATTGGATATAATGATATACAATATCACAAATAAGAAAGAGTGCAAAGAAAGTAGGCTATTGTAGATTTCAACATGTTCCCATGTATAGAAGCTTGAGATTCATACCCACAACAAACACAACTTGATAAGAAATGAAAATTTGGAGTGAAAAGACTTTGTAAATTTTTGTTGATTTTATTATTTGTACTTAAGTTTTTTATTCACATGCAATAAATTCATTTCTTGGCTAAATCCACTTTTTATTTTCTTAGTACGATTATAGGAAGGATTTAAGGGCATACCTCTTGTGGGGTTTGACCACATACCTTTGATTTATTAGAGGTGTTAGGGCTAGGAAGACAAGGCTCACATGATGTTCAATGTGTCTTGTAGGAGAAGGAAGAGTTTGCTAGATTGGCCAATTATGGATAAGGAAAAAAAATTATTTCAACTTACATCACACAAAAGACAATCGTGAATAGGGACCATGCTACACATGCAACATGTAAATGCACAAATGAATCATTAGAAGAAGCCTTGGATGTAATTAAAAAAAGGGTAACTTCAATAAAGAAGACCAACAATTTATGAAATATATATTCTTAAGTTCCTCAATTTCCAACCATATAAATGACAAAACCAAAATTTAGAAAGTTGGCCCACTACGTATGTAAAGGAAGAGGATGCAATTGTCATTACTTGAAATCTAAACATGCAAAAATGTGGCCTATTTATAATATTGTGGCAACTCAATATGAAGGTGGTAAAACTTATATAAACCTAATTTACATCAATTCAAAATGGTGTACCATGAAACCCTTGGCAGTATTACTTTTATTTTTTTAAACCCAAAATTGACCATTCAACTTAGAAAAAGACTTGAAGAATGTAATACACAAGGCTTTACTAGCTAGTTATGTAATCCATTTCGTCAAACTTATAAGTAAGTTAACATAATTAGAATGTAAACAAGGTGGGAATCCAAATAGGCAAACAATCAAGTGTTTATCTTTTAACTAAACAAAGTTCACACCAAGTTTACAGCACCATCTTTGAATCTCAAGAATGGCTAACTATGAATTGTGTAATCAATGCAACAAAAACATTTTTGAAGGATTTTACATTTTAAAGGATGAAAAACTATAAATTGATTACATTATACCATGCAAACTAGAGACCTACATGGTCATACAAAAAAAAGTTTGGATGACAACATTCATGTTCCAAGAATTTTTAATATTTTTTAAAAGATATGTACCTTTTGGGATTTTTGAAGCAAATTTGCATCTTTTAATCTTAAATGGACATAAATCACATGTAATTGTAAAGGCAATATTACAAGCACAACAACTTGGTTTAAACATCATTACACTTCCTTTACATAAATCATACATGCATTATAACCTTTAAATGCATTTTGCTTCAAACCTTTCAAAATACTAAAAAAGAAAAAAATAATGCAATGGTTTAAAATAATTACACAAAACTAGACAAGATCACATTAGTTAGGTGTCAAGGACAAAACACAGATAAAACTTGAAGGATTTTATATCAACTTCACAAACAAAAAAGTTGAAAATGAACATTAACTAAATGACATTATTGTTTAAATAAAGCATGACACAAGTTAGGCATGAAATGAATTAAGAGTACAAAGGCGATAACTTACATTGAACAAAATTAAGGAATGGTGCCCTTCAAACCTTTACTTTACTATCAAATGGAGCTTTCTAAAAGTTCATCAACCTTTTCAAAATATTCATCAAGTAACCTTTTTATAAACTTGTACTAAATAACCTTATAAAAACTTCTAATAACCACTTTTTAAAAAAGTTTTTGTTGATTTTTTGTTAAGTTTTTTTGCTAATCACATCTTCTAAAAACTTGCACCTTCCTTTTAAAACAAAATTTGCCAACTTTTTGGTAAAAAAACCTCCAACAATAATTATTTTTTAGAAGCTTTTGCTAACTATTTTCTAAAAGTTTATATCAATTTTTTTTCTCTAGATGTTTCCGCCAACTATTCTTCCAAAAGCTTTCATCAATTTCTTTTATTAGGAACTTTCATTAATTACATATTCTATAAAATTTCAACGATATTTTTAAACTTTATTTTATTGTTTAATGTCCATGATGTTAGGTGGGTAGACAAAACATTGGATCAAACATTATATAAACATAATATCAAATTATATGGATTTAAGGTTACATGAATTTAGCTTATAAACCCTATGGCCACGCATGACTTGAGACCTTACCTAATGATATGTATATATTAACAAATAACAACATGGAAGATGAAGATGTTTACATGTTTAACATGGAAACTAATGGTAGTCCTAGATGGGGTAATAATTTGTTACCACAATATTTATGAGTATTGCACAAACAATCAACTTGCACCAAATGGATAGGATTTTGATTACCGTCCTTCATCCAAGAAGAAATATTATGTGAAGATGTTAAAAGAAATTATTTTCACAAGATATAACCCCATATAGGGAATGAATGATGGTGAACTTTGAGTACGAGCCTTCATAACCCTTGGAAGAAACTCAAGTTAAGCCAAATCCAACTTAAGAAACATTGTCTAGTTTGTTATCCTTGTTGCATTTTATTATAAGGAAAACCAAGGGTAATAAACCTTTAATGGATTATTCACAATCTTATGTCATGAACATTTGAAGAATAATTAAGAATCCTATGACAATAGACCATGGATAGGAATAGTAGAAGAAATCATGGAAAATAATAAATAGGAAAAATGATGGCTTATTTTTTTATTATGATTGAATGTGCAACCCAAAGGGCCATTGAGAGGCAAACAAAAGAAAAATTCATAACAATTAGTTTATGAGAATAATGAAAAAACTTCATTCCAATCTAACTTTCAAATAAAATTATGAGTTCATGTAATTTGTTTTGAGGTGATAACTTAGGTTAATATCAAAAGTTCATAAATTAGCCAAATAGAATATAAGAGGTCGGATGTTACCAATAAGACATGTTCTTACAAGATTACACTAGCCATCATGAACATTTACATGTCAAACAAAAGGAAGGGGGTGTTACAAACTCCAATGTCAGTGCTTACAACTATTGTTGTCAACACACATAAACTAAACAACATAAAACTTCATAAATCTAGTGCATTCTATCCAACCCCGCCTCCCCCCCCCTTTATTTAAGGCTAAGGTCCCATGAAATTAAATAACAACATGAAATGTCATGTAAAACATTTTTGAAAGGTAAACAATTAGTTGTAAGTTGAGAAGATTAACATGGTAGGTGTAAATGAGAGCCCCATCAATAGTTCCCTAGTTGTAATCCCCCCAAATCCTGAGTTGACTATGTGTCCCATTGAAGAAAAACTTAGGGCATTTCCTACCATCTAACTATTCAATAATGAGATCCTAGGTTTGTTTCCTACATTGAAAACAAAACCATTTGTTAATCGGTACCTTGTGCAATGGTGGTGTTTGTAAATTCATCCCAACTAGGCCCTTTGATAATTACTTCTTGATTAATGGTCATATTGGGGAAGGTAATGCCAAATTTCCATTACTTACTATATTAAGTGATATCATAATTCCAGTTAAGAAGACTATAGTTGCTACCTTGACAATAGCCAACTACCTATCACTCTTTAATTAATATACATAATAACACTAAAAAATAAGGGTAACTTAAACAATGAAGATGGGAAAAAATAGTGAAAACAAGTACAAATATAAGGGAGAGGGATAGTAATTTTATAATATAACAAAATTAACACTTGTCAAGCATTTCTTGTCGAGATAACTTAACTCTTTGTTGCCCACCCTACCTTACTAGTCCTACTACCCATTGGTGTCCTCCATACCACCATACATTTACCACTCAAACACTCAACAAACATATAAAGAATCAACAAACATCAAGAAATAAAAGAAAAAACAACTTTTATATTACCTTGGCCTATCCATAAATCTCACAAAAAGAATTATTGTCATGTGTACATTTTGAAACTAGAGGGAAAATTACCTCATGGTGAAAGACTAAAAATGTAGGGAAATGATTTTAGAGCAAAGGGAAAATTACAAATAGAATGACAAAATAGAAAGAGAGAAAGAGAATGGGTAAATTAACTATCAAAACCAAATCAAAAAACAAAAGGGAAAGAAAGGAAATAAGGGGATTGCTTCCCCTTAAATCCCTATAAAGCCCCTAAGAAAATAACTGATGATAACAATTTTCATTAAACTAGCTCCTACTTTTAGGCTATAAGGTAGTAGTTAACCAACTATTACTTAGTTTACTTTCTACCAACCCTCTTAAAAACTAGTTGAAACTTTTGGGTATCACTTCCAAATGTGGAGGTAGTTGATAAATTTACTACCAATAGTTAGGATTACTAGGATACTCTTCTAGTAAGGTAAAGGTATGAAACTAACTACCGTCCTTTTGCATTAACACCCATCCACACTAAATTCCACCCCCAAAATCATGCGCTACAATTTGCTGGTATGCTCCTTTGTCTTCTTGTCTTGGTCTCCCTTAACTCCTTCATATGGTCCCTAATCATTTGACTACTTTTAGTTTTTTTTAATTCATCCTTTATTTCCTTTGCTTGAAAATCATTGTCCATGATTCCTAAAATTTGTAGGAATGTTTTTTCCTTTTAGTGAACATGACTTTTTCATTGTAATTTCCATCTAATTTGATTTGCAGTTCTTCATTTATTAATGTGACCCCTAGTTTTTCAAAGCTAGGAAGATTTTCTTTACTTACAAGAATTTTGACTAGAATTTTGAACTATTTGAAAAGATGATTGAATATATGTAAAATCATTAAGTCTTTTGGAATGTGAAAGTCTATTCCTTATAAAGTCTTCCCGATATTTTCTAGGTGATTATCAATGTTTGAATTCTCATTTTTCTTTGTCGAAACAAACTTTTTTAAAGATCACAACTTTTTGGACCCACTTCTTCCCATATGCTTTTCATTTAAGTATTGTTAACACTTATAACGGTTGATAAAGTTTATCATAATCAAAATGACAACATCTTTAATTGACAAATTGACAATGTTGAATTTATTTATTTATTTATTTTATTTATTTTAGTCTTGCAACCTTTTTTCCTTTTGTTAAATCTAGTTTCCAAGAGTTGTAGAAACATAATCCTTCTTTTTTAAGAAGGTTTGTCATTCTGAATGACTACATTTCATAATTAACATTCTCTTCTAGTTGGTTAATCTTTGACACGTTAATGTCAATATTTCCTAGCAAAATATGTATTTAGTTTGGGATATAGGGTTGTTTTAAATTCCCTTAGTGTGTTTGAAATCAATTGTGTCTTTAATGTCTTTCATTATGTCAAGCATTACATGAGCTCCCAATTTTCTTGACTGCTTTTTTTTTACTTGAAAAATCTAAGCTGATTGTCCTAAGTAAAAAGAGTTTATAGATTTTTTTATAAAAAAGTGACACATGAAGAGTAACAATTAAAGAAAGGCTTAGTTGAAAAGACAAAACATTTTTTTCTAAAATTCTAAAATTTCTTCTTTTCAAAAATAATGAGCTAAAAAATACTTAACCAAAAATCTCCTCTAATAACATGTAGAAAGTAGGTTATTGAAGCAACACAAAAATAAGGATCTTTTATTGATAAAAAACCAAAGGTTTATTACCTACATTCATACAAGGTATGTATGACTATGTAACAAACAAATTAACCTTTGATAATAAGATTGAATGAATGAATATGTAACCACAACTGTAATGAATGAAAGAGGGCCCATAAGGGATGTGCCCTCATGAATGAAAGTATAGCCATTAAGGGTAGGTTAATTGTTTCCAATAGATGCGATGCGTTAATTTAGGACTAATTCTTTAAGTGGAAAGAATTTGGGCTCAAATTCAATGAAAGGCCAAGATTTAAAAGATTTTTTGCCTTTAGTTTTTTAATATTACTTTTATGTTTCATCTTAAACCAATGATTATGGAAAGAGTTTGAGTAAAATCCAAGAAAATACTTTAAGCTAGGGCCAGTTTCATCATTAAATAATCTTTTTTAAAACAATGAAACATTTTTTTGGTGAAAATACAAAACCAAGGTGTTGAAAATCATCATAATTATCACAAGCTACAATCTCAATAATTTCACCCTCATATCCCTATGTCATAATAGATCATGAAATAATAATAGTTTTGAATTTATTGAAACGAGTTAATTTTTTGAAAAAAAAATTTATTCATTTTGTCCATGTGGAAATTGACCCTAGGCTATGGTACATAACAACCTTTAGACAATAGAGTAATACAAGAAAATTCAAGGCATCTTTCTTAGACAATATTAAGGCTAAAATTTATGTGTGTGTGTGTGTTTTTGGAAATATTTTTCACAAAATGGCAAAAATTCTCCACTAAAAAAATCACTGGATTGAACATGCTAATAATCAAGAAAAGCTATGGATGAAATGGAGGCAGAGGAAGGAAAATCTGAAAAAGTTGAAATCCAGGGAAGAAGATGAGTGACAATCAAAGTCAAAATAGTTGAAGGGAAGATAATGATGGAAATAGAAGCCTAGGAAATATGAAAAATTCAAGAAAAGAAAATAGATAAAATGAAGGCCTGTAAAAATAAAGATGAATGTAAAAAAGTTGAAATATGGGAAATACAATAGATGGAAATGTAGGTGATGACGATGAGAAATGGATGAAAATCTTTGTCAGACCCATTAGCTAATATAAGCAATAGGTTTTTGTTGCAATCACTTTGTATAGGAGAAGGGCCTGAGAGTACAGGCCCTTCTGTGATTTGAGATCTGTGCCCAAGGCCGATAGGCAGAGGGAACAGGTCGAAAATCACAGAAGGGTCTGTACTTAGGTTCTTTTCCTACGTAAAGTAGACCTGGGACTTTTTCACGTTTTAGAAATAGTGACAGGCTGGCTAGTACCTTCCAGCCAGGCAGAAGATTCCAAGCCAAGAAGATCCCACTTGCTGAAAACAGGTTTCTTCAGGCAGGTAAGGGAGCTGAAAATAGAAAGGAAAAATCCAGGCGGTGCTTTAAGGGAAGGCTGATCAAGGAAGAAAGAGAGGAGTGTAAAATCTCAATGAATGTAGGGGCCCTGAAACCCACCTCCTTTTTATTCCTTTCCAAGTTGGCTGCAAGTTGCAACAGATTCATTGAAGAAAGAGAGTGTAAAATCTCAATGAATGTAGGGGCCCTGAAACCCACCTCCTTTTTATTCCTTTCCAAGTTGGCTGCAAGTTGGAACAGATTCATTGTAGGGCATGAATGAGGTAGGTGATCTGATGCGGGAACCCACATGGGATACCACATGGGATTAGATTGCTTGCTGCATGTTTGTGGTATGATGATAGTCTAATAGACAAGTTCAGATTTGAGGAGATGTCACAAGGATCTCCAGTCTCTCTCTTTTCCTGATTCTCTGCAGAATTGTTTTTTATTGGACATCAGGGGCTGGCTGGCAGACCAAAAAACCACTTTTCTTTTCTGGTTTTGAATTGCATGCGCAATTGAATTTCCATGTGCAAACACTCATTGCCTCCCATACAGTACTTTGCTGATCTCACAGATAGAAAATCACATCATGCTCTCTGCATATCTTACAGTTCCATGAATCACAAATCATGCTGGATTCAGAGACTGTAGCATCAAAATGCCAGAATTGACAAGTCAACAAACGGATTCAGACACTGTAGCATCAAACTGCCAGAATTGACAAGTCAACAAACGGATTCAGACACTGTGGAGCACCAGAATGCGTGACTCAGCAAGTGAACAAAAGGATTCACACACACGCTGGTATTACCGGGAATCAACAAGTGAAAAAAAGAATTCAGACACTCTGGAGCACCAGAATGCATGAATCAGAAAGTGAATAAAAGGATTCACCCACACTCTGGAGCACACAAATGCATGACTCAACAAGTGAACAAAATACATGAATCAACAAGGGAATGCAAGTCACACATTGTGAATGCAGTATATCAATACAAATGCATGAATCAAAAATCAAACACAATACATGAGTCAATAATGGACAGCAACACATACATCATGAAAATCCAGTACACAAATCCGACGTATGACTACAACACCATGTACTTTGCTTGCATGCCCTCCAAAATCACTCATCAACAAATGCATACTTCCAAACTGAAGGAGATTTGGAAGCAAACACAATACAATTGAAATGGTTTTTGAAACTGAAAAACCATATGCTTATTCTCCATGTGTAAACAACAAAATCAAGGACTGCAAAATTGACAGCCCACAGAGTTCATGACTCGGAGCCCAGATCTTACCACAATAAGTAATGCCAAAGAGGCCAAGCTTCATCATATTTAAGACTTTCATCAGTTACTTTGACATGCTCAAAATCTTATGCAATATACTGTGATGCAAAAAACTGTTTTGCTTTGATTATATCTGGAAACAGCCAACATGCCACAACAGCCAACTGGCCAAATATCGACCAAGACAAGTAAAAGAAAACATATTGACATGTAAAACACAGACCTACAAACAAAGTACACAGTGAGCTTTTAAAAAGACATAGGATATAACCAAAAGTTTGGATCTGCTAATTCTAGGCACAGAGACACAAAACTGAGAAAGATCTCAGAAACCAGACAAAGTCCTGGTTATGTCTTCTGTTCAGATCCTAAAGGCTTGGAAAAACAATCTCCAAAAATAAAAAATGGTCCTGTTGCCAAAATCCCATCACAGATGTAATGCCAGTCATGAACTTCACAATCTGTCTTCCCTGGCTCTGGATGCTGACTAGAAACTTCTCCACTCCTGGTATACATGCTTGTGAGTTGTCTTGCTTGGGAAAACAAGAAAAAAAAGACCCCTTGCCAACAGCAGCAAGGCAAGAAAAACCAAGAGCAGCCTGAGCGCAGTTGCATATGCACTGTTACCTGGCTCAAAAAAAAAAAAAAAACAGGGCCCAGTCTGGGGAGGGCACCTGAAAAAATGGCAGCTCTTGATACAAACACACAACATCAACACAGTGTGGCCTCAGGTAACTCATGTAAGCCCTGCCTGCATGCACCAGTACAGCACCTCTGCAGCCCTTTTATTTGGCTGTTCCTGGTGCTGCCTGCGGTTTCAGTTGAAGTAAATGACATGTTGCTTGAAGGATGGATCAGCTTATTACCTATGTATTCTTGCTGATACTGTCAGAGAAAATCATGGAAGAAAACAAACAAGAAAAGGGGATGTTACAAGAGTACCCACAGACTGTCAAATCACATTTGAGATGATGACAAAACTTCCCAGAAGCTTTGTCAATGGATTAAATCTTGTCCCTAACAGTACAAAAGTTCACAATCCATTAGACGAGACTCGAGGTTATTGAGAGCCGCATGTGTGAGCTGGGGGCAGTGCTTGAGATTCAGTGCCCCCAGAAATGGACAGGACTGCTCAATGAGGGACAGGGAGCGATCCGTCAGGAAATTGCAGCCAGACAGAGTCAAGTTTTGCAGACAGGGCCCACGGGCTTCCACCAGTGTCTGAACACCATCATCAGTGATAGATGTCTGAGAAACATCAAGCTCCTCAAGAGACTTGCATTCAACTGCCACCAACTGTAGGCTTTCGTCACCCACATTGCGGCAACCATCAAGCACCAGACTCATGAGGTGCTCAGCACAGTATTTTGCAACTGCACAGATTGAGAGATTTGAGATCTTGACACAACCACTCAGATTCAGGCTCACCAGCTTCCTTCCACTCCCTTGAAGGATCATCATCACAGCTTCATCAGTCACATCGACCAGCCCGCTGAGATTCAAGTGCTCAAGTGAGGGACAGCAGCGACCAATGACTGCAAGACCACCATCACCCAGTCCCTTGCAATACATGATCCGGAGCGACTTCAAAGTAAGGGGATTCAGCTGGAATTCAGCTGGAAGGAGACCCTGATCTTGGACCCCATTGCATTTAGAAAGTCCCAGCATCTGCAAAGTCGGCTTGCAATCAGTCAAGGCTGCTATTAAACCTGTGTGTGTGATCGCATTGCATCTCTCCAACTGTAGACTGAGTAAGCAGGGACAGAACTGCAGAAAAGCCTTTAGCCCCTCATCTGTCAACATTGGGCACTGAGAGAGGGCACAAAGCTTCAAGTATCTGCAGACTTTTCCAACTTCCTCCAATGACAGATCTGTTATGCCTGAACAGGCAAAAATCGAGAGGGATCGTAGTTGCTGCAATCCTGCACCATTAAAGAGAGCCATGATACCTGCCTCTGTGCAGCACTTGAGATTGGCAAGCTTCACCTTAACTAATGCCTTGCAATGCTCTCCTAGGAGAGCAAGCCCTTCATCTGACACATTGATTCTCTCTAGCTTCAGCTTCTTGACCTTCTTGCAACCTGCCCCAACTGCAGCAATGCCTTTACTACCTACCAATCCACAGTTACTGACAGCAACAGAAAGCAGTGCAGAGCACCATTTTCCCACCGAAATTAAGCCCTCATCTCCTATTCTTGGACAAGAATCCAAGCTGATGGTGGATAGCAATGGACAGCCCCTTGAAATTGCCTTAATGCCTGCATTGCCTATCTTTGGACACTTCAAAAGGTCCAAAGTTTCAAGCAAGCGGCAGCCATTTCCAATCGCAGCCAATCCTTCATCACCAACTTTTAGACAGTCCCACAAAGTCAGACTTCGAAGTGCTGCACAACAGTTTCCTATTGCCAAAAGACCATCATTACTCACACCTTCCCCATTTGATGCTGCTCCCCCTTTGATAGTCAACTTTCCAAGCCCACCACAGGCAAGGGTCCCTAATGCCATGAAAGCTAACTGTACATCTGTGGCCTTCCTCCCTTCCAAAGACCGAGAGAGCTCTCCCATGGCCCATTGTGGCTGCCGCTCAACCCTTGGCTCATCTGCCCCTGGATTATCCTTTCCACTTGGAACTAGCACTGGTCCCTGGACTTCAGGCAAATCATGCAATCCCCCCAACACTGCTGCTGAAGAATTGTGTGCCACCTCAGATTCTGACGATGGGCTCTCGAATCTCACACATTCACTATCCTGCTGAAGACTACACTCACACTTGGTTACACTGGTCTCGAAATCATGGCGATGCATGCGACTCTGCAGCATAAGCCAACGCATAGATACAAAGGCACAAGCACAACGATCCTGGGCTCTTGGTAAGTATTTGAATATTTCCTGCAGACATTCATCCGGCAGGGAGTTAATGGGGTCGGTCATGCGAGTCTCAGAAGCAGCTGTTGGAACTGGTCCTTGAGGTCTGCTGCAGGAACGTCTTTTTCTTGGCTGAGCGATGGACTCTGCAAATGCAGCAACAGCAGGACGGAACCGAGGTGCACAGCAAAAACCTTCTGCTACATTGAAACCAAAACCATCTTCACCAGTCCACTCTGCACACTGTGGAGAGTCCTTGATTCTCTGGACACCCTTGAGAAATTGCCCATGCAAGTCCCCGTACACACCACCCTCTTTTGTGTGTTCATGACCAGTTCCAAATCTCTCAAAGACCTCACCTACACCCTGTGCTGCCGACTGCGCAGCCCCCACGTAAGCACCTATGATTTCCCCTTGCCTCTGCATGCGATCAGTCACACCACCAAGCTGACACATCTGGAAGGTAGCCTGTCTTCTCAAATATCCTGCAAGTCACAAAACCTGAACAAATCAATCCTTCCCTAGGTCTTCTTCATACAAGAGAGTGCAGCAAACTGCATTTATATGCCTCAAGTCAGATGATTTCTTGCATGGCAAAACATCACTTGATTGAAACCTCAAAGAAGCAGAATGTCCAAGTTGGTCCAATTACTCAGAAGGCTTGAAGATCAACAGCCTGACATTGACAGGGACACAAATATAAACTCAGCAGAATAAGAAGAATCCATGAGTAAACTGCTGACATCTGGACTTCAGCAAGGATCTCATGGGACAATTACAAACAAGTTTGACTTGCCTGGCCTTTCCATTTCCTTGTACCATGAACAATGCTTGATCCTCAGAGATTCAATCCCAGAATTACTACAAGCACTAACAGAAATGCACAAATATGAAAACTGCCAGAAATAAAACCATCAAGCTCTCATTGAGACTGAGGAATTTCAACACCCTGTGAAATCCTTCACAACATGTCTCATTGGCACAAAACCATACTCATGAACAGGCACATTTGCACAAGTGTTGTAACGACAAGGGAGAGAACGACTATCTCCAATTCGACAGACAGATATTAGGAAAACCTAACCTAGCACATATGACCATTCTCTAACACAAAAAAATGCTGGAAAACGAAAGAAAAACAGACAGACCGACGCCACAGCTGCAGAAATAAATCCGATTGAGCATCTCTACATCATCATCGGCATCAAAACGATTGCCCCATTCTCAAGTGCACAGTTCTCTAACCGTCCCTACGGCCACCCCTAGACTCCTCATACTCTCTGCATGACCCGATGTCGCGACCAGAGACCCCTACTCATTACAAAAGGATAACACAAAAATCCAACACACAGCGCATGCTGCTGCTGTTACGAAAAACGCGATTATTCCTCTTCCCGGTAACCACAAGAAGAGTCCTGGGGCTCGGATCCCGCAGAAGAAAAAGCAAGAGCCAGAAGCCACCACAGCCGAGGCCCGAGCACAATACATAAACAGGAAAAAAAAACAAAAGTTTCATTTCCGTCCCTAGAGTTGACAAAAGACGGGAAAAAAAAAACAAACAAACAAACAAACAAACAAACAAGCAACGAGAAGAAAAACAGAAGTTTAAAGAGAAGAATAAAAACCTTGGTAAACGTCCGCCTCCTCCTCCTCCTCCTTCTCCTTGGGTTTCTCGTTCTTCTCGTTCTCCGCTTCCTCCTGGTAAACTACAATCGAAGGAAGAATCAAAGCAGGTTTCAGCAAATGCTTGAATGAACTTCACGATCAGATGGGATGCTGAGCACGCTTCTTCCCCCACAGAAAACGAGAGAGCTAACGTGCGATGATCACAGGCGGAAATGGCGTTGGCCGTTGCCGCGACGACGACGACAACGACGACGACTTCGCGGCGGGATGGATCTGCACTGCAACTACCTACCCAGTACTTCTTCTGGTTTTACCCCCTTCCTCCTCCGCCCGCCGTCCCCGTGCTTCCTTCCCCTCACCCCCCGTGCTCTTCACCTGGTCACCTTGCTTCCCACATGCATTCATCCCCCAGTCGTCCTTCCGCTCCTACTCCGCTTTGCACTGCCAGGCCGAATCGCATTCTGCGCGCGGCTTTGCAACCGCCAGGTGGCTTCTGCCCGGAACGGTCAATGGGCAGCAGGAAATAAAACTTGTAAAATCGTTACCTATGGGTGAGGACGGGCCCCCGAACTTGTTTTTTTTTTTTCACCTGCTTAAATAGCTGGGCAGAAAATTCTAGTCTATTTTACAGGTCACATTACATAGCATCAAAAAAAATTCACAGGGCATTTCCAAAAACAGAACAAAATGCCGGGCATTCTGTTTTTCGAAAAGCCTCGCCACCCATTTTTTCTTCTTCTTCTTTTCTTGTGATACCCTGGAGATACCCTGCGGGTAGGGTATCATAGTTCCAATGTGCACAATAAATTTTTTTTTTCGACCGTAAAATTTTACTTGATTGGGTGGGCCCTTAATGTTCAAAAGTTTAAAAATTTTCGCATCCGCGTCATTTCCGTTGACTAACTAACACCCCACTCGTCTCTCTCTCTTCGGACATTTACTTATCCCACCACACTTGGGGAAAATTGTTTGCACCTCCAAGTAAGTAAAATTTGGTTGCAATTTGTTAGGCTGCCTTTGCATGACTTTTTTGAAAAAGTTTACAGGTAACTTGTGGTTCTTGGCTACGTGGCCACTCTTAATTGGTTGCACCACACTTACGCGTACACAATCTCCAATCACAAGGGGTGTGTGTGTGTGTAAATAGGTGGAATCATCGGATCTCAATTGAATATTCTCTTTTATGAACTCTTTTAGGAACAGAGGTTGTTGACCTTTGGGCGGACGGCTGCTCCCCATGACCTCCCCCGCCATTTCAAAGGTCCAAGCCTGGTGGAGAAGGGTTTTTTTTTTGTTTTTTTTTAATTTTTATATTTAAATTTATTAATTTATTTTAATAATTTAAATTTAAATTTTTATAAATTTAAATTATAAAGGGTTTTGTGACGTAGCCAAAGTGGCGATCATCATCCAGAAAAGAGTCTAGCCAAATTTGATTACATAATAGATAGGAACATAGAAAAAGAAAAAAAACAGAATTTTTTTAACATTCTTGGCTACCTTCTGGAAGTTATGATAAGACTCTGACGATTTGAAAATTCGAAATGTGGTGAATTTGGGCCATTTTCTCCCATGAAATAATCCTTCGTATAGGTCAAAATCATTATTTTCAGGTCGAAATTTGGCCAAGTTTAGCCAGTAAAAGAAACACTGGCCCCGAGGGTTACCACCCCTGTTGGCTGCTTATTCTTTTTTATTTTCATAACATCAGGTAGTTTTTTTTTTTTTCCAAATTGGGTGCCAATTAGGTTATCAATATGTTGGGTTAAAAACCACTGGTCATGCATAAGAATAAATTATCAAGTAATCAGTTGATAATCGCTGATTATCTTGTCAAATTATTGAATGATTATTAGTTAATTCTAGGGTTTTTTATTTTTATTTAATTTTTCTTTTTAAAAAAATAATAATTGTGGAACCATTTTTAGCATTTTAGGATTGATAATCTACCTGGATGATAGATAACCAGGTCATCCAGGTAGGTTATTAAAACTTGAAAACTCAATACCAAGCAATTAGGTTATGAATTGGTTTTTTAAAAACTCAATAACCAGCTGGTAAGGTTGTCAAACACCCATCCCCATTACTATACTGATTGAAGTGGGGTTAACTTTGGTATTGTTATGAAACCTTTTTAAATTAATTCTAAATTAATTCTAGATCTAGTAGCTCTTGCTCGATTGGTATAAGATGCAAAGGCACAATGTGCACGCTACCTCGTCAAGGGCTTTTATGGTGTTACCAAAAGTGAAGCAAGGGGCCCCACAATTTGCAAGGATTAGAGCATGCTCATATCCAAACCAAACAAACAAACAAACACCTCTCTTCATCATTTACATACCCATTTATGGACAAGGCACTCAAAAATGAACAATCCACAACGTTCCTAAAATGTCCTATTAGTTTGACAACCCAACAAAATAATACAAAAAAACATTACCTTCATATTGTATTGTTTGGTGCAATGTTCAATACACCCAACAAGTTGATTTGAAAACTTGCAAACCACCATTTTCAACCTGGACTAACACACCCATCATAAACTGGGGGTACTTATTTATTAGGGAATCAAGTTGGAGTGTTGATTTGAATAGGTAGTTCCACAAAAGTTTCCACCCCATAGCTCAATCTTTATCCATTTCATCCATGAAAGTGAATCTTGGGGCCATATTCATCCATCATCCATGAAAATCCTTCAACCCCCGCATTCATGCTTTGAAAACCCCACCAATTGTATACCAACTGTTAATGAGTTTTTTGAATATTGACTTCACATTTACCAATTCTCATAGATCCATTTGAGCTAACAAATTACAAATTTCAAAAGTGAATTTACATTCATTCGTCTCAATTTAAAAATTCCATAGGAAGAAGACATACATACATTCATCCGTGCAAATTTGATGCTAGCCTAATGGTCACATTGATTCGTGTCAATCCAATGATCCATAGAAATGGGGGCCGTAGGATCTTGGTGGCTTCAGCACATGTCTACGAAATAATCAAATAAATTTGAAATTTTTATTTTAGAGTGGGGAAAATTAAAAAAAAGAAGGAATAGTCCAGAGGATATACCAAAAGATTCTTCGTACCCTTTCACCCAAAAAATCCTCTGGAAAAATACTAAAAAATCCTCTGGAAAAAAAAAATTAAAATTTTTTTTTTGGCATTTCTAAAAGTAATATAAGTGGTGTTGAAGCAGCTGCAAACGTACTACAATATTCATTCATGCAAATTTATCCTATGGCACTATGGTCACATTCATCCATAGGACAGAAAGACGTCATGCGGCTCCAAACCTCTTGTTGCCACATTTATTACATCCATGGCAAACCGTACTTTCAGGGAAGGGCAGCCCTCCGGTTCTGAAAATCAAAGCCAAAACCAACCCCCTGGGGGGGGAGTCCAAAAAAATCCTCCAAATATCGAATCAAATCAAATCAAATAAACGCACGCCATTGGTCGCTGGTGGATCCTGCCCTTGAGTAAGTATCCACTTCACCTGGTCTTGGGAGGGGGACAAACAAACAAACAAATCATCATCACCACTCTTTTGCTGCCCCCCTGACAAACGGCAATGTTCGCCACCTAGTAGGGAGAAAAGCCGTTACTTCAACTGCGACGAAAAACAGACCGAAGTAAAACTTTGTCCCCACACTATGGAGTCATAGGCAGGTAAGTTTATTAGTAGTGCAGGCGAGAAAAAGTGAAAACACAAAACTTAATTTTACTTTTTCCCCTTAAAAAAAACAAATAGAGGTTAAAAAAAAAAAAAAACACTCAGCCGTGCGGCTTCACTGTATGTGAACTTTGCGCGGCGCATCGGGTGCCACGTTTCTGGTTCCAAATGCACGTACGACATGCCATCGTTTCACAGACACATGCATGCATGCACTAGTTCGTAGGGGCCTATACACCTAGGTACCTATAGACAGATATATAGTCCAACATCCCAGGTTTTTTTTTTTGGGGGGTGTTTGTTTTGTTTTGGGGACTCAGGGTGTTTTTTTTTGTGTGCCCGAGTGGCCCGGGGGAGAGGGCAGTTTTTGGGGTGGGGAGGACAGTGGGTCTTGTTTTTTTTTTTTTGGTTTTGTGCCTGAATTTTTTTTTTTTTTTTTTTTTTTTTTTTTTCCACCCTTTTAAAAAAAAAAAATAAAAAAAAAAAAAATTCAGAACAAAACCAAAAAAAAAAAAAAAAGACCCACCGGCCTCCCCACCCCAAAAACCGCCCTCTCCCCCGGGCCAACCGGGCAAAAAAAAAAAAACACCCTGAGTCCCCAAAACAAAACAAA
>Ga0116231_10006988_pt1 | contig 21056 bp, 13 predicted proteins | sample S1TSphgellanicum_2_FD_89695 | JGI IMG/M metagenome (GOLD analysis project Ga0116231, IMG submission 89695) | Host-associated microbial communities from peat moss isolated from Minnesota, USA - S1T2_Fd - Sphagnum magellanicum MG | ecosystem: Host-associated > Plants > Peat moss > Unclassified...
AAAAAAAAAATAAAAAAAAAAAAAGAAAAAAAAAAATTTTTTTTTAAAATCAAGTCAGAAATAAAGACAATTTTTTTTTTTTTTTTTTTCCATAACCCAGCCATAATGATCGGGCAACATGGTGACATTTAAATAGTCTCTCATTTTATGCTATCCGCTTTTTCATGTTTATGGGTAGAGATCAGGGAATGAATACCAGTGTATCATAGATGTGATAAATAGTGATAGAGGCCAAAGTAGGGGCTGTGGGTGGGCACTCTGAATGCTTACACATTTAAAGTTTGAGAAACAGAAAATCATGCATTGAAGAATTATGGTAGCTCTAACATTGATGGCAACAAAGATCTGTTTCACCAGCCAGCAGCAACCTTTCAGTGTTACGGAAGTAAGGTAAATTCATGGGTGTGTGTGTGTGTGTGTGTGTGTGTGTGTGTCTTCAAGGTTACAAAATCAACATTCAGCACCATTCATCATTGTTTTAAAAAAGTGTCCCAACAAACCATGAGATTCATCTGTTAACAATAATTATAGTAGAAGCTATGCAAAAATGAAAGTGCAAAGCCCTTACAAGCTCCCCAGCTTCCCAACTGATATCATTCAATGGTCAAAAAAACAGATCATGGTACATATCCAGAGCTCATCATTTTCAATATGCTCAATGTTTTATGAACAAGTTACCCAACTGCTACTACACAGACCCATTTCTTCGATTCAAAGGTAGTAAGTACTTTTTAATACACAAACATATAACCAGCTGCCATGCAGTTGCAATGGGTACTATCCGAATAACGACATCATTGAGTAACTTCGTTGGACATCATGAAGTCCATCAGATCATCCATTTAATGTGAACTCCCATAATTCCTCACTTGGCAACTGGCGTACAATTAAAAATCTCCAACGGTAGAAACATCATTCCCCCACTCCTTTGAGGGAAAAAAAAAACACCTGTAACATGGATCATGGTACAACTATGGCAACCATCTTTCTTAAGAGTCTCCTTCCATTGGCTTTTTTGTTGGTCAGAGTTACACAGAGTATATTGTGATAGTGGTGTGACCCAAAGGAGAGTACTGGATGGATGAAGAGCTGAAGAAATAACAGAAAGTATCCTAACTTCGGGTGAGTTGCTTTTGGTCCAGCGTGTTGTGAACATGATTAATAAAAGGGTTAAGGAAGGAAGGTGTTCAATTTTCTTTGAATAGTTTGGTTTGTTTGTTGTGTGTTGTATGTTTCAGGTGCCTATTGGCAACACTGCATTCATGTGTTGAAGGAGTTTTGTCTCATGTCAGCTTCTTATGGGTGGTGTTTGATTCTAGTTCTTATTCATTGTCTAGTTTTTCTTTTGAAGGTGTGATGATGGTGGTTGGGGCCCTTTAATCAGTGTTGCTAATTTGTGATGGTAAGAGTTTAAGGCAATCGTTTTGGAAAGATGGGCATCACTCTGAATTAAAGAAAAGTTAAGTGTCGCACATTTGGGATTCTTGAGTGGTAGGTTTAATGTGAAGATGGGGGAGAAAATCAAATGTTGGAGGATTTGAATATTTTGACTTGTTTTCAAAGGGATCTTCTTAGCATTTGAGGATGTGTGACAATGTTATTTATCAAGCCTAGTGATCCACGATGGTCTACGAGAGAATTCCATGAAGGATCTAATCCCACAATACAGATGCAACCTTGAAGCTTTTGGCCTTAGTTTAACACATTGCTCCCAATAAGTCAACCTATTTGACTCATTGGGAGCAATGTGTTAAACTAAGGCCCAAAGCTTCAAGGTTGCATTCTATATTCCTGATTCTCACGATGAACATGGCATTTATGTGTGGAATTTATATGCATCATTATTCTATGTGGAGATTTCTTGTTGTGTCCTTTTTGGCTACAATGGCAATGTAATGGAAAGTCCCTGAAATCATGTTATGTTTGTTGTTACATGGACATGCACTTTTCATGGGAGAGCCGCAACTAGGTTGAAAAACTATAAGTAATTAAATGATGAATTCATGGTTGCGGGCTTTGTTGTAGTGAACTTGATAAGGAACTTCAAAATCAACACACATAATTCTCATAAAAAACAATGATAGGTGTCATTTTATGATGATTCACAAGTTCACTTTGAGCTCTCAATGCTCACAACTCTACATTTTGCTCAATGTTTTGACTCATAAAGTTGTGAGTATTGGTTTTTTTTCCCAATCTTGTAATGTAGGTGATTATTAAGGGTTGGATATCAAATACTCAGGTAAGAGGTAATCGTACATAATTTTAAGTGAGAGGTCGATATATATTACATATATTAGGTATAGCCAACCCTTATACATAATTTTAGTTAATTAATAATTGAGGGTATTAGTTTGACAAGGAAATTAATAACAGATGGGTCTAAAACAATTTTATTTTTTGAATTATTGTTACATTGTGTGGTGCCAAAAAAAGAAAGGTGGCTACCTTAGTTTTCAAAAAAAAAAAAATAGTATAAACTAGTCAACACTGGTTATGACTCAGTTGAGGATGAACCCCAGTTGAGTTAACATCAGGTTTCACCTTGGTAACCTATGTTGTGGAGGATGGACAAGATAGATTCCATAATATGTAAGACAATAAGTGGCTATTATCTAATTAGATGTAGGAAGGATATTAAACCCTAATTGCAATTGGTCAACTCATAGCACAAATGGTCTATGAAAATTTCCCCAGTCAGCATGTCCTTTGGAGCCTATGACTCCCAAAACTTCCCCGGTCAGCATGCCATTTGGAGCCTATGACCCAAACTCCCAAGGGTGGATATTGATTTTTACAAAAAAAAAAATCTTTGCTTGCTGCATCAATTTAAAATTCCATAAAAATAAATTATTTTAAAAATTAAATAATTAAATAAAATAAAATTTTAAAAAGCCATTTTGGGCTTATCCCAGACTCAGAAGTTCAGGGGTTAACAGTTAGTACCTTAACACATAGGTGAAGGCTACTAGGTTGCTACCAAGAAAGTAATTAAGAAACTACCCACTGTGGTTACCCAAGGAAGGTGCAACCCAATGGAAAAGCGTTACATGTGCAACCCACCATCCCTCCATCCCTCCCTCCATCCATCCATCCATCCCTTATGGTGTGCTGGTGGCTATTGGTTCATTCACTCTGGCCCTTCACAACCTGAGAAGGAGTAACTTATACAGAAGCATAATGGAACTTTGCATGTGAAATTTATTGGAGACCATTGTCTCATTTAAAAACCCATGACAACCAAAAGCTTTTTTTAAAACTATAGAGAGCAGGAACCCATCCATATATTCAAGTGCCTGCAGAGAAGCCCTCTGTTAGCTTTTACTTACATTGCCTTAGGCTGCAAGCATCAGGGTCTCTCTGATGCACAAATTATTTGGATTGTATAAGTAGCTCTTATAATAGGCTTTACCAATCAAAGGTTTACACATTGACACTCTAGAAGGTATAGAGATATATATATTGTAGTAATAATATTAGAAGTAGTCTTGTGCAAGCAAGTAAAGCAGTATTATTGCTCATAATAAGGAACTGATACATATTGCTCATGATTTTTCTTCGGATCACCTAAGAAGTTTGCCTTCTACAACTCGCACGCAAATGAATTTTAAAAACGGTGTAGGACATTTACCCCAAGTGTTGTTCGGTGGAGAAGCTTTACCCACCCAAGTTTTCAGTGGTTGTTAGATATGGACCCCCAAAAAACCCGGAGGTTATCAGGGTGGTTCTCTAAGATGTGCAGCCATGATGGCTCTCAAAAAATCAAACATCCATTGTTGATCTAGAACTGCAGTTCTCCACAATATTCTAAGAACTGGTTGAATAACTTGTTATAATAAAGATGCCGGTTCTTTGCTGGGTATTTCATGAAGACTGTTGTTTCTTTGAGGGTGTTTGAAAAACCTGGAACTGGAGTTCATTTGATTCTGAAATTTTCAAAGAAACCAAAACCAGAGGTTCTTTGATTTTCAAATTTTGAAAAAAAAAACTAGAGTAACCCAGAATTATGTCCTACTACTACAATTTTTGTAAAGGAGAAATACCTGTCATTGTCTAAGCATTGTAAACTACTTGTATTTTGTCTTTTATCATTCACAAGAGTGCACCATAATTTGCGAGTGCTTCTACAATAATGGCTTTGGTTTTATGAAGGAAAGATAATTTTGGGATTAGTATGGTGTTGTTTTGTTTTTCTTGTGGGTGGTTGCAAATGGTGCCAATGATGGAGGAAAGCGGGAGAACAACAGAATTAAAAAGCAACGCTTTGTAGAACACTAAGCACCATTCCTCTTGCTTTGTGTTTTTCTAAAAACTGAAGTGGTCTTGGTTTTGTGTTGTTGTCTCATTGATGGGAAGAATGCTCAAATTTGTATCCTAGTAGGTCATGTATAATCTATCTCCAAGATTTCCACTGCGCAGGCAAGTTTATGAACAAAATATTGGATGCAATGGAGTATGTAGAGGATCACTGTAGCTAATATGTTTGTGTTTTTATCTTATTCAAGTTCAGTATGCCTAATTCTTTGTGATGAATGGGGGGTCAAGTACCTATTAATGTGGAGGTCCGAGCATAAACTCTATTGTTTTGGGAAATAACTCTATGGTTTGAAGCTCAGTATATGATCTTCCTAGTAGAGCGGGGTATTTTTGCTTCTCTGTATCATCTCCAATTTATGTTTGTAAATGAATCAATGTTGTCTATTGTTGTGATTTTGTTGGGAGTATGATGGGATGTTTTGTGAAGTCTATGGGGATTGTTTGTCCAAATTGTGAGATCAAAAGATCATGATAGCTTAAAGAGAGGGCATCCGGAGTGATCGATCTCATATATTGTATGCCTATAGTTTTAGAATGAATATTTTAATCAGATCTAAGCACAGTGCAAGAAGCAGTATGGATGTATGGCCTTGCTCTAATTGTATGACCTTTATAAATTTCAATCCATGAGCATTAAATTGTTGATGAAAAGAATGTCTAGCATCAATGTGTATGCCCTCCTTTTTTGGTTACACGAGAACCTAAGGTCAGTAAAAATTTATCAAATTACCACCCAACACTGGTTTACACAATGATCAAAGCAATACAAGTTTTGATGGAATAATACATCGCGTGTGTTGATTATTGGACCCACTAAAGTTCCATACTTCAAATGAAAGTTGGGTGATGTTCAATGACAACACCACCCTTGTTTGTGTACCACCACACCAAATGAATTTCATCATCATTTGGAACTATAACTTCTACGAATTTACACATAGGTGATATATGTGTAGGGTAATCCTTGAAGTGATAAGTTTTACATGGTGTAAAAATTGATGGTTTTAGTTTTTGCAATGAAAAATGTTTCGTGATTCCCAGTAGATACCAATGTGAAGCATTTTGGAAAATGGAATACCCACAAATGTGAGAGCATTTCATTTTCTAAAATGTTCCATGGGTTCTTACACTTTGTAAGCATACACTAAGAATTTGGGCAGGGCAGAGGTTTTATTCATTCATTCATATTATATACAAAATTTGGTATAACTAATGGTAAGTAATCATTTTTATCTTGAATACAATACAAATATGTAGTTGTAGAATAAAATCATATTTTCAACAAATACATATTTCAACTAACAAAATCTATAGAAACACAATAGTTTGTATTGTGTACTTCAAACAAGTAATTCTGCAAAATTAGTTTGTTATACCCAATCTGGTGTAAAAATTTGCATCATTCTTTGATGCAAATGTTGTTTCAAACTTCTAGTTACCATTCTAGACATGTTTTTATGCTTCCACAATTTCTATAACACTTCTTTTTCAAATTCAAATCCTCTTGAAAACTACCCCCATTCATATTCTAGTCCCTTAAAAAATTAGTCAATCTAGAACTTGTAAAAACACAAAAATTACATCCCAAACTACTAGATATATTCTTAAAAACAAGAAAATCTATTACAAGATATTAAAAAACAGATTTTTTATTATTAAATTCATCTCAAGGACAGATGCCAAGTGATAAATATTAATTTCTGTCTTGAATACAATACAAATCTATAATCACAAAACAAAATCATACTTTTACCAAATACATATTTCAAATAACAAAATCGACAAAAACACAATGGTTCCTACTCTATACTTCAAACAAATAATTCCACCATACAAAATCATAATGTTAAATAATTAAAAAAATCAATCATATTCAAATTTGTACTTCCAACAAGTAAATTTGCACATAAAATCATAATGCAGAAGTAGAAGAAATCAAATATAAATAACAATTTTTTCCTTCTTCCTATAACCAAAAACCTCATACTTTTACTATTGTTTTAAAAGTTTTTTCAAACTCCCAAAAATCTACAATACAATCCAAATCCATGTAGGAAAGAAAATAGTTTTAGATTTCCCTTGAAAACCCAATTCTACTTCTAACCATTGTTCCTTTGTTACTACCAATTATTATGCCTTAACAATTCATATTGATTTTGGGTTTTGAGCTAGCTCTTAAGGTCACTTTGGACAAGGGTCCAAAGAGAAAGGTCCAATGAAATTGAGCATTCATTTTGGTCAAGAACCTTAAATTGGTCCCAAGGCATTTAGACAAGTCCCCAGGACTAAGACAAATCAAATTGTGATTTAGTTTACATGGGATCATTTTGGAGGGAAAAGAAATTGGTTTGGACCCAAAAAAAAACAACTTACAAGAGAGCTCACGGTTTGAAGAGCCAAAGTGTAAATTAAGGTGCAAGATTGCTAATTTATTTTTTGGGGCTATTTTTCATTCTTTTTTTTAACCCTCATTGCTCAAATGGAAGGCATGCTATGGATTGAGGACATTGTTCAATGCACACAGCTCCTCCATTTTTGACCAATTTTAAAGTTGACATGGCTAGTTTTGTGGATCCTCACAAGGTGGTTGTTTCAAGGAGTGCATTTTTAGTCTTTCAACATGCACAAAATATGGTTGAATTGAAAGGTGGGACAAAAAGTGAAGGGTTGAAATGTCAATTTTCACAAGTGTAAGGAGATTTGGATTTTCAAAAGATCTTTAAACCGGTTCCCATTCTAAACAAGAAAGGAAAAAAAAAATTGCTAAAAAAACGAAGATGGAAAAAATGAAAAAGCTAGAAATAATATCCATTGTGTGTAATAAAAATAGAAAGAAATTATAATTATAAAAATCATGAAAAAAAAGGGGAAAAAATAAAGAAAAGACCAAAGATTAATCTAATCCTCTCACATGTCAATCAAACATTTTTTATATCGGACCCTTGAATTGGATCCCCAACGTGTAAACACATTCATTGCACCATAGGAAAAAAATGTTTTTTAATGTGAAGAAGGGTCCAATTCAAGGTTCAATTTGTTTCAAATTGATCCCTGGGCTTTTGGTCCTTATACCTTTATTTAAAATGGCCCTTAGTATGGCTTCAAGTAATCGGACCAAAGGTTCAACCTCCTCTTGTCAAAATTGGTGTAAGATAACACCTGAAGATGGGGGCATTCCCAAAGTAGCCCCTTCCCCTCCCTTCCCTACCAATGTGGTTGGAATGCCCACATCAAAAGGAGTTATACCATGAATAACATAATAACATGGAAGAATTTTTTTCTTGTAACAACTATGAAATATCATGGAAAAAAACACCACATTTTTAGGAAACAATAATATTGCCCAAAATCATGTGCCCTTCTCTAACACCATAAAAAAAAATTGCAGGTTATTACAATCCTAGAATACACCATAGACCAACTTCATGTGATAATTAGAATATGGCTTTGTAACTTGATTATTAGTTATGTAATTACCTTAAGGTTAAGTCTAGTAATTTACTTGATGGTTAGATTTCATAATTTCATAAATTCAATTAATGTGAATTGATTCACACATGATAATTCATGTCAAAAATCTTGTGGAAAATATTTGTCACATTAACATGCATTGATTCACATATGATAATTCATGTGGAAAATCTTTTTCATATTAACGTGCATGTTGAATCACATGGGGAACCATGTGATGTGTAAACTTTAGGAAGTTTATTGTTTAGTTTCCTTTTGGTTAGAATATAAATCAATGTTTATGACCTTTAAAAACACCGTCACTTAATGAGAACAAATTAATTTTTTATAACTAAAATGAAATGATCTAATTCCATGTGTTTTTTCATGGTTGTAATGTCATTGGTGTTGTGGTAAGCAATGAGGCCTTTGTGGCACCTTGTGCATAAGGGTAGAATTTTTTGACCAACCATTTCAATTTGACAAACTATGCATCACATAATTTAATTCCTATGTAAATCAACAAATTGGTTATTATTCTCTTTAAAGGTGTCAAGTGTGTTATGTGAGCAGTTCAACTAAATCATGGTTAGTTTAGAGTTAAATCAAATTAGCCTAATTAATATGGTTTGATTTGTTCTAGCAAGTGTCAAGAATATGGTGAAATTTTTGCTTATGTTTTGGTAGCACAAATTGGTGCGTTTGTTGTTGTGATTCATAGTTATATCAATCTTTGGGGCATTTTGTGTACCCTGAGAATGTGAATGATGGATGGAAAAAAAAGAAAAAGTAAAAGGAGGTGTGGTTTACATTTGTGACAAAGGACCCCCCCCACCCCCCCTTTCCCCTATTTCTTATTTCTCTTTTGGTTCAGGAAGAGGAGGAATGCAATAGTATCAACAAGAAGATGTCACCACCATCACCATTGTTAGAAGCCCAAAGCTTTTTAATGTGTGTCTAACAAAAAGGAAGGTGGGCAAGGAGGCTTCGCTTTTTCATCGTTGTCTCCATTGTGGTCACATGTAACAAGTCAAAATAATAGTAACAACAATATGAGGTCGTGCCACCATTGTTGGGAACTATATTTTTTGACAAGTTTTTATCAAACAATAACAAAACAAAAAAAACAAAAAATGGTAGGAAAAAGTTTACTTTCCTCTTCGTCATTTTTAGCATATGACATTGAATTGAAGTGTCATTTATGCCATTGAACTCATGAAGAGAGGTCTACACATGTAAAAAGAAAAACCTTTCTGGAAACAAAAATGTTCAAAGGATTTTCCCAATGTGTTGGTGACAAGTGTGGAATAGTTTTTAATCAATTTTTAAGTTTTTGCTTTGCTTGTAAACATTCATTCCTATAACCTATAGGTAATGAATGCCATGCTATCAACAAATGAAGAGGATGTATAATTTTTGTCATAATTCCATGGGGGGAGTTACAAAAATGGGAATTTGTTTTGTATGAAAATTCATTCCCACTTTGTGTTGTTTTGGGGTTGTGCATGCGTTTAAGTCGCATTTGTGGAAAATGTTGGGCTTGGCTAGACTTGTAATTTTGTGACAAGATCTCAAGACATAAGTTTCAAATTTCATGCAAGTAATTTGTAATTTTGTGACGAGTTCTTAGGACACAAATTACCATGTTGTGGTTCGTTGGTCAAGATGCGTCCATGCATTTTTCCATTGAACAAGGTTGAATGTTAATGGGAAGGGGTAAGATTGTAAACTAGTTTTAACACTATTGTGGATATTCTAGATTTGATCATCAGTTGTCCGGTTAACTATTTGTGGTGGTGAAATTAAATTATTGGTTGACAGATTCCATTTGTTGTGTTCACAATGTATTTGAACTTTGTGGACTTTAGGAAATGTTTTTGTGGATGTAAATGATTTTTTATATTAGGGTTGGGTTAAACCCACTACTTCAACATCCCAATTTAGGGTTAAGGTTTGGTTGCCACAGATTTAAAATTAGGGTTCACCATAAAAGTGACACAAGATTTTGTAACAAATGATATTTTGAGGGGTACTAATGGGTTTACTAAATGAAAGGTAAGGTTCAAACCCACTCCATCATTTTCTTCGTTTGGGGGGGATTCTTCGAATTCATAAACAGTTCATCACTAAGTTTAATTGCCACACCACGATCATGGGACATGGAAACTATTTATGAAGCCACCGAAGGATTTTGTTAATATTCATAAGCAGTTGGTACCATTGAACAAATTGATTTCATTCAAGATTTCAACAATTGGAGTGATATTCTATAGATGCACAATCTTGAACTATTCACACCATTCATGGCATGGAAGGGTTTATTTTAATATTTGGAAAAACTACCAATGGACAATTTGGTGAAAACACATTATGAAGGGGCCAAAATTGTTGTCACATTGTATTGTTTTTCCGGGGTCCCATATTTGAACTTCAACAATGTCATTATTTTGAAAGATTTTCACAATGTTTTTGCAAATTATGGTAGGTCAAAACCCAAATAAGTCAAATTAAAAAAAAACATTTTAAAATTTAATATGATGTGATGTTAGAGTATATTTGTGCCCAAAACAATGTCACATCATACTAAAAAATGCAAATATACTCAAAAAATGATTGAAATGATTTTTAGTCTTTATGAAATTTGTAGTATTTTGATTTTATTAAACATTGTGATTCCATATCATTGGAATAAGTTTGTGAGCCATGTGAAAAGTTTAATAATCATATCACAAATAGGTATTTTTGGGGGCAATGACCATAAATATGTGGTAATTAACATTTGAACAAATTGTCATTTTCAAATGGAAGATGACAAAATATTTGAGGTGAGTCATTTTTAAAATTTTAATTTCAAACATTTTATAGTTAACTAATTCAAACCCTAACCTAGTGAAGCCCAAAAAATTTTAAATGATTTATTATATTACATATATCAAAAATATATTTATTATTCCTTGAATTGAATCTTAATTTTTTTTTCAAATAATATTAGTTATCATTAATTTTGTGAAAATCAAAATATCAAACCCAAACACCAAAAGTGAAACCCAAAATTAAATGCAACACATTTTGCAAAAATATAAATTACATACATGTCATGAAAGTGCCCAAAATGTTCTCGTGACGTGTAGTGTCGTGATATATGGTGTTGTAAGGGTGTAAATCCATAGTAAATTCTACTATACAAAAAGACTAAATCCAATCAAAGGTATAAACTAATCAACCAAAAAGATATGCATGCACACACACGCACACACACACATATATATATAATGCACAAAAGGAGGTTAAGATGAAATTCTCATGTATATTGAATTGCAAAGAAAGAAGAACATGTAATGTATGTAGATGATGGCCGTGTAATGGTCGCCATGAGCACTAAAAATCCTATTTGATTATGGAGGAAACTTTCTTAACAAAGGAATTCTAAAAAAATAAAAAAGAAAAGAGAAGGGCTTAGCCTTTTATACAACCACCAACAAGCTGAAACCCTAAGCATTTAATAGTGTACAATCACCTAAAAATGTACACTTACCTTAAAAGTGTACATTAACCCTAAAAGGCATGATGGGCATGCCCATAACTGGCCATCATGTACGAGGCCATTTACGGGCATGACAGCCATCATGATGTGTAGTGTCATGACATACGGTGTCGTAAGGGTGTAAATCCATAGTAAATTCTACTAAACAAAAATATTAAAGTTAGTCAAAAGTATAAACTAATCAACCAAAAAGAGATGCACACACATATATATAATGCACAAGAGGAGGCTGAGATGAAATTCTCATGTATCCCCCCCCAAATCTGAGTCGAAAAAAGCATGGCATGGTCTGAGTAGGAATTAAGGTGTTGTAGGAGAACATGATGAACAATACTAATTGCCAGCGGGAGTGAGCTTCGGCTTGAGGCAGAAGAGATGGTATCCACCATTATAGTTATCACAAAGCAGCATCTAATCAGCATCGTCTATCTTCTAACATACTTGACATGGATAATCAAGTGGAGGAATCCAAGTCGATGTGATGATGGTAGGATCTAAATTTGGCAGGTGGCAAGGCGCATAATTTTTGGAATGATCTTGAATTATGTATCCATTAGCTCCTTACAACTTCAACACACCTGAAGGCTTGATCGCCTTAATCCTCAAGATAGTGCAACCGAAAGAAGTGTCTAGAATATCATTGGGTTGCTACTGGAAATATACAAAATCACCAACATCAAATTGTCTCACCTTAGGTTTGTAATTGCCACCTCATGTGTGTGCATACCGTAAGGTGTCTTGATGTTGTGCAATGGACAGGTTCTCCATGGCCATGGGCATAACCCTCTTAAATAGAGCAGCTATTTCTGCAATGACCCTAGCCCAAGTGGTTGGGGAGTCCAAGTCCATAACCTGGTCCATTTGAGCAGCAATGGAAGAGGGTGGAATGGGATGTCTCCAAAAAAGTAAAAAGTATAGAAAGAAATGAGATAAAGAGGCGTGTTTGGACATCTTGTAACCCATGGTGATGTAAGGGAGGGCTAGGTCCCAATCCTCTTTGTTCTTAATGAGGTAAATTTTTTGAAGTCCTTTTTTGCACGTTTGAACCATCTTCTCTATAAGGCCATCGGCTTGGGGATGATCTCTTGAAGTTTGATGATGGTCAATGAAAACATGGTCAAGTAGGTCATGGAATTCTCCCTTGAATTCTGATCCTTGATCAGTAAAGCACTTAGCACAAGCCCCAAACCTACTTAGAATCTATTGTAAGAAAACCTAGTTAGTGTTATGTGATGACTTGTCTAGTAGCGCAACAAGCTCAACCCACTTTGAAAAATGTTCAATCATAATCATGATGTAAACATTACCCCTGGAGGTTTGTGGTAACTTTCCAACTAAATCACATGACCAACGATAGAACATGCCTTGAATAGGGAGTGGAGAAAGTGTGAGTTGTCGAGAGGAAAAAGAAGTTTTCACTTTATCACATTGTTCACACCTAGCAATGACATTTCGAACTTGAGCATACATACCTCTCCAATGGTAATGAAGAGCGAGAAGGCTATAAATACACTTCATTCCAAAATGTCCAAACTCCAAATGTACCTTTTGAATAAGACCAGGTCGTTCATGTGGCAATGGAACCATTCTGTTGCGTTGTGGTAAACATTAGATGAGGTGATTATCCTTCCATGAATAGCGTTTGGACCGTTGTTGCATGCGATCCTGTTGACTTTATGTAACTTGGGGAGGGTATTCCCCATGCTAAAGAAACCTCAGAGTGTCCAAGTCTTCCCATATATCCACAATGGGATGCTCAACCAGGTTACATTGCAGTACTGTTAGATAACTAGATGCATCAGATACATGTACTGTTGGAATCTGGTTAAAGTTTTACCTGTCTTTTAAAAAATCTTCAGAGGTAGTGAGGGGTCACAATGACATGGTATCTGCATTCTGATGTGTAATACCAGGTTGGTGAATAACCTTGAACTCATACTCTTGAAGTATAAGCGCCCAACGAGCTAACTTACTAGTAAACTATCGTTGGTCATCAACCATTTGATAAGCTGGTGGTCGATATACAAAGTGAAATTGGTGCCATAAAGATAGGGCTTGAAATGTATGATGACCCATACAATAGCAAGGCATTCCCCCTCATACGAAGAGTAGTTACTCTCAGCCTTGTTGTTGTTTCGAGATGCATAGGTGATAACATATTCCTTACCTTCCTCATCAAGTTGGCCAAGAATAACTCCAATACTAAGAACATTCCAGTCAATGTGTAGAATGAAGACCTTGTTGAAATCAAGTCTTCTCAAAATGGGGAACTCTGAAAGCTTTTCCTTGAGTGTGTAAAAAGCTTCCTGAGCCTCATCATTCCATGTCCAAGCAACATCCTTCTTTAACAATGCATAGAGAGGATGAGCAATAGTACTAAAATCTTAGACATAAATTTTGTAGTATTTACATAGTCCGATGAAACTCTTCAACGTGTGAACATTAGTAGGATTGGGCATCTCCAAAATGGCTACTACTTTGGCCCCAATGAGCCATAATACCATTTGGCAAAATTCTATGTCCAAGGTAGACTATTGAGGTGACAACAAACTCACATTTTTTAGGATGGATCTTCATATTGACATCATGGAGCCTCTTGAATAACTCCTCAAAATGAGCCAAGTGTTATAGGAGTCCCTTGCTATGCACTAGGACATCATCTATGTAGCACTTCAGGAAATTTTCCCTTTTGAGAACTTGGTCCATGTCTCGTTGAAAGAAAATAGGTGCATTCTTCAATCCAAAAGGCATCACAAGCCATTCCCACAACTTGTTGCTTCCATGGAATGGCATTTTCTTGCGATCCTTTGTAGCGAACATAATCTGGTTGAAACCTTGCCTCAGATCCACAATTGTGAAGATGTTTGAATCTCCAATGCTATCAAATAATTTTTCAAGGATGGGCATAGGGTACCTGTCTTGAGGTGTAATTAAGTTCAAAGGCTTATAATCCCCGCACATCCTTTTCTCTATCCATAATCTAACTGAATTTTTCTTTGTTGGCATTACTATAACAGCTAGGAAATCAGAACTTGATGGCTGAGTGAAACCGGCCTCATGGAATTCTTTGCATCTTTCGTCTACTAGTTTCCACTTATGCTTGTTCAATCTATGCCTCCTCTAATAGACATGTGTCTCATCTGTAACGTCTATAGAGAACTGCATGGTTTTACACCTACCTAAGTCTTTCATTGAGAATGCGAACACATTCTCATACTTAATTAACAACTTTGTGACCTAGTCTCTCTCTTTCTTGGTGAGTTAATTTCCCATAATGAAAGGGTAGTTGGAAACACATGGAATGGAGTTGGAAAGTGTGTTTGAAAAACCTGGTGTATTAGGTTCTCCACTATCCAACTGCATAAATTCGTAGAAGGTTGTAATTGTTTCTCCAGAAGTTGATGTACCTTTAAGTGTATTACACACAACTTGAGTCAAATTACATGGTACTTCCTCCCCCCCCCAACACTAAGAATGAAATGTAGAGTGTTAAAGATAGGCAAGTGTACTTGGTCACGGTGCCATGTGGTCGCATCACTCGAACAACAAGTTGATTGAATCAGTGTTGGTGTTGTGTACATTTGAAAGAGTACACAAGTTACCAACAACCATGTAAAGGAGTTCAGGTTCATGCCTCTCCCTAGTACAACGTTACGCTCTAATCTAGTCACCTTAATGTGATTAGTAGTGCTAGTTTGGAACCCCATAGCCCTTTCTCTTTCTTTTGGGCTTGGTTCATCCAAGTGGCTGAAGCATGACAATACACTAAGCCTAGTTCATCTCCCTGAAAGGCATGTGTTCCTGGGAAAGAAACAAAGGTGGGCCAAGCACCTCTTGGTTTTCCTATTGTGTTCGTAGGAAACCAAGGAGGTTTCTCTTGCCTTGTAATTGGTTGGCAAGAACTTTGATCATCCAATATGTGAGAAACCTTCAAGTTGGGGTCTCTAATAGTGTACCTCAAAGTTAGTTGCAGAACTGAGAGTGGTGCCAAGTTGGTCCACCAATTGTGCAGTCGGTGCACATAAGAACTACATTGTGCCACATCAAGTAGAAGCAACTCTCCAAGGTAATGCTTGACCAATGTGTAATGCTCCTGGACTTTCTCCCTTTGGTCAAGCTAAAAAGGGGTGTTCTCAATTACATAACCAAGTGTAAAAGAAATGAATTAAACCCAAGTGATCAATCATATCATGTCCGTGAAGAGACCAAATTTTGTGTCACTCAAGCCTTCTCCAAATCCAACCGTTGAAAATCCTTGACACTCCCAACTTGAAATGATGAGGTCGACATGGCCAAGTAATTCCATATGCTTCTTTTAAATTAGTTGTATGTCAGAGGGCAAAAATGTGAAACTACCCTTCCATGCGGTGGTTGCAAACTGTTGTGGAAATCTGGTTGTGAACTCCTTCCTTCTCGATGCCGCCACTTGCCTTGCAATAGGATCAATGTCTATGTAGAAATACCTTCGAACCACCATCCATGACTATAGTAGGGCTTCAAGACCTGTACCAATACCACCAAAGAGCTCTAGTAATGTAATCCCTTCCTTAAGTAGTGTCCATGTGATTAGTTGACAAAGTAATGGTTTAATCGGTTCGCCATGGCTTTCCATGTTCTCAAAACTAAACAAAGTTTTGACCAAGAGCTTGTGGGCTACTTTGAACCTTTGTAAAACCTCTGGTCTGTGTTAAATGTCAATAGGAACCACCCTCAAGCTTTTAGTAGCTTGAACGTAAGCTATCTCCTCCTCATCTCCCTCTATCCATTCGTGGCTAACTTATTGGATGTAGGAAATGGTGTGTGCTTCCTTGAGCATACAATGGTGAGCCATAGGACTATGGTGCCCATGTAAATCAAGGGGTATGTATCCCAGGTGGTGACCATTAATCTCTTAATCCATTCGGTAGTACGCATACCCGAACCAGTTGTCAATTATGAAACATGGTGGTAACAAGGTCTCTTGCCTAATGAACACATCATAACAGGTGGCATTGGTGATTAAACATCTAACCTGTAAACAAAGCTCCTGATCTGTACCTTCATTGAAGTTAAATACAATCAAATCTGAGTTTTCCCCAAGTACCTCCTATACGCTCCCATTAGCGGTGCAAATCTACTGCATAGATTTTCGTAGTTTGGAATCAAACATGTCCATCTTCTTGGCGAATTGAACTCCAAGAATCACTAGTTGGGCACCTGTATCAAGAAGTACCACTTTGAGTGTATGTCCTCCCACTTGGATTGTTGACCCAATATTGTCAACAATGGCAACTTTGATGGCGATGGAAGTTTTCTCACTAGGCACCACCTTCGGAAATGAGTGAGAGACTTTGTGAAGAAAATGGCTATCCATAACACCTTTGCTGAATAACAAATCCACAAGTGAGGTGTTCTTAACTCCCTTTTAATATGTGAATATAGAATTAGAGGTAGGAAAGCCCACTAATTTAACCATGCTAGAACTAATGACCAAATTACGAATGCCATCTACAACATGTGAGCCAATCGAATGTCTCTCCAAGGTGTTGGATGGGACATCTATAGCATGTGAATCATGGATTAGTAGAGGACCTAATGTAATGTTCAGGGTATCTTCTAATACTGTAATTATGTCCCTAGTGCTTAGCTTCAAATCTTGAAAACTAAACAATGGTATACTCACAAGCTTTTGCGCCACTTCACGCATTTGAAATTGGCATTCCATAAGCTGATCAATGGAAAATTGTGTGTTTTCCTAATGTACATGTATTCTTGGGACACGGGAATTTGATGCCCTAATAGCTTGTGGTGTAGTACTCTCCTCCCCCCTTACCAACAAAGTGTGTTTTTCTTCCGTGTTGAGAGGATGAAAAGATTGTGGCATGATTATTCAAGCTCCTCTAGCCCTGGTAATAGGACTTGAACCAAATGTGAGTCCATTAGTCTGAATTACCTACCTAGTGGCAAAAACTCTGGGTACCACATTAACCTTTTGTGTCACGACATAAGAAGGGCAAAAGGAAGTAGCAAATTCTAGTGTGAGACTATAATTGTGTGCATTGAAAAAAACATATTCCCCAACCATGGCATCCTGTGGGAGACCATAGAACAACTTAGGAGGTCCCTCCCATGATCCTAAACCTTGTATAGGTTGGGCATGACTAGCTGGTTGGGAGGACTTGCTTTTTAGATTAATAAGTTAGGCCTTTAATGATTATAGTTTCATTTTGTAAAGTCTAAACTTAAATTGCATGGGCTTGAAGCACCTCCTTCTTGTTAACATTGTGTTCCTTCTTCTTAGCATTTTTACTGGAATTACCCTTGGTGGGTAAAACCTAAGTGAAAGGCTCAGGTGCCTTGGCTTTTGGTTGAGGGACAATGGAGGATGCTGGCAGATTTTACTATGGTAATCGAAGTTGTTTGTGTTCTGGGAACTTGACAAAACAAACAACTTCTTGATGTCCCTCTTTCCCACAATAATCACAAAAGAGATCCTTGGAAGGAATGTTGCACTCACTAACTATGTGGGCATGATTGCCACAGTAATTGCAAGAAGGTAGGATGGGTGTAGCCGAGTGCACCACTTTAGCCCTTGAAGAAGAATGTGATGATCTGGTTGGTGTAGTTGGTGTAGGTTAAGGCTTTGAACATGATGGAGGCCTCCTAGTACTGGCCTCATAGTGTGCAAAAACTAGCTCCAATTTTTTAGAAATGTTGTACACATCCAACAAAGTGTACGAGTCTCCAAATTCTGCAAAAACCCGTTGCAAAACCTATGCATGGAGTGTTGGAGTACCTTCCAACGAACAAAAATACCAGTGGGCAGCTTCTAGGTCTATGATGCTCTAGGTATCCTCTTTGAGTTTGAGAAGCTTTTTATATAACATCTTGAGGGTTTCATCCATTTGTCGAGAGAAGGTGGCGAGCTACAAAAAAATTTCAGAACTTTTGAATGGAAATTCTAGTTCAAAAACTCAAAAGAATTCCCCCACTGGATCAGCAAAAGTTGGCGCATCGATGGTGGGAGGAATGTTTATAGTAGCAGCAATGAGTTATTAAGGAGAAAGGTTTATTGAGGTGGGTACCGGGTTTGGATTATTGGGCATAGTCCCATGATGTGTAATTGCAATTTGTAATATAGCTTGAGAGTGGTGGCGATGGTTGTGGCATAAGTTGCATTGGGAATTTGGGTGACGCCCAAAATCCTTACAAAATGTTGTTCGTAAACATCCAATGCCTCATAGTGCACATAACGAGACAGTTGTTTGAATCTGAATGCCTTGGTGTAATTAACGCCATATTTGAGCTCCAATTCATAGACCACAATTGAAAAAGTTACTTTGAACTCCCTCAAATAAATAGTATTTGGCCTTCTGCTAAACTTCTCAATTCTCCCAAAAGAACTACTAACCTCCACGGTGTATATGGGTGTAGAGGTAATGGCTTGCAATGGAATATATGATGATGGTGTGAAAACAAGTGCGACAATAAGTGTACCCCACTGATGAACCCTTACAAATGGACTCTGATGTACCATTGATGTAGTGTAAGCTAGACCTGAATTCATGGTAGGAGTTGTACTAAATGACGATGATGTTGTAGATGTTTGATGGTATCGTCGTGAAGATCATGAGATTAAAGAAATCGGTTCAAATGATTATGTGTTACCTTGTAGCTGATATTTGGGTTCTGGCTAAGTGGTAATGCTCTCATCATCTAAAGACATGGTGTTGTCACATGCCCTAAAATTTTGTAACAATACAAAGCACTAATTATAAAATTCTAACACAACATATGGTTTGAAGAATATGGTGCGTCGTTGGGAATGACCAGCGATAGATAGACGTTAAATGGAGGTTAAACAAACATCCAACAGAAGCTGATCAAAGGTTAGATGGAAGTCAAATGAATGGTGGATGGAAAGGCAAGTTGGCATACTACACGACGTAGGACGTAAGACACATGACGACAAGATGTAAGACACAGGATGGCAGGATGGAGGATGGTAGAACGTCAATACGCAAGACTACTTTGTTAGTTAGCAAAAATATAACAATGCAAGCTCCCTCCAACAATAGCAGCAGCAACACTAGTAGCAATTTGTGCTCCTTCCGATAGCAACAACACCAATAGCAACAACTTAAGAACTCCAAAAGCACAAGAAATCTGCCGCTTTCAACATGAAACAATAGATAATAGAATTTTTCTAAAATTGAATTGCAAAGAAAGAAGAACATGTAATGTATGTAGATGGTGGTCGTGTAATGGTCACCGTGAGCATCTAAAAATCCTATCTAATTATGGAGGAAACTCTCCTAACAAAGGAATTCTAGAAAAATTAAAAAAAGAAGAGAGGGGCTTGGCCTTTTATACAACCACCAACAAGATAAAACCCTAAGCACCTAATAGCGTACATTCACCTAAAAGCATACATTAACCCTAAAAGGCATGATGGACATGCCCGTAACTAGCCATCATGTATGAGGCCATGTATAGGCATGACAATGTCCCCCCCCCCACAATGTGTTTTCACCCAATTCTTATGAGTTTTGGCATGTTCATGAAGTTTAGATTGAAGATTGATGACTATATTTGTTGCCCAATTATGTTTTCATCATTACAAGAACTATAGCCCCAAGTAATGCCATGACTTTAGAATAGTAGTGATAACTCCCAATAATTCAACAAGTGGAAATGAAAGTGTTGGTGGTAGAGCCATTGAACTAGTGGGTGTCAACCCTTCCATTAATAAACAAGGTCCTTTGGCAACATTCAACCCTATTGTATATATATATTTCAAGTTTAGACGATATTACCAAGGGATTTGAACAAAAAAGTTGTGGAGGCTACAAAAATTCCAATGTAAACCACATGAAAGCTAATGGGAAACATATACACAAATAAAATGGTTGATCAATGTGACCCAAGGGATCACAAAAGTGTAGGTTGTCCATTTTTTTTACATAATTTTGAGCAAGGAGTTTAAGCGAAAGGTGAAGGATGTATTCCTTCAACTAGGACAACCAATTTTGGCAAATGTGTTCATTTTTTCAAAATGCATAAAATTTAATATGAATGTGTGGTTACATATACGTTCAATAATGATAACTTGAGAAGTTCCTTAACACCATCAACATAACAACCATATGGTTAGTCCAATAGAGTCACACCACAAAAAACCAAGGGGGTTGAACAAAAACAAGGTGGTGCATCCTCTTCATATTCTAGGAAACATGTAAGAGAAGAACAATTGTTGGAGGTGTGGTGGGCTACATTGAAAGTGTGATTGTCCCAATCCACCTCAAACCACTGCCTTCAACCTTAACCTTAGCCATCCATGTTCCCATTGTAATATGTATGGCATGATGCAAATAATTGTTTCACGTTGCATTCAAAATTTCAACAAGGCCAACTATAAATGACCAATGTTGGTAAAAGCTAGGGGTTTGGGAAATGCCAAAAAGAAAAATGTGTGGCCAACAAGGGGTTAGCCACCAAAGCAATTCCAAGTCAATCCAACACCATGGAGGCAAGATTTTCATAATTACAAACACTAATTACAAACACTAGTGTGAACCTAGTGCATAATGCACCCGTCGAGAAATAATTGTCACAAAAAACAAAACCCATCAAAAAGAAAAAAAAAAACAAAGGTCCGGGCAGTTTAACTGACATAGAAAACAAAACCCATAAAAAAAATTTTTTTTAAAAGGTACGAGCAGTATAAAAAACACAAAAAAAAAAAACAATCAAAAAAAAAAAAAAA
>Ga0116231_10006989_pt1 | contig 21053 bp, 12 predicted proteins | sample S1TSphgellanicum_2_FD_89695 | JGI IMG/M metagenome (GOLD analysis project Ga0116231, IMG submission 89695) | Host-associated microbial communities from peat moss isolated from Minnesota, USA - S1T2_Fd - Sphagnum magellanicum MG | ecosystem: Host-associated > Plants > Peat moss > Unclassified...
GTTCACTCCCTCACACTTTCTAACACTTTCTCACACTCCCGGGAGTATGTGATGTGACTCCCGGGCTTCCTCTTGCCTTGACTCCCGGGCATCCTCTTGGCTTAACTCCCGGGCTTCCTTTTGCCTTAACTCCCGGGCTTCCTTTTGGCCCGCACCCTTGCAATTCCCTTTGCCTTGGTCGCGAACCCAAAGCTAGGGTTGCGATAACACCCATCTGCAACTGCCCCCCCAATTATTGAAACGAGCTCAAGAATGCCCATATACTTTGCCATTGTTACTGAAAACAAAGCTTGACAATAGTGTGGGTTTTTCCTAGTTTTCAAGATGACATTAATATTGTTGAATTTAATAATAGTGCAAGTTTTTTTAGTTTTTGAAATGACATGGATATTGCTGAGCTTCATAGTAGTGTGGGTTTTATTAATTGCCGAGATGACATTGATATTATTGAACTTGACACTAGGGTTAGTTTTTCTTAGTTTTCAAATGACAAAGGCACACACATTGTGTTAAAAAATAATAGCAACACAACATACTTACTTGGAGAAGTTTGTCAATCATGGCTTTAAGTCCAAGCATAATACAACCATAAGTGTTAAGGAAAGTGATGAAAAGAATGGCACAAAGGTGACATCAACTTGCTCTGGATCTTTCACTCTCACAACTACCTTCTTCTCCTCCTTCCCATCATGATTGTGAGATGGGTCATGGTCATCTTGCAACATGTCTAGCATCATCCAATATTCCACACTATGTTGTTTGTTGACTCCCCATCTAGTCTTTAATGTTGGAACAACCTCTTGGTCTATCCATGGAAATTCCTAGTTGATCCCATCATCCTTCTTCACCATCCTAGATTGTATTTTCAAAACAAATCATACATAAAAACCTTGAGAGGTGAAGAGCATTCAATGTATGCATCCCGAATCCTCACCCCAACGTCATCCCTATCATTATCATCATCATCAGTTTCTGCTATGAATCTGGATGATGATGATGATGCATCCGAAAGATTCCCACTTTGCCAAGATTTTATTCCTTCATGAATATTGTTGAAAGACAAGGAAAGAGATCGGGCTTCAAAATAAATCACAAACGAAAGCAGAAGAAGAGTTGTAACACAAATGCTTGTGAACACCAAGATCACCAACTTCTTCATCATCATCCCCTTGCCTCCTCCCATCTACATCACCATCACCCTCATCTTGTTCTTGGGTACCCCAGCTCCCTAATCCCCAAAAATCTTCATCCCTGACCGCAAGACACGCATAACTTCAACCTCCTCAGGTCCTCCTCCTCTCTAATATTTGAATAATTCCATGATCTTGTCACTCTTCTGCATCATGGACTTCATGATTTCTTATTTGAGTACTTGCGCTTGAAACCAAAGACAAAGAGAAAAGAATAACTCTCTACTGCTTGATTCACTCTTCTTTCATTCCAATTTTCCAACACCCAACAAAAGCTTCTTCTTCTTTTCTTCGTCTAGATTGCTACAAAATCCTAGCACTCTTATTCATGGATGATGTCTAAAATATTCTTTACAACATTTTGCATTATTATTTTTATTCCTCCAACATTACTCTGCCTCCTCCTACTCCTATTTTGGAAACATTAGAGAGTCTCAACAAACATAATCCTATAAATGAATTCTTTTGTCACAACAAGTACCCAAATGCATATTTCTGAAAATTCCCTCACAAATAACACGAGAGAATGCAAGGAGGTGAAGGGAAAAAAGAATCTCACCCAATACAAGACTATTACAAAAGCTTTGAAGTAGCAAAAAGGAAACAAAGGAGCAAAAGATCCAGGAACCCCAAGACACGAGAAAAATTTATTCTAACCCATTCATTGAAGAAGAGAATCCTTTCAAGTTTTGCGATGGTTATTAAAACCTACAACATTCAATTACTTGAAAACCTAATGTACTTAGGGTTACATCCACCAAACATGGAAAATTGCATCCATGTGAAAATTTACATTATGTAAACACTTGTCATCTCCACATTGGCCAATGAATGAGTCAAAATTTTATCCCCAAGCCCAAATTCTACATAGATGCGTAGTTTCTTCCCTATGGGAAGAGCCAACAAATCCATTTGAATGGTCTACATTGGAATGGATTTCTTTAGATGATTTTTTTTTTAAAGAAATTTTGAACAACTATATGGAGCAAATGTAACTTCCCCTTATGCTACTAAGGATAATGTGTACTTTCAAAGATGGGCTTTTGGTGGCATTGTTATCTCAAGAGTAAACCCATCACAAATCTAAAGGATTTCATTTCGAGATTCTAATGGTATTAATCATTAAATGTGTTTACTCTAGCCTCACCACATCTACAATATTGTTGTTCTTAATTCCTTTTCATGATATTTTGGGAAGTAATTTGAGATGATTGGGTGCATAATTATTGCAATGTAACATATGTCATTGGTCTAAGTGTGAATTGATTACCAAATTAATTTTTCCTTCCATAATAAAATTTTGTAATTTAATTAAATTTTTAATGACTAAAACCATTCAAAATGCAATATTTTCCACGCTTTAGGACAAAAAATTGCTAAATTTCTTTTATTAAATCCTACTCACTAATGGCTTTCTATCAATATCAAGAGTGCATTCAAAGTCCTTATAATTTTTAGTTTTTATTTAAATGATTTTTTAGTGAAAAAATTATTCAATATTCAATAACTTCTCCAATGTAAGTTGAAACATTATGAAATTAATTCAATGCACCTATATTCGTTAAAGGCTTTTCCAATGATACTAAAAATGTGGGAAGAAGAACCATGGTTTGGGAGATTTTAATGTGACAAACAAAACAATCAACCTACCATCTTTCATGGGTAAATATTAAAAGATTCAAGATTCATTGCAATGATACTATGTACATAGATATATGTTGCATTACTTTTACATTGGTAATTTTATATGGTCCTAATCAACCATTTTTTTGGTTTTTTTTTCTTACATTAAAAAAGGTGTTACTCCAATTAAAAGGGGGAAAATGGGGGAAAGATGATATAAAATAATTAGAAATTGTATATCCATCGCCATGTGATAGTCATATTACCATTGCACACACCAACACTAGAATAGCATGAAATGGCTTTCTTACCCTAGTAGTTTAGATTCAATTTTAGCCCTTCTTTTTTGCAAGGTGGCTACATATTGACCTTCTATCACAACCCTACTTTGAGAGAGTGTGAAGATGAAACTCACACTCCCGAAATGGGGACTTGGGAGTCCTCCGAGACTCCCAAAACTTCAAAGTTCGATTGTAGGGGTCAAAACACCTCGCATTAGGGGTTCTTTATATCATTGGAAAGCTATCGAAGTGTAAATGTCGAAAATGAACTTGCATGGGCCATTTGGACATCTATAGCACATGTTATGGCAAAAAGAAAAATTGGGAGTCAAATTGACAATTTGACTCCCGACCACTAAAAATCAGGAATCGACCCAACCCCGATGCGTGCATGTGGAGTGCAATACACCATTGGAAATTTCTCAAGGAAAGCTACAAGTTTGCTTTAGAACTTGTCCCAATTGGAGGTCTGAGCAAAAAGTTATGACCTCGCAAAGTCCCGGGAGTCCAAATCGGGACAGTTTTAGGACTCCTCCTTGGGAATCCTGGGATAAAAAGCCATTTGGATGTAGGTGCCGTGGATAAACATAAAAAATATTATATGGGGGAAGGTGGTGGCTTCCCCCAAGTCCGGGTCGTGGTGAGTCTTGTGAGTCCAGAGTTACTTGTGAGTCCAGAGTTAACCATGACTTGTCTTAGCACTAAAGGTGTTCCAGAAAGTGAACTAACCAACTTGTTGGTTGGTTTGATGCAGGTTGGAGTAAGTAACTAAAGCTTGTCACACTTCCTAGTCTCATCCCAGAACTTCAGCATGCCCCTCTACCCCTTCTAGTGCTAAGAGCTGGGAACGTGCCCCGAGTTCCTCATAATTCCGCTGTTTAAGTAACTTAAACCCATCTTGGGTTTAACTAGGAACTTGGGAGCATGTCACCTTCTATGTCACCAGAATAAATATTCTAAAATATAAATAGTAACTAGTTATTATGGACCTAGGGTTTAACCCCTAAATGTATGTAGGCCCAATATGCATTTCTTTTTAATGTAAATTCAAATTGTTTTGATGGTTAAAGGTTAAGGTTAAATCCAACTATCATAGATTTAAGGTTTTAGGTTACAACCAAAAAAATTGCCTTGTTTTTGAGTTTTAGCCTACTTTTATGAATATTTCTAAGACTAATTTTCATAGCACAATAAATAATAAATACTTATACTACCATCAAATGTCCCTTTTGAACATGTCACCAAGTTGAATTGTAACATGTGCAATTATAGTAATGATTGTCTAAAATTTGGAATTGTGAATTCAAAAGTCAAAAGTTGAAAATAAACATTAGAAACATTGAAGTTTAAGATTTGTAAAAAAATTTGAAGTTTGAATGTTAAGGTTTGTGCTAGTCAATTTTTAAGTTGTTGAATTTGGATATTGGCAATTATTTGTGATTATTGTAGTTCAATGTTAAAATTTTGGTCATTGAATTTGCAACCTAGTATGGCATTTGAGGTTTTGAATTTGCATGCAACTCTATGGTGTCAAATTTTGCACATTTGAAGGTGATCTTCAACGTCCATACAAACTTTAAAATTGAGACTTGAAATTCAAACACATACATGATCATCAAAGGTATTTTCTAAACAACTAACATCGTTATGAACCTTGGTTTTGTTATCTTTCAATGTCTATAATAAGAATTTAGAATTTGGAACTCAAAATTGAACATAAAACCCAAGTCATCAAGAATTATATTTAGGATTCATTAGGTTTTGCTAGGTTGCAAGTAGAAATGGGGTTTTGCCCTTTGTGTCACATTCCTGTCTACCCAACACTACTAAGTATGATCAAACTAATGTTTAGGTTTTGGGGCACAAAGTTTTTAATTCAAAGATTAATTTTATTAGTTTGGCAAATTTGTTTGCACACAAGGGCTTCAACATTTTTTTGTATATGCATTATTATTTGTGTAATTCAATCCACCAACATTTTATAAGCGATAGGTGTTTTTGTGTAAGACACAAAGTGTTTGATGTTGGAAATCATTTGATTTTGTGGCCCAATTTTGTGGCATGGGGTTTTGATTGGCTGCAAATCTCAAGTGTGTTATGTTGTGCCAATGAGGCCAATGAAGCTACCAAGAAACTTTATGATGAAGGCATTATCTTGTAGGACAGCAATGCCACCAAAAATGAAAATTTTGTGATCAATGTTAATTCAATTATGTCCATTAGGTACACAACCACTCCATTGTTTAGCTCAAAAAAATTCATGATATTGAGACCCATGGAATGTGTAAACATTGTTTAATTTTATTGTTTATAAATGATAAGTTTGTGTAACAATGTCCATAATATATTATGGGAACATCAAAACAAGTTTGAGATGAATTTAATGAATATAGAATACCCAATTTTTTTCAAAAAAATAAATAAATTATTATTATTATTTAATGGACTTCTTAAAGGACTTGAAATGATTTGAAAATCAAATATTTATGGGAAATTTTTAATATACATGTACCCATAATATAATTTAACATTTTTATGGGTCATAAAAAAATTCTACAAACTTCTAAACCATTATTTTAAAAATATTCTCTTTGAATAACCAATCCAATTTTGTCACATCATTTTGACTAATTAGCCCACTACTTTAAAGCAAAGTAATAAGGAATTGGGTGTGGATCATTTTATTGTGAATGTACCCACTCACTTAATGCACCAATCACTTTATTATCCAATTTAGTGTTGGTTCATTATAAGTGCCCATTGACATGTTCTGTAACTTCATATTGTAAATCAGTGGTGTTGATGCCACAAAATTTCCACCAAAGAAATGAAAAAAGAATTATGATACAACTTGAAAATGGCAAGACACTTAAGTTGCCCAATAAATTTGGGCAAATTTTGACATTATTGATGGGTTTCTAGTGTTTACAAATGCATAGTCTATGAAAACATTACATGTTAGCCCAAACATAATATAATGTGTAAATGAAACAATTTGAAAAAACATATGGGGAAAGGTGAATGGAACATGTCTTTTAATTTTATGAATCCTTTAAGTTTCCATTATGTTAAAAACAATTTTGTGATTTTGCTACAAATTTAATTTAAAGTTTTCAATACAAGAAATCATGATTTTCTAGAAGGTCCAACATGAACAATTTCATGTATGCATTGACCAAGATGGATGTTCACTTTGACTCGAAACATGGGGCATGAAAGACACATGGTTTTTTTGGTTGATTATATTGAGTGAGGTGACATTTTTTACCAAATGTTATGTTGTACATGTAATCAAAATGACAAATTAAAAAAAAGACCTTCAAGACAACCATGGTTTAATCAAATAGGTCATAGTGAACAATAAGGACTTAATCAAATTAGTCATATTGATTTGACAAACTAATCTACTTGTTAGGCCTATGTTACCTACGTAAAGTTTAGATTATCTTATGTTATTTTATCCTAAATTATTCAAGGTTATTTGATTCAAAATTATTATATTTTAGCCTTTATATTATAAATAATTTTACCTTAGTCTTTTTTACTTTAGGTTATCTTAAGTTATTAATAGGCTAGGGTAAAATAACCTAGAATTACATTAAATAACTTAAGGTAAAATAAATTAAAATATAATAACTTAAAATAACCTAAGATAAAATAGCCTAGAAAGTATTAAAGTAGTTTACATTATTTAACAACTTAAAATAATTTAGGGTAAATTAGCCTATAATCACCTAAATAACTTTGCATAAACTAAAATAACTTAAAGGTGGAATAACATAGAATAGCCCATAATGGAATAATCTAGAATAACTTTAAATAACATATGGTAGAATAGCCAAAAATAGCTTAAGGTACATGAAATGGTCGATAATAACTTAAAATAAAATAGTTGAAAGTAATTAAAGGTAGAATAACCTAAAATAACCTAGAAATGATTTAAAATAGCCTAAAGTCGAATAGCTTACAATAGCCCAAGATAAAATAATCTAAATAAGTTTAAAATAACCTACATTATAATAGCTAGAAATAGCCTAGGGTAGAAGAGTTTTAAATAGCTTAAAATAATTGAAAATAACATAGGATAAAATGACCAAAATTTTCCAAGATACAGCCAAAAGTAAAATAGCTTAAGATAAAATATCATAAAATAACTTAATGTAAAAAACTTTAAATAATTAAGAATAACTTAAAATAAAAGAACTTATAATAGCCTAGGAATAGCCAAAATAACCTTAGGTGGAATAAACTAAAATAATAAAAATTAATGTAAAACAATCTTAAGTAATTTAAGGTTAATTAATTTAAAGTAGCTAAAATTATCCTAAGGTGGAATAGCCTAATAACCAAAACTAGTGTAGGGTAAATAGCTTAAAATAGCTTAGGGTAGAAAAGGTTGGAATAGCATAGGGTAACTTAGCTTATAATAACATAAGTAGAAATTAAAGTGATTTAAAAATAGCCTAAAATAACTTAAGGTAGTTTAAGGTAACTAAATGGCTAGGGTAGGTAGGTTAGGTCACATAGGTAGGATAGGAAAAAATGTTTATAATGATACAATGACAAAGACTATCACATGTTGAAAAAAAAATGCAATGGTTTCAACATGGACTCTTAGCGTGTGTGTGAGGGGTTCAAGTTTTCACACTTGCAACCTATTAGAAATGTGCTTAGTTAACCTACTTAGCCTAAGCCTCTAGGCCTCTAGGCTAGCTTAGGTAGGGTAGGGTAAGTATGTCATAAATAAATATATTATTATTTTGAACATTAATTATTAGGTCAAGTAGGTAGGTATTTAAGGCCAATATGGTAGGTACATAAATAAATATTATTTTGGTTTTTTATAATTCAAAATTAAAGATTTCTTAAATTATTGCCTAGATATTATTGTTTCATTTGACCAATAAAAGAAACACATTCAAAATAGCCAACCAAAAAGATCCAATCAAAGTGAACATGTTGAAATCAACTTGTCCAAAATGGCATTTTAGTCAAGTTGAACATGGAAGCAAAAAGATCACATGGGAGATCTTCTTTACTAAATTTTCTAATCAAATCACAAGTAGGAATTTGGGTCTAGTTCATTAGAAAATTAGTCATCTGGGTGAAATCAACATTAATTCATTAATCTAAAAAAATTAGTTAAATCACCATTTTTTTAGTGATCAACAATGGGTTGGTATGGAAAAATGTATTCATTAGCATGTGGGGTGCAATCATATTAACATGTACCATTGGCAATTGTAACCATTACTTAATTTTTTGAGTTTTGGTTGTAAATAAATAAAATTTTATAATTATTTTTTTGGTATAAAATTTTATTGTGAAACATCATGTACATATCATAAAAAATTGGAATCAATATAATGACTAAAAACTCAATTTACAATTTTAAAGTCTTGTAACCATTGTTTAAAGACAATTTTGACACTAAAAGAAAAACAATTAAAATATTTTCTTATGACATATTTTGGGATTTTTAATTTAAAAAATACACCTAAACATAGTAGTATCAAAAAAACTTTAAAATTTTATTTTTTTTCAAAGATATATTTTAAATTTTCTTTAAATTTTCTTTAAAAAAAGAATGAGAAAGCATGGTCTGAAGGGGTTGGCGTGGTTTCTTATAACATGTGGAAATGTAACTAAGTTAAATTTATAATATTTTTTATTTTTATCATCATTTTATATTATTTCATATTTCATATTTTTCATTTTTTAAAACATAAGTATTTTATATCATCAACATACAATTGTTGGTATGAAGGCTTGAACCTTAATCTTCAAATAAATAATCCATTTGCCTTTTCCAACCAACTACAATTTGATATGATAACTAAACTTGTCAAAAATTACATGTATCACAATTACACCAAATTGTTTTATAATCAAACTTTGAAATCTATTTTCTTTCTCGTACTTTAGATTTGAATGAAAACTCATTCTTGAACTTGTTTCAAAAGTCTACACATGCATAGTAAATAAACATACCAAATTTCAAATCATTTGAAGGAAAAGTTATTTGAATGAAATTGTTTGATAACAATTCAAAACACATTTTTTTGAAAAAAAAATGATTTAATGATATGAATTATACATTGTAGTTAATTATTTTATTTTACATTATGAAAATTGGATTTTCATCTTTTTTTCTCTTTTTAAAAATTTTCAAATTTTCAATTGAAAGCCCAAAATTAAATATAGCATATTGTCCAAATTATATGTTAAAATTTTTATTTAATTAAATTGAATGGTTTAAACAATCATGTAATATCTCACATTGTAAGTTCAAATCGATACACTAAAAGGTTATAATAAATCATGAATAATTATAAATTTTCATCCAAGATCGAAATAATAATTTTTAAAATGCCAAAAATAACCATAATGAAATAGTTTGAACTATAAGTGAACATGACAATTTTATAGCGATTCAAGTTTCATTTAGGGTGAAATGAAATAAGGGCATGGTGATCTAGTTCACTTTTAAAGCATTGTAGTGAATTGGGTTAATGAAATAAAACCATTTTTTGTAGTATTGCAAAGAATGATTTTTTATGATTTTGGGTGGCCATCACGATGTTTCTTGAAGAAGCAATCCAAGATCTAGGTTTCAAAATGCACATTGTTGTTTTGAAGGGCTTGGCAATCCACATCCCTAAAGCCTTTGCTTTTATCATTTTCAATATTTGTTTGTTTCATGTGTAGTTCCTACCACTAACTAATGGGTCTAGTTTTTGTGTTTGACTTAATAACTTGTAACTTGTAATAACTAATACCAACTATTACCTATCTACATTTTTATAATTTCAATATTGATAAACTTTTTGTTTCAATTTTGTAGGTCATTTATGCTACAATGGGTAGCTCAAAGGATAAATTCTTTCATAATTGATGTTAATTTAGTCCTATAGTAATTGCACTTGAATTTTAACATGTGTTGCAACTTGCAAGTTCTAATTTTGTAATTTGTATAATTATTTTTCTTGTTGAAAATTTTTAACACAAATTTTAAATACGATAATTTTGAGCACCTTGAATATAAAACTCTATACAATTTAGCTTTGTACAATTTTGATTATTGTATTTAAAAAATTGTAGAAATTTAAGTGTACAATTCAGCTTTTCACAATTTCCACATGGGGCCAAACTTGCTCAATGCCATCAATTTCCAACATTCATGGAGCCAAAACAACATCATAAGCAAATGTCTACAACGACAAACATCTTGAAAGTGATGTTTGTTGCATTTTCTACACACAAAAATTTGGATATTTGCTTCTTCTGGTAGATAAAATTTCAAATTGTAATCTTCATTTTTTCACAAGACAAAATATCCAATAACATTTTGTAATTTTTTCTTTTAAATCCTTTAGCAAAAAAAACTCCACAAGAACAATCTATGTTGCAAACTACATAGTCAGCTCATTTGATAGCTTATGCTAATTTAGCACCATGTCCCATGGTTTGTTGGTGCAAATATTTCTAAACTTAAAAAATGGAAAAAAAAAAGATTAGTCGTAATGGATGTGTTTTAATCTTAGTAGGTTTCTAATAGCAAACCATCACAAATTCCTTTCCAACTTAAATATGAACAATGAAATAAATAATAATTCTTTGGCATGCTTTTAGAGTTCTACCCATAAACAACCAGACTATATAAGTAGGATTTTGGTAAGGTTAACACTCTAAAATCAAAAGACAAAATTAATTAAAATTGTATTATGTAAAATTATGTTTAATGCAATATTATATTGCCTTGGTGGTTATGAATATATAGTTTTAAAATTGTTGAAACTTTTCCAAAATTTTTTTTTTCAAAGAACAAATTTTGTGAAAGAAAATGATTTTTTTTTGGAATATTCAAAAATATTTTAATGTTCAAAATGGAATCTTCAAATTTCATTAATTATTTGACAAAATGTGTGAACCTTATATTATGATATATTGATTTGAACTTGAAATTCATTTCAATGAAATGTTTATATGTTTCTATTTCCCATTTCATTCATAATTTTACATAAATAAATACGTGGGCAAAGATCAGCCAATTAGTGTGAAAACTTGCATAGGTTTTTTTTTAATGTGATATATTGAATATAAATATCAAGGTGTCTTGATACCACTTTAACATGATGAATGAGTTCATTCATATAGATCTTCATCCATGATTCATAATTAACTCCTAGTTGATTTCTAGTTCACTTATAATTAACTTATAATTACTTTTTGATCGCATGTAGATTCTTTTAGTCAATTTTTAGTTGACTCATAGTTAACTATTAATTCACTTTCAGTTAGGTCCTAATTAACTAATAGTTCATTTATAGCTAAGAAGTTTCTTAATAAGTTTCCTTGGTCAATGGGCACATGGAAACCTTCACAAAAGCTTGAACTAAGTCCCAAAGGGATATAAATAAAAGTAGTACACATTACCTTTAATATATTGAGCATTAATATGATGTCCAATTGTGTTCCATAACCTTGTTATGTTCCTTTTGTGTTTATGTTTTCATACTTTATCACAATATAGATTTGCTTGCATTTTTTTTTGCACACTTTGTGTTCTTGTTTTTATCCTTGTGTGGTTTTGTCTTGAGTTGTATGTTTCATGTCTAAATTTAAACATAGATCAACTAATATCTTTCATCATTCATTTCCATTGTTCACATGCCCATCACACAAGGTAATTATAACCACATGGTTGTGATTCATGCCACATTACAATTTGTTATGACTCTATATACTCTTTATAATAATTAATTAACTAAAATAGTAATGATAAATTCATCATTAAATCACATGGGTAGGTGGGTCAAACCTCAGTTGAGAATAAAAAAAATATTTTTCCTTTATTATGGTCATTAAAAAACATGATTGATTTCAAAAAAGAAAGAATAACTTCAAGGAGGACGAATAATTTTCCATGAGTCAAACTACAAATGTTTTCATATACTTGTTCAATATAAATTTATTGTTCAATATATAACATGGATATATATTTTTTTGGCATAATCATACAAATGATTGATGATACATGAGATGAAATGTATTTTATTACATTCATCATGTCATTGATGACAACATAAACCAATTTCATCAATTAATATCTAGTAAATGATTAAAATGTTTTAATTTAATGTCCAAGAAGACCAAACAAAGTTTGAAATTTTCTTGACACCATGGGGTAAAATATATGCACACACACATTCACATGAATGTTAAACTTATAATTGAAAATTAAACACAACTATTTCAAAATTGTAGTTTTATTTCTTGGTGAAATTTAGGGCAATTAATTAAGTGTCAAAAAAGAGTGCCATGTAATTTTGTGTTCAAACACATTTGCATTAATGTAATCTACAAAGTTATTTTACTAATATTTGTAAAATGTGAAATTTGTTATGTAACTTAATTTTTTATTTTTCTTCAAACTCAAAGTTTTGGGAATGGATGAAAACTTGATTGTCCCATATATAATGTCATTGATGAAGGAAAAAATTGAAAGTGTTTGATGTTGTAATGTGTACATTTTGTGTTAAAGTGCATGTTGCATGCCCCAAGGTTTTCCCACACTAAGGAAATTTTTGAAATTTTCTTTCAACAAATAAATCATTTGGTATAAATGTTTGCATCATATTTTTTTATTCAATCACACATTACAAAATTTGAGCCCCATATTTGAAAAAATTTGCCAAAATATTTTAAATGGCAATAAATGGAGTTCTGAAACCTTTTAAATGTTTTGAATTTTGATGGATCTAAATTTAAATCAAAATGTTTATAGGTCACATCTAATGTTGAATTAACATAATGATTTTAATACATTAGTAAGTAAGGGTAAGTTCAAAATTTTCAAAATATATATTAATTAAAAATATATAATAGACGTAAAAAAAAATTACAATCCAAATAAATGTAGGGTTATGTATGCTTTGCAAAATTATCAATACGGGTGAAAGCAGGAAAAAAGGAGCCAAACAATGTGTGGACAATCTTTAAAAACTATTTTTTGAAAATTTGGGAACAATATATATTTTAAAAATTCTTTTATTTTTGAAATAAATTTTTATACTTTCAAAGTTGCAAGTACAATTTTTTATGAAAATTTTCCATGTTTGAAAAGTCTTTTTATATGTTTAAAGCACTCAAAAAAAAAAAGTGGATATGTGGTTTTTCTGTATCAAAAGTTTTTTTCCCTTATCAAATGTTCACCAAATCATTTCAATTTTTTTGTGAACTTTAATATATTCCACAAGAAGGGATCGATGTGTTCAAAACCTTCAAAAAACTGAAATACATATGCCTTTTTAGATTATAATACTCAAATGTCCTTTAACACTATTATAGTTTTGAATTTGTAATCATGGCTCAAAGTTAAATTATAGATTTAACTATAATGTAAGGCTTGATGCAAAACAATTTGACTTTTTATCATGTTATACATCATATTTGACCTCAAATTTGATATTCAGTTTAAAAAATTATGTGAAAAATGCAATATAAACCAATAGAAAATTGCCATGTGGAAAATCCAGTCCTTGGAAAGGACTTTAACCTTGGTGCGACTAGCTCCTTTTTTCATGATTTCATTCATATGGGTAAGTTTGAGATGGGCAAAGATTCTAACCAAGGGTTTTCATCATATACCTTGGGTGACAAGGGGTATCCATTAATTTTTGGATAATGATCTCCTTCAAAGAAGAAGGCGAACATATTATTTTGGAGGTATTATACAATAAAAAATACAAGAAAGGTTATTCAATTGTCTTTGACATTTTGAAAAAAACCTTTTATGAACTATTCACCAAATTTTCATTTAAATATATTATTTTTGCTTGATGTTTTTAGGGTTAAAGTACATAAGGGTGGACCAAATGCAATGAATCAAAGTTCTTTTTGACAATCCATTTCCTTTGTATTTTGAATTTCAAAATTGTATTTTAAGACTGATGAATTGGTTTGACTTTCAAATTGGTTCAAATGATGTTAAAATTAATATTTTTTTCCATATCCAAATTCAAGACACCATTTTAAACTCCTTTTTTAAAAAAAATATTAAATATTGATATTGAAAAACATTAATCATAATATCAAAAAAAACTTTGTCATTTGAAAAACATTAATCATACTATCAAAAAAAAACTTTGTCATTTTGAAAAACATTAAATGAAATATGATTTAATGTCTTCAAAAATAAGATATTTCCTTGCTTGATTTTTTGACCTTAAGTGTTATCAATCGTCAAAGTGTTATGTTTCAAAGTTTAAAAATTGTTATATAAATACATTGTGAAAAAAAACTAGTCCATATTCAAATTTATTCAAATTTAGGATATTCCATTTTAAATTTTTTGAAGACTAACCATTGGTCCTTTTGTTGTGATTTTTCATTTACGAAAGACTTAATGTGTGAGCTTTACATAAATGAATCTCATTTTTTATGACTATAACACTTGAAATAATCCACATTTTAACATTAAAATGGCAACAACCTTAAAAACCAATGTGAAATGCGAATTATGTGGTAATTACTGAATTGAAAAAAATCATATGAAAAAGATCCCAACAAGACAATTATTTAATATACATGTTAAGAGAAAAAATTGAAATTCAATAAAAAAATGATTATGATATGGATTTTTCACAATCTGGTCCATTTCAAACCATTCAAAAGTTCTTAACATTCTTTTGGTTAAGATTTTTCTAGCAAACCTTTTGCATTTATGCTCTTTTTGCTATAATATATCATATGTTAAGTCCCAATAAGACATCCTAAATAAAAACCATATTACAAAAATATGTAGCTATATGAAAGCATAAGCAAAAAACCAATCCATATTTTTCAACTTCAAATCCATTACTATATGTAGGTCCAACCATGTTAATAGGAACCAACCATGCCCCTTTAAATGACCATTTATTTTGGAATATTCTTGAAATATTTTTGCAATATTTTGTATTTCTTTTAAATTTAATTTTTCAAATACTATTATGTTAAGGTTTATATTAAAAATTTGCAAAACATTTGTCATTTTCAAATATTTTCAAGTCATTTTACTAATCTTTTTCTACTTAAAAACATGAGTTACAACACTTTTTAAATGCTTATAATGGGGATTTTTTATTCATTAAATTGATTTCAAATTTATTCATTACATGTTCCCATGATATATTATGAATTTTGTGTTATAAGCAAATTCAAGTTTTTTGACAACAACTTAAAATATCACTTTAATATATGAAATATGAAGTAGTCATTACAATTATTTTGGTACATGTTTTGCACCCATATTTGGTGTATATATGATTTTTTTTATATAGATGTTTTTTTTTGAAGTTAACAATTTAAATGTAGTCACAAATTTAGCATATTATTGATTTCATGGTGTGCTAATAACATGCAAATACATGACACTCTTTGCAAAAAATTGCATTGTGTTGCAAAAAGTGAACCACCCTACCATGCAACCACACTTTTTTTCCACACAATTTGCTTTGATCTCAAACAAAGTTTAATATTCAAATTTTAATGTTATATACAAATTGGTATGTAATTAAATCAAGACATCAACATAGTTAATGAAATTGTTCAAAAACATATAAAAGGTGAGAGACTAGGTTTTAAGATACATTATGGAAGGAAATAAATGTGTTTCCTTGGAGGACAATGAAGCTAATTAACACTCACAATGAATTTTCTAACTTCCAATTTTCAGTTATTAAAGTTTAGTTAGTCTTGTAATGTTTATTTAGTTTTTGTCTTTAGTTCTTATCTAGCTAAATCTTCCTTTTCACCTCATTCAAGTCCATGAGGATCCTATAATGGAAGGTTAGTAGAGTCTTTACCTTTATTTCTTGGAATCACCATATTCATCACTTGTGTTTTAAGGTTATAATTATTTTGACCATTTTGTTTTGGGTATCATTGATAGCTTTGTTTCTAGATTTGAATTATTTGAATTGTTTCTCCATCAAATGTTTTTTCCATGCCTTCTTTGCAAATTGTAGCAAAAATATCTCCTTTTTCATCTTCTTCTTTGCAAAATATGGTGATGTTCATAAGCTCCTTTGCAAGCCCCACTTTTTTTTTTTGTTTGTTATTGTAATAAGTAGACATAAAGACTTTTGGGTGTGGGTTTTTTGGTAGCACGTATTTGTGTTTTGTTGTTGCATGTTCTTAAGTTTTGATTAGTGGTCATCTTTGTTGTGGTGATTGTGGGTGTAAGGTATTGCTTATGGGGAGGAAAAGTTTTATATTTTCTTGTAAGCTTAAGCAACACAAAAACCTACAACTAACTACTTTTTTCTTCTTTGATTTTTTTTGGCAAAGGAACTTTCTTTTTCTTATGTTTTTTTGTTCTTGTTAGACCTTCTTTGTGGTATTCAAAGTTTGGGGCAATAAGTTTGTTTTGAGACATGAAAACTTTCATGTTATAACAAGGAATAATGGTGCCATAGTTCAAAGATTTTGACTAGTTTAGTATCCAACTCTTTTAGTAGTTTTGGTATTAACAATAAACAAAGGTAGCTATTTTATTTTGGAGTTTTGAAGCAAAACAATGGTTCCAATGGTGGGTGCGCTTAAAGAACCAGTAGTGGGTGTACATGAAGAGCCATTAATGGGCATATATGAAAAATTTATGTAAACAACCAAATCATGTAAAAGTAAGGCTTAAATTATTATTACTTTTTGTAATGGTAGATTAGGAAATTGTAGACAAATGTATGAGTGTAGATTTGGTCTTATAATTTATAAGGGAAAAAGGGAAAAAGATCTAATATTATTTAATAAAGTTTACAAGTAAGTACATTTATTGTAAATAAAGTTGTATTTTCCAAGCTTTCAAATATATTCTTGATATTTTCATGGATATGATTCATAATTTAGACATTTTTTCAAAACCAATTGATTTTTCAATTATTTTTTCTTGGTGTGGAACATAGGGTAAAACAATACTACACAAAACAAGTAAAAAAATGCAAATTCCACCATATGAAATGTAACAAGATCTAAATCTTGAACTATATTTAAATTGTAAATGGTTTCGCAACCTTACCATTGATGTCAACACCACTAGATCTTGTACACCTTTGTTTTCTATATTTATAATTGTTAGAACATTTCCTCATCCTCTATCTATATTCCATGTTTCCCCAAGTTTTTTGGACTTAAAACCATTTTGTTAAAATTGCCTTGCTTCAAGAGTAGATTCATTTGAAAGTCTCTTTAAAATTTAAACAACTAACTTGCAAGCAGCTTCCATTTGTGTATTTAATTCACCACTACTATAACTTGATGATTTGATTGTAAAATTATCTTGCCAATAAGAACTACATTTGCCTCTTGAATCTTTCTATATGTGATTCCAACTATGAATATCCTTATTATTCAATTATAACTAGGGCAATAACCCATTAAATCCTAGATCTTTAATGGTGTTCTCAATATGAATTGTAGAACTGAACCTCATGTGGTAGTTAATTTTGAAGGCTTTCACAACAAGATATAAATAAACAAAAAAAAAACATTGAAAAGGTGCAAGACAAACAAGAAAATACAAATAGAGAAAAACATTGAAACAAGATGATAACAAGATACAAATAGACAAAAGAAAAAAAAATCAAAATGAAATTTGATATATGATGAATTGTAATTCGGAATGACTTTGGAATTGTTGTAATGACAATCACCAAAATACCCATCCTACATAAACCAACTTCGATGAAACATTGTCATTCGAATATCAAATGACAATGGCATTTTAGGCAAAATAAAAGAATATGTTATACATTATGAATTACAACATTATGGATCTATTCATGCCCATACCATGTTATGTGTTAATTAAAATGGTTTTCAAATAACAACAAATGAAATAATAGTTTTTGTTCCAGTTGTATTTGATAAAACATTTATTCCACCAAATGATAGTTTACTACTCAAATTATTTAAAATGATATTACGAAAAGAACTTCATGAATGTCAAAATTGTTGTATTCAAAAAGGACATAATGAAACTTGTAAATTTGGATTTCTATATTTTCCACACATTGAACCTTTTTTTTAATTTAAAAAAATGGGAATATTATAGACCACGATATGAAAATCGAAATGTTGTGCCATATCATCCAACATTATTACTACTTTGGGGAACACATTTGAAGATATTATGTATTACATCTTCTTATTGGTCTTTTTACCTTTTAAAATATGCCATGAAATGTGAACCACATGGAAAATTAAATTTGAATACAAAAAATGTAGAATGATGAGGTTTTTTAAATGCATCCATAACATAATTATAATTAATTTCCAATTTAATTATATTTAAACTTGTATCACTAGTAGAGGCAACACTTATATGTTTAGAAATACCAATTATATATAAAAGTTGAGGTATAAAATATATTAATTCAAAACCACCATTACTTCAAACAAAATTAGTTATAAAATTAAAAAATAGGTTTTCATCCAATTGATGTTTATATTTTTAGACCAACTATCATGGGCATGAAAACAACCAAGTCTACGGGATTTCCGGAAGTAAAATGATAACAAGGATATGCCTAATCCCAAATCAAGATCATGAAACAAAAAAATAAAAAATAAAAACATGACAAGTGTAGGATAATATTTCAACATGATTTCATTACAAGAAAGAAACCAGAACAAAATAAGGTTATGAAAAAAAATGTATTATTAAACAAACTAAAGATAATGGGGGATTTTACTTCTATTTATACCTATTAAGCACCTAGCTCAAGGAAGCATTTCAAGAAACCTTCAACCTACATGTGGCCCATGTTCATCCATATGTGGAATATAAGTGAACTAAGATTCAATTAAAAGTGAACAAAGAGTTAATTAAAAACAAATTGAAAATGAACTAAGAGTTAATTAGAAGTGAACTAAAAGTGGCACATTTACAACATTTCTAAAGTAGTTGTCACATGTAACTACAATGCAACTCTTGAAAAAGTCAAACATGGTTAATTACATATGTATGTACAATGTGTATAAATTATTGTATAGAAGACCCATTTCAATTCATTTACAACTATAATACAATTAATTGATTTTTTGACAAGGCAATTTATTTATTAATACACCATATTTTTAAGGGGATAGTTGCACATTAGTTGTAATACTCAAGAAATAGTTGCACAATAATTGTGTATGAATTGTTTTTTGAGTTTTGATTGTAAGGTAGTGTGGTTTCAATGGATGTGATTTTTCATAATAGTTTTAAAAAATTATTATTTGGATATAATAATTGTCACCATGTATTTTCATTAGTGACAAACACATGTTTGAATTTTTGATTCTAAAAAACTAGTTACATTATAGTTGCAAAATGTTAATACATATATAATATGTTTATGATAAACCAATTAGATGATATTATATATATTGATTATTGTTGTCATTGGAACTCAAATGATGTCACCATGAAATCACGTCGTTTGCAATTATTTGGTTTTTACAACTAATTTTAGGTGACTAATGGATACTTAGTCGTTAAACATTACTTGTGATTAAAAACCATTTGCAAATATTGAAAAAAATTTCTAGTGCAATGATACATATCATATATGTGTAAGTCAAATGGAGTAGATAAAAAAATATTTACATATTATTTATTAGTCAAATAGAGTAATGAATATGTAATAAATAAGATATGCATGTCATGTAATGTATATATTTACCCAAATGTTTACCCCTAAATAAATGCATGTTAAAAATTTACCCACCCAACAATTGTTAGATTACACAAATAAATTTATTTGGGCTCCACACTGCTTTGCACTACCAAACAATTTGTAATCAATTTTGTCTTTTTAAAAAATTAAATTTTATAAATTTTACTATATGTCGTTTTGCTCTATTAATATTTTTTTTCATTCTTGATCTGGTAAGCAAAATCTTAACGAAAGTCTAATTGATTAAATAAGTTCACAACAAGATACAAATAGAGATTTTTTTTTTTGAAAAGGTGTAAGAAAAACAACAAAATACAAATAGACAAACATTGAAAGGGTACAAAAAAAACAACAACAAAAAAATTTTAAATGAAATTTTATTTATGATGAATTATAATTTGAAATGACTTTTAAATTATCATAATGATGATCACCAAAATTTAGCCACCCAACAATTGTTAGATTATACAAATAAATTATATTTTGAAAGCAATTGGCAACAATATGATCAAGTCATTGGATTTCAACTAAAACAAGGCTAAATTATATTTTAAAATCACTTTGAGAGTTATATCAAAGATTATGCCAAGTTAGCAATAGGATAATAATAAAATTTAGTTAAACTTTCTAGTAGATTTGCATGCCATTGATGAAAACATTGTTTAAATCTTTTTTTTTCAAGTTTAATTTTTTTAAATGAATACATGTTTGAGTATTTTTAATACTTTAAAAGAATTAATGTTTTATAAATATTAATTTATGCATTCCATTTATACCTGAACAATGATTATTCATCCCATGGATGTAAATCAACAAATTTTGTTAAATTTATGGATCAATGTCTCACATGTCATTCAATTTTTCTATTAATGGATTAAATGTATTTTTCATATTTTGACATTTAGTAGATGAAGGGTAACATATTTCATCCAACACATGACATTTTAAATATGAACACAATTTCACCCATTTGATGAAAAGATGGCTTTCTAGGTATGTTGTAAATCCAAGTTTTGGCTTATGTATGTGTTGAATCATTATTAACATTATGAATTGACAACACATGTCTTATTACTTGGTTCTTAGATTCTTTTGTAGTTAGATTTTTAATGCAAAAAAATACATAATGAATGTGTTAAAATATTGTCTTGATTTTATGATATTTGGGGAGGGGGGGAGGGGGGGGGGGATACTTAATTAAAAACCATTACTTTTTCCCCTTAATATATAATCTTTTTCCAATAAAATATTAACTA
>Ga0116231_10006990_pt1 | contig 21053 bp, 20 predicted proteins | sample S1TSphgellanicum_2_FD_89695 | JGI IMG/M metagenome (GOLD analysis project Ga0116231, IMG submission 89695) | Host-associated microbial communities from peat moss isolated from Minnesota, USA - S1T2_Fd - Sphagnum magellanicum MG | ecosystem: Host-associated > Plants > Peat moss > Unclassified...
ATTCTTGTGGGATTCCTACCTTCTTTTCAAGTGGTATATGGCACAAAGAGAAATAATGTCAAAGGATACAATAAGCTATTTTATAGATGGAATGGTTCAGCCGTGGTAACAAGGTTTTGCATTTGAGATAAGTGTTACATGGATTTCTTTTGAGTTTCAATTTGTTTGGTGATGGGTGCTTGATGTTTGTAAATATTGTTTGTATTCGTAGTCTTTGATGGAGAGCCAAATGGGTGAGAAAAAAACCCTAATCCTCCCAATACTCATTGTCCAGCTTCTTCAAGATTGGAATGTTTTGAAATAATTAGTTATTTAATGTCTTTAATACTAGTTTTATGTTAAGGTTTTGTTCTAATTCTGTTTTTGTTCAATTCATTATGTTAAAAAAACCTTTTGAAGTTCCCTCTCCCCTTTTCATTGGTGCCAACCATTAGATGAGAAGCGAATTGTTAGTTCACTTGCGATTAATTCTTAAATCACTTGTAATTAAGAAGCTTATTTAAAAAATTCCTTGGTTGATAAATGTAAACTTTTCATGAATTTTCTTAAAGTTATGTCCTAAAAATTTATTTTTTTAAATCATTATTTTTAATTTGTTCAACATCAATTTGAAATATGATATTATATCGTAGATTTAGTTTGTTATTTTTGTGCTTATAAATATATTTTATTATAATAAATACATGTTTATACTTTGATCTCACATTTTGTGTTCTTATCTTGGTTTTTTAATTTCTTGTTTTGAATCTAGATTTAAACTTATCCTTTCATTGTTTATTTTTATAATTTTCATGCTCATAACACTTGATTATTATATTATTTTGAAAAATATTTTTATTTTTTAAATGAAAAAAATTGAACATATATCATTGCTTGAAATGAAATCCTCAAATTTAATTAATTGTTTCGACAAACTTGTGTTGAATGAACAAAGGGACAACACTATAATTTGTGCCCATCATGATTTTCCCATGGTCAAGTCCCCCAAATATGTTGTCCTAAAAAAGAACAAGAAAAAAAAAAACCCTAAACAAATTGATTTTCCCCATATCCCAGCTCAAAAACAAAATTAAAAAAATCAAACAAAATATCATTATCTTGGCCCATCAATTTCCCAATGTCCAACCCCTCCACTTCCCATGTTCTCTTTCTCTTTCTTCTGCATCTCCTTCCTTGACATCTTCCTCCAAACCCTAATCCTCTTCTCTCTCATCTATGCTTTGTTTTAACAAAAAAATTTGTTTGTGTTTTTTGGCCACGAGTTGATTGTAGGAAAAAAGCATTAAAATAATTTTTTTGCAGTTGAATTTCAGGCCTCTTTTGTTTTGTGTTTAAGAAAAGTTGTTAAATCCTTTTATTTGTTTATTTATTTATTTATTTCCCCTTCTTCCTTCCTTTCATCTCCCTGTGTCTTATTTTTTTCCTCTGGGTTACCTTATCTCTTTTGTTTTGGCGGAATTTTTCGTTGCAAAAACTTTTGAGGTGAGCATCTTTGTTGTGAGATCTTGTCTGTGTCGTTTTGATTTCGGTTTTTTTTTCTTGTTGTCCGACTTTGCTCGATTGTGTTTCTTTCAAGATTCAAGGAGGGCAAGTTTTTGCTCCTTTGGATTTGTTTACAGTAAACGAATGCATGTCGACGCATGTTTGTTGAGTTTTTTTTTTTGCAGGGACCTGAGTAGGTAGTAGAGAAAAAATACTAGGTTTTGTCATGGCCGCGCAAAATCTGGCGGCACAGAGTCTTTACGAATCCGCTTCACAGCCGCAGGGAGATGCGTTTACTTTTCTCGAATACAACACGCAGGGGGATGAATACGACTACCCCGAGTTCACTGAGCTCAGTCAGCCGGCACATCCCTTGGTTTGGAATAATGCATCGGATCTGGCAACATCAATTTCTGAAGCAACTGAGTTTGTGGTCAGAGATTCGGAGTTAGTTGCATCATTGGATGATGCTGCTACTGCTGGAGCTTCAAATGGTAATAAATCAAGTAGCCAGGCTGCTGCTACTGCTTCACTTACTTCTTTGACAACAGGCTTGAATGACTTGAGTTTTGATGAGACTGGGGATGAGGATGGGCATGAGTATGCGAAGAGGGACTTGCCTGAACATGCTTGCAAGTATTGTGGCATTCATAATCCTGCATGTATTGTGCGTTGCAATGTTCCTTCTTGCCGCAAGTGGTTTTGCAATTCACGTGGGAATACTTCTGGGTCTCACATTGTCAATCACCTGGTATGCTGTTGTACCCATCCCTGTGTCTCTGCCCATTCCAGATTAGGGTTTTCAATCTTTCCCTCAGACTTGTCAGACTCATGCCTGCGTCTGCCTTTCCAGATTAGGGTTTTCAGTCTTTTCCTCAGACTTGTTGGACTCATCTCTGTGTCTGCCGATTCCAGATTAGGGTTTTGAATCTTTCCTTCAGACTTTTAGGGTTTGTCACTGGTGCAGATATGTCCTCTTTTGTGTCATCTCTTCTTTGCTTTGTTTGAGGTGAATTGGAAAGTAACGTGATCTTGTCATATTTTTGTTGGCAGGTGCGGGCAAAGCACAAGGAGGTTTGCCTTCACAAGGACAGTCCATTGGGGGAAACAATTCTGGAATGCTACAATTGTGGATGTCGCAACGTGTTTCTGTTGGGGTTCATCTCTGCAAAGACTGAGAGCGTTGTAGTGTTGTTGTGTCGTGAACCCTGCTTAAGTGTAAATGCGTTGAAAGACATGAATTGGGACCTGAGCCAATGGCTACCACTTATTGACGATCGCTGTTTTCTTCAATGGCTGGTGAAGGTGTGTGTGTATGTTCACTAAATGTTTTGATCTCCATTTACCCCCCTTTCCATGGTTTTAACGCAGACCTAGAATTCGGTCACCTGAAATTCTGCACTTGTGCTTCCAGGTTCCATCAGAACAAGAACAGTTAAGGGCACGTCAAATTAGTGCTCAACAAATCAATAAGGTGGAGGAATTGTGGAAGGCAAATCCAGAAGCAGTCTTGGAGGATCTTGAGAAGCCAGGTGTTGATGATGAGCCACAAACTGTTGCTCTTAAGTACGAGGATGCATACCAGGTGAGGTTTGTCTACTAGTGGGTTTGATTCCTGCTGTCAGGATCTTTGCAACTTTGACTTGACCATTTTGGGAAAATCTTCACATGTTGCTTGGTTCTATGGCAGTATCAAAATGTGTTTGGGCCACTGGTGAAGCTAGAAGCTGACTTTGATAAGGTATTGCAGTGGTTTCCTTATTTCCAGAAACATGGACACTGGCTTTCAGCTCTTTCTGGGCCACAAATCCCTTCCAAATGAATTTTCAAGCAACCTCCACCGTTGATGCTTCCAACTTGCATGCCATATGTCAGGATGAGAAAATTGCCATCTTGTTTAGTACTTCTCTGCCACACCTTGTACTGACGAGAGATGTGTGACTCAGAGAATATGTTTGTCAATTGTTTGCAGATGATGAAGGAGTCACAGAGTAAAGATAACATCACTGTACGCTGGGATGTTGGTCTGAACAAGAAGCGCATTGTGTATTTTGTCTTTCCTAAGGTTAGCACCCAGCCTTATCAAACTTCAACTGCACTTGTCCACTTGTTGTTGGGTTGAATTTCAAAAGAAGCTGCAGTACTTGGTTCTAGGGGTGTGATAAGTAGTTGGTCCATTGTCTCTCTGATCTTTTGTCCAGTGTTTTTCACCAAACCTCTGCTATTATACCAGGAAGAGAATGAACTGCGGTTGGTTCCTGGAGATGAATTACGGTTGCGGTATCTTGGTGATGGTATCCACTCTGGTTGGCAGTCTGTCGGGCATGTGGTAAGATCCTGTGAGCATTCTGGACATGCTTTGTATTTCCTGGTTATGTATGCTTATTATTGATGGGTACTTTTTTAGACTTTTTGGATGTCACTGTATTCTGCCAGTTTGATGATTAAACTAAATGATGGGATTCAATGTGTGTGTCAGATTAAGTTGACTGCACATGAGGAGGTGGCTCTTGAGTTACGAGCCAATCAGGTAAGGTGGAAGTCACTTTTTGCTCTCAAAGGCCAATTTGCATATCAGTTCAAAGCAATTGTTTGGGTTCTGTAGGGATTTCTTGGTGAAGAGTTTCATTAGCAATGCAGCACTCTTTGTCTTATTCAGCACTAGTAGGTGCCAGAAGAAAGCAGATTTTGATGGTTTTTCCCTACTGGTGTATGGCAGGGGGTCCCCATTGATGTGAACCATAATTTCAGTGTTGACTTTGTGTGGAAGAGCACCAGCTTTGATCGCATGCAAGCTGCCATGAAGACATTTGCTGTAGATGAGACTAGTGTGAGTGGGTAAGTAGCTTAGCTATTTGTGGTGAGTTTAGTTTCCTGCAACCCCATTGCTTGTTTTATCCATTGTAAGCCAACGAGGACCTACAAACATTGTTAAAACATACTGCAATATTGTGTGCTGGTGAGCCTTGTTTTGTACAATTCTTTACTCCTAGGTGTGTTAGCTTGACTTCTTCAGAGACCTGTTGGCAAAGAATGATACAATCCTATGTTACTTCAGATACATCTACCATCGGCTTTTGGGACATGAAGTGGAACCCCAAACAGTTCGCAACACTCTCCCTCGGCGATTTGGAGTGCCAGGGCTTCCTGACTTGAATGCCTCCCAGGTATTGCATCCATTTTACAACACCTAAGTTGTGGTTTGTCAGATAGCTCTGTTTCGGGTGATGTTTCCAGCCCTTGCGTGATGGAACTAGCTGTGACTCCTCATGGATCATATGCAGGTGTATGCTGTCAAGAGTGTGTTGCAAAAGCCAGTGAGCTTGATACAAGGGCCTCCTGGGACTGGGAAGACAGTGACCTCTGCAGCAATTGTGTATCATCTGGCAAAGCAGGGCCAGGGTCAGGTAATCACTGAAATCCTTGCTCTTGGTTGTTCCACTGAGATATCTCAGCCTCTTTGGACTGTCTTTACAACCTTATCTTGCAATTGCTTTAGCTGATCTGGGCAAGCAATGAACAGGTTCTGGTTTGTGCTCCGAGCAATGTTGCAGTGGACCAGCTTGCTGAAAAGATAAGTGCAGCAGGTCTGAAGGTATGCTTCTACTTTAGTGTTAAGCAAGTTGTTTCTATTCCATCAATGCTTAGGGACCATGGAGTTGTGTTATGCTTTGAAAATAAAGAAGTGAATGGGCCAAGTGACAACTCTGTGCGCAAATGAACAAACAAGTACAACAGCAGAAATTCTGAGAATCATGAACATGCTTGTATTGATATTAGTACAAGTGCCTACATTTGAACCATGTCCACTCAATGTTGGGTATCAAATTTCTTTAATCTCTTATTGCAGGTAGTGCGATTGTGTGCCAAATCAAGAGAAGCTGTGAGCTCACCTGTGGAGCACCTCACTCTCCACTATCAGGTTCTCCCTGTTTGCTTTATGGTGATGCTGATTACATGACAGGGATGCCTTGTGTCCAGTTCCAACAGTTAATCAAAGTGGTATATTTTGTAAAACATTCAGGATAATTATGCTTTTAGTGCAACTACAAGGAGATAGAAAGAGTAGGATCCTTGTAAATATTCTGATTCTTCCAGCAGTAGGTTGAAGAATTTTTCCAGCAGCTTCATAACAGTGGTGGGTTGTTGGCCCAACAGGTGAGACATCTTGATGGAACGGATAAGAGCGAGCTGCAAAAATTGCAGCTTTTGAAAGATGAACTTGGTGTGTCTTTTGTCTCGGGTGTTGATTATACACTTTTTCTGTACTGTCATGACATATTCATAGCTTCATGTGTCTGTTGATTCAGAACTATTGCAAGTTGTACCTTTTATTCTTGCTGGAGAATAAAGATCAAGCAGTTTATGGTTTTAGACATTCTACTTTTATTTCCATACATAATGATCAGAAGTGGGTAAGCTCCATATCTTCACACCTGAAAAACACCTATATTCTATCAGAAACTGTCCCTGAGTTAGGTGCTGTGGTGAAATGTAGACATAGTTACGTGCTGACCAAGATTTGGGTGGTTATGGAACACCTATATCTAGGTGCTAACCTTTTCTGTTTGACCATCCAGGTGAGCTGTCAAGTGCTGATGAGAAGAAGTATAAAGCATTGAAGAGGGCAACGGAGAGAGAAATTTCACAGAGTGCTGATGTGATTTGCTCTACATGTGTGGGTGCGGGTGACCCTCGTCTCGCCAATTTTCGCTTTCGTCAGGTTTTCCCTCCTCTTCATCATGTCAAGTCCATATGTGTATGACCTGCATGTTAGACCACTGGGGTGGGAGCCAGTCCCAAATAAATCACAGATAGTATGTGTCTTGAACACTTGCTTCATTCTGATTCACTGTGTTGATGTTGTCTGTAGTATTAGCATTGACTGAATCTTTTACAGAAAGAGTACCATATCACTTTTAAGATGAAGCCTGTCTTGGCTGTGTAGGTTCTAATAGACGAGTCAACACAAGCTACGGAGCCTGAGTGCTTAATCCCATTAGTGATGGGGGCTAAACAGGTGCAATTTACTTTCTGTGCTATCTGGTTGTCTTCCATTTGTGGTACACTCTGGAGTTCTAGTCAGATATGCCAGTAATGCTACCCCTTCAATCTGGTTTGAAGTCTTTGCATATCTCCTCTTATGCACACATCTTTGTGTTTAGTAGGCTGTGCATGTATGTAGGAAGGAAATTTCCTGAGGTGGAATGTTTTTGGGTGTTGGCAGTTGGTATTGGTAGGAGACCACTGTCAGCTAGGCCCTGTAATTATGTGCAAGAAGGCTGCTCGTGCTGGACTTGCCCAATCTTTGTTTGAGCGTTTAGTATTGCTTGGTGTCAAGCCCATCCGACTTCAGGTAAACCTTTGCTTTCATGATTCATTCTTCCTACTTTCTGATATGAATGACTGATGTCTTTTACACCTTGATGAACAGTTGTTGAACATATAGCCGTTCTTCTATACCTTTTTATTTTGTGGCTTGGAAAAGTAACTGCTGAACTCTGAGCTCCCAGTTGGCAGAATCTTTTAATTGAAAGCATGGGCATTGTTGGGTTGGGACAAATAGGTGCAATACCGGATGCATCCATGCCTGTCTGAGTTTCCATCAAACAGTTTCTATGAGGGAACATTACAGAATGGAGTGACTATTGCAGAAAGACTCCAGTCACAAATTGACTTCCCATGGCCTGCTCCTAACAGACCAATGTTCTTCTATGTCCAGGTTACCACCCTTTCCTTGCATGGAGCTATATTCAGTGTCAGTTTCAGAGCCAGTCTCTCTAGAATGTTTCTCATGGTGCATGTCTCACTGGTTGAAAGTCAGATGGGGCAAGAGGAGATTAGTGCAAGTGGGACATCATATCTGAACAGAACTGAAGCTGCAAATGTGGAGAAGATAGTGACAACATTTTTGAGGAGTGGAGTGGTTCCAAGCCAGGTAATTCCTTCAATTCATATGCATTGCATGACTCTGAGTGGAAGCTGCCAGCTTAATATATCTAGCAGCAACAGTATAGACAGTGGATGTCTTTGTCTGTAGATGCTTCACCTAAAACACATTGGTTTGAGTTTCTACAGCATTGTCCGCAGCTGTCATGACAACCTCAGTGAGAGATCATGCAGTCTGCAGTGCTGTGGAATGATGGAATGCTAAATTCCTCTGTCTGTTCTGCAGATTGGGGTTATTACTCCATATGAAGGCCAACGGGCATATATTGTGAACTACATGGCACGGAATGGTTCTCTTCGTCAACAGCTCTACAAGGACATTGAGGTATTCTGCCAAGATAAAAGGACCATGAAGACTCTGAATGTCCCATGTGTTCAGAGTTTGCTCATGTAATCAATGCTGGTGATCTCTTGATCAAAATTCTTTTTTATGGCAGGTTGCAAGTGTGGATTCATTTCAAGGTCGAGAAAAGGATTTTATAATTCTTTCTTGTGTGAGGAGCAATGAACATCAGGTAAGATTGTTTTGTTGATCATGGATTAATTCACTTGAGAAGGATTTCTGGATTTACTCTCTGGTGATTCTACCCCCCAATGTATGACATGTCGTGGACTTAAGACTAGCTCCGGCAGAGGAGTTTCAGATAGTATGAGAACTTGCAACTTTGAACCTCTTTTGTGAGGTGCTAATTACACATGGTACATTTGGTGGTTTGTCCAGGGCATTGGTTTTCTTAATGATCCACGGAGGCTAAATGTGGCACTCACACGGGCACAGTATGGTCTTGTGATACTAGGCAACCCAAAGGTCCTGAGCAAGCAGCCTCTCTGGAACAGTTTGCTGACACATTATAAGGTGAGAAAGATGGTTGGCTGTTCTCCAATTCCGCAACTGTGATTTTATGTTTGGACATTCATGTTCCTAATCAGCCTGCCTCTATTGTCTTATGGGCTACAGGAGCATGAGGTGCTTGTGGAAGGACCTCTCAACAATCTGAAGCAGAGTATGGTGCAGTTTCAGAAGCCCAGAAAGGTTAACATGTGAACCCTGGAACAAGTTCAAAGTGTTTTACTTTCTGTCTCTTCAACTTTTGGGCATCTTTGAGGAGTATGTGCTCATTGGATGTCGAAATTACGCAAGGGCCTCTTCCCTTCCTATTCATCTGATTCTGGCCACTTGTTTGTCTTACCACTCAAAAGTCCCTGTGCAATAGAGGTTTGGTGCTGATTCCTCTTTTCACTTTGCCAATGCAGCTGTACAATGATCGTCGGGTGTATCCAGGGGGTGGAGGACCTGCTGCAGGGAATGGGGATGGATTTGTGCCAGCCCCAACTGCCACTGCAGCAACAGGGGGAGTAGTGAATGATCGCCGTAATGGCCGTGGTCGATATGTGGATGGAAGAAATGGTTTGTTCCATCTCTTACACCCTGCTTGCATTGGGGAACTATGAGTGTTAAGGTTTTGACATGTGGTAAACATGAGGAGATTTCTTGTTTGGAAGAGATGGAGTGTGTTTTAATACATGAGCTGAATTCTAGCTGCTCAAACCATGCAGGGAGTGGTGGATATACTCCTTTAGGTCAAATGGTGAATGGAGGAAGCCAAAGGCCAGGAGGTCATCATCAGGGGGGCCTGGTCCCAGGGCGAGCTCCACTAGTGGGCTACCCAGGAGGACCACACATGCAGCCCTATGCCATCCCTTCCCGTGGAGGTGTACATGGGCCAATTGGAGGGATCCCTCAAATCCCCCAAAGTGGCAGCAGAGGTTTTGGGGCAGGGAGAGGCATAAGCACTGGGGGTCCTATTGGGGGCCACTTATCCCACCACCAGGCATCACAGCAGCATGCTGGGCTTGGCACGAGCTTTGGTTTTGGAGGCCTTGATAACCTGGCTACACAGCCCTCTGTTGCAGGGCTGTTGACACAGCAGGGATCAGTGACTCAGGCACATTCATGAGCTCTCTGTTGTATTTTCATATGTTAAGAGTTTGTGCAGGATGGTGTTGTTCTGTCTTCCATGTACTCTGTCTTGCAGTCCTCTTTTTGTTGCTATTCTGCATATCTTCATCTGCTGTGTTCTCAAAGTTTCAGAATATTGATCTAGAGCTTGTTGTGAGGGGTAAACAAGTAGGGTCTGCAGTACTTGCAATAGAATGTATGTTCAAACCTTGTCCTCTCTAGCAGGAACCACAATGATGTTTTGTATAATCATTGATTCCTTTGGACCTGACGCACAAGTTGTTTCACAGGGACTGAGTCAGAACCTGCGAGATGGGTTTTCCCTTGGTGGCATGTCTCAGGTATTTTTTCTCTCTGTCTCTCATGCTTGATTGGACATTCTTGTTTAAATCATGTCATGCTGGAAGATCTCGGGCTATTTGATGATGGTTGTCAATTTTATTTCTCAGGACTATTTGGGCGAGGATTTCAAGTCACAAGGGTCACATGTTGCATACGCAGCCCAAGACCTCGCTACCCAGGTTGAATTCTAGCACCCTCACACTGTGATTGAAGAGAATTATCTGGAAGAACTTCTAGAGAATCTGTCAAGGGAGTACTAATACAGCTCAATCAATATCTCATGTACCTGGCCTATTTGCTCAACACCTTTGAATATATATTAGCTTCCTATCTACATGGTAGAAGGTATACTGAAGTTTATTCAAGTCAAAAGTGACAACCAACCTGTTGTTTGTGATTTCACTTCACAGACGTTGCAAGGGGGTTATGGCATGGAGTACACCAGTCACGGGAGCCAAGGTGGCTATACAGTCGACTTCATCACCCAAAACTCCCAGACATCTTTCACTCACCCATCACCAGGGACTGACTTTGTCTCACAGGTATAAAGTCAGTAATAGTTATGAAGTGTCACTAGTGTAGTCAACCAAACCAAAACCTTATAATGGTTTGTAGTGCATTTCACAAATTTGTCCACATCTCTGAGTGCTGGCCTCAGCTTTCTTGGATCTATGTAGTAAAATATGATTTCTGACTTGTGGGGCTTACAAATTGCAGGACTTTTTGGCACATGGGTCACAGGGATTGTTCACACAAGTGAGCTTTCCTGATCGCACCCAGGATGCTTCCTCCACTCAATCTCACTTCACAGTTGGAGGAGCCCTCCAACCTCAGGTAGTCTGCCCTCACATATATACATTTAAACATTGTCTTGAAAGTGAAGGTTAAGCTAGTGTCCCATGCAGTCGTGGGGTTGGTGATATGATCATTCCTGCTGTAGGCATGTCCACCACGTTAGACCTTTGACTATTAAGGGGATTTAAGAGGCATCAAGTGAGAAGGGTGAGTTGGAGTTGAGATTAGCAATGTCAAGTACTAAAACTGGTATCTTTGTCACAGGGTATCATGGGTCCAATATACTCACAGCCATTTACTCAGTACTCTCAGTCCCTCCCCTCACAACAGCAGCAGCGACAGCACCATCAGAACCATTATAATGGCTAACCTTGGGAATTCAATGGCTTCCTGATGGGCCATGGCACCTGAAACAAAAGAACATTGAGTGATGGGTTGTGTTTTGGCAATTCCAGCTGTATTCTCTCCATATGGGGTGGATCTTTGTTGGAAGAATGCCTATACATGAGCATGTGGGAATGATGGCTCTTTCTCTATGGGTATATCCATGCATAAGTTCACTGGGGAATTCTATGTTGAAAACTACTAGAGTTTGGACCTCAGGTGATGTGAGCAAAGAAGAGGGGCATGGCCTCTGGAGACTAAGAGGAACTTGCAGATGAAGCACAAGATGCCACTGTACACAGGATGCAGCACATGGAACATGGAATTGCATGTTGGATTCAGGAGGTACATCAAGCTGAGTCCACTCAGGGGAAGCAGCAGTTTGCTGGGCAGCTGGTCAAGAAATAGTTGACCAAGGCCTGCTCTTTTGGATCCAGAGGATGCCTAAGTTTTAGGGCTCTTTAAAAATCTCTTTGCCTGGATGAGGCATGGCAAGGCAAGGTGACAAACCTGTTTCTGAGTTGTGGTAGCAGATTTCTGTTTGGAAGTTCGCATTGCAATTGTGTTGCATTGTCACTTTGAAGCACAACTATATGTAGAAAAACTCCAGAGGTGTCGATTCTTGCAGTATTGCCTGGGGGCAATCTGGATTTTGCTGGCTGTGTTCCCTGGTGGATATCAGGTGCTCAATAACTTTGAAAGAGGTGAGCATGTCACCCAAGTTCTCAAGGGTGATTTTCTGCAATAGTTGCTAATGTTAGAGGCATCTAAATAGAGTAGTAAGTCACTGGTTGGCATGATCTTGCTTCATGCCTTCTGGAGAAAAAGCTCTTACTTCCCTGTTTACGTCCTTACAGCATATAATGTCTAGCATTTCTTTGCACTTGCTGTCTTTTTTTTTGGTCTATAGGACAAGCCTGAAGCATTGGAGGGAACTATCAATATGCCATTTTGCTGGCTTTTTACTAAGTGAACCTGAGATACAGATGATACAATTTGCTTTCAAAGAGAAAAGTTCTATGTTTTTGTTATTGTTGCAATTGCTTTTCTTGGAGAATATGTTGCTAGTTGCTACTACCCACATACACAAAATCTCTGACAGAAACTTTGTCAACATAAGATGTTTATCTATCTGCAAGCTTTCTTAAAGAATGGAAAAATGTAGTCAGATTGTAGTACGCGTGACTAATAATTGACAGATTTCATCAAGATACTTCCATTGTTTGAAACGGTGGGTTTGGCAGTCTCAATTTGAATATTTCAGAATTTCAACAGTCAATTGTAAGTAGAGGAAGTTGCATGAGTATTTTGAATGTACAGTGGTAACTTAGTGGCTTGAGACTTTTGACTGCTTGAGAAATCTGGCAGGGCCAAGTCAAAAGTTTTAGCTTTTCCAACTCCCCATCTTGAGAATGGCAGTACCTTGGCAAGAGGTGCTGTTACTTCAGAAAAGTGGTATGCAATGCTCATCTATATGACTGGCAGTCATTTAAAAACCTGTCTATTGTTGCTTTGTATACTTGAAGCAGCCTTTTTTCTAACATGGCACAATTGGCTCCTTTTAGCCAGTCCAAGTCTGAGAAATAGGCTGGCCCCAAATTGTCTGAGGTGATGTGGTGGCTATGTAGGTTTTAATGCAGTGCTGAAAACAGGCTCTAGGGTAGATAAGCCAGTGAGTGAACACTTAAGAACTCGAAGGAGGTTGAATCCTCACACATTGTTCCTCCGCTTCTGAAGCTCAAAGAACATTTGTAGCCCTCCACCTACTGCTTCCAACATGGCAAAAAAAAATTTTCTCAATTTGGTGAAGGAATGGAGAAAATATTGAGTGTTGGGTATAATGGGCTTCAGTGTTTAGAGATGGGTGAATTAAGATTTTGAGCTTAAAATCTTTGATTGTTGTATCTTTGGCTCTGGAAAGCAAAGAAGTTTTGTGAAGCCATAGTTAGTATACCCATTAGGTTTTAAATCACTCATAACAGACTAAAAATGAGGAAGATATGGGGCTAGAACTAGATAGGGGTCTAGAGTTTTTTTTTCAAAAAAATTGAAGCAAACTATCATTCATCCTCTGCTTGTGTTTTCTGTGTTGCTCCTTTACTTCTGACACTCAAAAAATCATTTGTAGCCCTCCAGGTTATGCATCCAATGACACAAAAATTGCTCAATTTGGAATGAGGAAAATATTGAAAAGTGTTTAGTAATAGGTACTTGCTCTGTGATGGGCGGTTTTACCCTACTAACTTCAATTTTGTGTATCGAATTTGGAGGCAACTACCTGGAATTCCATGTAGAAACTGGCAATCAACAATGAAAATGCATCAACGCACAAATCTTACACTAATCAAACTAGCTAATCTAAATGCAATTATCCAAGCTAGGAGAATGTGTATCATAGAACAAATGAACAATAAAAACTACATTGAGGCAAAGGGTTAGGGAATTTAGTTATTGAGCTATGTCTTAGCTCCATATTGAACCGTTGCAACATTCCAAACATTGACTGCTATAGAAAACAAAAAAATTGTCCAAAATAAAAAAATTTAATGCAAACATCTTAACAACTATATCCAAGTGGGTTGTCAACCTATTCATAAACTTGCACTTCATGAAGGTCATATTTGAGAAGCGTCTCATCTTCTACTACTCATAACCATTGACAACTCAACAAGTATTAGCCATTCAGATAGTTGATGAGAATGAAGTTGTTGGTTGTTGGCCATCTTGCACCAAATTCTATTCCAACACTACAATCATGAAGGTTTCGTAGCTTCATCGGAATTGGCAAGTATGATTAAGTTGCACCAACAATGCTTCATCAAGTAGGGGTGTGATGAACACTTGTTTTGGTCCAATAATCTTTTCAAAGCAATAATAAGCTTTCAAAATGTTCCAAATGCGCCAAGAAATTTTGTTTAACATTTTGTTGCACCCAAATTGATTGTAAATAATTATTGTGGTATTCATAATGTCTTGGGTGGAAAATTTATGTCCTAATGCCTCAATGATGAGGTCAGAAGTAGCTAATAAATCATGTACTTGTGCACATAAAACTTGAATGCAACATGCTCCAAACTTGAACTAGGTTAACAATCCAAAGTCATTTGCAGAACATCATACAAGTATTTCACAAACTTAGTTTTTCAAATAGTTCATAAACAAGAAAAAAAATTCATGATTACCTTTGTCAAGTTGTTAAAATTTGAGCCTTTCAGAATTTGTTGCAGTGTCAAAAGTATGGGGATTCATCTCCTTGGCCTTCCACAATATACAGATGCACATAAATCCAAGTTTGTGAATGGTTGTTGTTTGATTGCAATGGTTTAAAATGATTCAAATTTTTTGCATTACCATCATGGTAGACTTTATGAAATTAGCATACATTGCTTCAACCATGCTCCAACCAATACTATTAATCTAGTGTTTACAATGTTCTTTGATAATTTGAAGAATGACACAGATATTTTGTACACTCAATGTCCATGGGGAGAATCAATGTGTACAAAATTGGAAGAGTACTCTCCCATGCATGAATGAATGTACATTCATGGGAGAGTACTAGGGGGAGAATGAATGTTCTAGAATTATTATTATGGGGCTCCCCACTATTGCTTGACCATTCACTACAAACATACTCTACCTATTCTTGTGCCCATAATACCTTTTGGCCACATTATTGTTGTAAATAAAATTTGAGCTATGTGGGCAAAGCTAAAAGTATAGTGGAGCTGATCACTAAATTATGATCAAAGGTCCCAAATTTGTCATCTCTCTTTGAATGACAAACAATTAAAACCATGCTTCCACATAAAAACTTGTCCTGAAGGTGCTATCAAGATGAGTATATTATTTCACACTTCTATAAAGGATGAAAATGATCTTAGGAGTCAACTACAATGTTGGCCTTGGACTTAAACAAACCATATATATGGTACTTATAATGAAGCATCTTCAGAGTTGAGTTGAAAATCTTTGTCTCTTACCACACTATAGTCTCATCTAGTGTTAGCATTGCATTTGACTAACTCATCACAAGTTGGGGTACATATAAATTACCTATAATTGAAAAAAAAATGAACTTCCATGCCATTCCCCAATTTTTGAAATAGTGGGAGTTGTGGCTGATTAAGCTGGTGTGGGCCATTTAGCCAAAGTATAGGTGAACTCCCCTTTTACTTTGGTTTCTTGAGCTTGGACATCTTTCAGACTTTGTAAAAGAGATGCATCCGTCAAGGTTGTATCTATCCCTTCCAAGTCTTTTGCAACAAGTTGGTGGTTAATCTTTGACATCAAGCCAAGAGCCCAATTTGTTGGAACCCATGGCCACCTTGCAAAGTGGTTTCACCACTATACCATGCTAGATGTTATCAACTATGACAAACCCAATTAAAATAGGGATCAATATGTTGGTCAGTGACTGTGGGTATGGGGAAAGGGGGGAGGAGTGTTGAGCAGTTCTGTTGCCCTTGTTTGGCACTTAGAAAGTTACCATCTTCAAGAGGAGGCAATAAGTCTCATGGCATGGTTCAAAGGTTGACTTGTGGCAAAGATTACTTAATGTTGTAAATGGAATATGAAAGAGGCAAATGCTTAGAATAAGTGCAAAAAGGAAAGCATGGAAATGTGTCAAGCTAGTGCAAGGTTAATTCTTCTCCAAGCAAAGCTTCCATCCAAAAGGGACAAACAATTAGACCCCCATATCCTTGAAAAGCCACCTTCAGCTATTTGTCCCCCACACTTTGCTATTTTCATGCAACAAGGTTTCACTTAGGTCGGGGCCTTGCAACATAAAAGGTGGGCAACATGTTTATCATATGACATTTTCATTTTGATATCAATATAAAGCTAACATTTTTGTAAATTGACTTAGATGCATCCCCCATCCGGACCCAACCTTTTCCATAAAAGTACATAGGCCCAAGGTGACTTTGAATCCCTTGGCCAATATTCTATCCCATCAAGAACCATCCCAACAAACCAATCCCCCTACATTTGTCCTTTGGGTGTGAAAATTTAGCTTCCACCCCACTTGTGATGTTCCCATTGTCCTTAAAGAAGGGCCTACATTGGACCAAGATGTGTAATGCGATGAAAGGTAATGCTTGACATTGCCAATGATCAAGTGCTTTGAAGCACCTAAGTTTCCTCTTGCTCTCTCCTCTTCCAAGTTCCTACATTGCTCTCTTGACTTGTTATAATTTAATTTGTTGAAAAGCACATAGCCACCCTACATCATATCCTTTTGAGTGTGTTTGTATGTGTGTTTTTAAGGCATTTGCTTTGCAATAAATGTCATTTGGCTCATGTAAAATAGTTTGTGTAATTTACAGATGTAGGTATTGAAGTGGAATTTGCCCTTGCTTGGAGCTCAACCTTTCTCATGTTTTGCTTTTCAGCACTATTTTGTGGCTTGGGTTTAAGTTTGGTTTATTTGAGGCTTCTTTTTGTTATAGAAGTTGTGAGTCAAATAAATTTCATTAAAGACAGCTAACATGTTCGACATAGATCATTAAGACATATATTGGGAGTTCTAAAAGATCATTGAATGATAATTCATGTAATTTGATCCAATTTATGGATGAAAGTCATCCATGAACTTTCACCTTTCATCCATAACATATATTTAGTAATGTACTAAAAGCTTAGTCTTTAAATAGTTTTAAACAAGGGGAATATCACCTATTTTATACACAGTTTCATGAAACAGTACCCAGTTTTGCTCACATTACAACTACACTCAAATTGGGGATGAAACAAGGACAATAGGGTCAAACTAGGGCCCAGAGATAGGGTGACTTCAAGGATAATTGTATGAAAGTGCAAGTAGGGTTTCAAATTAGTGTCCTCATTTTATGAATGCTTAGTAGCTACCACCTTTTACTTCCCAAACGGAAAGAAAAGAAAAGCTGGAGACATTCCCAGGTTTGCTTTGGGGTGGGGTTACTATACAAACAAGTTGGATGGGTGCATGAGATTTGCAATTGATGTCGGTGGGTTGCTTGTATGCTCTTTAGGTTGAACTTCATGATCAAGCTAAAATTTGGCTACATCTCTAGTCTTCTAGTTATATTGTTTTGAGGTTGTTGAATTTTAGGGTTTGTCGTGTCCAAAGTGTCCTAAGTTATTGGTAGATATTGGTGGGCTGTAGTGTTGGGTGGGATGTGTGCTTCCTTGCTATGTTATCCCATTGCCTAGTCATGAAAGGGCATCATATATGGACTTGACTTGGCATTGGGGTTTCTTCTGGGTGCAAAAAGACTTGAAAGCTCCAAGATCTTGGTCTTTTATGGATTTTCAGAATCCCAACTGCAATGGGTAGCTTGAAAGTTTAAACCCTCTCTCGACCTCTTTTAAGATTTCAATGAATTGAGTGGGTTTGGTGGTTTTGATTCAAGGATGTTGAAACCCTAAAATGATAATTGGGACAACCAACTATTATGCTTATATACTGTGCTGGCAGATTCAGCAAATTAATACTAAATAATTAATATAATTTATCCTGAAAATTTGACACATTCACTAAGAAATTATTAATGTGTATTTTTTATTCTTTAAGTTCAGCTTAATTGAATTTCACAATTTCTCAAAAACGCATGATAATTTTTTTATTAAAATAATTAATTACTGCTGAATCTGTTAGCTGGTATGATGGTGTGGCAATTGGGAGGGGGTGTTGTGGTGACAAATCTGACTCACAAACTGAATAGGCGGGTGAGTGGCTTGGATGAGGCCACCTGGGTGAGGAGGGTGACTTTGAGGTGAAAATGGCCATTGAAAGGCCAGAATTGGAAGTCCAAAGGGGTAACCATAACGACTTTGAGAAAGTGTCCTTATTTATTGGTCTTGAGTATAAAAAAGAGGGAAATCATGATGAGTAGCATATACATTGTGAATCTGGCTACAAGCAGGAAGAGGACAAAAAACCTGCTCCTTTTGATATGTCTACCTTTAATAGTGTAAGGAACAGAAGAATTTGGCATGAATCTGGTCTGAATGCCCATTAGGTAAGAGCTCTGTATTTGCCTTCTTGGATTGCATAATAAGCATGAAACCCTTCATGGATGAGATCAGATGAAGAAGTATAGCTTGGTGCATAAAAGGCCTTGGCTGAACCAGCACCTACATAGGCTAGATAGGTTGATGAGCGAACATTTAAGCTTTGCTCTGGGAAAGTGTGCGTTCACTCTCCCATCACTTTCAGTCCTGGAGGTTGAAAGCGTCTAGGTAGTCCTTCACTTGGTGTCCCTATGGCTGTTTATAGACCTCCACTTGGGTTTTGAAACCAGCAAGATAAAATCTCCCAAAGGAGGGGGGAAGAGGGTTGAAAAGAATAGTGTAGTCCATTGTGAACACATAATTTTTTCATGTGCAATTGAAGTGCATGCATCATATAATTGGACATGCAAGACTTCATACACAACCAATATCCCTCCTATTACTAAACAATGAGGACTACAATGATTGGTCATACTATTGTTGGTCATAATGAGTGAAAACATTTGCCTATTTATATAATAGATCATTTGGTAATGTAATGAGTGAGGGACTGTGTTTGTTATGCATTGTTGGCTTTGACAAAAAAAAATGTTTAGCTCTGAACTCAATACTTTAACACTTTTTGGAAGGTTTAGACCTATTTTGAACTTTACTCCAAGTGATTCCATGTGCAACAATGTAAACATTTGTGCCTAGGCATGATTTGCTTTTCAAAAGTTTTTTTAGTTTTGATAAAACCCCATTAATGGCCAAATTGATAATGAAAATACACAATAATCAATATTTTGGACTACGAGAAGTGATTACCCATTACCAAACACAAAAATGCCATCTCTGAATGAAAGTTTTAAAAACCCCAATCACAAGTTTTAAGAACTAATTGTTCGATTTTAGGGTACCACTAAACAGTTACCAGCTGGGCATGTTTTCTCACTGACCATCTTCTGAGCTGTCTGAATGTTCACTCATGAATGTGTGTTCAGTGATCGGTGATTCTACCCTAGTACACGAATGACATGGTGAACACTGAAAATTCTCCCCTCCCCCTCGCCCCCAACCCCCCAAAAAGTTTTGTTTGCAACTCCCTTCTAAACCAAAATTGACATTTCTGACATTAAATTTAGCCAATTGGTACTAATAATGGGCCTTACTCAAGAAAGTGAAGGTACCTGTGAGGGTCCTGGACCCTGGTTCACCCTGAAGTGCAGAGGACTAGGAGGGAAGGTTCAATGGAGCAGTCATATTTTCCGTACGTACTGAATTAGAATTAGAATTAGGGTTTATTAGCTGCAGTTCAGTTGTTCTCGGCTAATGTCAGTGTAGCCTTTTTTGTTGTAGCTAATTTTCGTGATTTGGCAAAAGTAAATAAAAATTTAAAATTTTGCTAGGTTTCTACACCTTGTTCAAGCAAGTAGGCAGGATATAAAAGGCTTTTAATGCATATTTACTTTCATAGCTGTTCTATAGCCAAAAGTGGCTAAATGTCCATGTGGATGATTGCCAGTGCAGCAATATCACAAAATTGAGGAAATTTTTTTTAAAAAAGAACACAGTGTCAGTTTGGAGGGGCAATTGTGGCATCATCAGCTCAAAATCTATTGTGCTTGTGTAGTTTTGGTGTTGCAGTTTGGGCAACTGTGATGATATTGTTTTTAGCTTTGCAGAACACTAAAAACTGGTGTTTTTTTTCTCAATTTTCTCATTTGCACCAAAAGTGAAGATCAGCCACAAAAGGATTTAGCCAAATCTAGATAGAAGACAAATAAGGAAATGAAAAATCTAGGGATCCTATTACATGTTAGTGTACCATTAGAACCGATTAGCTAAACATGACAATTTCAAAAGAAAAAAAAAGCTAAAAATCTACCCAAATCCTCCAAAAATCTTGGCGATTTCATAAACAAGTTCATTGAAAAATTTCCAAAAAGTTGTCTTGACCATTTTGCTTGTGACTGTTTTTTTTAATTAGAAAAATGGTGAATTTTGCCACAAAAAAAATCATGGCTCATAACTTGCTTTTTGAAAAGGATAAATTGGCTGGTAAGAAGAGTAGCTCACCATACAATTCTTCTTTTTCAGTCATGTATGCCACTGGCCCCTGCCTCTTTGATGATGCACACATACGCCCTTCCACTCCACTCCACTCCAGACTCTGGTCTCATACAAGTGACACAAAAGCAAGGAAGATGGAATGATCCACAATTGAACCAGTTGACTGCACAGTTAGAGAATGTACAATCACAAGATATATCCAAATCTGCATAAATAAGTGACAATGTTGCCTTTTACTTTTTAGGGTTTGTTTCTACACCAATCAGTGTTTTTTTTTCTTTTCTTTTTGGCGAATTTCGACCTATGCAAGGATTTTTCATGGAAAAAATGGCCCAAATTAACCATAATTTTACAAAATTTGTTCAGTGGGTAGACAAGAATATAGAAGATTTTTTTAATTTTAATTTTCCCACTTTCATATCTAGTAGATAGCCAAATTTGATTAAATTATTTTCTGGATAATTATCACCTTGGCTACATCATAAAATCCTTATAAAAAATTATGGTGGTGATCATCCCACAAGAGACTTGAGTGGGGATGGTCCCACAGAAGATTTTAGCTTACGAAATCACAAGTTGATGCAACCTGGCACCCTAAACCTCAATTAAGACTAGTGTTTTGCAAATTGGAGCTAAAGTCTCTTGTTGGAGGGCAAAATTTTGCACCAGTGTGCCAGGAAAAACAAAGGCTAACTCCAATGATCTGTAATGAAATTGAAGGTTGATCCATCACCACGCAAACTGAAAGCACCAAACAAATACATACATCTACATATGTTCTAAAAGTTCCCTCACATATACATATGTTAAAGCAAAAGGAGTTTGAGGCCAAAATAAAGATGAATCTCAATCGAACATTAACAATTCACCCTCAAACAAAAGCCAACAAAGGTAACATACGGATTTCAAAGGCAACCCAAGTTTTCCAATCAGGCCAGCACAAAAAGCAATAATAATTCGAGCCACTACTTTTCTTTTTTTGTTTTTCTCCCCCCCCCCCAATTTTTTTAATTTTCACAAAACTAAAAATTTTTTGTTTAAAGCAACATCTTTCATGTCAAAAAAAACAATTATTTTACATTTTTTTCCAAAA
>Ga0116231_10006991_pt1 | contig 21047 bp, 19 predicted proteins | sample S1TSphgellanicum_2_FD_89695 | JGI IMG/M metagenome (GOLD analysis project Ga0116231, IMG submission 89695) | Host-associated microbial communities from peat moss isolated from Minnesota, USA - S1T2_Fd - Sphagnum magellanicum MG | ecosystem: Host-associated > Plants > Peat moss > Unclassified...
AAAAAAAAAAAAAAACTCATGTTCCATACCGCAAATGCTGGCTCAGCATGTGCCCAGGCCGCAAAGCCGTTAGGCGGCCAGGCCGCAGACCCGCATGCCTAAAACAGGGGAGAACGAAGATCGTGGGAAGAGCACACTGAGAGCACTGGGGTGCGTCGAGGAGCTCTTCACGTTGTTTCTGGCTGCTTGTCTGTCTGCCCGCCTCGCGCTTCCTGCTGTCTCGTCCTCGTCATACCCGCTCTCTTCTCTCCCAAATCCATAGTTCTCTGTTCTTCTGTTCTGTTCGTCTTCAGAATACGACGGCGCTGCATCCAACTCTCTGAAGAAATCCCGTGGTGCGGTGAAGAGACGTGAAATGGCGACAGAGAAAAAGCTCTACACTCTGGCTGATGTCGCTGTCCACAATAATGCCAACGATTGCTGGCTTGTTATTGATGGCCAGGTGAGAGAACATCATCTCTCTTTCGGAGCTCTTTCTGGCCCCGTATTCCTTCGCCGTTCTTGTTTGTTATCTCCGTCCTCGGCGTGGTTGCGATCGAGGTGTTCTATTCTGTCTCTGGAGCATACATTTTTTCTCCTCCTCTTAAGCTATTTGTTTTTGTTGTTATCTTCTTGTTCCCCATCTCCCTTCTGTAGGTAGAAGTGTGTCTGTTAAATGAGCATTCCCGTGTCAAGCCTCTAGAATCCTCCATAATCCTCTTGCACAGGCCGCGTCTTCTGGGTATTCTTGGAGTTTTTGCTTCTTATGTGTATTTACCGCATACTCCAGTGGCTGATTCATCGGTGGTGCTCTTCTCATGATAAGCGGAAAGAGAGTCATTGTTCCCTTGGCATTCGTTTCAGATCTTTAGCAACGTAAATGCCTTTGAGGACCGAGTCTTCCTATTGCTTTCAGAATGGGAAAGAAAGTCAGGACAAAGATGTTTTGTAGCATGTTTGGGCATGTTATTATATAATATATTATCTGCACACACTGTTGGGATCTGATAAAGTCAGTGGGGAGAGTCCTGCAGCTTGTCACTGCTATTCATGATGAAGGTGATGGGCTGACAATTTTGTGAGTGACACTCATATGGTTATGCCTGCACTCATTGTCACGTTACTTTCAAAGTGTTCCCAGTAGAGCTTCCTCCACAATTGTTTCTTACTGTTGATGGTCCCTGAACAGGTGTGAGACTGGCACTGTCGTTCATATTGCTTTCATATTGTTTTTGTTTCTTGGTACTTTGTTCTCTGTTTTGTCTTTCCTTCTTTAGAATTCTCTGTGGCTGGTTGAAGAAGTGTTAACCTTGCTTTGCCTTTTCTTAATCGTGAGAATGGAGATTTCTCAATTCTTATGAGAGATATTTATTCATGAGTAGAATGTTTCTTTTGGGGATTCCAGGCCTATGATGTAACCAGATTTCTGGAGGAGCACCCAGGAGGAGATGAAGTACTCCTGTCAGCAACAGGTATGCTTGGCTCTATGAATCTTAAGGTAAGGGGTTTAGTAGGATGCTACTGCAGAGCTCTTTTTTTCTCTACATTCTGATATCCTTCTCCCACAGAAAGCCAGGATGATGATCATCCTGGTTGACAATAAGAGAATTGGCTTCTTCTCTGGTATGGTTCCCCAATTGACGTGTGTGTTGTCTGAGAACAGGGAAGGATGCAACTGATGACTTTGAGGACGTTGGCCACAGCAGCAGTGCAAGAGCAATGATGAAAGATTACTATGTGGGTGATGTTGATCGCACCTCATTTCCATCAAAGCCAACATACACTCCAGCCAAGCAGGCTACCTACAACCCTGACAAGAGCTCTGAGTTCCTCATCAAGATCTTGCAGTTCCTTGTGCCCCTTGCTATTCTAGGTTTGGCTGTGGCAGTGCGGTTTTTGACAAAGAATACCAATGTCTCTGATTGACATTCCATGCACTATTTTGAAGATAATGACATGGATTCTTTTGAGTATTTTCTGTTTTCCACTGAAGGCTTTCCACAGCTACAGATGTGGAACATTCTGCTAGCCCAAGTCATTGGCTACTACTTCTGGGCCATGTCTTTCAATACGAACAATACTTGGGGCTCAGTACACTAAGGCAAACACTGCTGTTATTGGAGTTGCCTTGTTTGATCCAGTACAGAGCAGCAGGGAGGTTCCAGAAAGGTTCTTGAATGTTCCATGTGGAACGAATGTGACCAGTGTTTCATTTACGTATGAGGCAGAATGCAAAGCACAGTTAAAGGGCACCAAGGGGTCTGTTGTTGAAGGGATCAGGGCACTATGGTAAGAGAGACCTGCATCGATATTTGGCCATATATGCTGACAAAAGTTGCAACTTTGCCTGGAGATTGTGTCAAAGTTTTTACTAGTGTTGTCTTGGCAGTAATGGTCCTTATCGGTGTAACAGGTAGGGTGCAGAAAGCTTCATTGAGAGTAACTAGCTACCAATAAATTAACATGCACAGATATGCATTCCTCTCTTTGTACTATGTTGGTTGGAATGATAAATTCATCATTACCATTTCCTGTTACTTCCAGTCTGGTGACAGAAACTCAGTATGTTGATAATAATGTTCAATGTTAACCGATACCCACTGCTGTTTGAAGTCATTGGTGATGTCAGGGTAGGTGCTCGATACTGCAGATCTTGCAGTTCAAGGTCCATGAACATGGAACCACTCCTCAATATTGTTGAAGTTCCTGAACATGATTATGACAACTGGTTTTATTCCAAAATGGCTCCTCAAGTTTAGTTTTGTGGTCTGGTTTTCTCTTTTTTCTAGTGTTGGGGAAAAAGAGTTTAGTTTGTGGTCTGGTTTTCCTCTTTTTCCATGCTCTTTGTTGTTGGTTGCTGTTGATATGTATAGAGGAAAGCCCAAGGGTCGGGGCATACCTGTACATAAGGCAGTGGGCTTGATTTCTTTGTTTATCTGTGAAGATGTGGACAGGGATAATCATTCTGATTTCGATTGCATGGAATACCATTGCCCTAGTATTTTGCCTAGTTGCCATTGCTTGCTCACTAAGTCCACGTTTCACTTTTCCACTTTGTCAAGTCCACTTTGCAAAAATGCTAAGTTGCCAAGTAGTCTAGTCCACATTTGACGGTTCCACTTTGTCAAGTCCACTTTGCTATAGTGCTAAGTTGCCAAGTTGTCTAGTCTACGCTCAACTTTTCCACTTTGTCAAGCCAACTCTGCCAACATGCTAAGTTTCCGGTGCTACATTGCCAACTTGCTGAGAAGACTTCAATTTGCAAGCTGCCTGAATGCTTTTCAAACTGCTCAAAAATAAATAATTTCCAAGGCTACCCAATGCCTAAATTCATTTGTTCTTCAAGCTCAAACAATTTTTTTTGTTTTTTTTTCTTAAATGTGTGGAGGCAGGGTGGGGAGCTTCAATTAGTCACCTACACACCTACTTAGTGTACCTATGTACCTACATAAGCTACCTACCCACTTAGGCTACCTACTTGGTATACTTACTTATTCATCAGCTACTCACATGCTTATACAAGCTACCTAACCACTTACCTTGGTTACTTACTTAACTACCCATTGTTTGATACCATTATGGATTTACCTACTCATTTATCTATCTACCTAGGCCCACATACTTAGGTTACTAGTTACCCCCATCCATCCATGCAAAGTTGAATTGATATTTGAAGGTTACCTAATGAAGGATTCAAACATTACCTAGGTAGGTAGGTAAATAGGTGGGCAAGTAGGCTAGTAGGTACCCTACTTGTAGACAAGTAATCTAGGTGGGTAAATATTGTAGGCAACTAGGTGGGTAGGTAGCTTATGTAGGTAAATAGGCAACACTAAGTACACTAAGTAGGTGGATAGATGGTTTTAATTGAAGCGGCCTCACCTTACCTTCCCCCTAAGGTACCACCCCTTGAAGAAATTAAACCCAAAAAAATGTTTGGGCAAGAAAGGATTGAATTTTGGGCATTGGGTAACCTTGGAAATTGTTTTGTTTTGGGCAATTTGAATAGCATTTAGGTAGCTTGCAAAATTGAAATCATGTTAGCAAGTTGGCAATGTAGCAATAGCAATTTAACATTTGGCAACTTGAGAACTGAGTATTTTGGCAGAGTGGAAACGTCAAATGTTTCAATTTTTTTTATAGAGGTTTCGCATGTTTTGTAAAAAGACTTTTGTAGACTTTTTTTTTGCATGTTTTGTTGGTTCACACCAATTTTAAACCTATCACCTCTCAATAAAGTTTGAGGATTCCTACCACCTACAATTGGCATAGATTTATGCTTTGAATAACTACAATGTCATTTTTTATTTAACCTAAAAGTAAAGCTCAAACTAATCAAACCTAATTAGGCACATATGCGCATGACTAAACACTACTAGCCAAGAAATGCACCAAATAAAACTCGGTGGGGGTAATTAACACCTTCCATTTCAGGTCTTTCAAGATGAATATCCAACATCAGGAATGGATGAAGATTGTGAAAAAATCAAAAGCCATTTTAGTTGATATTTCTACCATTTTTGCAAAGGGGAAATAGTAGCTAAAATATTTTATCATTTCACAAGTATGTTCATTATTTTCCCCCATCGGACATGAATGATGAAGAAAAAGAAGTGCTTAGTGTGTGTTTAAAAAAAAGGTTTATTTTATTTACTATAATAGTGTCAAGTTTTTTTGGAAAGTTTGTTGAGGGATATTGACATGAATCAACTAAATAGAGACATCAATTACAAGTCAACTATTCTCAATCTCATGATTATTTTGCATGGAGTAACCATGTGGGTATTTTTAATGTGTTGGTTCAAGTGGACAATAAAGCAATTTGAACTATTCAATAACTCATAGAATTATGAGGTTTGTGTGATCTAGGGAAGGTGGGGAGTACAACTTATTAGTTCACCATATCCATGAAGAGTTGGTGCAATGGGGTCTTTCTTCTATTGTGGTCACCAACTATGAGTGGCACAAATCAACCATCGAAGGTCAAGGGGATGATCCATGGCTTTGGAATATGACTTCATTTTTTTTATCATTTTGAGAAGAACAAAAACCATAATAAATGTTCTAAGTTGGAATATGACTTCATTTTTTTATCATTTTGAGAAGAACAAAACCCATGACAAATGTTCTAAGAAGAGAAGATTCATCATTCATATTCTAATCAATGGTAATAACCATGTTTGCCATGACTTTTCTACAGCATATGAAAACATGCAAACTCCATTTGACTTAATAGATTCCCACATTCACATTAAGGCACTTCGTTATTAGAAATAATGATGAGAAAGCCAATGTGCATGTCCATTTACCCAAATTTATTTGTTTACCTTAAAGCTCTTGACCATGAATGACACAAGTGAAGAGAACAACGAGGTCATGTTAGTCTTCAATGGTAGAAAGTAATGTTGGTGGGTAATTGGTCTTCATTTCTTTTACGATAGAATGGTAAACCCAAAGATCAAAATTGATGTAAAAACATATCTTCCACTAAATCCATGACCTTGTTAAGAAATAGTAGATCAAACAATTTGCTTTGAATAAACAATTGCAACTTTACATATTGGACATTAAAAAACATAGGATATTCTTCTTATTTCCTCCTAGGAACATGTTGTTGAACTAGATATGGCTTATCTTGTAAAAATCATGAATGTTGAATGGGTTCAAATAACACACCTTTACCTTTTTTTTATGAAGATTCATGATTGATAATCATTGGGTATGCTTTAAAATGTTTTCGAGTATGACATTTTCAATCTACTCGGTAGTTGAATTTAGAATATGTTTTAAGAATGTCATACCTAGAAACACATAGACCTTAAAATCTCACAAAAACAATTACATCACAAAAAAATTCAAAAATCGTCAAAGGTCATGTGAGCATTATTGTTTTCAATATGTAATGTTCTTTCGTGAATTCCATGTGCATGCGGTGTGTGTTGAAAAAAAAAATCCATGTCAAATCAACTAAAGTTACAACTTGAAAAAAGTTATGTCAAATGTTTTTCATTGAACTAAATGCAATTACATGTGAAAAGGAAACCAGCCACATCAAAATTAATTATTTTGTAGCTTGAAAAAAACTATGACTTAGAAAAGTTGTGATACTCCAATTTCCACAATCATTCAAACAACACACACCTTTAAAAAAAACTTATATTTCATTGCATTTTCATTATGAAAAATCATGTTAATGGAAACCTCATTGCATTGCAACTACATGTTTGGTGCAAGTAATATGCAATTATGATGCATCTTTTCCATGAAACATGAGACATTTTAAAATAAAATTAGGGTCTGGCTAACGCAACACACCTCGATGATAGAAAAACACACCTTCTAACCCAAATAGGCATTTCCCATGCATTTCCCATGCAACAGTAATGGAAACGCCGCAGCAAAAATATGACGGCTAATAAAGCAAATTTAAATCTCAACAACAAGTACTGTTCACACTGGTATGGCGACCTGTTTTCATGTTACATCAACACTTCTACAGCTTCACATGCCGGGCCTTCTTTCTCTCCAATTACACCTTTAGGATCGCCCCAAATGTCATCACATACACAGCAGGCACAAGCATAGGAAGCACAGGCACAGGCAGAGCTGATACAACAGCAACAGCAGGATGACGACTTGTTTGTTCCCGGTATAGGCGAGCCTGATGACCTACTTGAGCGGATTGAACCCCCTTCAGAGGCTCCAATATGGCCTTCTCTTGCAGCAGCTATGGCAGATCTGAACGCTTTCACAGGTCCTAATGGATGGGCACTTACTTCATTTCGCACAGAAAAGAAGAAAGATGAGGTTGTTAAGGTGTTTCTGCATTGTGACCGAGGTGGTACATACAAATCTCGTGTCAATGAGGATTTCCGCCGCCATGGGACCGCCAGTTGCCAAGTTGGATGCCCATTTGACACAGTCCTTCGCCACTTCATTGCTTTTGGTGGTTGGAAGCTGCGTATCCACAACGCTGATCATAATCATGGTCCAGCACCCCCGATCACGCATCCTTCGCTGCGAAGAGCAACTATGAAGGAGCACAATGACAAGATCAGAGTAGAGGTTCGTACGAGGTTGCAGAGTACGAAGATCATGAGGAGGCTAAGGGAACAGGACCCAGACATACCCATCCTTACCCGTGATATCCTCAACGATCGCCAACATCAACGGATCGAGTTTCTGGCAGGTCGTACGCCGATCTAAGCGTTGCTATATATCCTTCAGGATGACAGGGATTGGGTATATCAGTACCAAACAAACGACAACGACAAAGTGACCGCCTTATTCTTCAGTCACCGCCAAAGCCTGGAGCTTCTTCGTTCAAATCCCTTCTTTTTGGTCATGGATTGTACTTACAAGACAAACAAGTACAAAATGCCACTGCTTCAGATCATTGGTTTAACAGCTCTAGGATCCATGTTCTTCGTTGCTTTCTGTTTCTTGTCCTCCAAGACTACGGAGTCATATGGATTCGCCTTGCGCTGCCTCAAATCAATGTACCAGAGCATTGATTTGCAACCAGAGACCATGCTCAAGAGCGTAATCACTGACAAAGATGACGCCCTCATCGTAGCAATCCTCGCTCATCTACCTTTCGTGTACCACTTTCTCTACATCTGGCATATCAATATGAATGTCATGAAAAAGTGCAAACCTATCTTCCGCCAGTAGTTCGACAACGAGCTCGGAGACGAAGAGATAGGTGACAATCAATACAAGGCAGGTGTGGATGAACGCTGGAAGGCCTTTCTGCAGTTCTGGAACGCTGTGATAAGCGTAACGACTGAGGATGCTTTCGCCACCACATGGATAGCTCTGCAAAAGGCATATCTAGAGCCTGAATTCGTCGCGACAATTGCCTATCTTGAGAATGAATGGCTTCGCCATAAGGAGAAATTCGTCCACGCTTGGACAGATCATCATCTCCACTTTGGCCATAGAGCCACCTCAAAGGCGGAAAGGGCTCATGCACTGATCAAACGAGAGCTAATGGTGAGTACTAACAACGTTGTCACTGTTGTCAATGCCCTAGTACACACCTTGAAGGATCAACATGTAGCCAAAAAGGCAGCGCTTGAACGTGCGAAGGTGAATCTGCCAATCAAGCTTCTAATCCCGCTGTTCAGAGACGTCGTGGGGAAGGTGGCACCTCAAGCACTGCACCGTATGTTGGATATCTAAGATAAACAGCTTTCTACAGGTGTTGCTACTGCTCTTCCTCCCTGTACGAATACGATGAAGGACTCTATGGGCTTACCATGCGTACATGTCATCGATACGTACCTTCGTGCCAACGCTGGTTCTTTGCAGGTCACCGACTTCCACCTTCAATGGCACCTTCAACCGATTGTCACCCTTCCTCCGCTTGACCCACGCCTACAAATACAAGAACCCGACGCTATCCAGCCTTGAGGTAGGCCCACTGGTGCTACGGCACGCCGCGCTCGCACTACTTGTCGTGAACCTTCCGAATTCGAGAATGAAGAGGCAAGCAGCCAGCAGACTCGTGTAAATAGACGCAGAGAACTGAGGGAACAGCGCCAGCAAGCAGTTGATGGGGTGGACAGTACATAAGGAAGCGATGCGAGTAGCAGCAGTCAGTGTGGAGGCCATGGTCGTGGTCGTGGCCGAGGTGATAATACAGCGATTGATACTGTTGTGGAGGGGATGCCTACATAATAGCAACTTGGAGGTTCAACATTAGGCTATGGGGTCGCCATACCAATGTGAACACTACTTGCTGTTGAGATTTAACTTTGTTTTATTAGTCGTCATATTTTTGCTGCGGTGTCTCCATTACTGCTGCATGGGAAATGCATGGGAAATGCCTATTTGGGTTAGAAGGTGTGTTTTTCTATCATCGAGGTGTGTTGCGTTAGCCGGACCTTAAAATTATCAAGAGGTTAGCATTAGATTCATAGTTTTCCATTTCAAATACATTGCTTCTTCATTCTTATATGTGAAAAACTACAAGAAAAATGAATCTCTTATAAATACATGTTATTCTTCATTTCAAATTATAAGCTTATTATTGTATGTGACAAATTACAAATCTAATATTTAATATGATACGTTGTAATTTGTGATTTGCATTCCATTGTTATTTGTTTCTATTTTGGAGCATGAAGGAGAGAAATCAAACTCTTTGAGTTACTCATATTGTTATTGACATTCATTCAATTTGATTGAAAATTGTGGCTTTGAAAGATCTTGTTGAATAACTAGCAAGAACACAAAATTTGTCTATCAATGCTTTATGGTGTGATCAAGGTCTTGAGTGTGGCAAGGCATGATATAGTGCAACAATGTATGTCTTGACAGGTGGAAGAAAGGAAAAATATATATGCATAGGAAATATCTATTTTCTTAGAGCTTGATTTTGTAGGAATAATGTTTACTTTGCAATGGAAATACATTAACAAGCTCAGAAACTCCAATTGAGTTTGATGATTTCATTTTGTGTTATATAATGTAAATGTTCTCTATTGGGTGGTGTTAACTTGGTGAGCTTTAAGAGATGTACAATAGAATTGTAAAGGCTTTGAGTCAATATACCCCATACCTTTTCATATGGTAACCCACAATTGGGTAAAATTTCAAGTAGTTTACAACTATTTTAGAAACTAGAAGCGGGGGGGGTGGGGGGAGGCATGGAATAAAAACATTGAAGAAAAACAAAATCCCCTTCCCACAAAACTTAGATGGAAGGAAAACATAGGAACAAAAATTCCCTCCCACAAACTGTGAAGGGAATTTTGTAATATAAAACCATTGTTATTTAACCTAAAAAAATTAGGCCAAGATTGTACAAGGTAGATAAACATTTTAAACTCGGGCTTGATATTTATTAGTAAAACTTGATAACCCACCCAACACTAGCTTCAAAAGATTAGTTAATTAATGCTTGAAAAATAAAACTAACATATTTGAATTTTCCATAAATCATTGTATGTTTGGACTTTGTTGGCTTGCATTTGCAATTTCTTCTTGCGTTTTGGGTTGTTTATAAAGTCACCCAAATAGGGGCTTATTGTCAAAACTCAAGATGAAAGTTCATCATGCACATTATTTATCCTAATGTTAGGTGTCATTGAACTTGATTTGTGTGTGGCAAGGTATTTGAATGTTGCAAACCATCAAAGGAGTTGCAATTTTTGAAATATGGTGACAAAAGAGTGTTTGGAAGAGGGGACAATTGCTTGTTCACTAGAGTAACAACATGAGGACATGATGGCATTGGTAGGAACAACAACTTGGTTATCTTCAACTAAGCATTAAGAAAAAATTAAAAAAAGAATGAAAAAGGTTTGCAACTTGCCCACTCGCTTGCTCGTTCACTTGCAAGAATGGGCTTACTCATTGGAGTAGTAGTGCAATGTCATATTGGCATTGGTAGGCACATCGACAACAACTTAGTTGTTTGCAACAAAGCATTGAGAAAAAAAAAAAACAAATTGTGAAAAAGAGTGCAAGAGTAGCAACTAGATTTTTTGATATTCAATTCTTTTTCAAAAGATTGAAATGGGAGGTTCTTAACCAAAAAAAATCAAAGAACCAACCAACACTTAGTTCTTACATCTATGCCTTAAAGAGTGGGAGGAATTGTACACCCACAAGTAAACCCTAAACCCTAGTTACTTGTGTCTTTTTTCTTGGTCAAATTTGTAGCCGAAGTAGCCATCAACCATAGGAAGAGTAAGAAAAAATTGGCTATATAAACAAAATTATGAAAGGAAAATAATTTAGACAACCTTGTGTATTTTTGGCTACCTATTTGAAACTAAACACAGAAATATGGTGACTATTCTTTTCTCTTTAAGGTATAAGGGCTTTACTGGGATAAAGGCCACCACGCAAGGCACTTAGGTGTAGGATTCATCCCCCTCTTAAGGCCCTAGGCATAAGAACCCCTCCTCTTTTCTAAGAGGGAGGATATTCACCGGTCTAAGGTGCCTTCCAAATACACAAGGACATTTCTCCGAGTGATTTCTACATTTGTGTTCTTGTGCTTCTTCTGTGATCAAAAATCCTAAGTCCTGATCTCTGTCTCGATGTTGGAAGAGATTTGATTCTTTGTTGCGGAATTTGAAGGGCTAGCTTGAGCCACTGGTGAAGATCAACATGTCCTCCGCCGCGAGAGTGGTAATGGGTCGTGCTAAACGAGGACTTTATGCTGGCAGACACATCCAGTTCGGGAACCAAGTCAGTGAAGACGGTGGTAACAAGTGAGTTCGTTCTTCTTCAACCTTCCTTCTTTACACCCCCCCGACCTAAATCATTCATGGTTTTTCATACCTTCCTTTTTTCTTGAATCTCAAGCGGTTTCTCGTAGCGCATATCATATCTGAATTCGTGTTCTGGTCTTCCTTCTTCCTCTTGCTTGCTTACTCCTGTGTGACAGATCAAGTATTCATGTTTTTCTCGACCTAGCGTTAGGGTTTAGACCCCTGACCCTTCTGGGCGGGCCTGATCTTGCCCCCATTCCCTTTGAAGAAGTTTTGGAAATAGGTTGAAGAGGGCACTTCATATCTGAATTCATGTTCTGGTTCCTTCTCCTTGATTACTTCTGTGTGATAGATCAAGTATTCATGTTTTTCTCGACTTAGGGTTAGGGTTTAGGCTTGAGTGGGTCTGCCCTCCTGGGCTCGCCTGATCTTGCCCCTGCGCCCCCTACCTTTGAAGAAATTTTGGAAATAGGTTGAAGAGACTCTTCTGCTAAGCATATCTAGGTGGGTCATGACAGAACAAGGAGAACATGGAAGCCCAATGTGCAAACCAAGCGGATATTCAGTTTTGGGCTAGACCGGCATATCCGCATGAATATCACCATGCATGCACTTCGATGTATTGATAAGGCAGGGGGTTTTGATGAGTATGTTCTTACAACTCCTGACCACAAGCTTGACAATGATCAAGTCCGTGAATGGAGGTCAATCATTGGAACCATCTATGCTAAGCTTTACAACGTGCAAGTTTCTACTTTGACAGTTAAACCTGGTTGTGAGGGTCAAGTTCCTCGTCACCTTCAAGCACGACTAAAAGGGGTCAGGTTAGAAGATTTGGAACCCCCAAAGTTGTAAGCAGTCGCCTTGAGGGAGCCAGAATCACTGCAGTCACTGGGTTTCAGCAAATTTTTTCCTGAAAACTCATCGATTTTTTTGCAGCCTTGAACTCCTATTCCATCATATGGAAACAAGGAAGATGACATATGTACACCACTGGATGTCACCACTGTGTGGGCTCTTATGTCAAGGGCTCCCAAGTTTCCATTGTATCACAAATGCTCATCTGGCTGTGTGCACAACAGCAAAGATAAGTTTCATGTTTCCTAATTGACTTCCTCAGTGCTGCATTTTTACAAACAGATGTGCTCTAAATGTAGTGTGCGCTTTGAGTTGGAGTTAACCTGCCTTGGTTCTTTGTTCTAAAATGTCTGGTGCTTTTTTGCAATGGCAATATCTTGGTTTTTAGTTCTCCCTCCACTCTTATTGTCGTATGCTAGGATTATCTCAGACTACAACACACCCACTTCCTCAGGACAATTACCTCCATCATTGTGTTATTGTAGAGATTTCTGTGAATATATTTTCCAGTGGCTTTAGCAGATGTGCTGCTTCCTTGCAGTCACCAATGGTGTGCTTCATAGATATGTCCTTGTTGTAGGAGGCCTCAACCACAACCCTCTATGTATGTCTCTCTATGCTGTAGGTTTAGATGCTTGCTTGTGCACAGGGAAAAGCTAAATTGAAATGAAGCTTTACCCTCACAGAAATACTTATTGATTTTTTCAATTAGCTAATATGTCTCTTGAGTGGCAGCCAACATCATGACTTGAGTCTTTTCCATTGCTCTTGAAAATGTGGCAGACACTGGGGACACAGGTTATGATTTTTTGCAAATTATTATTATACTATCGGTCTTCATTTGTTTTTCCTGTGCTGTGTATCATTCTATGTTGTTTCTTCCTATTGTGTGTGCACCTAACAAAAAAGCACAGGAAGACTGAGGCATTAACACAAAAGCTGACATTTTTCACATAGGAAGACTCAGCCATGATACTGGCCAGTATTATGGCTGAGTCATCCTATTGCTTCTAGGCTTCTGATGACAGAAATTCAGTACGCAGGCTAGTGGTTATACTGGCCTATGTTTCAGCCCCCACTGTGGGGAACTTATGAAGTCAGTGGGGCAAGTTCCAGTTATCGATAAAATCATAATCGGTCCATGGGTTCTGGTTAGTTCAAACATCTAGAAGAACCTTGGGTTTCATGAGAGAGCTGACATTTTTATGGGTGCTGGTTCGACGTTTCAAATATTGTTTTGAGAACCCATTGTTGTATATCAGAACAGAACATTTTGATTTTTAAAGAATCATGGTTATGAACCTTAAGATCCTCCCTGATGTCTGGAAGAGGGTTGTTACCATTTTTAATACCCGCCTGGCACCCTTAGTTAGTTTCACTTTGTTAACTTAAAATACCAGAATCCATAAACTGCTGGTTCCAGTTATTTCAACAAGCTCAAAGAACTGTTGGTTCTCATGAAAGAACCAGCAGTTTTATTGACAGTTATTTTTCTTTTTCAAAAAAATTGAGAACCATGCTTATATATATGGACAGGGCATTTTGATTTTTTAAGAACCTTGAGAACCACCCCAATATGAAGGAGTCTTGGTACAGTTTCCAATTCCCACCAAACATCGTTAGAGTTAATTAGTTACCTTCAAATGTTTAATTTTGGAGTTTTTTCTCTGCAATCAATCTCACTTACAAGCAATTTGTTTGCTGCTGTCAATTTTTTTAGTTTATCTAGAGATTTCACATTGCTAGAATATGAGAACTAATTTGTACACCAACATTGACCCCTCCCTCTCACTCTCTATCACATACCCATTGTGTTCCTCATGAAATTTATTTGAGTAACCTATCAATTGAGTTCTGAAGTAGAAGTTTCTTCATGAGGCGGTACTTTCTGGTCAACTGTAAGTGCTCACTAGGAGGTGAGAGATCTAAACATGGTTGCTTAGTCTCACATCTACTACTCCTACTACCCTGCTCTAGCAATACTCTGTCTTCATCAATTGTGGTGGGAAATGACCCTAACATCTGAAGGCACCGTAAGCTCACTGATAATTTTGCAATGAGCAAAGGTCTAGCTGCTTTCTCTTTGGCCAGAGTAACTTCCACAAAAATGTCCCAACAGAGATTCTTCCCTTCAACTAGTCGGATTGTTGAATGCTTTTGAATGTAATTCTTCTCAATGCACACAAAAAAATTCTTCAGGAGAAGCTTTGTAGACCTGTTTCTGCTCCCATTATTTGCAGACACTGGCCCATTCAGGAAGGTAGCCAAGATCTCAGTGGTGTTTGTAGTAGATGTTGGCACTTTGATGATGTCAGCGACTGCTGCAAATGCTGCAAGCAGGCTTGGGTCAACAATGCCCCCTGCATAAATGGTGGGGCCTGGTTGGTAAGGAAGGTACTGGTATCCTAAGTTTGCCCATTCGCTTGAAAGCTCCCACCAGTCTCTATTTAGACTTGTGCCTGACACATTCTGCAGTGCTTTCTTCACCCTGATCCACTGTGTCTCCCACTCCTGCCTCTTGCATAGTTCGTTGGTTGCCAGAGACTCCTTTAGTGGCTCACAGCTTGCTGTCCAAAGGTCAATAAACCACCACAATGCATCCTGCAGCATTGCAAGAGAAGCTCCAGACTCATGAATTACTTAAGTTGGTGTAATAGCATCTACTTGATGTCTCTGATGGAATCAATCACATGTTCTCTAAGAGCCATCCAACATACACAACCACATTGCAATGATCTCCCTAACTTAAATGCTTGAATAATAGTCAAACACAGCGCAGCAAAGCTGAGTTCAATGGCACACCTCATAGGAGGGAAATATTTGGGCTATGTCAAAGGGGTTGTCATCCAGCATGAAACCTGAGAAAGCCAATACAAGTACTTTTGTGGTCATGGTTATCCCCACTATGTAAAAAATGCCAGTAATGTCAAGAAACTGCTCATATAGCACATGTCTGGAGCTCAGCAACTACCATGTATATAAATGATTCATCTCTCGAATCCTCAGTGTGAAAATTCTGCCATGGATCTGAGATACACAGTGCATCCTACCGTAGTACAGAAAAAGGTTGTCATTAGCTCGGGGGCCAAATGATGCAAAAAGTTCTTCCCCTTTTGATATCTCACGCCTTGCAATGATCTCAAGCTTGCCCCCCCATATGGGCTGTGAAATCCAGTCTGCCTGTAGTATACAAACAATGATAGACAAGATGGTTTGAAACATGCCTGATTAATAAGATAGGTACTGCAAAAACACACAAAAATGGTTTTGGAATGTGAGCAAGGTAGGATCAGAACCTGGTAGTGATAATGATGGTTGATCATGTCCATGTAAGGCATCATCACATATGGTGCATACTGGTCATCTGGTTTTACAGGAAGTGTGAATGCTCGACTGTGGACCATGATGGCTGCCCACTCTGTTACAGTCAAACTTTAATTGAGAATAAGGATGAAAATCCTTTTGCATTCCACTCGAGCTTTTCTGAATTGCTATGCTTGTCTATGGCATTTTAATTAGTTCCGGTATGCAAGATAGAAACTAAGTCCCCTCAGCTCAAATGCTCCAAAAGAGTGCAACTTTTGACTTACTGTACTCTTCATAGTCTGCCCATGCCAAATCACTCCTACTTAGTAAGGTGAAACTCTCTTTGATGGACTTCCGCACTTGGACAAGCTCACGCAGAACTGGCAACCATTGGACCTCCACCAGTTCCTGTAGAATGAAGATAACAAGATCATTCCCTCCTGCATTTTAGAGCAGCATGGCAAGGCATTCTCTCTTACTCTTTTGTCTTATAAGAATATCAAAGCCCTCGTGCATCCATCATGTAAAGCTATTTGAAATGGCCACCACACAAGTCTCATGTGTCCAAACTTGAAAACAGAAGTGTCCAAAAATAGAGGACAGATCTGGGTATCAACTCGAGTTCAACACAGGCATTCTATCAAATGGGATCACCATCCCTCTCCATTTGATAAATCTGTTTGATGTAACATACATGATCATCTAGGTTGATTGGAGTTGCCATCTGTGAGGGAAGAATGGCAATGTATGGTGCCCAGCTTGAACTGTTGCCTTTGGCCCTGCAAGAATATTAAACATCTAGATCTTTAGTCTGACTGATAAGTACAATGACAGAAATGATCATCAATGTCAGAAAAGTATGGTAAACCTTACAGGATGCACATTGGGCAGAGAGAGTAGTTTTGATTGCAAGAAGAGAGGAAAGTACTTTTCTCGAAGCAGTCGGGCAGCTGCTCTGTCCCATGCATCAACTTCACCACGAACCTCCGTCTCATTATCATAAAGACCCATGTCTAACTGAGATGATGAACCAAAGAACAGTTAGTGTGAACATCCATCAAAACAATATTCGCTCAGATTTGAACCAAAAACTTGCAAACAATCAGATGCTTTCAAGAAACATGACCTACAATCTCACTTCATGTCACTAGTCTCTGGTAAGTTGGTCAGGATAGGAGTACCGGTAAGTTGCAAAGAGTTTCACCCTGCTGTATGTCTTTGAGAACCACCACTCCACGCACAGGGTCACCATCTCCAGCTTTAATGTGGGTGATTGCCAATTTCTCCGAGATACTAAACTCAGTCTCTTCCATCCAGGTCACAAACTGTCCAGGAACCATCTCTCACTCAATAACTTGGTCCATCCTACATGCCTGATCAGCATCCCCACATAGATGTGAAATTGTTGAAACTTGAGCCTACCTCTTGAACAGATGAGTTCACATTGACAGTGTTGCTGTCCTTGACTCTGCTGTGACTGCTATTCTGAGCATCAGTACAGGGAATTTCAGAGATGCATTGGTGAAGCAATTCTTTGCGAGAAGAGCGGTAAAGCACAGCAATGTTGTCATTGAAGCTCATCTCCTCAAGTTGCCACCGGCAGGAAGCACACCCAGACTGAGTCAGCCCTGTACCACTAAACTTCTCCCATGAAGCTGCAGCTAGAAGGGCTTTGTCCTCTTCCAAAGAGCTTGAGAAGGAATTCAAAAGACTTTGCATGCGCCAACATACAGCTTCAAATGCCAAGGATAGAGCAAGCTTGAATCTGGGATCAACTCCATGTATGGTCTTACAGGTGTAGGGATCTGAATGGGAAAATTCTCTGATTAGGGCATCCAGTTTCTGCTCCCAGACTGTGCCTACTTTAATATCCATATCAGCAATATAACTACTGATGTGATTTCCACTACTGACCAGTAGCTCCTTCCCATAAGAAAGAGTTGCAAAAGTGCAGATAATGCGGGAATCAATACAGCCATCAGAATTCAGAGAAAAATCTGAGACTAATTTTACATTTGACTGCTCAAGGTGTGATGTTAAGAGTTCATGAGAATCATGTGCAAGTTTCAAAGTCAAATATTTGTTGTTGTTGACGCCTCCATATTCCGTTACATACCAGTCCACCAGATCCTGCACAGAATCAGGGTCAATGTGTTAAGGCATTTCAGGGGATATTGCCATCCATCCATATTGCAGTCCAAGGATCTTTTGACTAGAAATTGATGAACACAAAAAAAAACATACAGATTTTTAGTAAGCATACCAGTACACTTGTAAAAAGCTGAAAATGAGTTTGATTGCTTGAAATTTGACCTTCAAAACCAACAAACATCTCAATTTGTCAATGTGTCATATCATTAACTGAATGTATTGCCACAATGGGTTCTGTAAGTGCTTCTGCTGCAGTGGATCTCTAGCTGGTGTAGATCCGGTTGCATTGGAATAAGACACATTTGCATGTTTACCATGGAATAGGAAAAGGTCACTTGGATGGCTTGATTCATATGTGAGTGAAATAGGCATCTCTTGAGCAATGCCTTTGCTTGCAATGAGATTTATGTGTCCATCCATATAAACTGCACTCACTGATCAAGAGACACAGAGAATCAGAAATGCTTTCAAAAGGGATTCCACACCTATCTAAGTTAGTCTCTAAAATATGCAGGAACTGACTGACAGATAAAATAGCATATTGGTCTAGGCCACCATCCGCAGTCAAAGGAAGAAGGTGCCATACATTTTGCATTTGGCTCAATACTTGAGCTTATGAAAGGAATGAGGAGACGAAGTGACAAATCTCCATGTGTAAATTGGCATGCTGAACTATACACAATTGCCATAGCCCAAGCTGCACAGATTTCAAGACAAAACAAAGTAGAGAATTACACAAACAAGGGACATGCACACATATGTGCAGAAGTCAATTAAGATTACCTAAGAAACTTGGCATTTGCACAGTAGGAACAAGGTATAGGGGTGCAACTGAAATTCATGCAAACTGCCATCCATACCAAAGTCATTGAATTTAGCCCTGGATCTTTCTTCCACTGTCAGAGCCTGAAATGCCATCTCTATAAATCTCCTCATCTTCAAAACCTTGTCTACTATGGATGAATCTTGGATGTTCTTTAGTTCCTGGCAACCAGAGAATAAAATAAGACGAGAAAACACTTACAATCATCATTGCAAGAAAGGTGATCATGTACATGGTCAAACAATACTTTGCGATGAAGCAGTCAGGAAGTATTCTGATGGTACCAGATCTGTGAAAAAGATTGGCAAGAAGACAAATTGTGGTAACACATTTATGTATGCCACCCATTCTGAATCTGAACCTTTAGATCTGTGCAATACCTGAGCCAAGTGTCAGTTAAAACCCCAACATTCAGTTTTTGGCAAAAGGATGTAAGCAAGAAACAAAACAAACCCTTCAACTTTCATTGCTGTGAACCATGGCAGCTGAGAGCAACAAGTTGGCCCATACACAACAATACACCAGAACAACAGGTGAGTCAAGAGCACAGTTAAGAGATGAGAAGCATGCCTTTCATGTAGAAGTCTGGAAGCAAGGCGCACTTCCCATGGAGCCCCTGACAGTGAGACTTTGTTTTCAAAAACACCTGCATCAGATAAGCACTGGTCCAGCTGCCAGGCCCCCAGCACTCTCAATCTCTAAGTTGTGTGCATGGTGATTCATTTACTGCAATCACTACCAGTCTGGCTATTGCAAAGATTTCTGATAGCATGTGTGATTGCTACAGACAAACAAAGAAACTCCCTAGAGCTATGAGAATGACTCATTACAACAAAAATCTGAAGTTTGCAGCATGAGAATCAAACACCCTCCCACCTGCACTTCCCAAATTGTGCTGCCTTCGTTTATATCCAGTGTTGCATAGGTTGTCATCATCAGGCTGCTCTCTATCACCAGTCCCAACAGAGGAAGAATTTGCCTTCAAAACATAGAAAAGCATGTTACCTTATCTCTTAGATCTCCATTGAAGAAAAAAAACTGCTCTTTCTGCTGGAGGTCAAGTCTGGTTCTTCTGTAGCTCAGGAAGTGCACTAAGCAGTCTCATTGTCACTAAATGAGAACACCACAAAGGGGTTGATGCAGTAAAATTCTGCTACTGAAATAAAACATGCTCACAACTGAGAGTACCTTCAGATTTAAAGCCTGGTCTCTCCATTGGCACGACAGAAAAGTTATGGGGATGTGTTGAGTTGCTCTCTGCATTTCCATGGAGCCAGTTTACAAACTACAAAACCCAGCACATGTGTACACATAATAAGTACTTGTGATGCTCTCAACTATCAGCTCCAACTATCTGCTCAGCTTCCAACTATTTTATAACACAATTGTAGATGCAACCTGGAACTGCATGCTGTAAGGCAACTGAGAGGAGGCAAAAGAGGAACACAAAGATCCTGCAAAAAACTCATAGAAAGTTCATTCAGAGGGACTTTGCAACAAAAGAAAAAAGGCACAACAAAGTGGTAAGACCCTGTTGACAGGTCAGAGAGACAATGGAACAGGGGAAGAGTTATGCATCTGATCAAAGACCAAACCTACAGCGGATGATCAGAGACAAAAATAAAAGCATGGCTACAAAAGTGCAGACAGTGTTCAATACTAGGTGACTTCTAGACCTTGTGTGATGCTAGGGTGGCTGCATCCACTTGAACTGGCCCTCGATCCCCAAGAGAACTTTTCAATTGTCCTAAGTTGGACCACTGTGCAGAGGTCAATGTCCCAATGTTTTTGTTGTGGAGCTTGTCTGCTAGCCATGTTTTGGCAGACACTGTTCTGTCTGTGTACTCCTGCATAATTACCACAAACACCCACTTCAAAAGAGCAAACTCACAATTGACAACTGACTGTGAAACTAGCATCTGCTGCTGCAATTCACTATGCAAACACAAAAACCTTGTGTCAGTCACGCAGAGAAAAACTTGAACAACCTCTGTATCAACAAAAGATGCAACCTCAACAATGCATTCCATTAGTGATGCATACAATAGTCCTACTAACCAAGAATCTGTGCAACAACCCTAAACCCTAAAATCTGTACAACATGAATAAAACACAAAGTTCCAGCTAAAATGAAACAATGAAAGTAAAAAATGGAAGCCAATCAGCAGCAGCCAGTCCAAATTTCCTCATCAAAGTCTTTTCACATCAAAACAAATGACCAAAAACATAGATCATATGGAGCAACAAGAAGATGAGAAAATTCCAAAGAAACCCATCTATCGTAAACTGATGATTAAGCAGGTAATCAATCACTGTGAAATTGTGATTAGAATTAGGGGAGCGTGATTATTCATCGTTACATCTTGATGCCAAAATAGCCTTCATACACATTGTATTGTATGAAAGGGATTCCCTAGCACCAGGAATTTCCAACGCAAGCAAGGTTCAAGATTCATAATTCAGAGACGACAAAAAAACAAAATCCGGGAAATAAGAAAAAACAGAGCTCTTGCAGTACGTACTATGTCTTCAGATTTCTGATCAAAACAAACTGTTGGAACAAAAAAGGTGTTGACGAAACCCTCTCACCAAAAGGAAGCCGTCCTAATCCCGATCCAGCTGCTTGAACAGAACCCTGGTGAAAAAAAACCCCGGAAAAACAAAAATCCGAAGGAAAGGGGGGAAAAAAAAAAGAGGAAAGA
>Ga0116231_10006994_pt1 | contig 21040 bp, 13 predicted proteins | sample S1TSphgellanicum_2_FD_89695 | JGI IMG/M metagenome (GOLD analysis project Ga0116231, IMG submission 89695) | Host-associated microbial communities from peat moss isolated from Minnesota, USA - S1T2_Fd - Sphagnum magellanicum MG | ecosystem: Host-associated > Plants > Peat moss > Unclassified...
ATCTTTTCGTCCTCTCAACATGGAAGAAGAACGCACCTTGTTGGCGAAGGGGGAGGAGACTATTACACCACAAGCTGTTAGGGCATCAAATTCTCGTGTCCCAAGAGTACATGTACATCATGAAAACACACAATTTTCCATTGATCAACTTATGGAATGCCAACTTCAAATGCATGAAGTGGTGCAAAAGCTTGTGAGTACACCATTGTTTACTTTTCAAGATTTGAAGTTAAGCACTAAGGACATAATTGCAATCTTAGAGGATACCTTGAACACTACATCAAGTCCTCTACTAATCCCTGATCCACATGCTACAGAGGTCCCATCCAACACCTTGGAGAGACATTCGATGGGCTCACGTGTTGTAGATGGTGTTCATAATTTGGTCACTAGTTCTAGCATGGCTAAACTAGTGGGCTTTCCTACCTCTGATTCTACATTCACATATCAGAAGGGAGTTCAGAACACCTCATTTATGGATTTGTTACTCAGCAAAGGTGTTGTGGATAGCCATTGTCGTAACCCCACTTTGGCCAAGTGTGGGGGTGAAGCCCAACACTTGGAAAAGTTGGAGGTTGGGAGTCTCCCGGGACTCCCGAATGTTCAGAGCTCGACAGCAAGGGGGAAAACACCTCGCATTGGGGTGTTCTTAGTGTCATGGGAAAGTTCTTGAAACGTAAATATCGAAAATGCCCTCGCATTGGCAATTCAGACATCTGCAGCCCAAGTTATGGGCAAAAGAAGGGCCGAGAGTCAAACTGGCAGTTTGACTCCTGACCACTAAAAGTCGGGAATCGACCTCTTCCCGACGTCCAATTTGAATGTGCGACATGGCGTTGAAAAGATCTCGACGAGGGCTATAACTTTGGTTTAGACCTCGTCGCGATCCAACTCTGAAGTCGGGAGTTATGGTGGTTCAAAGTTCCGGGAGTCCTGTCGAGACAATTTCGGGACTCCATTTCGGGAGTCCTGGGAGTTTGTGCCATTCGGATGTAGCCTCCGCGACCAGCCGCAGAGAATACTATATGGGGGAAGGTGGTGGCTTCCCCCGAGTCCGGACCGTGGTGAGTCTTGTGTGTCCAAGTGCCCGTGGCAAGTCCCAACACCAAAGGGTGTCCCGAATGCTAAACTAACCCGATTTGGTTGGTTTTTGGATGCAGATTCACACGAACTAATCTAGTCCCTCGTCCTAGTCTAATCCCGGGGCTCCCAACTCGACCCTCTACCACTTTCTAGAGTTGGAAGCCGAGAGCGTGCTACCAAGTTCAACTTTCCACAACTTGACTTTGTGAAACCCTCAAGTGGGTTCCACCCCCGTGACTTGGGAGCGCGTCAGCCATTCTTCCCACAAAGTCTTTCACTCATTTCCGAAGGTGGTGCCTAGTGAGAAAACTTCCATCGCCATTGGAGTTACCATTGTCGATAATACTGGGTCAGCAATCCAAATGGGAGGACATACACCTAAAGTGGTACTTCTTGACACAGGTGCCCAACCAGTGATTCTTGGAGTTTAATTCGCCAAGAAGATGGGCATGCTTGACTCCAAACTACGAAAACCTATGTGGTAGATTCGCACCATTAGTAGGAGCGTAGAGGAGGTACTTAGGGAAAGTTCGGACTTGATTGCACTTAAGTTCAATGAAGGTACAGATCAAGAGCTTTGTTTATAGGTCATATGTTTAGTCACCAATGCCACCAGTTATGATGTGCTCATTGGGCAAGAGGCCCTGTTTCCACCAGGTTTCATAATTAACAACTGGTTCGAACATGCGTATTACCGAGTGGATTGGGAGACTGATAGCCACCACCTTGAATACATACCCCTTGATTTACATGGGAACCATAGTCCTATGGCTCACCATTGTATGCTCAAGGGAGCACACACCATTTCCTACATTCAACAAACTAGCCACGAATGGATAGAGGGAGATGAGGAGGAGATAGCTTACGTTCAAGTTATTGAAAGCTTGAGGGTGGTTCCTACTGACATTCAACATGGACCAGAGGTTTTACAGAGGTTCAAAGTAGCCCAGAAGCCCTTGGTCAAAGCTTTGTCTAGTTTTGAGAACATGGAGAGCCATGGCGAACCGATTAAGCCATTACTTCGTCAACTAATCACCTAGACACCACCTAAGGAAAGGATTACATTACTAGAGCTCTTTGGTGGTATTAGTACAAGTCTCGAAGCCCTATTATAGTCAGGGATGGTGGTTCGGAGGTATTTTTACGTAGACATTGATCCTATTGCAAGGCAAGTGGCGGCATCAAGAATGAGGGAGTTCACAACAAGATTTCCACAACAGTTTGCAACCACCGCATGGAAGGCTAGTTTCACATTTTTGCCCTCTGACATACAATTAATTCAGAGGAAGCATATGGAATTATTTGGCCCCGTCGACCTCATCATTTCAGGTTGGGAGTGTCAAGGATTTTCAGCGGCTAGATTTGGAGAAGGCTTGAGTGACACAAGATTTAGTCTTTTCACGGACATGATACGATTGATCACCTGGGCTCAATCCATTTCTCCTACACTTGGTTATGTAATTGAGAACACCCCATTTCAGCTTGATCAAAGGGAGAAAGTCCAGGAGCACTACACATTGGTCAAGCATTACCTTGGAGAGCCGCTCTTACTAGATGCGGCACAATGTGGTTCTTATGCGCACTGGTTGTGCATTTAGTGGACCAACCTAGCACCACTTTCAATTTTGCAGCTAGCTCTGAAATACACTATCAGAGATCCGAACCTGCAAGTTTCTCACATATTGGATGATCAAAGTTCTTGCCAACCAGTTACAAGGCAAGAGAAACCTCCTTGGATTCTTGCAAACACAATAGGAAAACCAAGAGGTGTTTGGCCCACCTTTGTCTCCTTCCCAGGAGCACATGCCTTTCAGGGAGATGGGCCAGGCCTGGTGTATCATCATGCTTCAGCCACTTGGGATGAACCAAGCCCAGAAGAAAGAGAAAGGGCTATGGGGTTCCAAACTGGCACTACTAGTCACACTAAGGTGACTAAATTAGAGCGTAACGCTCTACTGGGGAGAGGCATGGACCTGAACTCCCTTACATGGTTGTTGGTAACTTGTGTACTCTTTCAAATGTACACAATACTAACATTGATTCAACCAACTTGCAATTTTGGTGATGCAACCACATGGCACCCCGACCAAGTACACTTGCCTATCTTCAACACTCTACATTTCACTCTTAGTGTTGGGGGGGAAGATGTACCATGTAATTTGACTCAAGTTGTGCCTAATACACTTGGAGGTACATCGGCTTCTGGAGAAACAATTACAACCTTTTATGAATCTGCGCAGTTGGATAGTGGAGAACCCAATACACCAGGTTCTTCAAACACACTTTCCAACTCCATTCCATGTGTTTCCAACTACCCTTTCGTTATGGGGAACCAACTCACCAAGAAGGAAAAAGACCAGGTCACAAATTTGCTAATTAAGTATGAGAATGTGTTCGCATTTTCAATGAAAGACTTAGGTAGGTGTAAGACCATGTAATTTTCTATAGACCTTATAGATGAGACACTCGTCTATCGGAGGAGGCATAGGTTGAGCAAGCATGAATGGGAACTGGTAGATGAAAGATGCAAAGAGCTCCATGAGGCTGGTTTCATTCAGCCATCAAATTCTGATTTCATAGCCGCTATAGTAATGCTAGCAAAGAAAGATTCAATTGGATTATGGACTGAGAAAAAGATGTGCGGGGATTATAGGCCTTTGAACCTAGTTACACCTCAGGATAGGTACCCCATGCCCATCCCTGAAGAATTGTTTGATAACATTAGAGATTCAAACATCTTCACAATTGTGGATTTGAAGCAAGGCTTCAACCAGATTGTGCTCGTTGCGAAGGATCGCAAGAAAATAACATTCCATGGAAGCAACAAGTTATGGGAATGGCTTGTGATGCCTTCTGGACTAAAGAATGCACCTATCTTCTTTCAACGAGTCATGGACCAGGTTCTCGAAGGGGCAGATTTCTTGAAGTGCTACATAGATGACGTCCTAGTGCATAACAAGGGACTCCTGCAACGGTTGGCTCATCTTGAAGAGTTATTCAAGAGGTTCCACGAAATCAATATGAAGATCCATCCTAAAAAGTGTGAGTTTGTTGTCACCTCAATAATCTACCTTGGACATAGAATTTTGCCAAATGGTATTATGGCTCATTAGGCCAAAGTAGTAGCCATTTTGGAGATGCCCAATCCTACTAATATTCACACGTTGAAGAGCATCATCGGAGTATGTAATTACTACAGAATTTATGTCCAAGATTTTAGTACTATTACTCATCCTTTCTATGCATTGTTAAAGAAGGATGTTGCTTGGACATGGAGTGATGAGACTCAGGAAGCTTTCAACACACTCAAGGAAAAACTTTCAAAGTTCCCCATTCTGAAAAGACCTGATTTCAACAAGGTCTTCATTCTACACACTGACTAGAGTGCTCTTGGTATTGGAGCTATTTTTGGCCAACTTGATGAGGAAGGTAAGGAATATGTTATCGCCTATGCATCTCGAAGCAACAACAAGGCTAAGAGTAACTATTCTTCATACGAGGGGGAGTGCCTTGCTGTTATATGGGCTGTCATACATTTCAGGCCCTATCTTTATGGCACCAATTTCACTTTGTATACCGACCACCAGCCTATCAAGTGGTTGATGACCAACAATAAGCTTACTGGTAAGTTAGCTCGTTGGGCACTTATACTTCAAGAGTATGAGTTCAAGGTTATTCACCAACCTCGTATTACACATCAGAATGCGGATACCATGTCGTGAAGACCCCTCATTACCTCTGAAGATTTTTTAGAAGCCAGGCAAGATTTTGACCAGATTCTAGTAGTACATGTATTTGAGGCATCTAGTTATCTTACATTACTGCAATGTAACTTGGTTGAACATCCCATTTTGGATATATGGGAGGATTTGGACACTCTAAGGTTTCTTCAACATGGGGAATACCCTCCCCAAGTTACATCAAGTCAATGGGATCGCATACAACAGCGGTCCAAACACTATTCATGGAAGGACAATCACCTCGTCCAATGCTTACCACAAGGCGATAGAGTGGTTCCACCACCACATGAATGACCTGGTCTTATTCAAAAGGTACATTCGGAGCTTGGACACTTTGGAGTTAAGCGTACTTATAGCCTTCTCGCTCCTCATTACCATTGGAGAGGTATGTATGTTGAAGTCCGAGACATCATTGCTAGGTGTGAACAATGTGATAGAGTGAGAACTTCTTTCTCCTCTCGATAGCTCACGCTTTCTCCACTCCCTATTCAAGGCATGTTCTATCGTTGGTCATGTGATTTAGTTGGAGAATTACCACAAACCTCTAGGGGTAATGTTTACATCATGATTATGATTGAGCATTTTTCAAAGTGGGTTGAGCTTGTTGCACTACCGAACAAGTCATCACAGAGCACCAGCTATGTTTTTTTACAACAGGTTCTAAGTAGGTTTGGGGCTTGTGCTAAATGCTTTATTGATCAAGGGTCAGAATTTAGGGGAGAATTCCAAGACCTATTTGACCATGCTTTCATTGACCATCGTCGGACTTCAAGAGATCATCCCCAAGCTGATGGCCTTACAGAAAGGATGGTTCAAACGTGCAAGAAGGGACTTTGGAAGATTTGCCTCACTAAGAACAAAGAGGATTGGGACCTGGCCCTCCCATACATTGCCATGGGTTACATGATGTCCAAACACGCCTTTTTATCTCATTCTCTCCTTACTTTTTACTTTTTGGGAGACATCCCATTCCACCCTCTTCCATTGCTGCTCAAATGGACTAGGTTGTGGACTTGGACTCCCCAGCCACTTGGGCTAAGGTCATTGCAGAAAGGGCTGTTCTATTCAAGAGGGTTATGCCCATGGCCATGGAGAATTTGTCCATTGCACAACATCGAGACACCTTACGGTATGCACACACACGAGGTGGCAGTTACAAACCTAAGGTGAGACAATTTGATGTTGGTGATTTTGTATATCTCCAATGGCAACCAAATGATACTCTAGACACTTCTTCCGGTCGCACTATTTTAAGGATTAAGGCGATCAGGCCTTTAGGTGCGTTGGAGCTGCAAGGAGTTAATGGACGCACAATTCAAGATCATTCCAAAAATTATGCGCCTTGCCACCTGCCGAACTTGGATCCTACCATCATCACGTCGACTTGGATTCCTCCACTTGATTATCCATGTCAGGTATGTCAAAGGATGGATGATGCTGATCAGATGCTATTTTGTGACAACTGTAATGGTGGATACCATCTTTTCTGCCTCAAGCCGGAGCTCACTCAAGTTCTCGCCGACAATTGGTACTGTTCATCATGTTCTCCTACAACACTTTGATTCCTACTCAGACCATGCCACACTTTTCTTGGCTAAGGTCTGGGGGGGGATACATGAAAATTTCATCTCAGCCTCCCTTGTGCATTGTATATATATATATATATATATATATATATATATGTGCATGCATCTCTGTTTGGTTGATTAATTTATACCTTTAACTGGCTTTGGTCTTTTTGTTTAGTAGAATTTACTATGGATTTACACCCTTACAACACTATACGTCACAACACACATGTCACGACAGCTGTCATGCCCGTACATGGCTTCATACATGATGGCCAGTTATGGGCATGCCCATGTGCACTTTTAGGGTTAATGTACGGTCTTAGGCGACTATAGGTTATTAGGTACTTAGGGTTTCAGTTGTTTGGTAGTAGTATAAAAAGCCAAGTCTTTTCTTTCTCCCTTTAGTTTTTCTAGAATTCCTTTGTCAGGAGAGTTCCTCCATAATAAGCTAGGATTTCTAGATGCTCACGACGGCCATTGCACGGCCACCATCTACATACATTTCATTTCCTTCTTTCTTTGTAACTCAATATACATGAAAATTTCATCTTAGCCTCCCTTGTGCATTGTATATATATATGTGCGTGCATCTCTTTTTGGTTGATTAGTTTATACCTTTAACTAATTTTAGTCTTTTTGTTTAGTAGAATTTACTAGGAATTTACACCCTTACAACACCGTACGTCATGACACTACACGTCATGACATTAATTAGAAATGAATATTTATGTAACAAGGATATTAAATTTTAAACACTAGTTATCTTTTTTTCATTAGCCTTAAATTTTTCAATGTCTAAAAGTGGTACCTACTTGCAAGTCTTAATGTGATATATATTGTAATTATATATACAATAATGTTAGTGTTGCATTTGATTTTTTTTAATTTTATGTTTCTGAATTGTAGTAGTACTGTTTGATTTTTTTAGCCTTGAACTATGCATTTTTTTTTATGTTTATTATATAGAATTTTTTTGAAAACTAACAAGTTTTGAATTGTTTTCATTTCTGATTTTTATGTATTTTCATTTATCCATGCATTGGGGTGAAAACACAGTCAAAGGAACTAGGGGCGCCAAGGTAAAATTCTTTTCCAAGCATTACACATGACATGTGTCATTTTTGAATTGGTTTATAATTTATAATTTTGTATTTTAAACATCTAATTTCACATTTCATGTTAGATATAAATATGTTTTGATTACAATTGATTTTATATCATATATATTATGCATTCATGCCCTTTATCACATAAATATGAACTTTTTTTAAGGCCACATTTTCAAAATCCATAATTTTCAGGGTCAAAAGCACGTTTGAACCAAATGTGCTCAAATTGGTTATATAAAAAAAAATTAGTAATTCAAGTCCTTTTGCCCTTATAATCATCAATGTTAAAATCCTCTCCAATTTTCAAAATGAATAGTGCACATTTGGTAAGAAAAAAGGACATTTGAAAAAAATAAGGATTGTCCACTCTCAAGGTTTGAGTGCTTTGAACATGCAAACTTTGCAATTAATGAAAAATATTCCAAAAAAAATCATGATAATCCAAACTATTATGCTTCCCTTCATATCTTTCAAACATACAAAAATGTAGTTTTAAGGAGTGTCCACTCACTTGGGTGGCTTCTTTGATTGTGTTTTTACCCATTGTGTTCCTATGTCTCTATTGTTTAATACACATTCATATATAAATTTTTTAAAGGATCAACATTTTGTTTACTTTTTTGTAAATCTCTTTTTTATTTGCTTTTATCAACTATATTTAATAACATAATGGCTCTTGTTTGTGGTCCAAGTAAGAAAAGGCTTACATATGTGAACATTTTGTTTATTACTAAAATTTAGCAAATGATGTTGGGTGTTTTTTTTAAAGGTTTGGTTTTCAATTAATATGACTTTTATGATGTGGTGGGAAGTGTTTACAAATACATACATTGTGATGAATGTTTTGAAATATTTCACAATCATTTGACTATGGGATTTACATTTGTGAGCACATTTTTTCATCCTTTTAAATACATGGCATATATTAAAGTCTCAACATTTGGAGTGATGTTCAAGAACAAGTTTGAAAAAGGAGTCTCGAATTTTGAGTTGAAGGTTGAGGCATTCAAAGTGATATAAAATATTGAACCTTTTCCTATCTACCTAAAATTTGTGTGTGTACACGTACCATAATTTGGAACTTCGTTGATAAAAATGATATTGATGAATTAGGTACCATTGATATGGAGTTTGTGCCAAAAATCTATGTCAAATCTTTTATCTTTTGACGTTCAATGGTTTGGAGGCTAAAAGTATTTAAATGTTAGTTTTATCATAAACTCTATTTGTAGGACATGTAGCTTGCCCAAATTTATCACACATGGAAACCTATTATTGTGTTATCAATGAAAAATGTTGGGAGTTTTACTTTTGGTGAACACCAATTTTTGGCAAATTATTTATCCATATTTGTGATGCCAATTGTGAAGAAATTGAATGAAGTTAAAAAAAAAAGGATAGAGCAGAAATTTAATTTAACACCACTTTTGAAATTCTAGTATAAGACTTCCTATTTTGAAAATGTATTTTATGGCAATTGTCATATATGCTAGATCTTTGACCAACGAATATTCTTGATAATATTTTTACACATACAAATGTACAATACCAATCAATAAAACCCATGTTATTTGTAAGCTCAAGTAAAAATGTGGAAAAAATACAATTGTATTTTGAGTGGTCCATGGATTCAATATGTTTTAGTTGTAATTTCCCAATTCAAAAGAATTAAAAACAAACTAGGGTTTATACATGAGTTTTTTAGGACAAACAACTTGTGGGCAAATTTAGTGTGAGTTTAATAGTAAGGATTATTGTCCTAATTTTCAAAAAATAAGTCTATGAATGTTATGTGACATTTAGTTTTTGTACATAAATTTTATGTAAATTGATATTATGTATTGGTTGTGAATCATATTATATCATTTTGGATATCGAATAACATATAGTAAGCATAAAGGTATCATTTCTTGGGACATGATTGTTTGGATGGGTTTTTGAAGGGTTTGAAATCTAACACACAATGTACAATATATGGTTGTTTAATGTTGTATTTTTTTCAATTAATTTGATCATGTAATCTTATTGCATTTTTTATAACACTTTTTAATATACTAATTTGGGTGGGGCCACACTTGGAAGTATAACACACTTAAGGACCAGAGTTTGGAAAAGTTAAATTTAACCCTATGTCCACACATGCAGAAATAGTTACATCCAAATCATATGTGGATGCCCATGTGGCAAAGGAAGTTAACTTAGAGGTAGCTAACCTAATTGTTACCTCTAAATCTACAAAAATCCTAGATTTTCTTTCAAAAATCCAGAGGTAACTAACTTTTCAAAAAACATCCAACTAAGTCCACGCTAACTTAGTGGTCTCGCCTATGACCTTCACATGCTCAAAAATTTGTCATTCAAACAATAACACAACATTTTACCAAGTGCAACAATGTTATCCCAAATGCAACAACATTTTCCTTTAGCGTAGCAAGGTGATTACACATTAATGTGGACTAAAAGTGGCAGATTTTGGAGTCCACATTTTCCTTTTTCATAACTTTTAATGAAAATATTTGATCTTTTGGGAATGAAAATTAATCCATTTGAAGGTAGGAAGTAAGAAAATACCTATACCCTAAACTTACAAGTTTTCAAATTATGACATGTGCTCTGATTTGATTAGCTAGGGGAAAAGTTGGAAGCAAAAACATAGATTTTTGAATTTTCATAATTGGCAGATGTAATGTTGGGTATTAATGTCACTTTTTACAAAACAACATTTATCAAATTTTCCATTTCAATAAATTATGGACTTTCTAAACTATTGGTAATATTATAAAATATTAATAAATTAAAATTTAAAATTTTGATTGGAAACCCTTATTTTAATATTAGAATAGCCTCACAATCATATTAAGGGGAAAAAATCAACAATTAAAAAATGTTTACTATGTAATAAAAGTCCATAACACTTTTATGATCATCACATCTTGTATCATTTGAAAAATCCACCTTGTAATGAAATGATGGCATTTTATTTTCAATTTTTTAAATTTGATTCTTCAAGTGTTATAGTTTAATTAAATGGGTCCCTTTTAGAAGTTTCAATCAAACCTCAACACATATTATACCAAACTTCAAAGTAACCCTGTAAAAATTGCCCTTATTTGTCCATAAAATGGATTGTCTACTCTCCAACTACCCTATAAGCAAGCTCGATTTCTAGGTTCCTTTGCATTCTTTCAATAGGTTTGGCATCACAACAATAATAAGCATAGACAAGGTGTCTGGTGTCATAACAAGAACAAACTAAACCAAATGTTTGGGGTCGCAACAATAATAAACAAAACATGGATGGCAATGAAAATCCAAGGTTTGAATGCAAAAAGTGAAGTTGTGATGGAGAAGAGAGCAAGGCTATAGAAGTTTGAAGGTAATGGTGATGGAAAAGCTTCATAGCATCATCAAAAGAGGTGTGGCCAATATTTTGACTAAAAGTGAAAAAGGTAAGCTAACCTTTAGTGGGTTTCAATGTTGCTAGCCTTTTTTAAAAAATAATTAATGATTCAAAACACTAATGAAGTGAAAGGTATCAGTTCATGGCTCCTAATGTAAACTTTCAACAATTCAGTGGTTTTCTCAAAACCCTATTTGGTGAGTAGAGTTTTGAGATATCTAATGCAATCTTTTCAAGTTTTTCATTCTCTTTCATCTCCACAAGGTGAAAATGTAAATGATTTTTAACTATTCAAATATTGATAACAAAATTACTAGTCTAAAGTTTTTTCATTACCCCAATTTACTTCCAACAACACTTCATTCGACAAAAAAACTTTGTAATAAGAATGGTTTGTGACTTCAAGGGTTTTGAATATGCACATGAAACAACAATTGAATCACCATGGAAAATACGTGTTTCATTTCTATTTATTGTGTGATTTCTATTAAAGCAAGTGTTGTGATGTTTCTTGTAAACTCAAATTTGATGGGGGCTTAAATTGGTAGGATCAATACCTTTGATTGGATTGTTTATAAGAGGGATGTTCATTGGGTAATTACAAGATAGGGTGGTTCAATTTTTGTGCCAAATTAAACTTTCTATAAAATGTATTTTATTCAAATGCCACAAATGTATGTCAAAATATCAATGTGACAAAAAAATAATGAATTAATATGTTCAACTTGAATAAGAATATGTATGTAATGATGAAATTTAATAAACATACAACCAACACATAATAATGGACTTTTGAAATGCAATTATGGATTACAATAGTTTTGAATTTACATGAAGATTCAAATGCATTTTTCAATATCATTTCAATACAAGATGTTTTATAAGGATTTGATATGTGATACATGTTTTAAAACAAAAACATGAATTCCAAAAAACATTACAAAAACTTAAACCAACAATTAGTTATGAACTTTTGAATGATTAGATTGGAACCTTATTTCAAAAGTCATTATTTCAATCATTTTTTGTTGGATTAATTTTTTTTTTCTAAAAATGTATATGTAATAATTATTTAGCATGGCTTTTGTTTATCTAAATTTTGTAAGTTCATTAATCACCACATAATCTACATTTGACATATATGTATATTTTAAGGTTTTTTCCATGTGTTAAAATATGAACTTGTGGGAGTGTTGCAAAAATGAACCACCTTATCTTACAACCACCCAAATTCTACACATGGAAAAGGAACATCATCAACTATTAAGAATAGAAGTTAACTATAAGTTGCCACCCTCTTCTTCACATAATTTGGTGAATACTGAATATAGGGAATCACAATTAATGAAATATGAAAAATGGAATGACCAGACATTTTGATGTACTTTTGGAATGGTTGGAACATTCAAGAAATTATGCTCAGTTCATAAATTTAGAAAAAAGGGAAAAAATGGTTATATTGCAACATCTAGGCAATCCAAGGTGTTTGTTTACATGGTCGTTTTAGAATTTCTTACACAACATGGGATTGTGAAAAGTAACTAGCAAATTATGTACAAATTCAAACATCTAGAGAGCAATAATAGGAAGGCAACAAATTTTCTTTGGAACTAAAGTGAAAGGGTTTCAAGATAATGATGAGGAAATGTGCATAAAGTTTATTAATGATAAGGTCTTTAGTATTTGTCCTTTTTGGGACATAATTAATATTTCATGTATGATAAAATGTCAACCAATCATCTTTTTTTGGGTGATTGAATTGAAAAAAATTATGTTCAAACCATGTTATTTGATTTTTAGATTAATGGTGGTATGTTATATGAATAGGATGAGCTTCTTGATGTTGAAAAGGACTTTGAAAAAGTCCAATAAATTAGTGATGGCAATAATTATGTAAAGGTTTATCCAGACCTAATTTTTACATGTGCAATCATCAAACCTAATACCTTTTTTACACTCAAGATAGAAACATCAATATTACCAACTCAAACATGGTACATTATAAAGTGAAAGATTTTTGGAATTAAAAAGAAGAAGTGTAATGAAAAGGACCATAGGTGAAGAAAGGAAAAAATTGAAGGCCTTTGTGGATGCCCTAATAAAAAATTAGAAAAAAAAATGGAATTAAAGATTTTTTGACAATAGAAAAAATTTCAAGTACATAATAGGAAACTCAATTTCCAAGGAAAGAAATTTGACCTTGAAAGGGAAGAAATGACAATGTGCAAGGCTAGGGCTAAAACTTGGAAGTTGTAGCTTGAATTGGAACTTCAACATTTGAGAACTTCAATTAAGCATTCTTGATAAATTGACGAAGACATAAAATGACTTATCCTTTACAATTCTTCCTTGCAAAGGTGGAAAAAAATTTAAGATTTATTTAATTCATCAAAATAGGATGTTTTATGGACCTTCATGTAAGAGCAACTTGATGCAAATTTTCTCAAATCCAAAAACCTGTTGTTTTCAAACATTATGTTGTTAGTAGAGTTGGGCCACTTGCATTATGCAATATGCAACACTTTGAATTTTTTGTGGTGAATTTTGCACATAAAAACTACATCAAACTAAAGTTTCACTTCAAGATTGTTCAGTCTATGTTAAGTTCTATGCCTATAAAAGGCTTGGTGTTGTGTTTTGAATCCTTTACATTTTGCATGTTTTCAAACAAAACTTCAAAGACATTAACACCCCTTTTATCATAGTTGTTCATGATGATCTCATTGCTAGTTACATAAGGCTTGCTCAGTTTGTCATGTTTTCTTAACAAATTTGATAAATTATTTTCAATTATTTTCTTTTTTTTTTTCAAATTTCACCTCTAAAGTACCAAAATGTTATCAATAAAAGACCCATGTACCAATTTTTTTGGACACTTGAAAATTATTTTTGTATGATATATGTGACTACTATTTTTTTGTTGAAAATTGCAAAATTTGGGATTCTAAAGAAGTCTTTATTATGATTGCAATTTTAAAGACCCATTTTTGGATGGGTGGACTTGTGGGTTTTATCCCACAAATTAGTTGCTACTTTTATTTGTCCCAATTAGTCTCTTCCTTTCACCACACAATATGGAAAAGATATTTATTGGACAACTATATTCAATAAATATATCAATGAAAAGAGTGGCAACCCATGTCCCCCTATGCGTTGTTTAGAAGTGAAGTTCCTTAGCCCTTCATTTCTTACAACTATGACTTCATCTAACACCACCAAATCTTGTGGATGTAATGTATTTTTGACATGACATAGAGGTGTTTGCACAATGGACAATTGAACATGTGAATGTGCAACTTGTTTCATTCCTTGGCCCCAACTCCAATATTCATGTGACCTTGGACCTAATGTTTTGGTTCTTGTCACCCCTCTTGATTATGCATTGAAATGTGAGTTTGTCAAAGGTGTTAATTGAAAAACTTCACTCCTTCACCTCCTTTCACTTCTAGGTTTTGACAATTTTGCCAATGTTCTAGTGCAAACATTAGGTCCTTCACACCCAACTCTAGTTGTGTCGCTTGGCTAGTGACCTTTTAACCTAATTCTAATGCACTAATTCTAAACCCAATCTCTTTTACTTCATTGAAGTCCATGCGACTTGAATGATGTGCTCCATTACAAGTTCAATGATAATGAATTAACACTAGAAATACAATGAATAAGGTTTATAATATTTTATTCAATTTTTAAACTAGCTAGGTTTTCTCATGTCTTAGATTGAATTACCTTTGTTGCAACATTGACATTATTGGCTCTTTGTGCCTAGATCTTATCACAAAGTTTCTTGTGATTACTTTTTCATGTCAACATTTAAGTTATGGTCAACTTAACCTTGGTTGCACCCTTTTTTAAAAACGCTAATGCTCTCTTTATTCAACTAATTCATAGAATACTAACTCTAATTAATTTTTAACTTTTTCACTTAACAACCCTAATCAAAGTTTTGATAACCATGTCCAAGCACAAAATGATACAAATCTTAACTTTGCCTAGCCATCTATAACTTTCAATTGAGAAGGTAGAGTTAAGGTTTTACCCAAGATTGGACAAGTCTACCAATTTTAGAATAAGAGTAATTCTAAAATCTACGCTTGGGCAAATTTTATAAATTAAAATTTTCAAAAAATATATTTTTAAATTTTAAATTAAAATTAAGATTAGATGAATAACACCTAATGGATGATTCCTTGTCGATGGATGTAAGTTGAATGAAGTTTGTCGACAGATGAGGAGGATGCACCACTGTGGATGAAATCCGATGGATAATGATAGTCGTGGATGAAGTCTATTGTTAATAATCCCAACGATGATGATGGATGTCGAGCCTTTGCACACGCCGCGGATGAAAAATCGGAAGTTCATTGTCTTCTTGGCGATGGCGGAGCTTGGCGTGGCAGGAGGTCTTGGAGCAATGCTCGCCGTGGAGCTTGCGAGCTTGGCGATGGTAGAGGCGGAGCTTGGCGTGGCAGGAGGTCTTGTCAAGGGAGATCATGACCACGATTGTAAACTTCTACTCAAGCTCGCCTTTGTGAGGCTCTTCCAACAAGACTTTCAAAAGAAAAATCTGGCCACTAATGAGGTGCTCTACTTTACAGCGATGGAGATCGCAAGCGAGAATGTGTGCTTAATATTCTAAGCACGTCTCTGATCAACGATTTGGGAACACACTTCCAAGGAAATCTCAATAAAACTGGAAAGTCTAGAAAACGACCAAGGTTTGGAAATAACAACTTATCTTCCTCTTCCTTGGCAACACTGGAACTTCTCCCTTTTGTGAAAGAGACAGTGACGCGATTCTCCCTTAATCGCCTCTGTTAGCAACAGTCTAAGATCGCCTTAAAATTGCGCCTCCAACGAGTTTGGTTGCAACATGCGTGCGCGACTAATAACTCCTCTTCTCAACACAGGGCCTCATTTTCCAAGCGTTTTGGGTTTCTGGAGCTTCCAAAAATTATAACCGTATGCATGCAATGCAACAGGGTCGACCACAGTGGACAACGCGTTGCTATCTGGAGCAGTAGACACACTTGTCAAATGGTTTGCACTGTAGCAACTAAGGGAGAATTTGAGCTTAGCTACAAGAAGACGAACAGCTCTTGTACACCATGGTTGCGCTAAAGAAGATCCCATATCCTCGATGTCTCGATCCAGGTTCACGCAAGTTCTTTCATGGGGAAGAAGCTTCATCAATACCATTCACAACCTTAAGTTATCAGGACCCAGCTCAACTGGAGCCTTTCCCTTCCTTTCCCTTCCCTACTAGAGAGCTATGAAAGCACAATGTGATCAGAGTACAAATCTAGAAGCAAACACTTTTTTGTGCTCTTCAACAATTCCCTGCTATGTGCTTTTGGTGTTTATTTGACATCTCTTTGTTGTGCGATTTTGATGTTATTCGGTGCCTCCTTGCTATGTATTTCTAGTGTTCTTCAACATTTCTTTGTTGTCACTAGTAGAAATTTTGTCTTTTGCAACTTGTCTTATGTAACTAAAAAATGTCGCATGCAACTGCACATGTTGCATGCAACTCCAAAATAGTTGCATGTGAGATTTTTTAGTTGCATAAGACAAGTTGCAAAAGACAAAATTTCTAATAGTGTGTGTGTTCGTAGTGTTTTTTTTATGTTTCTTTGTTATGCGTTCATAGTACTTGTGTTTATTTGGTGCCTTCTTGTTGTGCACTTTTGATGCTATTCGACACCTTCTCATTGTGTATTCTTGGTGGTTTTTAGGTGTCTCCTTGTTGTGCGCTTCTATTGTTCTTTCAACACCTCCTTGCTATGTGATCCTGCTCTTCATCAATTAAGTACCTTTTTGAACTCTTAGTGTTTTCGTTAACTCCTTATTATGTGTTTGTGATGTTCTTTGGTCCTTTTTCAAATTGGTAATTCTCCACTTTGTGCATTTGTGGAAGAATTGATTTTTTAAAGATTAACTAGTAGCCTAAAGGTATTTATTTTGTTTTTCTTTTGTAATTTTTTTCCCTTTAAATAATTTTTTTTAATTTATTATTATTATTATTCTCATCGTGTGTTTTTCCATTGCATTTTTTGCTTCCATTTTCTTTGATAAGGTGGGTTTTCATTTTATTTTGTGTTTTTTTTATATTTCATTATGCTTTTTTTTTCTTTTTTTCTTTTTTTGCAATCTATGTTTTTAATTAGACATTTGCTAACTATTTGACTTGTTGTGTCATGTGTAGGACCAAAACCCCACTTGCACAAAAACTTATCACACATTGTAACATTCATTAATTTTTTCACATTTTTGACATGATGAAGAGAGGAAGGAAAAAAAATCTCAGTGATTTTGCTTTGTAAATGCTTATAATTGCTTTGATAGCTTTAATTTGATATTCATAACATATATTAAACAACTAAAATCTAAACTCACAATTTTGGTAAAATTTATACTTGTTTTTTGTTTTTCCTCCATTTTTATGTAATATTATTTGATCATGAAAATGAAATATTTCTCAATGAATATAATATGAAAAGTGAAATTTTGAATGAAAGTTTTCAAATAGAACAAAACACAACAAAAATAAAAGGAAAAATAAAAACAAATGAAAAAAAACAATTCAAACAAACCTTCAAAACTTGCAAGTTTAAAAAAAAATTGGATAGGTCATAATATGATTGAAATTTGTTGGGTTTTTTTTGTGTGAACGTCAAACAATGAGAAAAATGTTGATGCTCAAAATCCTCAAGTCATGAAATGTTTGTTTTGTTACATTGGTTATTTTGTGCATGTTTCTAATCTAAGCACAAAAGAAAGAAAATGTTTTATAACATATTATAAAACATATGGAATAACAACTTTGAAAAAACATGTGGATATAGATCATGTTTTAATTGTCAAAAGTTTGAAGAGGAGGTGAATGGTTTAATAAGAGAAACTTTCGAAAGACAACTAGTCAAGAAAAGGCTTAATGTGTCAAGTAGTGCAATATTGAAGGTTTTTGTTGTCAAAGATCCTTTCATAAAGGATGATGAGCCAAAAAAAAAACAATTGTGAAACTTTGGCCTTATAATTGTGAAAAATCAATTGTCATTGTAATTTTTGGAAAGTCTTTGGTTTAAACATTTGGTTTTACATTTGTATCCTTGAATTGTCTTCCCTTCCAAAAACCATTTTTCACATGAGATATTGTTTAAATTGGTGGAGAAAACAAAACAAGTATGTGTTTGACCAAAATTGACAAATTATATATCTACTATATCAAGTATTGATTTATGGATGTTCAAAGGGGCACATGATATATTTGCTTTTGTCATTATTTTTTGGGATCTAATTGGTAGCTTAAATAAATGGCTATTGGTTTGTTTGAGGTATTAGAAATTATTAATCAAGCTTTGGTCAAATTTTTGAAATAATACTTTTATTACCATGTCTTTCAGCTACTTTATCACCCATTTGTATTTTTCGTTTTTGTAAAATATAAACACGTACCTATTTTTCATGATTAATAGAAGTATTTTTCTGATAAATCCATTTCACATCAATGACTTGGCCTTTTCCACCCCAAAGGGTAAATTATTACAAGTTATATTTGGTATTTATTTCAAGGTAGTTGTCATTGCATTCAAATTTAACCCCTCTTTTTAAAAATATGCAATAATTTTTTTCTTCAATCCTTAGTGATCAAGCAATTATGAAATGATAAATTCCACATTTCGATGAAAGTTTTGAAAGTACTTGTTTTGGTCATGATTTTTGTAAGGCTTGTTAGTATGCTATAACTAATGAAAAGGTTTGCAAAAGCCTTATATATGTGTTCATCAAGTCTACCAAGTCAAATTTGTAGAAATGTATAACTTGGCCTAAAAAATATGGGAAGGGTAGACAATAATGGAACAAGACATGTTTAAATTTGAACATTCACTTTAAAATTAAATACTCTAATGGAAACAAGGTGAAATTTTAATCTTTTAAATTTATTTATTTTTCCAATCTAAGTTTTTTTTTCTTTTTTATTCAATTATGCTAATTGATATATATTAACATTTCATGTGTAATTCTTGTTGCAAGTTTGCTAGTAAAATCATTATGTTCCAATAGGCCTTACAATTCAAGGATGCAATTATCCTTTGTTACATTAAGGAAAATATTGTTAAAATCATTGGGAGGTTACCACCTCTTCTTACTTGGCACATTTCTCAAATAATTTTGAATGTTTTTTCTCCTATTGGGAGTGTGTGTGTTTTGAACCAATTTAGTGGTAACCACTAGTCATTGTTTGATGCATTGCAACATGCCATTACCATGTGCTTGAAATATAGGGAAGAAGTTACAAACCCACCTACCCAAGTGAATTTGATTGATGATGATTATGGGACTGTTTTTGAGTTGTATTTGTTTGTAAGGGAAGTTTATGGTGTTTTGGAATATTTCCTTTCTTTCTAAAGAAGATATGAAAAAAAATAAAATCACGACATGTTATGTATGATGTTAGACCTTAGATTTAAAAACATGTCTATTATATTTTTTTATTGACTATGAAAAAAGTGTGAACATTATTAAGGAATATGGTAAATGATCATTATATCCTATTTTTTAAAATGTTGTTGTTATTTACATCTAATGGAAAAATTTGAAATCAGATGTGCAAATAAAAAAGAAATGCAAATTCCAATTTGGATAGTTTTGAACAAACTTCTAACACAAGTGAGCAAAAAAACTTGTCATTCAAAATTTGTTATTTTTTAGATGTTACCAAGTAGATGCCAAGGAAATCAAATGTCATCTTCAATGGTGGGGTAAATATGAAGCCATGTTTTCTATTGTTGGTTCTTTGGTCAGCCAAATTTTAAGGATTATAGGATCACAAATTGAAATTGAAAGGATCATTTTTTTAACATACATATTTATAAACCTAAGGAGATGTTTACAATTAAACAATTTTTAAAAATTGAGTTTTATGAACAAAAATTGACCAAGTAATCTTCAAATTGATTATAAACCACCTTCCAATTTGGTGGAAATATTGAGAAGGATTAAAAAATTTAAAAAGAATTCAAAATTTTTGAAGATTCTTCTAAATAGGGTGAACTTATAGACATATAAAATGTTAGAGGATTTTTTTTCATTTTTAAAATTTTAATGTTTGAAATATTAACTTTTGATAACTAATGTGTGAAAATTTCCTTTGAAAACTTATTGGGACGAATTGTTTGAGACTCAATGGTTTGAAACCCAATTGAAATTATTTTTTGCAATATTTTGAAACCATCCCTATGTTTGTTGAAAAAAAAAATTAGAAAAAAAAATCAAATCAAATTTGATAAAATATTCTAAAACCCAAACTAGACGAATTTTTGAAAAAAAAAAAGCACTATCAAACATTACTATTTTCATTAACCCCCAAATATATTTTTAGCATTAATTTTTGTAACAATATAAGCCTACAAAACTTTCATTACATGTGAAATTTTCATTCAACATCACTCATGACAAATGGACATAAATCATAGTTGATTATTTCATTTGCTTCATGTGCATTGGGTTTAAAGTTTAGGTAGTAGACCCTAAACTTTTACCAAGCTCCATTTCCAAAGCCCTACACCCCAAAATAATTTACTTGTTAATAATATGGCATGGAGTATAGTCAATCTAGTAATACCATGGATTATACCCACAAGTGGTGGTTGATATCCTTATTTAAATCACCCATACGATTAATAATTTGGGTCAAACCACCAATTTGAAAATCATCTTTCGTCATCCATATGACAACCCCATTTTTCAAATGGGTTATCTAATCTAAGACCCTTGACATTAATTACATCCACTTAATTTGGTTCCTCAAATAATCATAGTGATGCATGACTTCAACTTTATAATCACCAAATTATTTTTCTAGGTGCCTACTTAAAATCAACATCTTTTTCAACTAAGAAAAATACAACCTGTTATTACCATATGAAGATTTGAACTAACATTTATTCCTTACTTGAAGTAATGTGAACACATGATGTTTAAAATTTTATGTAGGTAGGAAAACAAGCCCTTGTCCCCCCCCCCCCCCCCCCCCCCCCCCCCCCCCACGCCCCACAAAACATTCTCCGTTACAACTTAACCAAATAATAAAAAACAAAAAAAAAAATTAAAAATAAAAAATAAAAAAAAAAAAAAAAA
>Ga0116231_10006995_pt1 | contig 21038 bp, 22 predicted proteins | sample S1TSphgellanicum_2_FD_89695 | JGI IMG/M metagenome (GOLD analysis project Ga0116231, IMG submission 89695) | Host-associated microbial communities from peat moss isolated from Minnesota, USA - S1T2_Fd - Sphagnum magellanicum MG | ecosystem: Host-associated > Plants > Peat moss > Unclassified...
TTAAGCGTACTTATAGCCTTTTCGCTCCTCATTACCATTGGAGAGGTATGTATGCTCAAGTCCGAGACATCATTGCTAGGTGTGAACAATGTGATAGAGTGAGAACTTCTTTCTCCTCTCGACAGCTCACACTTTCTCCATTCCCTATTCAGGGCATGTTCTATCGTTGGTAATGTGATTTAGCTGGAGAGCTACCACAAACCTTTGGGGGTAATGTTTACATCATGATTATGATTGAGCATTTTTCAAAGTGGGTTGAGCTTGTTGCACTACCAGACAAGTCATCACACAACACTAGCCATGCTTTCTTACAACAGGTTTTAAGTAGGTTTGGGGCTTGTGCTGAGTGCTTTACTGATCAAGGATCAGAATTCAGGGGAGAATTCCAAGACAAACTTGACCATGCTCTCATTGACCATCGTCGGACTTCAAGAGATCATCCCCAAGCTGATGGCCTTGCAGAAAGGATGGTTCAAACGTGCAAGAAGGGACTTCGAAAGATTTGCTTCACTAAAAACAAAGAGGATTGGGATGTGGCCCTCCCATACATCGCCATGGGTTACAGGATGTCCAAACACGCCTCTTTATCTCATTTCTCTCCTTACTTTTTACTTTTTAAGAGACATCCCATTCCACCCTCTTCCATTGCTGCTCAAATGGACCCAGTTGTGGACTTGGATTCCCTAGCCACTTGGGCTAGGGTCATCGCAGAAAGGGCTATTCTATTCAACAAGGTTATGCCCATGGCCATGGAGAACCTGTCCATTGCACAACATTAAAACACCTTACGGTATGCACACACACGAGGTGGCAGTTACAAACCTAAGGTGAGACAATTTGATGTTGGTGATTTTGTATATTTCTAGTGGTAACCAAATGATACTCTAGACACTTCTTCCAGTCGCACTATCTTGAGGATTAAAGCGATCAGGCCTTCAGGTGTGTTGGAGTTACAAGGAGCTGACGGATGCACAATTCGGGATCATTCCAAAAATTGTACACCCTACCACTTGTCGAACTTGGATCCTACCATCATCACGTCGACTTGGATTCCTCCACTTGATTATCCATGTTAGGTATGTTAGAGGACGAACGATGCTAATCAAATGCTATTTTGTGACAATTGTAATGGTGGATACCATCTCTTCTGCCTCAAGCCGGAGCTCACTTAAGTTCCCATCGACAATTGGTACTGTTCATCATGTTCTCTTACAACACCTTGATTCTTATTCAGACCATGCCACGCTTTTCCCAGCTCAGGTCTTGGGGGGAGGGGATACATGAGAATTTCATCTCAGCCTCCTCTTGTGCATTGTATATATATGTGTGTGCGTGCATCTCTTTTTGGTTGATTAATTTATACCTTTGACTGGCTTTAGACTTTTTGTTTAGTAGAATTTACTATGGATTTACACCCTTATGATATCATACGTCACGACACTACACGTCACTACAATGGATCATAACGATAGTCCTTGAAATGACCTCTTTAAGTTAAGAAGTAGCATATATATTTTTTACTTGGGTTTCCTTGGCATAAACAATGGCATGGACTTGATGTTTTTTCAAATTTTAATGCATTTTTGGACATTTTATTGAGTTTTGATAAATATAATATTTGCATTAATACATGTAAGTTTTGTTTTTATTAAAATCGTAACTTCACACTTGTGTTTTGTTTCCATGCTTTGAATGTTGCCAAATGTACCTAACACCAAATAAGTAAGTGACAAAAATAAAATAAAATGATGAAAAACACATTCCCAGCAACATTCACAAAAACATCCATCCACACTCGTCAAAGGTGAGAGTTGCCAAATGCACCCAAAACGAAGTCAACAAATAACGAAAAACGGCGAGATCAAACGAATAACCGGCGGGGCTCAGAATAGATCGTCCAAGGACCCGAAAACACATCCATCCATACATCCATCCACAACAAGGCTGCGCGGTTCCTATTCTGCGGTCACCGCGCGGTCGTGGGAGGGGAGGGCAGGGCACAGCGGGAGCGAGCGCTCCACGAAACGAGCGTTTGTTTTGTGTTTTGTGTTTGGACCGTTTTGGGAGGCAGAGGCGAGGATTCATTTGCAGCAGCGATGGCGAGAACGAGGGATTGACGTCCGTGCTGTGTTGTGAAGGATCGAGGAAGGCTGGAGCGGCAGAGGTTTTGAGAGAGAAGAAGAGTAAACATAAATGGCTACGTCTAGAGGAGGAGGAGGAGGAGGAGGAGGATCTGGATCTGGTCCAGCTCCTCAGCAAGCAAAGAGTGGGCTCGCCAATTTCAATCGTAGCAAGTACATCTCTCTTTCTTATTCTTCTTCTTCTTCTTCCACTCTTCGTCTACAGTTCTGAGGGGTTACGGAAAAAGGCACGCTCCTTAGGGTATCTTTGCTCCCTGTTCTCATTACGGCATCGCTCTCAGGCTGGCCGTTGTCTGCTTGTCTTTTACCCTCAGGTTGTGATTTTCTACAGAACGTGATTCTGGATGCCTTGGTATTCCTAGGTTTATGTTCACTTAGGGTATCCTTGCTCTCTTTCTAGTTATCGCAGTTTGTAGGTTGGATCTACCTATTGCGCTTGCTATGGTAGGTCTGGAACTACTTTTTTCGTTTCTTCGCTTCATTTCTTGGAAGTAGATTTCAGAGCCATGTGTCTGTATGATGGGAGAATGAAGCTTTATTGTTTTTTGAGCTGTATCTAGTCTTTGATACTTTATGTATATGCATAAATGCCTCATGTATCTGTCGTGAGAAAGAGAGAGAATGCTTCTTTGGTGGGAAAATTTGGTCAGCAAATCTGATTTCCATCCCTGTAAACTAGGGTTGCAGAATTTGCAAATGACCTACATGTGCTCATGTGTGAGAGATGATACTGGCACTTATTGAGAACTTTTTCAGGCTCCGATCGATTCCTATCTTCTACTGATCATGTAGTATGAGAGAGTCTGTAATCCAAGGGAATGGACACTGATTTCTGAATTATGCTTGTATGATGCAGCTCTCAGGATTGGAAAGCACAACTGAAATTGCCAGCTGCAGATACCCGGTTCAAGACTGAGGTGTGTGAGAGAATTTAAAAGAGTTCATGTGAAAACCTGCTGGAAAAAAGATCTATTTTCCTGACATAGATCTCATAAGGCTGCTACAGGGACACTTTTGTTCTGCAGAGGACCTCATACTGAGTAGATGAGCTTCATGATTTGCTCTTGTTGTAAGACTCTGCAGATCTAAACATTAATGTTTTTAATGAAGGGTCTCAAATAGAATATGCATGTGTGAACAGAATTCCCATGCTCCAAACACTGCTAGATTTGAGGTGTCGACTGTCAGTTTTGTAGGTTCATAAGGTGTTTGTAGGTCCAAAGAGTTGATTATGGTTCAAGTGGTGATTTTTTATCATTCTTCTGAAGTACAAAGGTTTCTTTTCAAGACTTCTTGACAAAAAATGATTTGTGTTTGGAGTTTCAACCTTTGGAATCTTCAGAACCTGATCTTAGAGGCTTCGTGATCTAAGCAGCCTCTGAAGCCCATTTTGTTCTCAAAACTGTCTGATCCTAGAGAGTTTTCAATTTTGGTCTGTTCTTTTCTTCTGGTTCCTTTCTTTTCTGCCCTCTGAGTTTTTTCATTTTCCCTCCTCTTCTTTGCAATGCTTTCTCTTCTCTCCCATTTGGGATTTCTATTGCCTTCATGTTTGTGTACTATCCAGCACCATGACTGAGTTTTCAAGTCACATCCAGATTCTTGATACAAACTCAGTATGTAGGTCTACATTGAGATTCACCTACCCTGTCGTTGGGACCTAGTGAAGTCTGTGTGGGAAGTTTTCTAGTTCATCAATACCATTTGCTGTTTGATGGCCACTGATATGTGAGAGGCAGTTCCTCAAAGGTAATACACATTTTTAGGATATTTTGTCTTGTTGCAACGACAAGCTCTATCATGTTCTCTTTGGTAGAAAGTTTTGCATTTAATTGAGAGTCCACTGTCCACATTGCACAGGATGTCACAGCTACAAAGGGGAATGAGTTTGAGGACTACTTCTTGAAGCGTGAGCTCTTAATGGGTATCTATGAGAAGGGCTTTGAAAGACCATCCCCAATACAAGAGGAGAGTATACCAATTGCTTTGACAGGCAGTGATATAATTGCACGTGCAAAGAATGGCACTGGGAAGACTGCAGCATTCAGTATACCGGCAATTGAGAAGATTGACTCAAATAAGAATTTCATACAAGGTGTGTAGCATGTTGCCAGACATTTGATATTTTCTCTACAAGCTCTTTATGAATGGCCATTGCATCTTTGGGTTCAGTTCACTGGCCTTGAAGAGTATGTGTTTTTGTGAGTCAACACTACATCCATAACTCAGTGAATGCTACTGATTTTATTCATACTCTGGTGGTGTACAGTCCTTCTGCTGGTGCCAACAAGGGAGCTTGCACTACAAACATCGCAGGTATGCAAAGAGTTAGCGAAGCATTTAAATATTCAGATCATGGTCAGCACTGGTGGCACCAGCCTGCGTGATGACATCATGCGGTTATATCAACCAGTGCACATGCTTGTTGGAACTCCCGGTCGTATCCTTGACCTAGTGAACAAGGGGGTCTGCACTCTTCACGAGTGCACCATGCTGGTGATGGATGAGGTCAGAGCTGGTTCCTTTATCTACTCAAACTCTGGATTGATGTTATTTCTGCTTACTCAAGCTCTGGGTCAAAGTTTCACTCTTAAAGCTATCAAAATTAATGGTGCTCTGTGGATGTTGCTCATGGTGCATTCTGCATGTCAAGTGCAAATGCCCAAGATACTTGTCTACTTGCTGGACTGACTGGTCTCTTCCTGGCTGCAGGCTGACAAGCTTTTGTCACCAGAGTTCCAGCCACTTGTGGAGCAACTCATTAGTTACTTGCCCAAGAATCGGCAAATACTGCTCTACTCAGCTACATTTCCAGTTACAGTGAAGTCGTTTAAGGACAGATTTTTGAGGAAACCGTATGTTATAAACCTCATGGATGAGTTGACACTGAAGGGAATCACCCAATATTATGCATTTGTGGAAGAGAGACAGAAGGTCCATTGCCTCAATACCCTGTTTTCGAAGGTATGATGATGGTTGTGGGCTTTAAAGGATGTATTTGGTGCAATTGACATCCTTTTTAAGCTGTTAGGGTAATATCTCCTTTTTTTTTCCATGGGTCCATATCTATGCTATGATTTTAGAAGAGAAGTTCAAGCTTCACAGACAAAGATGGTTGTGTATGCAGCTCCAAATCAATCAGTCCATTATTTTCTGCAACTCAGTCAACCGTGTTGAGCTGCTAGCAAAGAAGATCACTGAACTTGGGTACTCATGTTTCTACATCCATGCAAAGATGCTGCAGTCACATCGGAATCGAGTATTTCATGACTTCAGAAATGGAGCCTGTCGAAACCTGGTCTCCTCAGGTATCCACTGGATTTGTCTATTTCCCTGTTGTGTATCCTCCCAGCTTTTTCAGGCAATTGTGTGAGCACATATGATTCCAAAAATTGTCTTGATCAAGAGGTGAGTGCAGATGTGTATTATCCTAAGAAGTGTTGCATCAACAATGAGTGAGGACCAGTCTTTATTTCACTTTGTATTGAGAACTGCTATATTCCATTCAGTTTATGGACTCAGATGTGCACAATGTTCACATGATTTGTCAAAGTCATGTGTTTTCTGGAAGACCTCAAACTTGAATACCCAAGGTTGACACATTATGCATAATGGTTTTACCTTTCTTGATCAGAACCTGGAATAGTCCTGTTTTTATTTTGGTCTCCTTTTTCTCTAAGTTAGGTCTAGAATGATTCTGCTGGCTTTTCATTTTGCATTCAGAGCTATCAGTAAGGTAGGGTCATGTCTCAAGTCGATGGAGACACAGCAAACTATATGTTGAACTCCATAGAATCTATTGCAGTGTTAGATTATCCATTTCTATCATGTCACCATTAGGCAAGCCCCTCTAATGATAGAAGATTCATCATATGGAGTGCAGATCTGTTTACAAGGGGAATTGACATTCAAGCTGTGAATGTGGTCATCAATTTTGACTTCCCGAAAAACTCAGAGACTTATCTTCACAGAGTATGTTCCTCAAGTGCTCTGGAATTGCACTACTGTCTCAAAGTAGAATATAGAGCATGTGGAAACTTTATGGATGAATATTGTTGAATGTGCTTGAGCTGTCCTGGGAAGTTTCTGAGGGATTTCAAAGACCAGGCAGAAATCTTGTCTTGCTTCTTATGTGATTCTTTCTGATAAGGGTCACAGGCAGGCCGTTCCGGAAGGTTTGGCCATCTTGGATTGGCAGTGAGTCTGATCACTTATGAAGACCGTTTCAACCTGTAATTGCTCTAAACTATCTTGATCAGCTTTACGTCCTTAAATTGCTCTGGGTGCCTGTTATTGCTTGGGAAGTGTTGGCAGCCTATGTGACAGGTTTTTCTGTGCAATACTTGACCACTCATAAATTGCTGGAATCTGTCCAATCAAGAGTTGTCAATGAATGCCTTTCTATGTGGGGATTGATGAATTTTGAGATGTTCCTATCACTTTCCAGGCTTTGTTGTTTCTTTCTTCAGGTTTTGAGCTCCTGTGCATAGCTCTCCTATCTTCAGTACTTAATGAAGCATGTTGGTGTGGTGCATAGGTACCGAATTGAGCAAGAGCTGGGCACTGAGATCAAGCCGATTCCACCACAGATAGATCGCACTATTTACTGCCAATAAGCTGGGTTGGTACGGGAGAAGGTGCAGAGGGAACTGACTCTTGGATGCTGCTGCAAATGGCCTACTCCCTGGGAGGTAAATATGTTGTTACACATTGATGTAGCACAAGCTTATGGGACGAATTCTCCATGCTGTGAAGGATTTTGCATGCCTTCAAGGCCTTGTCTGGCAAACTTGTATTTGTGAATTGTGCCTGGATTGTATGTGGAGAGGCCACTGGCACACAAATGCCATGGTCACCTGCAAGGATTCAGAGTAGGTTGGTGGGTGGTGGGTGCTTTTGTATGCAGCATCTATGCATTTGTCCTTCTAGAGCTTGTGGCATTGTCCTTGTGAATATTAACTGTCTTGGAACATCTAATGTGAGTTGAGATGTCCTGAAAAATTGGCGGAATGTGATTTGAGATGGCCCCACTTTGCAACAATCAAACTTGGCAGTATTACTGTCTCTGTATGGGCTTATAATGTCCATTTGCAAGTGATTGACTTAAGGAGATGTGCTCAACTGGAGAGACTACCATGTGGTATGGGTGGGAACTTCCACACACATTTTGGAACTGGATTTGAGTTTCACACAAGCCTTGTGAAGACTATCTGACACATCATTCAGCAAGTCAAAGCAACTGGTTCTGTTGATTTGTTGGGGTGTTTATAAAGCACGAAGCACCTCCTGAGTCACATGGGGCAACTAGAACAGTTTCAAACTCTGATTTTAGGTAATTATATTATGAGAGCTTCTATGCATTTCAGGTTACATTTGGCAATGGAAGAGATGGGAGCCTAGACTTACCACCGGCTTTAGAAGCTTGAAGTACTTTCGAAGTTCATGCAGCAACTGAAGTCACTTTGAGCAATCATGCAGGTTGTGAGAACTCAACTTGTGCACCACTGTTGGATATTGGAGGAAAATTGCAGGATTGTTCGGGGAGAAGTAAAATAGGACCACTGAGAGTTGAAATTTCTGGCAACTGGTGGAGGAATAGTACTGGGCCTCATGTTCCAGTTGGCAGGTCTCATAAGCTTTTTTTAAGCCTGAGATCATTTTGCAATTCAATCTTAGTTTTGGCAGAGAGGCCTTGGGTGAAATGGACAAAGAGACCAAGACAGGGACCCCTTTGGATTGACAATCATTGTGAAGGTTTGATAAGTCTTATGGAGGGGAGTTTGGATCTTCCACAGCTTGAACCTGATAATCAGTCACCTAATTTCATCACCCAGGACATTGTTGTCATCTATTGGGAAGTCATTGCGGAAAATCTTGTACATACAAGATACAAGATTGTACACTGTACAGATCTTTCACATGTATACTAGGTTTGATTCATATTTGCATTGGGTGTGAAATGGGTTGTCAAACATTGTTTTATATTAGTATGATTAGGGCAAACTTTGAACAGGTGCAAAAAATTAAAACTTGGCTTGATTTTTGATGTTGTCTGGCACCTAGGTTTTGCTCAGTTAAAGGTCTAGTACAATGAGTTATTGTCAAATTGTTGTGTGGATTCTGGATGTTTTCGAGGATTTGTGCATAAATATACCAGATGTCTCATGATTGTGGTTTACATGATCATCGCGTGGATTGCTCACTACTCAAGTTGGAATGTACATAATCTTAATTCAATGTGATGACTACACCTAAAGAAAACACACAAGTTCACGATGCAAATTGATTACCTGACTTGTTCGATCCATGTTTATTAAACTACTCAAATGTCTCATGATGAATGTCACATTTCTCTTCATTTTTTTAATGCACAAAGTTTGATTTTCATATCTTGCATATGCAATTTTTGTCAAGATTTTTCAATTCTGCATTTAACAGTTTGCAAGGGAAAATGTTGACAGATGGGAAAACATTCACAAAATAAGCATTGAAAGATACATGGGATTTTACAATGATGTCGCTGCAATCAGTTTGCTTCTAAAACAGCTTCAAGGATTGTCTAAGTCTGCTTCTAAGACAGATTCAAGCAGCCAATTGGGATCCAAGACATGGAGCACATAATTCGTATTATCATCTGCATATACCTACCATACAATGATGTCACACACAGTAGGAATGCATTATCCAAAGGTGGAAAGCAAGTAGTCTGTAATATGTTCGTTCTAGCCACATGGGAATCCTCTCTCCAAGAAAGTCTTATCAGCCAAACATGTTCTGTAATCCCACACCTGTTCTATATTCGGCCCCAGAGTTTTGCTGAAAATAGCAGTAAGTACCTCATGAAACAGAGCAGAAGCAGATCTGAATCCCATCAGACTCCCGTCAGCAAAAAGCCTTGACACCACCAATGAAGGAGCAACAACCAATGGCTGCCAAGAGATCTCCTCTACTTGACTAATTGTCTGCAGGCACAACCAGATGTTACTGTATGCTTGGTCCCTTGCTGAGAATTGTTTCACCATGTATAGTAGTAGATCTTGACTGCAATCAAGAAAGAGAAGATGGTAGGCAATTGTAAAAGAATTTCCAATTCTTTGGACGAACAAGATAGATGAATATTTACAACACTTGTTTCCCTGTTGGAATGTTATCCAATCTCAGCCATAGGTAAACACGAAAGACAGTGACAACATTTTGTATCCTGTCCTGCTAAAAAGGAAGAGCACCAGAAATGTTGCATGACTTGCGAGGTATGATTCAACACAACCCCACCAAAATACGTCAGCATTTCATAGGCAAGAAGAGATAGGGACTTAGAAAATTTGCAGCATTATTTCCTGATTTCCAACTCTTTTGATGCAATGGAAGAATAATTTGTCTAAAAGCCTATGCGTGTTTAGCCATGAAACCTTTTCTGTATGGGCTTTTAAAAAAGCCTTGCTTTTTCTCTTGGGCAATAGTTGTGAAAGGCCAGCCTCCATAATCATGACCCAGGTACATCCTGCAGGCAAGAAAGGCAGTTTGTTCAAGTTACGAATTGATGTTTATTATCCTACTTTGGATCAATGTAGTAGTAGTAGTCTATGAGGTTCCAAAACAAATGAACACCAGCGGCAGGAGTGATGTTTGCCCATATGCAGAAAAGATGGGAGGCATTTGTGCATAAATGTCACATTTCCAAATGAAAGAACATTGCAAGAAATGTTACACAAGCAAAGCAATCAACCAAGCCTAGATGCATTTAGGATACATCACCACACCATGCACTACAATCAATAAGTAAAACGCATGACTCACATCAAAATACCAAAATAGCTTTGCAAGATGGCATCGTCAAAGTTTCCCATTTTCGGTGAGTGAAATCTAATGTGGTAGAGCTGCTTGAGCTTGGCACAGGACAGTCATACAATAGATGAAAAGGCAATCATCGAGGAGAATATATAAGGATGGTCCCTTACCTGGTGTTGGATGGTAAAGATGCAAGTTTTTTCCACAAGCTAGTGTGCATAGCTTTGGCATCACAGTCCGGTATTCATAAGCAGCAGAATGGACAATGACAGGCCAGGATCAAGGCATTGCAACTCTTTTGAAATCTAAAACTGTTGTTTGATTAGCATTTGCCAACATTGATAATATTGAATAGTATTTGTGATTATTAGCATTTGTCAATATTGAACAACACTTATTGCAAGCGCTGAAAATTCCAAAGAGAAGAAATCCAATTCAGACATTGGGTCAGAAGAGGTGTCGAAGGAGGATAAATGCATCTTCCCTGTCACAAGAAAGAAGATTGATGATACCATCATTAAAGATCGTCAGAGCCCAAGATGAGATAACAAGAGTTGCAATTGAAAATTCTCTGCAATGCTGTAGCCTGTTATCGAAAAAAAGAGATCTCTTGAATCCAAGAACGGATCCAATAGATCCAATAGACTCCAAGAAGACAGATCTTGTGAATCCAAGAACAGATTACTACACCAAGAAGCCAGATCTTGTGAGTTGACTCCAGTAATACAAACCTTGTGAATCCAAGAATAGATGTCTTGAATCCAAGAAAATTGTGAAACAGAGTGATGTTTTCAATTCTATCTTGTGTTGCAAATCAGAAGTTCATTGGCAATCTGGGACAAATCTGCACCTGCAACAGAATTCAACTAGCAGTTGAAAGCAGGCAAGGAATTGTACACCAAAACATGAATCATTTGCAAAACTGCAACAGAGACTTGTCAAATGCTTTCTGTTCGAGCTAGTATTCTGGCAAATTGGACCCATAATGCTTTGAGAAGAGATTGAGCCTTAAATCATTGACTCGTGTGCTGGTTTTTACTCTTCAAAGAAACTGGCCTTGCATCATCCCAGAACTTAACTTTGGTACCCTGTAAAAGCAATTAATATTTGCTGCAGTTTATTTTGAATTGTTGGCCTTCCATTACTCTAGCTTCTCAAGCAAAAGTGCTGTGTTCTTGCATCTCAGTATCTGACACTAAAGTTGCATATGTCTTCCTGCACAAAGTGTCCTCCTGCCTCTATGCATTGTCTCTATTGCACCACCTGCAAAATTCAACAAAATTCAATGCATAAGATGCACATCCACAGCTCTGAGGCAAATGCATTAACTAACAGAGAAAAACCTTGGTCCACAATCTGCCTGGTTGCTGGAAGTCACATACTGTAAGGCAAGAGGGAGGCAAGGGCTTTAACAGTTTCAGGTCGAGTGTTGTCATCAGAAGCTGTCTCAAGCATCCCCAGAGAAGTAGCTATCCACCAAGCATCCACAATCTTCTTCCTCGTGTCTGCTGCCATGCCATTTTCAGCAGTTCACAATAAGTATTTTGACCCACTTCCAAAATTCTGGAAATGAAAACATTAGAGGTGACACTCTGAATATGCAATTTTATTTGATTGTAGGCACTTTCCTACAGTCTCCTACTACGATTAACTTATGAGAGTTACTTACAAAGTGTCAAAGCAACACCTTCATCACATCTAGCAGTTACAAGGTGCCCTGACTACCAAATGATTTCATCTCCTCCTGATGTAGCTGGGCATAGATAAGTACATAATACACAAAAAAACTAATGTATTTCGTAGAACCCAAGTCTCAACATGGTGAGTTTAACATGAAGAAGCTGCAAAATGGAGCAGTACAGAAAACAAAAATGGTCACCTACAGGGCAAAGCACAACACACCATCTGTTGCAATTTGGGACAAGCAGGAAGGAACTCTATGTTTGAAAAAGGGTTCCTTCACTCACACTAATGACAGTGACTGCCACACCGTGCTCTCACCTGCACAGTGAATCACAACAACATAGTCCACGTCAAGAAAGACACAGAGCAGAAGAAAACAGCATGCTTTCCAACATCATCTTCAACACGATTCTAAAGAAGATCTTAAATTGTACAACTGTCTAAAATCGATGAGGCAAGGGTGGAGTAAGAGCTCTAGATCATCTTGCTATTGCTGGCTGGAGTAGCCAAATCTCTTCTATCAAGTTTGGTCTTCTTACACCATTCTTCAAGCACTGCTATATTTGGTTAGAGTTTTAGCATTGATGAGTGTTGCCTAGGATTCTGAACATAAACAACAACTTTCTCTTGTGTTACCTTCTCAAGATTGGCAGTTTGCAAAATGGTTCATGTTTGGCACAAGTACTTGTGAAAGAGTAGTATGTGTAGGTCACTGGTTGCAAACAGGGTGGGGCACTATTACAGAAGATGCGTGTGAAGTACATATCCATCAAAGGTACAACATTCATGCCAACATAAGTCAGAATTTCCAGAACAAGTCCTTTGATCACCCAGGTGCCCTGCTTGTGTTGCACTTCAAGCCCAACCAGTGATGCCTGGCCTGTCAGAAGATATCATGGATCACAAAAACTGGATCAACAAAACATGAGTGAAGGTGGATCTGAGTTTTTGCAAAAAACCCTGAAAAGGCAAAGCTTGACATGCTCATATTCATCATGTTCTGTTTGCGAAAACAAGTGATCAAGTTTGAGCAAGCAGAGAGAAGTAGTAGGTGCCAATGGAATGTAGATCTCCACTTCAAGCTCCCACATCCACTTTCTAAGCGACAGGAAAAAATTGCTTCTCCTCCAAGTGAAGACTTCTCAACCCAAATAATCCTCAGGAGCTCTGAGAGATACCACAGAGAGACAGAGAAAAATCCTAAACCCTAAACCCTAAACTTGGAAGAAGAGAGCATGCAAGGTCAGGGACCCAGGAGGCAATTGTACCATCAGTAGTGGCAGAAGAAGAAGATGCACTTGAGATTGCTCTCCATGGAAAAGCTCCAACACACCTTGTTCCTCCTAATTGTATTAGATGCATAACAGTAGTCCCATGTGTGTGGTGCTGTTGTATGCTCCGTCTACATCCTTCTCCCTGCCATTATGCACATGGGTTCACATTGTGATAAACAAGCATTCTAGCATGAGATGTATATATGAGGAAAAAGAAAATGGCAGAAAAAAAGTAGTTGTCATCAGCAGCAAGAGAAGAAGATGGGTTTTAGAGTTTTAGAAGATGAGGCCGGCAATGGACACATACATATCAGCATGCGAGAATGGACACGTGCTCTGAGAAATGCCTGTGCAATCCACCCAGAATCCATGATGATGTCAAGCCTGCTACGCACTGGGAACAACAATCCCCTTGCTTGATGTTGTTATCTTGCGGTTGGGTTGAGAATTCCATCTGCTCTTCTTGGGTTGATTTGCACCGCAAATTCGGTAAAGTGGGTGTGTGTCAAACATCATCATTTCTGTGCGTATACACCTTGCACAACAGCGGTAGCAGTAGCTCCTGGAAGAAGGAGAAGAAGATCCCAACCGCTGGAGTAACTGAATTAAACCTAGTCCTATGGCGCTTGTAAAACCCTAACCCTAATAGCCCTAGCCCTAAGGATTGAGATCCTTGAAAGCATTTGAGCGGCGCGCAAGAAAAGCTATTTCCCTTTCATGCAGTTTTGTTTGAGAGCTTTTGAAGATTGGGTGGAGCAGCAGCGATGGCGGTGTTCACGTTTGTGGTGAGATTTGCTTCCGGGACATGGACGGCCAAACAGATTGGGAACCAGTCTGATCTGGAGGGCAGCGCCAGCAGCACCTGGGAGCTGCAGCGCAAGCTCACCAACTTGGCGTTGACGGCGGCAGGCTCCGGCGTTGTGTCTTCCTCTTTCTCTTTTGTCACTCCTACTTCCGCTGTGGCTCAGGTAACGTAAAAGTCTTTCGCAGGCAGCCCATCTCTTTTTCTTGTTCTTATTTCTTCTTCCTGTATTTATAAACACGAAACCTATTGGAACATAGATTGTCGTTGTCAATTCTTGATGATGGAATCCATCCCCATTGGGTTGTTTTTTATTTTTTTATTCAGGTCATAGTTGGTGGTGGAGGAGGTGGTGCTGTGTTTTCTAGTGGTGGTGCCACAGCTTCCTCAGCTTCTGGAGCAGCTGCACCTGCTGAAGAAGTGAAGGAAGAGAAGAAAGAAGAAGAGAAGGAGGAGAGTGATGATGACATGGGTTTCTCCCTCTTTGATTAGACATTTTTCTCTTCATACAACTATCATTTTGTAGCAAACCGTCAGCCGACCATCTATCTGACAAAAAAACATCGAACGAGCACACTCTTACATGTATCTTCATTCTCACATGTGTCTTCATTTTACACAAGGAGGATTTCTGTTCTTGTCCGGTGTCCTTCTGGTTTAGGGTTATGGAGCTGTTTGGAGAAGATTCCTCCAATGATGTGTGATTCAAATTATCTGACAAAGTTTCAAGCAGTTTGAGAATGTTGTTGACATGGTGGCTTTCTTGTTTTGCACGAGTTTTACTTCTTGTACTTTAAAGCAGGTTTGCTATATTACTTTCAGTTGTGTTGGGGATGATGTTTCTCAGCTGGTTTGTCAGGTTCTGCATCATAGCTTCCTAGGTTTTTTTCTTTGAGGAAAAAAAGAAGAAATCTCTCTCATCATGATGTGTTGATTTCTTTCAATTCTGCTATGAATGTTTTCTCTGGAGAGCTGTTCTGTTTCTGTGGCAATAGCCTCTTAGGTTTCTTCGTTGAGAGGGACAAAGAAGAAATCTATCATGGTATGTTTATTTCTTTCAGTTGTGCTGGGAATGTTTTCTAAGGTGGACTTTTCTGGTTCTGGAACAATAGTCTTTTAGCTTTCTTCTTTGACAGAAAGAAGAAATCTCTCATGGTATCTGTCTGTATCTTCTGATTGGTATATGAAATTCCGTGGATTGGTGTCTGTCTTCTAGGCCCAAACCTGAAACCAGAATCTGTCTCCTTCGCGCCTTCAATGATGAGCCAATGAATAAGTAGCTGAAAACTGAGATTGGTTGTACATTGTGAAGGTAGACTAGGCTGTATGCTGGTGCCTGGATTGTTTGTGGTAAGATATTCCATTTCATCGCAGTTTGAGTGGCATGTGGGATAAAAGGGAACAGTGTGGATGGAGAAGTTGTTGGCAGAAAACACCTAATGTCAAGATTGAAATCAAAAGTCTTTGTGATGGGGCTAGCAGTGGTGGCAATCAGGAAAATGCTTGCTTGTGAGCTGATGTAAGCCCTGATCATGTACTGCATATAATTTGCAGCGACATTCATCTGTGCAGATAGCCTTTGATTTAAGCAGGAATTTCTGCACTCTGCACCCTGATCATCTGCTGTAACTTACCTGTGGGGCCATCTGCTACAAACTGCCTGTTTCTTTACATCTTTCCTTTCTCTGGTGCTGACTTTTTGCACTGAATTCCTCCAAGTCAGCAGCTGCATAGATGTTGGATAAAAGTGAAGGAACCTGTGTCATTTCCAGGGTCCACCTCAAGGAATCGGTTTGTGGTGTGTGCTCCCATCTCCACATCACCATGAATCCTGCAAGCACCAAGCAAGGTCCTCCACATGGCTACAGTTGGTTCACAGGACATTGTCTTTATCGTATGGTCTGCCTTGTGTAGATGGATGGCACAAGCCAAGATCACACATAGGCATAGTTCTTGGAGGTGGGAGTGATATTGCAAGCTGAACCCATAGAATTGAAGTAGCCCAGACCTTTGTAGACAAGGCCTGCCATGCTAACAAGCTCAGAGAAGAGCAATGAAGATGACTATGCAAGCTGTGTCTTCATCTTCTTGACACATTTTTCCATATTGCATGCATGCTTCTTTACCACACCCATGCATGGCTTGCAGCATGGCCATCCATGCAACTGCATTGTGTAAGGGCATCTTGTTGAACACTCTCCACATTCTGCCTGCACACAGAGATATTGGACTCACAACCAATGATCATTTCTGAACAGACAGCTTCCATGATGCAATTGATTCCACACAAAGCTCAGGCAAGTGCAGCAAAACAAAAAATGCTTCGTTCCCCGTTCATCTCTCCAAAATTTCAATGATGAAAAAAACAAACACTTGCTGCTGCTGCTTCCCTGAGAACTGACCTGCTGCTGCAGTTGGTTCAGAATCTATGCTTCCCAGAGAGGCCAATACCCTGCTGCATGGACCAGAAGAACCTGCCTCATACACAGGCAATCCAGTCATTACTGTCCAGGCATCTTGGAGGAAAAATTGTTTGATTGTAACTCTTCACCATTCCCATGGATGATGATGATGATGATGGTCATCACGCTGGATGGGAGAAGAAGGGTTCCAAACCCACTGTCAAGACAAGTAGTCCTCCACAAAAGGGATGCACTTCCAGACTGGATTCTTGTCTGTGCAGCCATGATGATGATGAACCCATCCGAAAGGAGCAAAGAAACACATTCAGAGGACAAAGTTTGATTGATTCACAGCAGAAACCTCAAATGATGGCAACAATTGCATCTACTGTGGGGATGTTCTTCTTGTGCAGAATAGGAGTGAGAAATATTTGTTTGGGTGGGTGATCACATCCATCTTTGAAACAGAAGAGAGAATGACTGGTCACTGCAATGCCACTGATCAATGCAGCACATCTTCTTCTTTTTTTTTTTTGGTGCAAAACTTTGTAAACAAGAAGATCGTGAGTGCAGCTCACAGCAAGGGTTTAGGGTTTTGCATGCATGCATTAGAGAGAGAGAGAGAGAGAGAGAGAGAGAGAGAAAGAAATGGGAAGAATCTCTAGAGTCTTGAACAAATCATCATCATCATAAGAATATCCAAAATCACTACTACTGAGAATCCAAACTCCAAGAATCCAATCTTCACGCAAAACTTTGTGAACAAGAAGATCATGAGCGCAGCAAGGGTTTAGGGTTTTGCATGCATTATGAGAGAGAGAGAGAAAAAAATGGGAAATGTCTTTATTCTCTAGCAATCATCATCATAAGAATACAGTCACTGAGAACCAAACTCTAAGAATCTAACCTATCTCCGGATGTCCGACTCATCAAGAGCAGCATTTTAGGGTTTCAAACAGATGCTGTGGTAACAGCACCAGCAAGAATCAGTTCTCGGATCTCATCATCTGCTGCACGATCAAGAGCAGTTTTGCCATCCAGGTCCTTGACGTCACATCTAGCTCCAGCTTCAAGAAGCTCTTGGATCTTCGGTCTGTCAGCTTCAGTTGCGGCCAAGAGGAGCAAGGCATCTACTGCGTGAATCCCTTGCTCCAGTAACGCATCCATCTTGTCGTATGAGCCTTCCGTGGCCAACATTCCCATGTAGTTGAAGTACTGCACATGCACACCACACAAACAAGAGACAGACAGATCCCATCCCCCAAATTTTCAGTCATGATTTACTTTCCTCTGGAGACAAAAAAGAGATGAAGGCAACAAGAGAAGGAGCAAGAGGAGGAGAACAATAACCTGTGCAACATCTTCTCTGTCGAAGTCGTCACGGCCTTGGCTTCCATAGATGCCTGCTCCCTTCGCATCCATGCCATTGTCCCCGAACTTGAACCAAGCTGTAACGCGAGAGCTTCCTCCCTGTGGTAGTCCCAACTGTTTCCTGGCAGAAGCTCCACAAGCTCTTCTTCTTCCACCCGCTAGTACAAAACTGCTCCTCAAACCACTGCTGCTGCTGCTGCAACAACTCCTACATCTTCCTTCCACACTCCTTCCAGCAGTGGAAGGAGTGGCTGCTGCTGCTGCAGCAGCAGCCATGGAACAGGCATGGAACAGCAATGCCATCTTCCCTGATCCAATGCTTTTGTTGCAACAAAATTTTCTTCTGCTGCTGCTGTTGCTTCTTCTTCTTCTGCTGCTGATCTTCCTCTTCCTCTTGTTGCGATGGATCCATTTTGCACCAAATTATACAAACCCATCGCCCCAGAAGTCTCCAACATGACTCAGCGTGGGTGGGAATCCTCCCCTGTCTACTCTTGGATCCACTCCCACCCATTATCCCGTCTACTCTTCGGCTGCACAGAAGTCATTGGGACCCACACCCCCACCCACTTGGCACATACTGACTCAGCAGCAGAGTGGTGCTGGTGAGCATTCTAGGGTTTTACATCAAGGGAGTTCTTGTTGCTTTGCTCCCTTCATCATCATCATCTTCTTCTTCAGAGATTGCGCACAAATTAGGTACATTACATCCATCATTGGTCCATGCAGCAAACAACAATAAAAAGGAAAACAGCCACAAAAAGAACAAGTTCCAAGGAGGAGATAGGTGGAGGAGTGTCAGTCACACAGCCCCTTTGCCAGGTATCATGGTGGTATGATGTTGTGCAGGGATTTCTGATGGGAGATTTTTCTTTTTTTGGGGTCCACTCTGAGTTGCAAAGATGAAAAGGAAAATGGGTTTTAGAAATTTTGTTTGTCTAGAAATGCTGTTGTGATCTGCAGATTTGTCTGCAATTTCATTCCTCTGTTGCATAAGGGTTTAGGTCAGTGGTCAAAACCCTCCTTGTTCTTGTTCAGCTTCATCTTTCATCTTTCATCTTCATGTTCTTGTTCTCTTGTTGTTGTTGTTGTTGTTGTGCTTTGAAAGGAGAGCTGGTTTTGAAGATACAAGTTGAAGGCAGCATCCAATGCTTGGATGTTTCTCACAGTTTGTACTCTAGCTTGCATGTGGTTGGTTTAGGAAATTGCAAACATATGCTCCTCACTCACTGCTCACAACATCAAACTGACGACTGTGTGTTGATCTTGGAGGGACAATCATCAACCGTGCAATGGTGGCAGATGAGAATGCATCAGGACTAGAGATCTTCTTCATATTGTCAGGACAAAGCAACATGTTGTCAGGGAGAGGTGGATTGCAATCTAAAAAGGGTAGCTGGCTGATGGACCATGTATACAAGGAGTGGGGGGAATGGCATTGTACCAAAGGAGTTGTGACACAGAGCCGGCCAGGCTCTATTGTCAGGTGAATGGCAGCTCTTGAATGGGAAGAAGCTCAAGAACCTCTTCATCATGACATTGATACAGGTGAGTTGGGTGGTTCTTTCTCATCCTCATTTTTTTGAGAGGGGAAAAAACCACCTTTTTTCCAAAGTCTTTTCCTTCTCATGCATTTCTGCTTTTAGAGCTTCATGCACTTGATCAATTGATGGTGCCAAACTATTTCCAATTACAGTAGGGTGCATTTAGGGTTACTCATTTGAATTGGACCACAGATTGCTGCTCGAAGAAAAGACATTGGTGTTGATAGAAGGAAATGTGTTCTGATCTCTAGAGTTGAATTGATGCAGTATGCATGTTGAGCAGGCAAGTCTACTGGAGTTGGACCAGGTCTGCTTCAATCTCATTAGGCAAAGTTGGGAGAACCAGCAACACCAGCAGCTGCGATTGGTTTGGTTCCATGTGCAGTTGGGGGGATACGAGCATGTCAGAATGGAAGAAAGGCGCATTTCTGTATAACACAATGATACAAAGAACAAAGGCAGTACACTGAAAGCATTGTTATGGTATCAAGGTGAGAGTGATACCACCGACAAAGCGTCAGGCGCTTCCGTTGGCCACAAATTAACCACATTTTTACAAGAGTTGTGTGCACAAATTTGCAGTCCTGTGAATTTTGCAATCGTCCAGATAAAAAAAACTTGACAATTATGTAATGCATTGACTGTTTTTCACAGGCGGAGATACAATGGGCTCATCATCATCATCATCATCATCATCACCCAGAAATTTTTAGTAGACTAAATGGTGTAAGTATTGTAAGGGTTTAGGGTTTAGGGTTTAGGGTTGCATGGTGACTAAATGCTTCAAGTATTTGTAAAGACGAAAAGTCGGGCAATCAGAATATTAGATTTAGGGTTGAATAATCATGGTACCTTGGCAAATGGGAAGAAATTAATTAATTAATTAATTGGGAAAAAAAAGAAATAAACCCTAAATTTGTCGAAAAGTGAAATGCAAAAATACAATAATGATGTGATTTTTAGGGTTTCACCAATTTCCAAAATTGGAAAAATAAAAATAAAAATAGTACTAAGAATCACCAGATTTCTATAATTTGGTTTTTGGTGTGTAGCCATAAATGTAGAAGGATGATTCAAAGATTTGTACTTCATATGTGGTTTATAGCCATATATGGCTGAAAATTTGTTAGGGATGATCATCACTTTAGTTACATCTTCCTACAAATGGATGATTGTGACTTTAGTTACATTAATAAATTCTTTTTTAAAAAAACCAATGGTTTCCAAAATAATTTTGGGAAAATACAAAATTTTGGGCCTATGCAAACAAACAAAAAGAAGATTTGGGTCATGGATTCAATAACATCAACAAACACAAAATTGTGAATTTAGTAAACAAAATCAACATTAAAAGCATTTTAAAATTGCAACCATATTTACAAACACTTTCAACATTAGGTTAACCTAATTTTTGTTCACCAAATGTGTGAAACCAAGCAAAGGTCACACAGTAGGTACACTTGTAATGATAATGTGTTATTGCATTTGGACCTTGGGGAATTATTGCATTTGCACCCTATTTTATTTTATTTTTGTGACGAATTCTCATCATCTTGTGAGAATTATTTTGACAAAGGAATATTCAATCATGAATTCTTTGTTTTTTGAAAAATAAAATTGCCAAAAATAAAATAAAAAATCGCCACAAATTGTACCTACAAGTTGAAACAACATGAAAGGGACTAGGGTGTACAAGATTTTTCTACATCCATATTTTCAATATCACCAAATTTGTCTAAATATTTTTATGGATGATCACTTGAGCAAACTAAAAAAATAGAAAAAAATAAATTAAATAAACAAAATCTGTTGGAAATAGTGAAGTAAAAGCCAAGCAATGCAAGTACCAAGTCCATATGCAAACCAAATTTAATAATTGGAGTAAATGAAGTGAGATTTTTTTTAATAATTAAAAGGAAATTTGGAAGCAAGAAAAAAAAAAAAAAAAAAAAAGGAAAAATAAAAAAAAAAAAAAAAAAAAAAGAAAAAAGAAAGAAAAAAAAAAAAAAAAAAAAAAAAAAAAAAAAAAAAAAAAA
>Ga0116231_10006996_pt1 | contig 21027 bp, 20 predicted proteins | sample S1TSphgellanicum_2_FD_89695 | JGI IMG/M metagenome (GOLD analysis project Ga0116231, IMG submission 89695) | Host-associated microbial communities from peat moss isolated from Minnesota, USA - S1T2_Fd - Sphagnum magellanicum MG | ecosystem: Host-associated > Plants > Peat moss > Unclassified...
AGCCAGTACACAAGTAATTGGTGCCCCCCCCCCCCCCCCAAACCAAACCAGTTTTCCGTCGCAATTTATGCGAATTTTTTAATTTTTAAAAGGGAAATTTTGCTACAGAATGTTCCCTTCCAGAAAACTGCGTCGCCTTTTGGCGATTTTGCGGCCCCCGAAAGAAAATCACCATGCCTGAGTTCTTTTGAGTTTTGCCGTAAACCTTTTTTCTAAAAGCCTGGGATATGGTCAAAATCCTTGGGCTTTGATGGCCTCGGGCCCACCCTACCTAGTCTGTAGCTAGCTACAAACCTACTTAGCTAGATCACAGGTAGGTGCTGTTCGCCGCTTACGGCCTTCTTCTCTCTCTCTCTCGCTCTCTCTTTGTGATTATAGCTTGTTTCTTGAGCTTTGCAATTGGCGTGCATTTTGTGGGGGCGGCGTCGAAGCTGACCGAGTCTGTGCGTTTTTGTGGCGATCTCTGGAGCTTGTGTTGATGAGGAAGAAGAGGGAGTTGGGTTGACACGAGGCAACGATATTGCGGTGGAAGAGATTTGGGAAGCTGGAAGAAGATAATGAGCGGCAGAGAAAGCTATTTGTTATAAAAATTAGTGGAAACTAGTGCACGAGTCCCGCCACTTCTGAGAACAACGTGCAGCTGTATGTCATCCCTGGTCGTGCTTCAAGGCTGGTTGCGGTGATGATCAACGAGCTCTTGTGAGGAGGAGAAGGGTAGTTATTGGGGGCTCGGCGACTGGCTTTGGGGTTTGTTTCTTGTTCTTCTTTTCTGCAGAGAGTGTCGAGAAAGAAAGTGCTAAAAAGAAAATTCTGGTCTGATCGTGTGGGTAAAGGCAGCTTGCAGCAGAGGTGCGGAGTTTTCTTGCGAGATTCGTTGAAAGTCCTGTAGCGAGAGAATCGATGATGGGAGAGATGTCAGTCCAGTTGGTGGTCACCACAGGAGCTCTTCTGTGCAGCTGCTTCTGAGATCGGGACACTCCTCGTCACCTGGATCTCTTGAGAATTGGGAAATATACTCAGCTTCTTCTTCAGCTGTGCGTTAGAGAGGGAGAGAGGAGCTGCTATTTGTGTCATGATGGAACCGTTGTCGTTGCTCAGACTGAGTTCGCCCAAACGGCCTCATGGCCCGCACATCATTAGCAGCGGATATACAGCCGCGGTGCAGAGCGAGTCTGGGAGTGCATTCTCCACGCCTTACACCAGTGCACCATCCAGTCCTCGTCGAAATTTTTTTTTCTTCCGAGAAGACGTGGAGGAACCGCCTCTGGGCGAGGTCCGAGCTGCCGTTCCCTTTCTTTGGGAAGAAGTTCCGGGGACTCCTCGACGTGATGATCAAATAGTGAGCGTCGCAGCGGAAGCAGCAGCTTCTGTTCGGGAGAAGGATGCGGAAGTGTATGGAGCTCAGCTTGCGCGTGAAGACGACTATAGCTTCGAGTTTGTTGCAGGAGCAAGACAGGTTGAAGCTGCTGAAGATGGTTCTGAAGATGTTTCCGGGGAGCTTTCTGTAGATTCAGAGTCGGATTCTGGTTTCGAGTTCACTGCGAGGAGGAGGTTCGCTAATATCACCACCACCGGGGCGGCGGAGCTCGCGCAAGCTGGGAATTCCATCTTGCAGTCGATCAACACGACGACAACGCCTCACTGCAATATGTCGACAGCTGATGAACTTTTCTTCAAGGGTCGCGTGTTACCACTTCGTCTTCCTCCCCGACTCCTGCAGAGCCCGAAGCAGCAGCAACTGTTGCAGACAATATCGGATTCGTCCTGCAGCAGTAGCTTCGACGATTCCAGCTCTGCAGGTAGCAGCGTTGCCAAGTCGTCAGACTTGTCCTCCGGCGAACGACGCATGAGGAGTTCCAAGTCTAGACTCCTGATCTTTTTGGGATGTGGCCAGCTGAATGAAGAAGAAGCAGGCGCAGATGTGGAGACGCTCATGTTGCAGGGTGTAGAGGAAAGTGATACTGCAACAACATGTGAGGATGAAAGAAGTGGACAATATGAGCGTCGGAGAACGTCACCGCCGCGGGGATCTCTTTCTCCACTGCGAGTCTTCAAGAATCAAGCAAATTCCAGGTCTGATGAGGAAGCAGCTGAAACCATTTTGGATTTGTCCTTCTCCAATTATTCTTCTTCTGCAGTTGAGAAGACCAGTCTTGAAGGACTCAAGCTGGATCCCTGGCCACAATACAAGGAGAAGACAAGCAGGCAAGGGAAATTGAGGGAGCTTCTTGAGTACCACCACCAGCCAGACAGGGCTAATCCTGTTGAGTCTCCAAACAAGGAGCTGCTGCACTGCAATGTCTCTTTGTTGGCCAGCCCAGCCAATGGGGGGGTTCTCCCATCCCTTCCTGGAATTGCAGAGATTGATATGAAAAACTCAGTGATGAAACATGATGAGGACTCAGCATCAGTGATGAGCTTCAAGGAGAATACTGAGAGATCAAATTCAAGACTATGGGCAGCGAGTCGAAATCCTTTGCTTCCAAGAAAGCTCAGGTCATCATCCTCCTCCTCAAGGTCTGCAACTCCTCACCCCACAAGTCTCTTTCAGAAAAAAGTCTTGCCCCTAACTTTCATCTGTTTTCCTCTTCATGCTGTAAGAGAGGTTTTGGCATCAAAGCTTTAGGACATCTATGAATTTACACAAAATGCCAGTTCCATATGCTCAAATAAATTCTATCTCCTTAATCATCCTGTACCTTTGGCAGCTCTGCTTGCTATTGGATTATTATTCATTTGTTCAGGAGTCTCATGTTGCAGTTTGTATTCATTCCTTGAAGAATACTATGCAATTAACTGAGTGAACCTGGTGAACATAAGTGACCACCAACATAGCTCAAGGTTTTGAGAAAGGTTTGCTGACCTTTATTTGCATTTGTTTACTAGCTCTGAGCTTGTGCAACCGTGCACAGTAGCCCAGCTGTTCTTACTGATCTCCTATCAGTAGATAGGTCAGTAGCTAAAAATGGTTTAAGAGGTAGGTAGCAACTAGCAACCTGTGACTATGTACAATATACGCCAAGTTTCATCTGCGTACTAGTAGGTAGTAAATCCTTCTCAAGTCGAAGAATGTCAAATAACCAAGTAGCACAATACGTGTTGTGGGGACTTATATATATATAAACATACCGACCTGTGTTAGGCATGTTTTTCCATGTTAATATTTGTCATGTTGTCCTTTACAGTGCACAAACATGAGCATTGGAAAATTTTGTTGATTTTTTGTGTTGTTGTTGCTTCAGTGTTATGAAGTAGGTTCTTGGCTAATTGGGAATCCAACCACATTTTTGTTCTTATGTAAGGAAAAAATTGACTTTGAATTGCATTTTTGTTTTTGACAGATCTGCCGTGTCATCTGATCTGCATTTGAGGTCATTCCCACTTCATCAGATACGGAGAACTTTATTTAGGGGATGCCTAGGATCCACGCCCACCACCGAGGAGCAAGAATTTGCAGATATTTACAAAAGCCCATCACCAGGGTTACGATCTCAAAAAGTTTTGTAAGTGCTTACCACATGTCAGGGAAAAAACAAAGCTGAGTGCACCATAAATCCAACATAGGTATATGCAGTCAGAATCTGTAGCCAAGTAGTCTGTCTACAAGTGCTTTGAGTTCTCTAGATCTCTAGATGGAGAGTCCATGGTTTACCCAGACATGCATTACCTATATTGTACATTGAAGCACTGCTACCCCCTTATGTCTGAAAGAAACATAGGAATTCATAGAGGTTACACCTTCACACACAAAAATATATTTTTGTATGTTTCTGAATGGAAGGACCTAGAAAACTGTCTGTGAAAACATTGCTTTTCCACATGTGCTAGTACACGATATATCTTTGTTGCATTTTGTTTCTTCCTGTTGTTATGATTCACCGTCTTCTGCAGTATAAATGTCAATGAGCTGTCATGGAGTAATTGGGCATGATTTTGCTCTACTTTTTGATAGTTCCTTGATGAAATGCTTTTGGTTTGCTTATGCTAAATGCATTCAGAAAATTGTGTACCCAAAAGCATGGAAAACTGTTAACAGAAAAGAAACCCTCTGGGGCTCACTGTCAATTGTAGGCACAAGAGGTTGCTAAGGCCAATAAGCCCAAGAGGGTGGTTTAATTCTTGAGAAATTTTGTAGCAGCTCTCTTATCAAGTTACTGAGAATTGTATGTTAGTAGGGAAGGCACTTGTTGGGTAGATAATAGATACGTGTAGTGTGGAGGGTACAAACATAGCTAAAACCACTGTGGTTACACATGAGACGGATGTAAAAGTGTTTCGTGTCCATATACCATCCATCCTGCATGTTGCAGTGGTGGGTGCTGCTTCACTCTTGCCCTTTCTTTCTGAGTGTTCATCAGGTGTGTGACTCATTTCCTTTTATAACTGTTGCTGGTTTGAACTTGACATAAGGAGCAGAGCCATCATGCAATGAATTGAAGCTGATAAGACCTGCAACAATGGGATTGAGGGGTTTGAGTCTTTATTGTGTGCAGAACTTTTTCTATTCAATCATGATCAGGAAGCTTGATGCACTCACTTATTCACTGATGTAATAATCTATATCTCTTTTCAGTATCTGAAGAGGTTCTCATTCATGAGTGCCTGGCATGTTAGTTGCCAAAACCAGTCATTTTCTTTTCCCAGATATTTTGACACCAATGGCATCCTACAAAAATTTACAAAAGCTAAGCTCATTTTCATGGTACTTTCTTGACATCCCCCAAGCTTTTGGATGATGAAAACCTCAAACCCTATCAAAAAACTCAAGGATTTTGATTTTCTCTTAAGATGTCTCTTGGTTTGCTATAAAACATACTATGACCAGCTTTTTTTTGTGACAAAATTTTACCAAATGGTGAAACAAAAAATAGGTTGGCGACATGTAAGTGGCAAAAAAAATGAAAAAAATATAAAACTTCATCAAAAGCTAGGGTTTCAAAGTGATAGGTAGTGACGTCACACCATTTGTTTATGATTGTATGGCCAAGCCATCTCCTTCCAATCTAGTGCATTTTGCCGCTTGCCTACATTCTACTAAAACCTTTTGCCAGTTACCTACACTCTCCTCCTACCCTTTTCCCATCACTACAGCTCCATTGAGGCTTGTCACCAAGATGCCTCTTGGCTTTGGGTGCTTGTCATCACTAGTATGTACTATATATTAAGGTGTGTAGGTAATGTCATTGCAAATCTTAGAATTTTGTGCCATTGTGTATTTCAAAATTTTGGGGGCTACATCAATTTCAAGCTTGTTCTTCAAGCTTCAATCAAAAGAAGATGCATGCAAGCACAACAAAGTGGAGAGAAGTTCACAACTCCAAGCTCCCATAATAAGCAATTTAATCTTGATTTACAATGATGCTTAACTACAAAAGAGTCAAGGTGTTCATTCTTTCTTTTTTTTTTTTTTTTATCTTCCTATTGTGAGTTGTGACTCATGACAAATAGTAGAGCCAACTAATCTTTTGGGTGCTTAAGCATTGTGTTGTGCTTGCATGCATCTTCTTTTGATCTTATGATTTTTTTGGGGTCTTTTGATCTTTTGATATTTTTGGTCTTCTAATCTTACTAATTACTTTTGCCATCATCCGTGGCTCTTTTGACTATCCCCAAAAAAATTAAGTTCAAACTGATTTTCCCTCTTCCTTTTAATGTTGCAACCATTGCAGAAAATGTAAATATTGAGATGGTTGTTGAAACTCTAATTTCTAACACAATTGATTTAACTTCTAACTTAGAATTTTTTTTTACTCCAAGCCTAGAATTTCAAAGTCCAATAGCAAAGAAGAAGAAGCGCGATCATGAAAGTATTCACCATTTCCAAGATCAATGAGCTACAAAACTTCCTTGGGCAAAATCAATAATAGATGAAACAAGTAACATGAATTAAGTTCAGTGTGCAATTTGCATGAAAGTCAAAGGCAAGGAAAAACTACTTGTGCCTAAGCTTGATAGTTTGCTTAAACATGTTGGTAGGCTGAAAGCAAAGGTTTCAAAGCTAATAGTAGCAATTGGTTCATTTTATTTCAACTTTAAAATCTAGCATGTATGAAATTAAAAAATTTACATTGTTGGGGATCATTCTTTGATTCTTGATCTTGTTGTTATAGAGGTTCCCCAAGATTAAAGATGAAAATTCATCGAATCTATTATTGTCTTTCATTTGTTGTCTAGGGGTCAAACTATGATGAACTTTGAAGGTTTGAAGGGTATTTTCAACCTACTTAAGGTGAAGCACACACCCCAAAAGCATTGGACAAATTTTACAAGTTGGAGTATTGCTAAATTGATGAACCAAGTTTTTTTGTAGTCCATTCATTCGCAATGCTATCAATGCCGCTTATGAATGTGGATGAAGTGATGAAATTTGACAATATTTCTTGAATTTTTCAATACTTTTATGCAATTCGAGTTTGGAACTAGATCCTCCTTTTGGTTTGTGTGGAAAAATTTAATGTGTAGGGGACAGTTGATAATGTCTTTCAACTAATGTTGTGATCCTTGGATTCCTTTGCTAGTGTGAATGTTAAGGATTTGGGGTTGAAGCTCATCTCCATGGGTTGTGATAGTCATAAAATTTTCCAAGGCACTAGAATTGGTGTGACTATTCATATGAAGGAGATAGTTGTTCCATTCATGATTGGAGTCCATTATTTTGTTCACTAAACAAATTTGGCCATGTTGGTGTTATTGAAATTTAGTGTGGTGGCTCAGTTAAAGGTGCTATTATAAGCCATGTATGTCTTTTTCTCTCACTCACTTGAGAAATTCCTTGAATTCTAAAAGTTATGTGATGTGTTCACTATAAAAGGGAACAAGTTGCTTAAAAATGTGAAAACAAAATGGATGAGTATGTTGTCTTTCATGAAGCGTGTCATGGAGGAATATTGACCATTGATGGCAAAGATGTGTGTTAATGTGTTAGGGAATAACATTGTTGCTATAAACCTAAGCTTGTTTTGTGACTTGGAATTGATTCTAGGGTTACATGCAATTTTACCATTTTTAGATTTCGTGCATACCTTGATCAAACTCACCCAATCTCATGATGTGTTCATATGTGATTTCGTTAACACGGTGAAGGTGTGCCAGCTTGACCTTTATTATTTTTACTTTGATCCATACACCAAGTTTGAGGATCTTGCTTTTGATGAACTCAAAACTCTTGAATCACTCACTAGTAAAAATCTACCAATGAGTTGGTGCGAAGATATGAACTGTGAAGAGGTTGATTGTCTCATTAATGAATTTGTTGGTGCTAAATTTTTTGTGAACCAACATTATCTTGCAACAAGTGCTCCTAAACTTGTGTTGAAGTTAGATTTCCCTTTAGTCATGGCTCATGTGAAATCAAGTTGTGAAAATTATGTGTGAGCTCTAGTCCATGAATTGGAGGTTAGATTTCCAAATCATGAATTTATGTCGACATTGGGTGTGATCTATCCAAACTTATATGCTAAAACCCCATAGGATGCCGAAAATGATTTCCACTAATGCTTGATTATGATCAAGGTTGCTTACTATAGCCAATGCAAAGTGGGAAAGGATGGGATGTGGGTGGATGTTTTGTTTGATTCATATGAATTGGATTTGCAATGTTCATTTTGTAAGATGACCATGGTTATAAATAGTGAGTCGATGTTGAAAGAGGTGTCGAATAAGAATTCGGTCACTTGATTATGGGTAAAGATTACTTCTTCTCCCATCTTCAAGATCAATCTTTCAAAATCCATTAAGTTGGCTAAGATAACATGTGTTCAAGTCTTGGGGTTTTTCAAGGATGAATGGTGTTTTTCAATGGCTTTCATAAAAAAACAAGTTAAGGAATCATTTATTGTGCCATTTGGATCTTTACACTCGATTTTGTGCAATGGTTTTACAAACGTAAGGACTTCCCATTTGAAGAGGCCATTACCTTGTGGGGCAACATGAAGATTCGATATTGTATTGATTTTTGAAAGCATAAATTTCATTACCAGTGGTAGTTAGGTTTTATTCCAAGCCCCCTTTGTTGGGGCAATTGTGCAAAATGCATGCTCATGATATGAATTTTGCAACTGCATTTATTTATTTTTGAAATTTTGGCCTATTTGTGAGTTTTTAAAAAAGATTGAATCCTTATTAGTTGCTTGTAGGTTTGATGGTCAACAAAGAGTGCAGCATGGAATTTAGAGTGGGGTTTGAATTTTGGGTTTTGTATCTTCTAAGTTCTTGTATTTTATTTGTATCATGATTTATGGTTGGAACTTGACATTTGTGGGTTGTGTTGGGTTGTGGTGTAGGGACACTACTTTGCATTGGGCAAAATCTTAAGTTTGAGACTGGGGTTCAATTCCCCAAATAATGCTTTTGAACTTTGCAATGTGCACTTGGGTAGACCTTTTCATTCAGTTTTAGAGTTTTGAAATGTCTTGATTTGTCACATTGCCTCCCAATAAAAATACACAGTCGCCAAACTTCAACCCTTAAAAGAAAATTGGTACCTAAATACATAACAAAAACAAATAGTGGCAAATTGTTTTATTAAAAAAAAGGATGGAGTAGCCATATTACACATTCCATCTTGCTAAATGTTGCCTAAGTGGTTATTTCAAGAAATCCAAAAAAACAAAGCTAATTACAACTCTAATCTATTGTAAATAATCAAACCTTCCCATGTGATTTTCTTAAGCCTGGTATCATGCTATTTAATGTTATTAAACACCAAGTCATTTCCTTCCATCTAAATGGCTTAAAAGTAACACCCTACATAAGGGTTATACAAAATTAAACCTTTTAACAAAATATTAGGTGGCCACTTGTTGGATAAACATTATTCCAAGTCAAATGCTTTCCAAAACTAATTAACCCCACTTTAGACTAAGAGTTGGAACCAATAATGGGAAATTTTAAAAACTTCTTGCCTTGTTGTTTGGCACCAAGTTATTATTAAAATATATTTGTTTCGGGACCAATGAGTTCATGTGTAAAGCCATTAAGGTCAAGAAGTAGGGACCAAGGTTTCAACCATTCATATCCCTTAATTTTTATCATTACTTCCTTTCTCAAGCTAAATCCTAAAAGCTAGACCACCATGCATGAACATAGACACAAAATGATTGTTGTAACTTGTGTTTCCAAGACCATATCCCACTTGTAGGAAGAAAAAAACCCCCTTCCATCATTCAAAAACAAGCACAAAAGTTCAATTGGAAAAGAAGAAATGAAAAAGAAGGAGAAAATATAGAGTTTGATTTAGGGTTTATTTAGATCTTCAAAATAGATTTCGTCAAAACAACAATATTTATTGCAACCACATTGGCCCCAAGGGTTGCAAATTGGCCTCCTAAGTTTATAGGTATCTTTTTTCTACCTTGGGGCCAAGTTAGGACCATAAAATGGTAGATTAATTTTATTTTTTTCAACCTTGACTCCTATTGTAGAGCCTTTGGGGCTGATTTCAGTGATTGCACCAATAGGAATACTTGATTTGAGTTCAACCATCGCTTTGACTCCTAATGTAAAGTGGGCCTTAGAGTTTGTAAATGACATGAGATGATACGGGATGTGAAGGCTATATCCCAAGCCATGGTCAGTCATAAATAGAGCCAGAATATGTGTGTGATAGAGTCAAAACTCTTGAAATTGCATTAAAAATAATCCATTTATATGTTATGGTTTGCCTTAGCATACCACATGTTGACCACTAGTGCCTAATGCCATAATGATTAGATAAACTTAATATCCTTCATAGCTTTTCATGTTTCATCCAGACTTCTTTCCACTTTAGTTGGAAGTTATGTGGGATGGCATGTTCTTCTTTTCCAAGTATGTTACACTTGAGTGTAACTCTTATATTAATGAACTTCCTTCCTTGTTTAACATTACATCTGATGAATTATTCCTACCCACTCCGCTTCCATGTTCCTAGATGAAATTTCAACTCCCTAATGCCCCCCTAAAACTATTTCAACATTTATCTTAGAGCTTATTTTGGTACAAACTTTCATCTTCCTGAGGATGCCTAAGAACTATCTCTGCCAAATAACAATTGGTGTGTTTTAGAATGTTTCCCAATCCCATAGAAGGGAACCTTCTTTAGGATCACAGGCCTCTTTTGAGTCAAATGGTTTATTTTGGGTCAAAAGTTGCTAGTAGTATAGAAAACATCTGTTAGATTAGTTTCAATGTTCTCAGAGATGCTGATCCTACATGTTTATATGTTGTTGATCACTTTTTGCTCCATTCTACACAAGGAAAACAATTTTTATCTTGTCCCATGGTTGAAAACCTTTGCTGTTAATCTCCCATAAGTTGCCTATTATATGCAGCCCTCACTTATGTAGCTCATGCGCTATGCTATGAAGATGTAGATTCTGAATTCTTCCCGTTTGAACGCAAAACCCCATCACAAGCTCACTTGTTTAATAAGCTTGGTTAAACGAGTGGAAGAGAAGTGGATATTCTCCAACATGTTCTTCCAAGCTTTTGATATCCTCATCCAAACCTTAGATCTTGGGGAACACATTCTTACCAAAAGCCCAATTAATGTTTGGGATCCATTTCTTGAGCTAAAAAGGCATGCAGCTAGATAGCTTGAAGTGAAGAGACCTATTGAAGAAACTTTTTCAAGTTCGAATCCCCAAGCTCAAAAGCTAAAGTGATCCACTTGCACAATAGAGCAAAAGCAATTAAACTCAACCCTTCAATATTTTTGTGTGCACAGCAATTTGGCCAATTAACCTTGGTTTTTGCATGATGTTCCCCCTTAATTAAGAAAAATTCCTCAAGAGAGATTTGTAGTTCTTTATTGCCTTCCTAGGCAGCATGGCTCCTTTGATGTCTCCCATTTTGATTACTTCCTTGACCATGAAATTCAAGATTTCCCCCACCAAGATAAAGAGGTAGGGTGCCAAAGGATACCCTTGCTTCAGTACTCTTTCTATCTTGAATGGTCTGATAGTGGCTCTACTCAAGTAAATTGTAATCATCTAGCATCCTTGAAGATCAATTCTATCATCTCTACCACGAACTCTCTTGCCATGCCCATTTTCAACAGAGCCTTAAACAAAAAGCCCCAACTCACCATATAATATGCCTTTGCAAAGTCCAGCTTAAAGAAAACCAACTGTTGATTAGTGCACTTACCCTGGTCTATGGTCTCTTGTGCTGGAAGAACATTATCTAAGACCAATCAAAGCAGGAGGAAATTGGTTTGGTTGTATCTCATTTCCATAAGAAGAGGCTGTAATCTCAGTTGGAGTGCATTTGCAAATATCTTGTAAGATAGATTTTGCGAAGTGATTGGACACCGATTGCCAAGGTGTTCCTTCTTACCAGACTTGAATAATAAAGTAATCAAACCCCTGTGAAATGAGGTTTTTGTGATGTTTCCAAGCAAAGGAAGTGTATTCCACAGTTGCTTTCTTTGTTTGGATCTTCGTTTTCAATAACCATATGGGGGGTTCTCACAGGTACTACAAAGCTTCTAATGCCTGCAGGTGCTGCTGATCAACATCCAGAGCAGAATAGAACCATTTGCCTCCACACACCCCAAGAATCAAATTCTTGACGCTTGACACAAAAGTGAGCTGAAGATTTACATAAAGATGAGTTATCTGAAGATAGAATTGTGCTTCATAGAAAGCAGAACTTTGAAATTCGAATTCTGCGACCAAAAGAACTTTGCTGGTTTCAAATACAGGCATTGGTGCTCCTGAAGAAGATGGGACGGTCTTCGTTGCAACCCGGCGGGTATGAGCATCTTGAAGCTTCACTTTTCAAGTCCTGAATGAAACGAGAATTTCAATCTCCAAAATGAAGGGCTGATTGAGGTGAGGAAAACAAATTTCAAGTCCCGTTTGGGGTACTGATTGAGGGGACACAAATAATTTCGATGAAGGGCTAATTGAGGTGTCAAAATTCTATTTCAAGTCCCATTTGTGGTGCTGATTGTGATGCAAAATAATTTCGATGAAGAGCTGATTGAGGTGACGAAAACCAAATTTCAGGTTTCATTTTGAGGTACTGATTGAGGTGACACATAATTTCAATGAAGGGCTGATTGAGATGACCAAAAAAATTTCAAGTCCTTTGTGGTGCTAATTCAGGTCTAGAAAAATATTTGAAACAAGGGGTGTGTCACACTTTGCCCTTGCCATTTCCATTAAAAAGTATCTTAATGCAAAAGAAGAATTATTGAAATTCAAATATTTCACCATGCAAAAATATAATCTTCAAAAAAATCCTCTAAAAGAAACTAAAATCCCTCAAGATATCATAACTCCATAACTAATCTCAAATTTCAACTCAAGCCAAAATATCATCTTTCTACAATCCTCATATAAAAATAAACCTACTACTACTACCTATGGGCCAAAATCCCTTAAGGTACTATACTCTATAACGAATCTAAAAAACACAATATCCTTGCCTTCATAGGCAAGGCCAACAAATGGCTGATTGAGGTGGTGAAAAGAAATTTCAGGTCCAATACAGGGTGCTGAATCCAGGTGACACAAATAATTTCCAAGTTCCCAATGAAGTGCGGATGTGGGGATGCAGCTGTAGTTAATTTTCCGAGCCTCCAAATGAGGTGCTGATGGACATGAATTATTGAAAACCCCAAGTTCCAAAAGAAGTACTGATACATTGGTTGACATGCCAAAAGTTGGAAAACTTCCAAGTCCCAATTGAGCCATAGTGCAATGTGGATCTACAATTTCAGGTCTCAAAGGAAGCTCCAAATGAGATGACATTTTTGAATCTAGTGAGTCCTAGCATACGGTTTGGCATCTGGATATGTGCGAGGAAGTTCGAATGCCAAATGAGGTGACAAATATTTCAATATCGTAGCACGCTGTCTGGGATCTGCATATGTGCGAGAAGTTCAAATCCCAAATGAGGTGCTAAATGAGGCGACAAATATTTGAATCTCGTAGCATGCGGTTTGGGATCTGGATATGTAAATAGAGAACAGCGCTTGCGCTTCAGCGAGGGAGCGGGAAGGGAGAGAAGAGAGAGAGAGGGAGAGAGCGAGCGACAACGCGCGCGGGAGATCCAAAGAGAGGAGGTCATGGAGCGGCCTTCCGAGTTTCGGTTGCTACTTCAGTCCAAGGAGCAGGAGCTCATCAACCTATGCGACCAGCAAATCCAATCTCTACACACTCGGGTGATCATTTCTCTCTTTCTTACCTCATTTTATGCCAGCCATATCGCCTCTGCAACTGTTCCTGTTGGAAACAAGAAGATTTCTACGTAGTACCTAGAAATTGGAAACTCTCTGCACGAGATTTGAAAAGGACTATCGAGTTAGCTCAAACTCCGCTCCTGCTGTCTTCAACGTGCTTGGCGAAGTTGCATGTAGGAAAGACAGCAGACGCATGCGTAGTATCTGTGTCCAGAGAGACAGAGAGAGGGACTGGAATACAGAGATTTTGATACTTTTGGTAAGAGATTTGAAGAGATAGGAAGAGCGAGCAAGAAAGCTTCGGCGGAGACTATTGTGCAAAAGAAACATTATGGAGCCTGCCTGTTTCTTTGTTTGGTGCTAAACGAGATAGAGATAGAGATAGAGAGAAATCGGAAAGAGAAGGAACGTAGAAAGTTTCGATCAAAGCTCTGAAAATTGGGGAATTGTATGTGGGAAGAGGCCAGATTCGTGAGAAAGAGAAAGTGGAGGCGAACTTGGCTGCTCAAATCTCACAGCTCCAAGATGATTTCAAGGTAGGACCGGGGATTGCAGAAACGATGATTGAACTTTTTGGTGCTGTCACGGGGGAGGTGGACTCGCAATTAGGACGGCAAACTGACGCCCTCCTTGCAATGCGCAGTATAATCTTTCATTACTGGATTCTCGAGATGCTGAGCTTGCACAGTACGACACAGCAACGGCTACACTCCAGGTTAGATGTTAGATCCACGTTGCTACAAACGTTGGCTTCTTTTTCCTGAAGGTCACAAGCATTTTACTCACAAGCATTGACTCCATGACAGAGATTATACAGAGTAACAGATCCGTGTGTTTCTGAATTTTACACAGGCATCGGTTGTGGAGACGGAGGAGAGGCTCAAAGTGTCACGCAAAGCGCTTGCTGAAGCACATACACTCAGGATCCAGGTCTTCTCTCATCAATTGTCATCAGTTCTCAGCACTTGTCCAGTTAATTGGACACTGGATTGAAATTTGCAATTCAAACTCTCTACTTTGGTTTTTGTAGGAGAAAGCAAGGGTGGAGGAATTGAAGGAGCTTAGCCAGCAAAAGCTTGAAGAGGTGCAGAAGGAGGTCTTGCCTCCTTCCTTTTTTCTTCTCTACTTCAGTTGTCTCTGACCCAGAGATACTGAAGGACACTTCGGGTAAAGATCTTGGATACTGTGAAGAAACTATAAACAACAGTAAACAATTTTGCCACATCTCTGTATATCTTCCTGGATTTATCCCTGCAGCACTATACTGGAAAAAATAGATTCCAACACTTTTGATGAACTAGCCTGTTGATGTGGCAACTCTAAACTGGCCCGTGCCAGAATGCATTGCACTGTATGGATATTCTATGCAATCCAGTGGATCTGAATTTCCTCAGAGGAATGATTCAATCTACCAACATTGGAAACATTTCTGGCCACACATGTTTTTGCCACCCAATCAAGAGTTAGCCAGAGCCTGGAAATTTCCTGCACCTAGGTCTTCTGCTGGTTTTTCAAGACTAACACAGAAGATCTGGACAGAATGCAAGTATTTTAGTAACCCCAATATTCTCCCTATGCAGATAAAAGTATTGCGGAAGTCTAAAGAAGATCTGCAAGCAGAATCAAAAAGAGAGTTGGAGACCACTCGTGCTGGTACTCAGTGCCTGTATTCATATCCCTCCTTTCCTCACATCCCTCCTTTCCACAAATGCACAGACCCTGATACAGACATACACATAGTGACATAGATGAAAATTTCCCTCATGATTCTTTGTGTAATAGTTTGACTATCTTGTTAATTGTGGGTGATGTTATCTCTCAGCGCTTCAATCTGAGAGTATGTTTAAAACCCTAGTTTCAGTGGGGCTTGCATTGCAGATCTGATTTGTCAGGTAAAAGAACTAGAGGAGCAGATGGAAAAGCAAAAAAAGGATATAGTGGTGCTATCAGAAAGCTGGAGGAAGAAAAGCATGGAAATGCAGGTGCTACTATTCATCTCTGTTGACCTATATTCCTGTCTGTCTCATGTTGGTGTATGATTGTCTCAAAGTGGAGTGTGATAATGTGCAGGCTCAGATGGATGAGAGTGCTCAGAAGTTGCTGACAGCTGAAATGAGCCTTTTGCAACATGTAGGTGTCAACACTGTTTTTAGCTATGGCTTCATTTAGAGGGAAAGTGCCTAAAAAATTGGTGATATTACATTCATTAAGCTTATGAAACAACAAGAGCTATTGCCCAGTAGAGGGAGACACTGGAGTATCATCATTGAAATTCTAATAAAGTGCTGAGAACTCTCTGAAAATGCACTTGTACTTTCCCTGGTCTAAGAATTATAATGGGAGAGGCTGACTTGTTCAATGTCTTCTGATGTGATAGTGCTGAAATCTATAGATTTTAAGTTCTAAACAAGCTATCAGTACAATCATGGGTCTGCCAGGAGAAAGATATGGAAGCAGTAAATGTGAGGCATCAGAGAGAGCTTGAAGCTGCTGCTACAAGAGAGGAACAACTCCATCAGAAGGTCAGACTCTTAAGTTTTGTGGACCTTAAAAGTATTTTCACTTCTTCATGAACTGGAGTTGGTCTTTTATTCTCCAATTAACTTGATTTGTCAACTGGAAACAATGCCATTGGGATGCTTCTGATGATATTTGGATGCTCTCAGGAAACTGAGCTGAGGGCACAGATCGACCATCAAGAGACAAAGATTGAGGTGTTCATAGCAAACTGATACACTTCCCAAATTTTTTAGTATGTATGTTGACTCCTACCCTATGAACAGAGGACAACTTTCAATTCAGGTGCACAGCTTGTGTGAAGGCCAAGGTAGCAACTCTCAATTGTCCTCACAAAACCTTTGTTTGTTAATGTCCAGACCTTATTGAAAAGCCTCAAAGAGATACAATCAGAAAAGGATGGGGGTGCCAATGTGGCTGAATGGGATGCACAGGAGCTGAAAGATCAGCTGGAAGACCTTAAGTCACATCACACAACAACTCTGCGCCAACTTGCAAGCTCCAGCACTTGCTTTCAGAGTTTTACAATGAAACAACTCATAGAGTTTGTCAGGCAGTTGTATGGTTTACCTGTTGACTGGAAAAGAGAGAATGCTGATTGAATTGTGATGACAGACTGAGGAGAAAAATGTAGGTTGCTCCTTAAATTCCTTACCATTTTTGGTTTTGGCTTACAGAGTGTTTAACATTGCAGAATCAGGAAATAAATCAAATTAGAGACAAATTGGAGATTGCTGAGGAAAGCAATTCTGATCAAATTTCAGAATTTGCTAAGAAGGTGCACATTCAATTCACTTTCTTCAATGCATCTGCAAGCTCTGTGATCTCAAAAAACCTCTGCAGGTTGAGGGTTGGCATCTTTCTTCTGTCTCAATTCTTCCTTCCAATCTTCTCAAGACAGTGGCCCCCTGTATGCTAGACTGTGCTCAAGATTGTAGGTTTTATCAAAAGGAGTTGCATTGACTGCAGACTGGGGCCCTGGAGGCAGAAATTGGAGCACTAAAAAAACAGCTGGAAGCACTGCAACTAGAAGCAAAAGCAATGGAAGCAGATAAAACTCACACCTGCTTATGTCCTTTATAATTCTCTTTTAAACAAGTTTCAGAGCTTGGTCCTGTCATTCTGTATTTCATTTCTTGAAGTGTTTAGTTAAGAGGACAAGAGATCCACTGCATATCCTTGGGAAGCCATTGCATGTTTCAGCAATCCTAAGTTTCCAAAATTTCAGTGCATGATGTCTCCAAGCTTTAAATTGGATGTTATGTCTGTGTTCTGGTCCTTTCTCTATGCCTACAGTTCAAGTTGAATAATTTTGAGTCTTGTTTGGAAGAGTAATTTGTCGAGATTAGGGTTTATTGAAATGGGTTTGCTGTATTGCAGATAGATCTTCAGGTGGAAAACACTTCACTAAAAGAGCAGCTGGAAAAATTGAAACTAAAAGCAACACAAGATAAAATTCATACTGGCATAAATTCCAGTGTAAGCAACATTTGGATCTTGGTTTGATGTTTCTTAATTTTCTTCATGTTTCATCTGTGGTTACAAGACCAGACTGGCTCTGACAGTGGGCGATAGGAGTCCCTAGGATTTCTTGAGGATTTACACTATCCTGCTTCTTCATTCCTTTTCTATCCAAGCTCTGTACAAAATTTACTCATTTTTGTGAATCTCATTCTCTGTGCTTATTGATCAATCATATCTTTAGTTGGAGGACTAGTGGGTGCCAATTGGTGTTCTATTGATGTAGTTCTTCTGTGTTTTAGAATGGACGCTTGGAGGTTGAAAATGGTGCACTGAGAGAACAGCTGGAAGAAATGCAGCTGTATGCAGAAAAAATGGAAGCACAACGTGATGAAATTCACAGCCGCTTGCATTCATTACAGGTGAGTAATTTCATGAGTCAGAGCTTAGGCCATTCACCCCTTTCCTTTGCATTTAAAATTAAAAATTTCATGTATGGGTTCAGGATGTATAAGGTCTTCGTCTACTGACCCTTATGTATGCTAGCAATTTTCATTCCCTTGAATGTAAACAGAAGTCATTGCTGACAAAGTTCCTACTCAATGTGTTTCAGGCACAGAGCATGGATGTAGGGGATAGACTGAAAGATGAGCTCAAAGAAAGCAAGCTGACAGCTAAGGAATTGCAAGCAGCTCATGATGACTTACACACCAGCTTGCATGCCCTCCAGGTTTAGTGCTGCTAGCCAAATTAGAAGGTTTGCTGTATGTGGTTGGTGATTTCAAATTTCTATGATTTTGCTCACTCAATTGCAAGTGAGTCCTCAAATGGGACCTGAGCAATTTTCTGTTCGCTGTTTTTGCTGCAAGTGTATATATATATGTGTGTGTCCCTAAACAGCTGAAGGCCAAAAGCACTGAATCAGCCATCATCTGTCAAGGTAGATGAACAAATTGCATATTTCTTTGGAGAGTCCAATTTTGTGCCATGAGAAATAAGATAAAATTTGCTTGCTCCTAGGTTGGGAGATGGAGTAAGATTGTGGTCCTAATTGTTTCCACATGCTGCTTCTCTAGTGGGAGGTCAAGACTGATGGTTGGAAGTGTGTTTTTTGAACTCAAAGGAGTTGGAGAGCGGCAAAACTGAACAGCAAATTGCCCAACACTTGGTTAGGCTCTTTTTCAAATCTAAGAATGGATTGTCCACCTTTCATAAGTGAAGGGGGTGCTTGAAATTACTACTAATCCATGTAATGTATGGATAAAATCTCCCCTATGTTTGTTGAAACATTTTCACAGCAAAGCCTTGAAATACATCACTACAAAGGAGAGTACAAGGGGGATGCATTGGCAGTGGTCTGAAAAGCTTAGTGTCTAAGTTCAAGAGTAAAGATCTGAAGATCTCAGCATTCAAGAGTCATATGCAAGGACCTCAATCAAGCACATGTTGACAACAGGCCCAGGGAGGGAGGGCTAGTGGAAGGTCAAGCTCCATTCTGTCTCATACACCTGCCTTCTTCAATAATGGTAACTTCTTGCTCCTGTTGATACTGAAAGAAACTCACTTTCTTGCTTATTATTGTTGGAAGCACATGTTATTATAGTTCTGACAAAGAGGGTTTCATCTTGAACAGTGTACCATGCATGTGGAAGAAGAGTCATGAAACTGTAGCAAATTGCTGAAGACATCTGTGGGTATGGATGCAGGAGCAAACCTAGATGAGGGAAAGAGCTTGCAACTGGAAGAAGAAAATCTGCAGCTGCAAACAGCTGTGCAGGAACTGTCACTGCAAAATGAGCACATCCGTAAAGTAGTGGGTATGTTTAGCACATGAGGCCTTCCATGAGCTTTCATATGGAACTGGGAAACATACTAATACTTGTGATTCAGGCAATATGCAGGAGGAAATGGAGTTCTTTCATGACCATTACAAGAAAGATGGGAGGGGCTCAAGGGGTTTATCAGCAAGTCAAAACAAGGTTGGCACCTTTTCTTGTTTTTGTCTAACTTTCTGAGATCAGGATCCATCTCTTTCTGCTTGTTGCATCTGTGATATGAACTGTGTTCCACTTGGATTGCAGAATCTGTTCCTTGTTGGAGTGATTTGGATCATCCCATTGAATTGAGCTCTTCATGGTCACTTGAGAGGAAGGTATCAAGGAGAGCACCATGAAACATTAAGAGTATTTGTGATGGATGTCTCTACCAGCAGGTTGATGGGCTTCAGAATCTGCATGAAGAAGTGCAATCCCTGAAAAATCAACTTAATGGCATGGCAGAAGAGCTTGGAACTATAAGAGGTGTGTCTCCTGTACACTCTCGAAGATCTTTACAGAGTCCTTCACCTCAGCCGCCATGGTTGCCCCCATCTGCTTCATCTCCTAAGCAATTTGCATCAGAAGAAAGATGGATGGATTCTCCAGTACATCCACAATCTCTTCCAACTGCTCATTTTCCAAAATTGCCATCTCAAGCTGCCAGACGCCCAAGGTGCAACATCATCTAAAGTCTCTTTGTGTGTGATGTGTTGTTTATTGTGCTTGAAGGTAAAGATGGAATCTGTAAATAGTTTGAGCTGATGCAGGAGTTTTGTGTGTCTGCAGTGCCCATGGTCAAAAAGGTGGGTTGATAAAGAATCAAGCTGCCAAGATTGGGGAGATGGAAAAAGTGCAAGCAGGTTTGCGTGCTCAGCTCGAGGCTACATCAGTGGACATGAAACGTATAGCTGCTGAGCGTGACCTTCTCCTGGAGCTCAGCAATTCTTTTCGAGCTGATCTGACCAGGTTAATTTGAGATTTGTGTCTTGGCTGAATTATGCAATTGTTTAAATCAGGGTGGCCATCTTATAACTACTAGAATGCTCATTATTCTAAGTGACCCATTTCTGCAGAGTGCTAAGTTTATCTGGACAAGGAGATCTGACCAGGTTAATTTGAGATTTGTGTCTTGGCTGAATGGCATGATGGTTTAAATCAGTGTGGCCATCTTATAACTACTAGAATGATCATGACTCTCAGTGACCCATTTGTGCAGAGTGCTAAATTTATCTGGACAAGGAGCATATGAATTGGGTGCAGCTGGGCACAATTTTCACTTTGATGGAAACCCTTCAACAAGCAATCCTGCTTTGCTTTCATCTCATCACAAATGACATGCACTGGAACCTTTGCTTACTCTTCATGGATTCAGAGCTCGATCCTGCTGCTTGTCCTCAGCTAACTCTGCCCTCAAAGCAGTGATGGGAAGGTTGCTTTGCTGCAACGGTTTGTATGCAGAGGGCAGTTCAACTTGCCCATTTCAAGGGAGCAACAAAGAGGAGAGAGGATATCAGTGAACCCAAATGATTGAATTGCAAGGTGAAGGGTATACTTATAGTTGCACTGATATCATGCAGTGCAGCAGACAGGGAGATGTGAACAGTACCCATAATAGTATGACAATCGAACTCCTGGGTGTTCATTTGATAGGACTGGCTTCTGGTGAATGCTGCATGTAGTACACATGCAGAGTCCTGGAGGGTAGAGTTTCTTTGGATGGAGTCTTGTTTGAGGAGTCTGTTTTGAATCTCATGGATCAATCATTACTATGGCCTGCCCATGATAAATGTCCTGGATATCAGTGTGCAAAACAGATAATCATCCTTTTTAACAATCTGCCTAACATCAAAAAAATAGTACTGGAAGATTAGCTAATTATTCTTTAGGCTTCATTGAGCCCAAGCTTTTAACTGTACATAGCTCATTGTTCCTATTATGAACTACACATGCATTGTGATTGGTGTTCAAAGTTTTTCAAATGACATTTTTTATTCTTATTGATGGCCTATGATCTTAGACTCCTTATGAAATTTGTGATGACCTTTTCTTGTGAATTTTGAGGTG
>Ga0116231_10006998_pt1 | contig 21026 bp, 27 predicted proteins | sample S1TSphgellanicum_2_FD_89695 | JGI IMG/M metagenome (GOLD analysis project Ga0116231, IMG submission 89695) | Host-associated microbial communities from peat moss isolated from Minnesota, USA - S1T2_Fd - Sphagnum magellanicum MG | ecosystem: Host-associated > Plants > Peat moss > Unclassified...
AGCTCTAACCCTCTTGGTGTTGTATTTTCTGAGTTTGCTTGGCACTCTCCCGAAATCTGGCCCTCGATTATAGAACCAATCCTTTTAAAAAACAAGGGGTGGGCCATCTTCAACACAACCCCATTTGGAAAGAACCATGCCTACGAACTTTACAAAAGTGCCGAAGCCGAGAAGGAGTACTGGTATACAAGCTTTGTCTCCAACAACGAGAGCAAGCTGTTTACAGAAGAAGATTTGGCCCGTGTACGTGCCAATCCTGCCAACACAGAAGAGCGTATTCAGCAAGAGTACTATTGCTCTTGGACTCGCGGTGTTGATGGTGCTTACTATGGTCGGATACTGCATGATATGCGCATGAAGGAAAGGTTTAGGAGAGTAGATTATGATACCTATTCGGAAGTACACACCGCTGCAGATATTGGAATCGGGGACTCAACTGCGATCTGGTTTTATCAGCTTTCGGGGAACGAGGTTCATGTACTTGACTATTATCAAAATAGCGGGGAAGGTATCCCGCATTATGTACGCATTATGGAAGAGCGAGCCAAACTCCACGGCTGGAAATATGGACAACATTACTGGCCCCATGATGCCGGGTCAAATGAGTTTAGTACAGGCATGTCAAAGGCTCAAAGAGCGGCAGAGTTGGGTCTTAAAGTCATTGTATTGCCCCGAGAAAAGACTAAAGATGAAGGGATCGAAAGAGTACGCAAGTGGCTGCCGAAGTGTTATTTTGATGAGAAAAAATGTGAGTATGGTATAAAATGTCTTGAAAATTATCGCAAGCGTTGGGATGATAAGCATAGATGCTATGCAGAGCAGCCATTACATGACTGGGCATCTGATGGTGCCGATGCATTCAGATACATGTGCCAAGCCATTGAAATGAACCAAGGTGCGATGGGATTTGAATTGGATGAATATAGGAAACTTAAGGGGCAGTATGGAGTCGGTGGACAACAGCAGGGTTTTGGATCTATCCTTGGTTGATACTTGCAAAACTAGGTTTACGTGGTTCGAGTGTGAGCATTGTGCGCGCTATGACGAGACGCATTGTAATTATTGGGCAATGAAACTACCCGATTCTGAAAAGTTGTATTCTTTTCAAGAACTTATGAAAATGGGAAAAGGTTTCGACCCTTATTTAAAGGCAGATTAATGGATCTCTGGCAAGCAATCACATGTGGCATACTCCTAGGCTGGACACTTGGTTCCTACGCGAGGTTTGTAGTATGACTACACATGAGTGGCTTGTAGTATCTGGCACCGTGATTTTAACAGCTTTTTTGTATCTTGGGATATGTAATACGGATTTATTATGACTGATCTAGAATCGGGAGGAAGTGCTACTTACCGCGGGGGTCAGTACATTGATAAAGGAGAATGGGGAACACCATCACTGCCCATAACTGCTGGAGGAGCTGGCCTCTTCGATGACTTAGATAATGTTTTTAAAGATTATTGGAATACAACTGATTGGAATGACAATGAACTCTCCGTTTAACCTGCGCTATTGGCTTTTAGCTTCCCGAAGTGCTCATGCCAACGGTGGCCTTAGGGACTTCGTTGGGGCTTATGATACGATGACACATTGCATACAGGCATTGATGAATCATCAGAAAGAAGCGTATTGTGGTTGGTGGCAGATATATGATTCGGCTACAATGCAATTAATTGATAGTAAAGACGTTTTTAGAGAGAGAGAAGTATTTCAACAGAAGCAATTGGAGAGGATAGATGATTGATTTTTGGCAAAACATCAGCTGGCCGACTGTTGTGGTTTGCTTTTTAATGCTCTGGTTAAACAACATTTGTGAATCGAGGAGAGGATAGATGACTAGCTCGAGGAAAAATTGTATATAAAAATTTTAGGATTTTAGTGTTTGAGTTACTGATACTTATAGCAATTCTGTATGCGTGCCTTTACTTTTTTTCGGTTGAATTGGATTTGATAAAGAAAAAACTAAACTTTATTGAGGAAAAGTATGCCTATATTTACCTGGAACATCATACTCTTTTTACAACCACTCGGGATGAAGTGGATCAAATCCGTATTGAAATAGGCAAGTTAAAGAATCCTCATGTTGAAACATTGACATCTCCAGATGGCTGTGTATTATATAACATAGGTGGAAATTACATTAAAGAAAAAAAACATGTTTTAAAGGTATAGAATGACTGATAAATTGCCAATGCGGCCAACAGGCAATCGTATTATTATTGAAAAGGAAGAACCAAGTTTAAATAAAGGCAAGCTTATTTTGACCGTAGCTGTTGATTCTCCTTGTCTAGGTAGGGTACTAGCTGTAGGCCCAGGAAACTACGGTCCTACTGGTGTTAGAATGCCTTTAGAGGTTAAATCAGGCGACCGTGTGCTGTACAATAAGCATGGCGGTCAAAGAACAGTTTATAAGGAAAAAGAATACTGGATCTTCTATGGAGATACTGATATCTTTGCTATAATCGAAGATTAGCGCATGTGCCATGTGTACAAGTGCATTTAGGGTACGCGTAACTCGCGTTGTTCCCTTTTATTTTTCCTTCTAAAGCAAAAGTCCTTGCGATAAATACCCTGCGGCATATTAAACCGGACGAGTGAGGCAGAAAGTCCCAATGATTCTAGGAAACGAAGTCTAGGGCATTCCTTGCTAGCACTAGGACTTGAACCCAGAACAATCCGATTACAAATCGGGTACTCTACCAATTCAGTTATGCTAGCTTTTTACTTAACTTCCATCAACTAAATGCATTCGACTCAATTCTTGTCTATATTCCATCAATGTAATGGCTGTAAGGAATGACAAATCCTCTTCAACCTCATCCTCACCTTCATGTCCATCAAGATGCTTAATGTATACTTGTTCATAGTGCACTGGTGGTTGTTGATAATCCATCTATTCTCCTACATACCCATAAATTTTTTTCATAGCTGTTATTAGTGCTGTACTAGGTAGAGCGTGCCTACCACTTAGTGCAATCGTTCTTCCATTCACCATATTTATAACAGCATAAAATATCTCATCAATGTGATTTGTCTCTATCGTCACTATATGCTCGGTATTTATGCAAATATTTTCATCCTCAAGTTTTACCCACATGATTGTTCCCTTGTTGTTCTTGCGCTCTCCCTTGGAATCGAACCAAGCGCCAATAGATTAACAGTCTACTGCTCAACCGATGAGCTTGGAGAGCTTATATTTGTTCTTCACTTTGTGGGGTATTCATATAGGTGTGAGTTCCTACAATGCTAATGCAGTTACATAAAGATTTTAGTATTTCATCATTAGGTAATTGCATCGTTTGGACTTTTTTTATGGTTTCCATCAGTTCATCGGTGAGATCACTTCGCAAGTAATCCATTTCTTGTGGGTCCATTTTTACTCTTTTCATATTTTTCATTTATAATTGTCTTATCTATGTCTTCTATACTCATTTCCTACTAGCCCATTTTTCCGTACATAAATGCTTCCCATCATCAGGAGCAAGCCAAGAGGATATCAGTTTCTTGTAAAAGCCACAAGAAGAAAATTCATCCAGCTCCATTCTGCGAATACGCTGATTATTCTTTTTCTTCCACTTCTTCATGGCGCCTCGGGATTTACCACAGGTACCTATGTAAGGCTTCTTTCTACTTCGGCTCATAGCTTTTTGAATCTATTAGGTTTTTCTGGCAATGGCATCCAGTGTGTAACGTCCGACATTTCTCCATCTGGGCAATAGTAGCTAGAACTCCCATCGTAAAAAATGTTTCGTTCAAACATTTTCACGCAAATACAGCCATTGTATGCCAAAACCCAACTTTCTTCTTGTGGCTTTTCGTTTTCTAGTTTAATCCATTCCATTATACTTCCTTTGTATGGCTTCTTTCTACTTCGGCTCATTATTAGTTTCCGGCAAAGTTTCCCAGATATCTCCCCAAAACGCAATGCTTTCAATCCCGATTGCGGAAAAGGAATCGCCTGAGTATGGACAACCTACCGCTGTATCGTTGGTGTCCCAAAACTCCCATGAATCAATCCAGAGATCATTTTCTTTTCTGCAACCGTATCTAGCAATAGTCCAGCATCCATTGCCATCCGTCACAGGTACCCAATTGAAATCGGCTGTTTTCTCGCCAGTACTAATTACGGTAGTGATTGGCAATCTGTCCTTCACATTAATCCATTCCATTATACTTCCTTTACTTCGGCTCATCTTCTTTTAATGGGAAATTGTTTTTTAATAATGTTTCGCATCCTCTTGTCCCAGTATAGGAAATGAGCCATCCAACCAAGAAGCACATAAAGAAGTGTAAACCATCCATCCATTAGCCTGCCTTTATACTAAATAAAATTTGAGTTACAATCAGGGCAATATAGGATAATCATGACCCAACCCCTCGATCCCGCATTTTACATTGATGGTGATATTAGCCTCAAGCGAAGAATGGATAGTTATTATAGACAATCGCTGCCCTTGACTCAACAGTTTTGGAATGAGGCTGATATTGACGTGCGGTTCAATGCCGGCGACCAGACGCTTTGGAATCAAATCTATGGAACCCTTCCTATAAATAACCGAAGAACATTCATGTTCAATAGGATCCGCCGCATTACAAACATGGTGTGTGGATACCAAAGACGCAATAGGAAAAGCACAGTAGTAACCCCAGTGGAGAACTCGCATGCAGAGACGGCAGATGCCTACACGAAGCTATTGGAATGGACACATAATCAAAGTAACGCGCTCGAAATCCTTTCTGATGGATTCCAGGGTGGCGCTTGCATCACTGGTTTCAACCTGCTCGGCTTGTGGCTTGATTACCGCACTGATCCAGTAAACGGAGACCCTAGGGTTACCAACTTTTACCATAATGGTGCAATGGTAGACCCTACGTTCAAGAACCGAGACTTGTCAGATTGCAACTTCATTTGGACGCGTAAGTGGATGTCAAAGAAACAGTGCGTCAGTCTTATGCCCGATAGAAAAGACGAGATTATGGGATTACAAACTTCTGGCTACCGTGATGATAAGTTCATGTTTCTGCCGGAAAATTACCAGTACAGCATCCAAAATTACGTGCCGTATGATGAATTCCACTACCTTGCGACCCGTGATGTGGACATGATTATTGATACTGAAACTGGCGAAAGTATGGAATGGCCGGGCAAAAAAGAAAGCCTTGATCAGTATCTCATGATGAATCCACAACTTCGCAAAGTACGCATGGAAAAACCTACTGTGAAGCTTGGAATTACCATTGCAGGTCGTGAGTTTTATGATGGGCCAAACCAACTTGGCATAGACAGGTACCCATTTGTAGGCTGTTACGGTTATTGGGAGCCAAATTGCCCATATTTTAGTCTGAAAATGCAAGGTATTGTCCGCGGTTTACGCGACTCGCAGTTCATATACAATCGCAAGATGGTCATCATGAACGATATCCTTGAAAGTCAGATTAACAGTGGTATGAAATTCAAGGAAAGTGCCTTAAAAGATCCACGAGATGCCTTCCTTTCTGGTCAAGGACGCATGTTAGCCCTGCGTGACTCTGCCTCAATGGATGATGTGCAACCGATTCCTCCTCCCTCCATTGACCAAAGCATGATGGAGTTAAGCAAGGTCTTGGGAGACGAAATTTCTCAAATATCTGGTATTAATGAAGAATTACTTGGGTCGGCAACCGATGACAAAGCTGGAGTCTTATCCATGCTACGACAAGGTGCGGGTCTTACAACCCTGCAAGTGCTGTTTGATCAACTTGATATGACACAGAAGCAGATGGGAAGTCTCTGGATGGAGATTATACAGAAGAACTATACGCCGGGCAAGATAGAAAAAATCCTAGGATATCCAGCGCCAGCAGAATTCCACTCCAAAACCTTTCAGAAATATGACTGTGTAGTCGAGGATGGTATTTATTCAGCAACACAGAAGCAAATGCACTTCCAACAACTCATGGCGTTGCGTGAAATGGACATTCCAGTGCCTTCTAAAGCTATTATTGAAGCAATTACCATCCAGAATAAGAAACAACTGATTGATGCAATTGAACAAGAAGAACAGCAGCAACAGCAGACTCAACAAGCACAATCCGAGGCTGAGCAGAAAAGAGAGCATGTTCTAGCAGAAACACTTCTTGCTAAAGCCGAAAGTGACAAGGCATTGGCGCAGGAAAGATTGAGCAAGATGCATACCGATGAGCTCATAGCTCTTTCTCGAGAAAGGAAAGATGACTCTGAGGCTGATTTGGCTCGCGTGCGCGCGGCGCATGAACTAGAAGGTATGAATATAGAACAAATTGAAAAAATGCTCACAATTGTAGCATTTATTCAAGAACAAGATAGACAAAAACAACAACCAGTGGTACAACCACAAAAGTAGAGGAAATTATGGCAAGAATGAATCGTGGTGATCGCATGGCTGCAAATGCAGGCATGAGTGATTACAATTCGAAAAGTATGATGGGTGCAACAGGTGATAGCAAGTATGCAATTCCTGGTCTCTCAATTAAACCAATTGGCGAGCAGGCTTCGACTGCCCATACTACACATGCAAAAATGCGTGGTGGCGCGCTTGATCAGATGACTGATGGTTCCATGAACTATTTGTCCCATCAAGACAAGATCTATGACTACAATGTAGGCAAGGTCCGAAAACATGCAATTAACAAAATGTATTCACAAGAAAGCTAAAATATGAAAAAAGCAAGCAAATCTAGCTGCGGCAAAATGATGCCTAAGCTGAAATCTCATCTCAAAGAGGATATTAAGCAAGACAAATCCCTTATGAAGATGGTGGCTCCAAAAGTCCGTAAAATGGCAGCTAAGAGAGGAAAATAATGAAAAAAATTTCTAAAAAACTCTCTGGTGAGAAAGAAGTGCTCAAGAATATGAAATCCCCCAATAAACCAATGGTAGGAATTCAAAAAGATAAGCCAATGATGAAAATATCAAGCAAAAAGCCATCTAGGGATTGCAAGTAAATAAAGAAGCACAGGAAGAGGATCAGTCACCTGTGCTTCAACCAATCTGGAGAAATTGATGTTTGATGAGGATACGCCGACCCTTGATTTAGGACAAGAAAAAAAAACTCTTGGTGCCGAAATCTTCGAGGTGCATAACAAATATGCTGGGCAAAAAACCCAAACTGTTCGAGAAACTACCAATGAAATGGGTAAAGAGTATCTCGCGTCTCTAGATAAAGTACTCAACAAGCACGCGCATTATAAAGAACCTTATTACATAATGGAGATTCTGAAGCCAGATTCTCATCTTGATGGCGTTATAAGGCTGTGGCACATTGCTCGTAAAACTCGGCCAACTCCCGAATGGGGAATTGCCGTTTACAAGCGTGACAATGCAGCTGATACCTTGACTTATGAGTATGGTCTACCACACGCCGCTGAAGCACACAGGATGCTAGAAGATCCCTATTCTTGGGACCCAAAGGTCATGCGTGACATCAAGGATATGCAATTAGGTCTGTTGAAATAAAAAAGGAAAAAAATGAAAAAATATAATGAGTCAAAAGGCAAATGTTGCCCAGAATGGATGTCATATTCTCAAAAAGATGGTCCAGTAGACAAAAACTGGAGCACAATGAATGTTGACCGTGATTTGGGAACAGCGTTTATGGATAGTGCTGATGAAGTGAAAGCTCGTATCAAACGTGCCTACAATGTCACGGAAGTGATTGAGTAATGCAGCCTCCAGGCATTAGCAATTTTTATCCACTTGCGAACATAATTTCCACAATCTCAAACGCTAATCCTGTGGTAGTTACGACACTTAATGCACATGGGTATCAGTCAGGGAACATTATCCGCATTGTCACCACGTATAATGGCACGATGCCTGAAATCGATGGAAAATACGGGCTTGCCACTGTTCTGAGCCCTACAACATTTAGTCTGCCAATAGATTCTACCAATTTTGGGGCATTTACTTATTACACTCAATGGGTAAAAGTTGCTCAGGCAATTCCAATCTCTGAATTGAATAACACGTTGACCAATTCAGAGCAAAATATCGGACCTAGAAATCCTCTTGTGCCATCGCAAGCCTAATTTTTATTTTTAATAGTGTCTGGCTGGCATCGATAGGCAAACACATCTTCTGGAACTTCCGGTATTTTCATATAATAAACTGGGTTAGGAACTATCATTGCCCCATTACCGAATTTCTCCCATTTATATTTTTTTCCATAACCCTCTCCATTTAATGGACTATAGCAACCTAGCATAAGGTCTCCTTCTTCAGTACATACCAAATGTACCATATCATAATCTTCCTTCCCAGGTTTATGTTCTTTTGTTGAAAGCCAAACTGGTTTTTCCTGTTCTTTAGGATAATGCATACGCGTTGAAACAGACATTCTGCCGCCTTTGGCATTATCCGATATATTGATTAGAAGACATGGATTATTATCTAAATAGTGCCATTTTCTACAACAAAACGTGAAAAAATGCGATAAGGCTGCAAGGTAGTTACGCAGTGTGGCGCGTGTAGGAAACCGTCCAAATCTGTTCACCTTTGCAGCATATTCCATTAAAATGGTTTCAATATAATTCTTATCTACTTCTTCAACGAATTTGTTTCCTACTTTTGTTTTCCAAAAATTCAGTTGATTTGTTCTTTTCGTTTTGTCCTTTACATTCGCTACATGTTCCTTGATGTACCTATCAAGTAAATCTGAAAAAAAGTGTTGTTTCATTAAATTCTCCATTTTTGGTTAAACTTTAAAATCTTTTTTGCCGCAGAATCGTATGTAGTTTTTGGTGCAAAATAAATATTTTTTTTAAGCATATAGTTTATCTGATTTTGACTCAGCGGCAAATATTTCGCGTTTCTTTTTTTAAGGAAATTCACTGGTTGTGCAACAATACTTCCGTCACTTTTTTGAAGCATTTTCGGATTTTTTTCTATCTGTTCAGAAACTTTCTCTCCATCTTTCAGGCGAGAGCCTTTTTTAATTTCAAAAACATCTTCCATGGTTGCTATTACATTGCTATTATCAGTTAGGTCCGCAATCATACAGTCCGTTTTGCCAGGAAATGTTCTTAGTCCTCTTCCAATTATTTGAGTGTAGAGCGAGACACTTTGAGTAGGCCGTGCGATAAGCAATGCTTCGGTCGAAGGCTCATCAAATCCTTCTGTAAGAAGCTGACAATTTATGATTACCTTGATTTCACCTGTTTTAAATCTTACAAGTGTTTCTTTCCTTTTCTTCTCACTCATGCATCCCACAACGTAACCTACGGGGATGCCTTTTTTTTCGAATTCTTTTTTTAAAGACAAGACATGAACAACATCACAGCAGAATATAATTGTTTTCTTATCTTTGAGTAATTCAAGATAAGTTTTTACTGCCAGTTGATTTCTTTCTTGTGTGTTAATAACAGCTGCAAGTTCCTTGGTTTTAAAATCGCCATTGTGAGAATTTATCGTTTCTAAAGAAACTCCAGTTTGAATCCGAAACAAGCGTACATCGCAAAGAATTCCCTTTTGGATCATATCGTGGATGGTTTTGGAATAAACAGGTTTTCCAAAAATTATTGATAAATCTTTTCTATCCATTCGAACCGGAGTTGCTGTAAAACCAAGTATTTCCGCGTTTTCGGGCATCTCATTGATGATGCGGAGATAACTTTCGGCCATGGTTCTGTGGGCCTCATCAATCACAAGAATATCAAATCTTGAAAGATCCAAAATGCCTTTTCGCAGCATCAAACTGATACATTGCACAGTCGAAATTGAAATGATTTCAGATGAAGGAAGCTCATCACTTGAGATGATTTTGCATGTGGTCTCTGGAAAATTTTTTTCCAGCGATTCTTTCGTCTGTTGTATCAGCTCAATTGTATGTGCAATCACAAGCGCTCTTTTTTTCTTATTCGCTAAGTATGAAAGGAATATCCTCGTTTTTCCGCTGCCTGTAGGAAGGACAACTAGTTTTGCTTTTTGCTCGGAATTTTTCAGGCATTCCAAGCATTCTTTTTGGTGTGGGTATAAATTCATAAGTGGGGATTATGCATCTTCTCAGAAATTTACACAAGCGCATTTTTCTTCATGCTCTTCAAACTATTTACTATATGTGTTAATTTAAAGTTTAACTACTAGGTCGCCGCTAGTGGTTAATTTTACACATCTCGGGCGTTTCACAACAGGCGTATCATAGCTCGCCACTATAAGGAGACCAATGTCAGAGGCTACAAACCCAGACGTAAACCAGGAGCTCGTCGCTCCAGTAGAACAAGAACAGAGTCCCCAACCAGCACAAGAAACTGAAGTTTCAAGTGAGCCAAGGCCAGGTTCGCAAGAGTACAACTTCCGTGAAATGCGCAGGATTTTGGAAGAACAGCAAAGAGAAATAAGACAGCTACGAGAAGAGCAATATTCTCGCCCGCAGCCCGTACAAGAGCCTGAAGAGGATGAATTAGCTACCATGCGCAACAGTGACTATCTCACCGTTGCTCAAGCAAAAAAGCTAGCCCTCCAGCAAGCAGAACAACTTCTGCAACAACGGGAAATTGCAACGCAAGAAGAAAGAGCTCGACTTCGTTATCAGGATTATGACTCGGTTGTTTCAGATGAAAATGTACAAGAATTAATTAAAGACAGAGACGTTGCAGAAACTTTGCGCAATAGTCCAGATCCTTATGCGGCTGCCTACAAAATGATTAAAAACTCTGTTTCGTATCATACAAAACAGCAGGTTGCGCAGAAGCGCTCCTTTGAAGGTGATCGTATTGCTAAGAATGCATCTAAGCCAGTACCTAGTGCTGCTGTGCAGTCAAAGCCCATAGCAGAAGCTAATAATTGGGCAATGAATGAAGCAATGCGTCAAGAGCTGGCTAAGGAAATGTACGAGTGTGCAAAGCGCAAGTAACTCTCTGTTCAAACCTAAATTGGAAAAATAAATGACAATTACAACCACAGCAACGTTGCCAGCTCCAGTGCAGCAGCGTTTTGATATGAAGTTGTTGTCACGTATCGTACCTGATTGTATCCACAATATCATGGCTCTCAAAAAAAGACTGCCTGAGCGAAGTGGGTCGGTACTCAGAATGCGACGTTACAATAATTTATTGACAGCAACAGTGCCACTGGGCCCAAGTGGATTGAATCCTCCTGCTCAGACACTTACAGCTTTAGATATCGACGCTAAAGTAAACTGGTATGGTACTTATGTATTAATTACAGACCAAGTTTCGTTAATTAACGAAGACCCTGTTTTGAATGAAACAGCATCTCTTCTTGCTCAATCTCTCCGTGAAACGGAAGACCAATTGACAAGAGACATGCTCAATGCCACAGCAACAGTTATTAACTGTACTGGTGGACTTGATGGAGATAATCCGACTGAAATGACCCGTTCAGATATTGATGGTGTAATTCGCACATTGGCAACTGCTAGTGCAAAGCGCATTACGGATTCAATCGAAGGCGATTTGAAGTTTGGTACAGCTCCCGTGCGTCAAGCATGGTTTGCTATGGGCCACACTGACCTAATTCCTTCACTCGAAGCAGTGAATGGATTTATCTCAGCCGCTCAATACCCTAAAGAGAAAGGGGTATTAAAATCTTTTCTAATTGACATGGAAGCCCTACGGGGTGACATGGCGCAAGCGAAAGCAGCGTAAGAGACTAAGTGAAAAGACCCAGAAATGGGATGCGATAGTCCGACCTTCTGACGAAAGCAGAAGAGAATCCTTCGAAGCAGGGATTCCCACCTAAGGGTGAGTAACAAAAAGTTTCAAGCAAATCTTTTAACTGCAGAATGGGGAAGCGTTTCTAATATTAGATTCCTTCTTTCTTCAATTGCAACAAAGATTACTAATGGTAGTGCTAAAATGAATAACTTGTATTCAGTATATATTTGTGGACAAGAATCTTATGGTACTATTGATTTAGATGGTGCTAGTGCACAATTTATTTACAGACCACTTGGCTACGGCGATGACCCGCTCATGCTCCGTCAATCAGCTGGTTTTAAATTTGCTAACGCACAACGTATTTTAAACGACCAATGGATAGTTAATCTCCGTTGTACAACACCATCTCAATACTAAGGAGGTATTATGACATCTTTTGGAACATTGATGACAGGTACTTTCACAGTACCATCGACACCATCGACACCAGCGCCATTTAACCTCGCATTGCCACCTGGCTATGATGAGTTTCAAATGGTTAACGTGACGCCTGCTACCCAAGGTTCAACCTCGGCCACGCAGTATATCATGAAGGCCTATGGCTCTTCATCGATGCCGGCTGGTTCTGCTTTCATCTCGCAGAAAACCAACGGTGCAGCTACTATTGCTCTTGAGAAAACACTCTCAAGCGGTGGTTTCACTTTTGTTCAAGACAGCGGACATTATCCACTCGGGGCAAGTGTTGCTGTAACTGCAGTATCGCAAGCACAACCTGCTGTTGTATCTACTGGTAATACAGCAGGACTGACAGCTAATAGCTCAGTAGTAACAATGTACAACGTGGCTGGAATGCAGCAGATTTCTGGACTGCCTTTCACTATTGGTACAATTGTTGCTAATACTAGCTTTACACTGGCATACCTTGATACAACCAATGCTACTAGCTTCCCCACAGCTGGTACAACGGGTAGTTACCGTTTTGTTGCATTCCCTGAGAATTATTTCTTCCCAAGAAGAAACTACATTACGAATATTTCACAAGCTACATCTGCTATTATCACTTTCTCTGTGACTAATAAGTTTGTAGTTGGAGAATATATCCGCATTAGTGTTCCTACTGGTTTTGGAATGACACAGATGAATGGACAACTTGCTCAAATCACAGCAGTTGGTGCAGCCGATGCTTCTGGATTTACAAACACAGTCACTGTGAATGTAAACAGTACAGCATTTAATGCATTTGTATGGCCAATCACCATCCCAACAACATTTGCACAAGCAGTCGATGTAGCAGAAACAGCCACAATTCTGACACAAGCTGAAGTTAACAATAGCTTCACAGGTATTCAGATTGCTGGTGGTGCTGCAGGCGCTGCCGTACTCGATACGACAACACCTGGTCAAACATACCAATGGTTCGCACGCAAAGGTGCTAACTTTGGTCTGCAAACCTCACTGTAATCAATAACGATAATGCACCCTAGAATAAAAAAACTAGGGTGCGTTTTTAAATACAAGGAAAAAATTTATTATGGCAAAAGCCAAGAAAGTAGAAGAAGTGGCACAAGAGCCAGAGATTAAAAAAGAAGAGACTGCTGTCGCAGTCATGGAACAACCAAAACCAAGCCCAATCGCTGCAGTAATTCAGGCAGAAAAGCCTTATGAATTTGAAGCACAGAGACAAGCCGATAGAAGAAAAGTCAAAGGAATCTTCCGCGATTTAGAGGTAAAAGGTGGCGTAATCAAGTTTGCATTCAAGAAATGGAAAGGTGATGACATTGTGCCGTATGAATTGCATGATGGCCAAGAGTATGAATTACCTCTTGGTGTTGTAAAACATCTCAATAACTTGTGTCATTATGAAGACAGTTTCAGTAAGGATCTCCTGTCAGCCACAGGTCATCCTATGAAGAATCCAAATCCTAAGAAAGTCTCTAGATTTAGTTTCCAAGCAACAGAATACATGCAGGATTAATCAAATGACCGCGTTGACTAATATACAAGACAAAGTCCGTAGGCTGACAGCGAGGCCATCACAGAATGATCTCTCTAATGCCGATCTGAATGCATACATCAATACGTATTATCAGTATGACATGCCTGAGTCAATGCGGTTTTTAGAGCTAAGAGATACCTGGAGTTTTACTACAGTTGGGAACCAAGAGACCTACCCGTTTCCAAGACAGCAATATCTCACAGTTGAACCGCCAGCATATGTAGGTGGTCAGCAAGTCAACTTTTTCAATAATGACAGAGATTCATTCTATCGTGAATGGCCAAAGAACAATTATATCCAGCAAGTCGCACTTGGCAATGGTACAGCTGGTCCTTATACTGGCCAAATTTCAGCAACGCCATTCATGCCTTCAACGACTCCAAATCCGCCGTTAGTTAACTCGGCAGATACTGATTTTAATGTTATGCTTTCTGCACAAACAAATACTTCAACGAGTGCCTTAGGTTCTGCTACAAGTGCATATGATAATGGTGTCGGCGGTTTAGTCGATACTACCACATTCAATTTGCTTGCAGGAAGTTCAATAAATTATATGACAGGTAATTTTACTGTAAATTTTTCTTCCATCGTACCGCAGAATAATCCAATCTTTGCATCAGTTATTCCTTACCAATCAGGCATGCCTAGAGCCATTTTAATTGCCCAAGAAACCATTTATATGCGCCCTATACCTGATAAGGCATATTTGGTTGACATCACAGTAGAAAGACAGCCTACCGCATTGTTAAACGCAACTGATACTCCTTTTAACTATGAATGGTGGCAACTCATTGCTTTTGGTGCGGCAGCTAAAATTCTAGAGGATAATGCTGATTGGGAACAAAGGCAAGCAATCGAGCCGTTTTTTGCACAGCAATTATTACTTATGCAACGAAGAACATTGAATCAACTTACTACATCAAGAACTCAAACAATTTACACAGATAATGGACAAGGCAATGGCTGTGGCTATGATGGCTTGTATCCATACATTTAGGAGCTAATTTAACATGACATGGAATGCAGTCTTTCCTCAAGGAAATACATTAATTAGTCAATCAGTAACCCAGATCCAAACTAATTGGTCATATTTGGCCACAATTATAGGAACTGATCATGTTTTCAATACATATACTGCGAATGATGGACACCATAAATTTGGGCAGATGATTACTCAGGCTGCAGATGTAACTCCCTTTGTAGGTGCTAATCCTTCTGCTTTGGCCTTATATGCTAAAAATAATAATGCGCCTAATGTGAAATTGTGGTGTAATACTACCACTGGTGGCGTTCGTCAACTACAAACGACTATTACAACTCAAGTGGGTCCTCTCAATAATGGTGGTGTATTAGTAGCCCTTAATGGAACTGAACAATTCCAAAACGGAATTATTATTGTTTCCAGCCTCGGAACCAGAACGGCTGTGGCAATATCATATATTAGTTATAATGGAGCAATAATTCTTGCGCCAATTATTAATACCGATGTCGGATTATTTTCAATAACTCAAAACAGCACTAATGTTGAGGTTTCAAATAGTGCTCCAGATTCTTATATTGTTTCTTTATTGAGAATGGAACTTTAATGACCTACCAACCCTTTTTTATTGGAAACCAACGCGTTGGCCAAGAGACTGACTTAGATCCCTATCTCTTGCCTGACGATGCTTATCCCTTTCTTGGTAATGCATACCTCTATCGTGGCGTGCTTCGTAAAAAAGGAGGTAGTGATCCTTTTGGCAGATTAGGAGTGCGCAATGACGCGTATCCATACAATGCAACATTAATTGCAAGAAACGCCACTCCACAGACATACGCTGGCAACCTGCTATCTGCCCCAATAGAACCAGGTTCTTTAGTTATCACTGATGGGATTACTACATTTACTGATAACGGAATAGGTGGTTTTACTGTCACTGGTTCAGGAACTCCAGGTGGCACAATCAATTACACCACAGGTGCCTTCTCAGTTCAATTTACCGCAGCAAATAACACGGCTCCAGTCACTGCGACTTATTTTGTTGTTGTTGGGGCTAATTCTCCCTGCATGGGTCTTTGTACATACGATGTGCAAAGTATAAACAACGATTCACTTATTGGCTTTGATCTGACTCAGGCATACCTATATGATAATAGTATTGAAGATTTCAGAAACATTTCCACATACAAAATCGGTCCGAATCAAACAACTACTACAAATGCCTTAACTTGGCATGGAACCAACTCACAATTCTTCTCTTATGAGAATTTCCAAGGGGCATTTTTTGCTACCAACAATGTTCCTGGAAATAACTTTTACGCGGTGACCAATATTTCAATTGGCGCAGGAGCGCAGATTACCACTGCGTCAGCAAATAACTATGCCATTGGTGATATTGTTTACATCAATAATGTTGTTGGAACGGTCACAGTCGGGGGAAACTCAATAAATAATCAGCAACTTGTTGTAACTGCTGCTGGTAATCCTTTTACTGTGGCGCAGACAACAGCCGGAACGTACACATCCGGTGGTATTGTATGGGAAGAAACAAAATCTGCTACGAATGCAGGCGATGGTATTCGTTGGTATGATGGCACTGGTTGGGTAAATTTTTCGCCTGCTTTGAGCGCTACTTTTGCGACAGGACCTACATATCCGAATCTCCTACAAGGCGGTCTGCTTCTTTTTGCCTATAAAGGAAGACTAGTAGTTCTCAGTACTTGGGAAGGGCCTCCTGGAACTCCAGCCACTAATTATCAACAAAGAGCGCGATGGAGTCAAAATGGCACCGTTTTCTATGGCAGTGTCTTTCCTCAAGGCAAAATTACTTCTACTCTTGGTTCTGCATGGTATACTTCTTCTGGTTTTGGAGGCTTTACAGATGCACCAACTGGTGAGTCTATTGTTTCTGCTGAATTTATTAAAGATACTCTTGTTGTTTACTTTGAGAGGAGTACATACAAATTAGTTTATACAGCTAATTCTGCCTTTCCTTTTGCATGGCAAAAGATCAACACGGAAATAGGATGTGAAAGCACATGGAGCGTTGTTCCATTTGATAAAGAAATATTGTCTATTGGTCCTAATGGTATCTACGCTTGTGACTCTGTAAACATCATCCGTGTTGACCAGAAGATTCCAGATACCGTGTTTAATTTTGGCAACGCCAGCTCTGGTACCGCTCGTGTAAATGGTATCCGCGATTTTTATAGTCAATTTGCCTATTGGAGTTTTGTTGATCCCACCTCTTCAACTTCAGTATTCCCAAATTCGATATTAGCTTACAATTACATAGATCAGAGCTTTGCCACTTTCGGTGGTTCTTATACCTGCTTTGGCCATTATCAAGCCGTGACTAATCGAACATGGGGCAATACCGCTATAGCTTGGGACGCTATGGATACAACATGGAGTTCTGCTTCACTTCAAACAGAATTTCCTTTTGTAGTTGCCGGAAACCAACAGGGATTTGTTGTTGAATTAAACCTGACTTCAGCAAATAATGATCAGACTTTAACAAATGCCGAAACACTTGTCATTCAGAATATTACTAACGCAAATCCATCGGTATTTACTGTGCCGAACCACAATCTTGCCAATGCCAGCAATATTATGATTGTCAACACAAATACTATATTGGACGATAGTGTTTATCTGGTAGTTGTTATTAATTCAAATACTTTCACTTTATTAGACGAAAATGGTCTTGCCGTGACAAACAACACTTGGGTCTCTGGCGGTAATATTGTGATTATTGATCAGTTTTTGATAAAAACTAAAAAGTTTACACCATTTATTGAATCTGGCCAAAAACTTCGAATTGGTTACATTGATATTTTATTCTCAACAGACAATGGACTGGAAGATGATGAAGATGAGGAAAATGAGCCACAATTTCAATTGCAACTTATTCGAAATGAAACTTTTGAATCTACTGTAAATCAAATAGTTGAGCTACAGGATGAATTTTTCGGGGATTCCCAAATGTTTTGGAAAAGAATTTATTTAAATCAAACATGTCAAAGCTTTAGCTTGAACCTGAAATCATATTTTGATCCAGCCGGAATTTATGATCCAAACAATGCTGCATCTACATTTCAAATTCATGGCATGATTCTCTGGATGGCGCCAGCTGGCCGTTTAGTGCGGGGTGGCTAGATGACAACAAATTCCAACTATGACAGTCCATATGTTGATTCAGCAATCTGGTTGCCCGAAGATGATGCGCAACGCATGATTCGTATGACTGATTTGTTCAATCAATTCAGCAATGCCATTAACCTTCGGGAGATTGGTGTATATGAAAATAGTGAATCAATCACTGGTGAACAATGGGGACCACCAAACCTTACGAATCAGGAAAGGTTAGTGCCTTTCCGGAAGGTGTTGGGTGGAAATATTACAGGTTCAGGCACAACGACAGTGCCACACGGCATAACAAATCTTTTATTCTGCACACGGATTTATGGCACAGCAGTCAATAGCGGCACTACACCAACCACATTTATTCCACTTCCACAGAGTGCACCAGATGATGTCAACATAGTCGTAAATCAAACAAATATCTTGGTTAAAGCTGCTACCAACACCTATAATGGATATCCATTTCTCGTCATTCTGGAATACCTGCGTAGCTAAAATTGAAAAACATCTTACCTTGTGTTAAGATGAATGTAATAAACAAATACTTGAAATTTAGGTAAATTCATGGTCCTTCTTCCACTCGCGATTGCTGCTTCGGCTGCCGCTGGAGCATATGGTGCTCACAAAGCAAATAAGACAGCAAAGAAGTCCTTGCGGCAAGGTGCAAGTTATAATAAATATGTGAAAAAAGGCTTTCGTCAAGCTACTCGTGACCGGAGAAAGAACATTGCGGCCAACAAAGTTTATCAGAAAGATATCAAGAAGTTTCTTGGAAAATATGGTTCCGAGAAGTACATCAAGAACCCTGCACTGACCAAAAAACAGCAGAGTCTTCTTAATAAAACCATTGAAAGAGCTGATAAAAAACTTGAAAAACGAACACATCATGTCCCAAAACTGCATAAGTTAGAGGGTAACAAAACTTTTAAAGTTGGTGAGAAAGCGGCTAGGGAATTAGTTTCTGGTAGGGAATTTGATCGAGGGGCAAATAACAAACAAGCACGCGCAGGTTTGAAAGAACTGCTTTCGGGAAAAGAACAGAGGAAAGCATTGAAGCCTGGACAAGAGGCATTAAGAGGGCTACTTTCTGGAGAAGCACTTACAAAGCATCCATTATATCAACAAGGTCAATCTGCACTTCAAGAGCAACTCGGCGGAAGTCCACAGGATTATGAGAACTATAAAGCTCCACTTATGCGTGAATTCCAACGGGATATCGTTCCGCAAATCGCAGAGCGGTTTGCTGGTCAAGGGGCTAATTCGGGCATCCAAGCACAACTAGGAGAAGCTGGAGCGGATCTTGGCGAGAGGCTTGCTGCACTTCGTAGTGGCATCCGTGAACGTGCAATTGAAAGAGGATTAGCATATGCACAAGCACCTGGTATAATGCAACAAAATGCTTTAGGCGCTGGTCTTGCTTATGCAAATGCACCATCAGAACAGCTCAATATTGGACTGGGAAGGAATTTAGAGTATAACCAGGCTAGAGCAGGGCAGAGGCAGAATGCATTACAAGCCGCATTGCAATATGGCACAGCCCCTGGTGAAGTCCAGCAGCAAAGAATCAATAATGCTGTCAACCAAAACAATGATCAATTTAATCAGGGATATAACCTGACAAATCGTGCCCTCAGCACGTCCCCTTACAATGCAACATTCCGCGCAGCCACACCACCACCCCATCCTCAGCAACCTGCTACATTTAATCCTGGAAACTACACTCCTTATCAAAACCCTCCTAGTGCACTGAGTACTTTTGCATCGAGTGCAGCATCTGGTCTTGGTCAAGGCATTGGACAATATGGCGCGTCTCGACTTGGAAATTACTTGAGCAGCAATCCATCTTCAGGAGATGCACAAGGCATGGCAGGTAGTTTTGCACCAACTTCTGCTGCAGGTGTTCGCGGTGCTTTTGGCGGCATGAATCAACTCGGTGGCTTTGGCGCACCAAAGGCAACATAATATGAGCTTTTCAACATTACATGGATATAACTTAGGAAGAAGAGATAGAGCAGCTGATTATGTCGCGCCTATTATGCCATTGCAACCACAACCAAGCTGGGTAGATAAATTGGCTGAAGGTGCAGGCCAGGGATTAGGACAGGGGATTCAACAACAGATTGCCGACCGATTAGAATCTTCAGCTCTAGAGCGTGCTATAGGGAGAATTTCTCCCGAGATGTCAGTTTTAGAACAGCATAGAGCATTAGCCAACCAGTCACCAGCGGCAAGGAATTATTACAATGCTAACATTGCCCCTCAGTTGCAAAAAGAACAGGAATATACCACAAAGAGACAGCAAGGTCAGGCTCTAGCTAATCTTTTATCAGGTTCACCTACCGGAGCTACTCCAGGTGGAATAACAGGCGTTTCTGGGCAACCAACACAGCCAGGGGAAGGACAACAACAAGCACCAAGAAAAATTGAAGATCTATCGGATGCTGAGTTAAATTCTCTTTATGCCACGATGGACCCGAATCAGCAGATCCAATTTGCTAAACTTGTAGAGGATAGGAAGAAAGCTAATCTTGAAGAAAGAAAGTTTGCAGATACTAAACTTGCTAGGAAAATTGCTTCGGAAGAAGAAATTTCAACTCCTATTATCAAGAATTCGCATGAAGCCAGACATGCAACACAGGCAAGATTACATGCTGCGAATGAAATTATTGCTTCTACGCAACAAGGAAATCTAGGACTTGGATTAGATTATTTAGCTGATTTAACAAATGCTGAAAATTTAAGAACTCCATTTGGTGTACGTTTCAAATCTGCACAAAAAGAAGCACTCATTAGCAATATTAACAAAATCCCTGGTGGACGTCCCAATATGTGGGTCGAACAACAAGTAGCGGGAGCTGTTCCACAAATGGGAAGAAGCAGAGAAGCTAATCTTACTAATGGACTCGCTATGAAAGCAGGAGCCGACACTGATCAAATGTATATCGATGAGCTTGATCGGTTGAGTGACCAATACAGAAATGATCCCAAATATGGATATGTTCCAGCTAATATTGAAGCACAGGTAATGAAAAATATTGCTCCTGCAGTTAAAGAAAGACAAGATGTTTTAGCTTATCAACTTCGTAAAGTTCATGAACAAGAACATCCTCAATCAATTCTATCTAAAAAACATGTCCCTTATGGAACGCCTTTGACATTAAAAAAAGCTGAATTTTTTCTCGCAGAAGCAAATGGAGACGTGGATTTGGCAGAAAAATTGGCTATTCAACATGGTTATACCATTCCACCAGATAATATTATTGAGCAAGGAG
>Ga0116231_10006999_pt1 | contig 21025 bp, 22 predicted proteins | sample S1TSphgellanicum_2_FD_89695 | JGI IMG/M metagenome (GOLD analysis project Ga0116231, IMG submission 89695) | Host-associated microbial communities from peat moss isolated from Minnesota, USA - S1T2_Fd - Sphagnum magellanicum MG | ecosystem: Host-associated > Plants > Peat moss > Unclassified...
CAACCAATGACCAGGACCATGCAAATAGTATCAGGGAGGTCATTTTGCAGTCACCATCTACTTATGAAATCTGGTTTAGGAAGCCTTTTTGCTATTCTGCCCTCACATGTTCCCCAAACTCTTTGTGGAATAGTTCCTCAGACAAAACTTCCAACATTGACATCTCTCTCTCCATGAAGAGATGGATTCATAGTGAGTACAATCTTGAGGGTCTTTCGAATCTTCACCCTGTTGGAGAAGTGAAACATAGCTTGGTGCAAAATATGACCTTTACATTCATGACCCAAAAAAATTCCTTAACGGAAACAACAAATAGGACAACCAACATTATGATTAAGAAAAAAAATTCTGAATCTAATAGAATCATGCCAAGGATTTCTGACTGAAAAATCTGCATGGCTATGCATATAGCCTACTTGTATCACCATCTCTCCCTGGAATCTATACATATGCATTACGGATATGGGTCACAATGCAGACAACTCAGGAGCATTTGGAGGTAAGGGGAGGAGATTCAACTTCAAGGCCATTTCATAAAGGGCTATGGCAGCCAGGGCCTTAGCATCAGGGCTGGAGCGCCACAGTGTGTTGTATGGAACCACATGAACCTTAATTAGCTCACCATGGTCCCTAAGCCCTGTCTCTTGACCTTGTAATGAACTAATCACCTGTAAATGCAGCCCGAAAAAAACTGAGACATTGAAGAAAACTTGCTGCTCTCTATTTACCCACTACAGTAAAGAGATTGCAGTGACTTCATGATGAGAAAGAGCCAAGTTTACAACATTTGCAAATGTGAAGACTGATGGCAGGAAACATTCGTAGTTTAACTGATTCAAAAACTTCTGCTAAAAGGGTGTCAGCTGAACTGGTGATTCAAACAGCAAGCCTTCTTGAGATGCTTTTGTAGTTATGTCAAGAATCATGAAAGACTGAAGAGAAGATGGCAATTATATACCTCATTGATCACTACCTAATTGGTCCAGACAAAGGTGCAACCCATTGAAGTGGACAGAATAGTGTAAATTCTATGCATACGCAAGCTGAAGATGTCCCAATTCTCACATCAAAACAACTGAAAGTTCAGGTTTTCATGAAAGGGACAAAGTCAGGCCTCACCTCTTGCTTCACATAGCCACGGTACAACAGTAGAGTTATTTCTTCATCACTTCCACCCTGTTCCAACCCAACCAACTTTCAAGTTCAAAAGCCAGACAACACTGGCTTATGTGGAGACACTTACAAAACATGCCATTAAGAACAAAGTTTAAGTATGGGGATATACCGGTGAGGGAAATATTCTGCAACCAGTGGACTCATCCAAAAGAGCTGTGAGATCAACAAGCTCTGAGGTTTTAATGTGAATGCCTGTCTCTTCCTCCACCTGGCAAGCATCCCATGCACACCAGTTCAAGCTCTTGCATCATCAACCTTGCCGCCAAGCCATACCCTGCTCAAACACATCAAAAGATGAAACAGATCATATGCAATATGAGATCAAAATCTCTGACAGAAGAATAGAACACTGTACCTCACGGGCTGCTGTTCCAACAAAGTCACCATCATCATCATCTAGCATGCCAGCTGGCAGTTCAAGGATTGTGCGCCCTACAGGAACCCGTGCCTGATAAATCAGAAGTGGCAATACATTAGATCAAAATATCAGTACATGGAAAACAGGTGGTTACAATCTTGCCGAAAGAGATACTAAACAAACAACATGACCTAATACAAATCAACCTATTTGAATATGCATCATTCCATATCTCCAAAATTTCTAAAAGAAATCTTCTTCTTGTGGGAGATGCTGGTTTTAAGTGCTTTTGCCTCTTTCAGGAAGCCACTGAGGCATAGCCACCCAACCATGAGACAGAAATTATACCTGCTCAGTGAGAACTGCATACTTTTGGCCTTCACACTCCAAGAGCATCAAAATAGCAACTGCCCCACCTCTTGCAAACACTATCCCTGGAAGCTGGGCCCATGTCAAAACATTTGAGAGACAGCATGACCTGTGAAACTGATTCAAAGTCACTAATGGCTATCAAACCAATCTCCCATGCAGTGAGAATACCTTGGCACCTGTCAGATCATCAAACACCTCTGCTTTGAATTTCACAAATCCCACACGCTGCCCAAACATGTCCACACTCTGATCCAAGAAAAACATGGCCACAAGACACATTACTATTGACAAATGGCATTGTTGTGGATCCAGGATGTCAACAATCACCCTTAATCATACAAGGATCTCATAGCCAAGCATCACACCACATCTCAACATCGCTCACTGCAGGTTTTAGTGGATCATTTACAAGCATATCAAACAAGCTGAAATAGTAAAGCAGGATTGTACAGATTCTTCTTGCAAACAACCAGTTCTGCAGAATAAGTTTACTGACAATTTTGGGTCCAATACTTTCACCCTCAATTCAGAATTTTTCTTGACTCAAACTGATATTGACAAAACATTACAGACAATGCTGTGACAGAAAGTGATGTCAACAGTGCCTACAACAGGGAAGAATGGCATGACAAAGTGAAGAGAAACACCTGGATAACAACATGACGAAGAGAGCAACGGGCACCACCACTGCCACCCAAAGTTAGTATTCCTTTGGGCCCCTTCATATTCTCCAGCCATCTTTGGAAGGGAACTGATTCTATTGCTTTCCTGTCATCAAGGTTCCAGCAGTTCACACTCTGTTAATAATCACCAACATATGGCAACAGACTTGAGGGTCCTGAACAAAGGTCCTCTCTGGTAGCTCATGCAAATCAATGTTTCCAATGATGATCACCCAATATCACAAGCTTGTTATTGACAGAGGCTACAACACCATGAGCAAGCAAAGACTAATAATACAATTCTTAAGGATCAGAATAACAGAAGAGAAGAGGAGGAAAACACATGCCTAAGATCCGTGTCTGACACCCCAGATTCTGCAACAACTTCAAAGCTCCCCCCATTGATACTCAAGGAGAGAGGTGGCCCCATCGCATCACCACCTCTAACAACAGCTTTCTGCATCCCTTCACCAGCCATAGATGACATCTGTGCTTGTGCACCCCAGAAACCTTTAATGCTTTCTGGGAGTTTGCAATCAGTAGTGCTCCAAGTTATTCTTCTGTTGAGTGATTGTAATGGTGCACTGTGGAAATTCTTCACAGGAGGGCTTCTGGCATTTCTTTTCAGTGCCACCAAGAGCAACACACTTCCCAGCTCCTTCTGCTACTCCATAGAACATGAATCAGAGAAAACACACTGAAAAAAATCCTTCCTCTCTGCACTGAACACAACTTCAGGGAAACACAAAGTTTAAGAAGATGATTTCATGTGGCCCATGTTGCAGCCTGCTCTTGGAGCCGCTCTAACCCCAGAAAAGTTTAGATAGAAATCCAATAACAAAACTTCATCACAAATGATCTAAAGACAAAATCCAATACTGCAGCAAGCGATCACTGATGTCACATGCATGTCCAAAACATGAGTTTGAACATCTAGTTCTTGCTCAGACTTGAGGGTTGTCAAGAATCAGTTCTTCAGAATGACTGCTTTGTCATGACATAGAGAGAGAAGATGACTGCTTCAACACTTTGCTTGCTGAGATTTGTGAACTTTGGTCAAGCACGAGAAGAAATCATTACCAGGAGATGATCATCATCAAACTCCACATCCTTGTTGTCTCCACGAAAGGCACAAAGAGCGTACCAAAAGTTTCTGAGATAGAGAGAGAGTGTGGAGTTTGAAACAACGGCTTTGAACCAGGATCTTCCGGTAACAACCTCTGAAACTTGGAGTGAAATCAGATAGAGAAAAGGTATTATATTCTGCAAACGAGAGCAAGAGAGGAGAGAGAGTTCGAGTTCGGATCTTACCAGAATCAAAGGTGATAATGAAGAAGACGACAAACCTCGCATTTCCAAAGTCTCTCTTCCGCTAAGTAGCTTTCGCTTCAATGTTGCTGCCTTCACAAACTATAACAAAATCCACCAAAAATTCCACCAACTACTCCACCAGCAATGGCGTCATGGCATGGCAGCATAAAAGCTTTTCCTTTCCAAAAGCTTCCCAAAACGACGTGTGGAGATCAAGCACATGCACGTTTCCACTCTTCCGATGATCGGTTGCAGACAATCACAGCAGACCATCCGCTGTCGCGTGGTGAAGACTGGAGAGTCCTCAAGATGGAAAAGGTTTTGCGGTTTTTCAGAGAACAGGATGATGATGACGACGACAACGAACAGGGGACTGACTGGTTGCAACGTCACTAATCTTCTTCGGTTCCTGGAGAAACCGATCCACGAGCCTCTTCTTCTGTAGCAACAGCAAGGAGGAGACCTAAACTGACGAACAAAAGGAACGAGAAGATCGATCGTACTCTGATTGTTTTTGTCTCCAATAGAGACGCTCTTTTTCTCTCTGTCTCCCCATGTGCATAGCCTACATTCAAGATCTGATAAGTGATAATTCAGAGAAATCGCATGTAGCAAACCTTAGAGCAAGCTGTTTTGTCTGAGCAAATTGAACAGTTTTTTATCTGCGCTTCATTTTTGTGTGATTTGAATTGTTGGCTACACTTTCAACAGACCTTCAAGTCGAGCTCTAATCAAGGAACGTGTCTGCATCTTTTTTGTGTTCGTGATCCTGTAGACGAATGATCTTGGGAACTGGTGGGAGTTCAGGGACTTGAAGGCAAATGAATCCTACCCCCCCAAAACAGCAAACATCACCTTGAGCTTTCTGTTTTGGGGGGATAGGAGTTGTACGAGTCCTTGAGCTTGCCAACATTGCTCAGCTCCAATGCCTGGCATTGCAAACCCCTAGAAACACAATTGGCAGCAAATAGAACAGGGGGAAATGGTACCAATCAAGCAATGCTTACTAATGGCAAGCACCTTCTTGGTTCAGTATCAGAGAATTTTTCTTAAGGATCATTTTTGTCTTGATCAAAGCACCCAGGAACAACTCAGGGTTTCTGGCACTGTAACCCTAGAATCCGGAATTTCAAAGTTCAACAAGCATCTGCTGAGAATGCAAAAGCAGACCATCATATCACAGATTACATGCGCTAATGAAGACAAAGTGAAGGTGCAATGTTGCAGGACTAATTAGACTAAACAACTTGATGCACCCAAGTACCAATGATGACCTCAAGAAGCTCACTGATGAACTTCTTGGAACTCAAGATCATCATCATCATCCTTTGGACAATCAACAACCCATGGTTGCTTGATTCTCCAAGAAAGATGGTAAAAGGATACATCAACCGAACAACACTTCGGATCCCATTTTAGCATTTTAGGTTCAAAATCCCCCGATCCAAAGAGGAGCTCAAAACTAAATGTGTATCTTCATTTGTCTCCCCTTTAAATAACATTCAGCTGGGTGATGATACAAGAGCAACTGACACACCCAACACAAGATCTAAAAGCTCAAAAGATGCACAGATGACTCCCAGATGTGTCCAGATCAAAAGAATGATATAAAAGGCTCCTTGAGCTAACAGTGTTCTACACCTTGTCATGAATTAAAAACTAGTGCCGCAAATAAGCCATAAGAACTAGCTGTAACACACTCACAGCTTGCAAATATAAATAATAAATCATTTTAAGGAATGTCAGTGCTGCATCCAGACAGGATCCAGTGGGACACCCACTCCACAAGGAACAACTGTTGCTGGAGAAATCAGCAAGAATATGGCTGTTCAGGGCTCAAGTACATGCGGAACATCATTCATACAAGAACTGGGAAGAGCTCCTTTCCACGTTTGAAAGCTTGCAAGTCATTAATTACTGTAACATCTCCATCCTCTGTGCTTTCATTATCCTTTCTGTTATTTCTTTCAGCTTGGGCATTACACCCCCAGATATGGATACTAAGCTTCCGTCGAACTGCAGAACTACTGTCTAGAAAGCGGCTGAACCATTCAGAGACCTCACTCTTGCTGATTGTTAGCAACTCAGAAGCTTCCAGCTTTCTTGCATCAAACAAATACCTGTAACAAAGTCATGTTTGACATCAGATACAGTACACACATAAGTATGCAAGGATGTACACATCCCTGTAGGAGTCATCTATCACAATTCATCAAATGAGAAGAAAATTCAAATTTCAGCCCACAAAAGACATTTCTATTACTCTTGGCAGAGATGTGCTTCATACCTTTGATCCCAAATTTGCTCCCAGTGCCTGTCAGTCTCATCAAGCAAAGAATGGTCCCTTTCCAGCTTCTGCTCCACAAGTGCTGTCTTGTAGCTGGTAAATTCCTCATCTGTCATCTCCTTCTGCAGCACATGAGAGCACACAATGAGGATCATATTTTGCAAATTGGTGAGATGAAGCAAAATGGATTTTGTGGTGCTTCTGATGTAATCTACACCAGGAAAAAACTAGAACAGAAAACAGGACCTTTGAAGGAAGGTGGATGCTCACCAACACTTGGGAAAGGCTTGCTATGAAGGTGTTGATGCGGTGTTCCAGGAAAGGAGGAGTGTACTTTGCAGACTGCACTCGAAAGCAGAAACCCAGCACCCGATATGTGACTCGCACACCACAGTCCACTCGATATCCAAGCTGCTCCTTAGTTCTGTATTCTCAGCCCAGAAAGCTTTAGCCACATACTTGAGTGATCATATCAGTCTATGATTTTAAGGTATAAGAGGCCACAAACACAGAAACCCACTCCTTCAAACTGAGTTTGGGGATTCTACATGAGCTCCATTGGTGAGGAAAAAAATACATCTGGAAAAAACCCTCATTTCTAGTATTTTGAAAAAGTATATCTTTCCAGAAGCTAACTGACAATGGAGGAGAAAAGAGACCTGAGTTGGTTGAAACAGGGTTCATAGATCATCTGCTCAAAGAGATCAATTATCCCTCGAGTTCGGATGGAGTCCCTTCCCAGATCTTGCTCCCCTTGAAAATACATCTGTCATCCACATGGACCACATTAGCAGGAGCTGGTGAAAAAGGTGAATCACCTACAAAAGCTTGACCAAGGATTGTCCAGAAATTGAAATACAGCCTACAAGTTCCAGAGGTAAATACCTCCACGACTGAGTTCTCCTCGGACTCATTTTTGACATTTGCACTGTGCAACAGTGAGCTGCCAAGTGGAAGTTTGACAATCCGCTCTTGTGGCCTCAACTCAGGTGGTAGGACATTCTTCACCAAAGTTTGCTTGAAAATATTGGCAATTTTTAGTGCCTCTTCCTCATCCAAGTTCCCATGGCACAGAGCTTCAATATATGTCTGCAAATTCCCAGCAGTACATTACCAAATAAAAATTGCTGAAGCAAGGGGAGCGAGACAAAAAACCAAACTCCAAGATGATGCTTGGAACAGAAAACAGGTTAAATTGGCAGAGTTGAAATTACCTGATTGAAAAGCTGGGGAATGAAGTCTGTCACATCCTTGACAGTGAGGGAGAGGAGACAAGCAAGCTTGTCATCAGCATGCCAAAACCTTTCCTTCAATGCTTGCAATCTCAGGTAAGCTGAATGCTTCAGAGGCTTCATGTTGGCATTTCGATAAGCACGTTCTATATCCTCTTTGATTACCTGCATTGACCAAAGTATATAATTTCTGTTCCAAGACTCTCCAAAGACAAACATAGGTTTTGAGTACAGGCAGTCAACAGACAGGCACACCAGAGAGCATTATGTGTGGAGATGGAAACTGGCGGACCTGAAATCGGTCCTCTCTGGGAACAAGTGATGTGAGGAGCTCAGCAATTTTGTGTGCAAGAACTGGCAGCTTCTCATTAAAGCCAAACAGTTTGAGGTCAATTTTGTCTCCAGTAACTGCTAATGATGATTCCAGCTTTGCAACATTGGCCTGCACAAAGACAGTTCCCAGCATGAGCGTATGCAATGTCCAACTTGTTCAACTTAATTGCTGAATTTTAAAGATAATGCATCCAATGACACTGGCAACGTATGATGTCAAAGTAAGCTTAGTTTCCAAGCCTACAAGTACATCCTGGTGATATAGACATTCATACCAGGTAAATAGTCTCATTGAGTTCGTGTTCCAGTAATTTCATATAGATGTCTGTTAAAACAACTGCCTTAATGCTCTCCCCTGCTGCTCGACACATCACGGAGAAATAGGTGTTGGCACGAGGAGTTTTGAAGGTCTGATCAAGCTTGTACCAAACCTTCAGTGCAGGCTCATCTAAAACAACCCTTGGGATGCTAAGATCCTCAGAGACAACACTCTTCCCGGTACGGATTGTAAAATCATGAGGAATGAAGGCATTAACCACAGGAATGGTTAAGGCGGGATCCACATGTGAAGGATTCTCCCACTGTTGAAGTAAATCTGCAGGCAGGATCTCAATTGTATATGGAACCTGGAACCAAGGTTCAACTTCCACTCCTGAAATTTATGGCAACCATTCCCAAATCCTAGGTTAGAAAGGGGATATACAGCTTGGGTAAATATCTGCGCAAGTTACAAGACAAGTAACAAACTGTGTTCTACAGTAAAGACATTGAGGGAAAAAGGCCTCAGGTTTCAGTTACTCTTATTACAATATGTTCACAACAATGTCAACCTAAAGACATTGAAAACAGACATGGAAGTCTCCAGAGTGTAACAAGACAGTCTACAGGAGTGTACCAGGGGCATTTCTGTTGAAGCTCTTTGTGACAATGTCAAGGCGCATGTTGGATGGGTTGACTCGTTTTAGCAGATCAGCTACAAGTTCTGGATCCCATTGTTCAAATGAGTAGTCCCCATAGATGATGTTCTCCTCCGAGTATAAGTGCATGTTGGCTACCACAGACATACCACATTTTGCAAGTCAGTCAGAGACGAACTTGACAGATATCTCAATACTCAAAACACACAATAGCAAGAAAGGAGGAAGTGAAAGAGAGCATACAGGCAAGACGGACAACATAATTATCTGCAGATTCTTCCTCTGCAAACCGAAACTCCATCATGGCCATTGATTGGAGTTCCTTGAACACCCACTCTTGAGGCCCAATCAAACGCAGCATTTTCACATACTGGTAGAGAAGCCCAACAACATCTAAAACCTGGCCACATCCAAGTGGTGTCAAAAGCACTGTAATTTATGACAAACAAAATGTTCAAATCATCAAAACCAGATACATACAGGAAATCATTCAGGAAAGGAGATCATAATAAGTAAAAATTTTCTCCAGCAACAGAATACATGTACATACATGTTCAAGCCCAGAATCAGTGAGACTTATGTTGACAGTAAACATGTAACCAGCACTGCTACGGTCATAGCCTCCATCTCCAACTCCAGCTGACAAGCCTGTTGCCAACCCTTTTGCCTTCAGCAGTGATAGCAAGCTTCCAGCACCCTCTGTGGAGGAACAGATAGTCACATGTTAGACGGCAAAGAGATTTACATCATGTTTTCCCACATATTAAACTCAATAAAGCAGGAAAGAGACACAAATAGACAAAGATCATCAGAGCTGTTAGCATTACCATGGCCAACAAGATGGGAGATGTAATCCTGAGGTTTCTTCAGGTAATCAGCTTGTAGGCAGGGTAAGGGCCAAGTCATGGCCAACAAGTGCTGGTCCCGCACAGATTCAACTCTATACATACGCCCTGACTCCCAAACTGGGCCATCCCATGGAAAGAGTAAGCGTGCTTCACCACCTTCAGAAACCTTTCCAAACAGCTCAATTGCCCACTGCTTCAGAGTAACCAATGGCTCTGCACAGTACACAACATTCAAAATTCAACTATTTAACACTCACAATATCCAGGAAAAAAGACTGCTTGTAAACTCAAAGAAAAAACTAACAGTCACCAGTTCCTCCTATCAAGATAAAAAGGCAGGAAGAGACCAGTGAGAGCTTACCACCCACCTCCACCAAGAATTGTCAGTTTCATACAACCAGCCAAATAATGATCCCTGTAGAGCTTAAGAAGCTTTCCCCTCATGTCCACACCTCTCTCCATTGGCTCACTAAGACTCTTTCTGTTCCCTGTGATCCAGAATGTCAAAGGAAACTAAGAAGTTGCAATCCTGCTCCACAACCCATTATCCAGGATTCTACAGTCATATTGTGCACCAGCTTGGAAAATGCTATGATCATTGCTGCAATTGTTACTTGCCACACTTCAAAAACTGCAAATTGAATGAAAAGACATTACCCCAAGAGAATGTATTGAATGGATGGGATGGTTTGGCTGTGTGACATTGCAGTTGCAAAAGGCGGCATGCATCACTTTGCAAGACTTGTTCAAATTCTGCTCATGAACACAATTACATCAAAAATTAGAATGTTGGCAATTCCTCTATTGCTCTCAGCCGGTAAACTTAGAAGAACACTGATATTTTGTGCCAACTGAAAATAGTAAGAAGCAGATACATCACTGTAAAGAAAACCCAAAGTCACACTAAATATTAGAGGACTATACCTGAATCAATGGCTTGCACTTCTCGGTCCATAGCCTCAGCCTTTGCCAAAGGTGAAATGAAAAATTGTGAAAACCTGCATAGCATGTATAAGGGCATTTTTACAGACATCCTCATTTTACCGAAATTTTTGAAACAACAGATATTCTTCAAAGGTATTGAGGAAATGTTACACCAATACTTGAGTTAAACCAAATATTCAAATATGGATGCCTCAATGCTAAGGGTCTAGGTTCATAAAGGTTAAGCTGAGTTCATGCAGCCAAAGAGATTATATCTTCAAAAGAATTGAGAACTTCTCCATACTTGTAATTAAAGTCAACCTAATTGAGAGATGGCATTAAAAGATGACCTGATAAACAAGGTTATAGAGATCTCAGATCTGACAACACATCAAGAAACATGAAAAAAAAAGAAACAATAATGGAGAACCACAGAGACAGGAAGAGAAGTACAAAACAAGAGGAGAAAGGGAAACAAGCAACCAAAACAGAATAAGAAGAAAATGAAAAAGAGAGAAGCAACATAAACCACAACATGAAATGTGCACTACAGACAAATGTGTACTCACAGAAAATGCTAATAATTGAACTACTATTCCCATTTATTGCTTAACTATATGTGCCTGGATTTTTTTCTGGAAGGTTTAGAATGAATTGCGGAAAAAGGTTGGATGCTGACAAAGAAAATCACATGATGTTTTTTTGTAATGCGTTAAATAATTTCAAGTGAAATCTTGATACACTGGTGGTGACAGCAAGAAAATTGAACTTCTTACCTGTCAAGTGCAGGTTTCAAGAAACTGGGGCTGATGTCAAAATGGTAACAGGTGAACTCTGTCTCTGTGAAAGCATTTGAACCTCCCCCGTGCTTGGAAAGGAATGTATCATACTGCAAGGCAAAGACCCACCCTTTCATTCAGTCCCTCCTTGTCCTTGCACCCTGCTACGAATTTGGTCAAACACCCTACTATGGCAATTCATCAGCATGACTCACTTAAAGAGAGGGAACAAAGATTAGCACCTCATTCTCATCGGGAAACTTGGAACTCCCCATGAACAGCATATGCTCTGCAAGCCAAATCAGTGCTCCATCAAAACAGATCACATCTTCCACTCATATCATCCCCAAAAACTCCATCTGCTGTGGAACCCAAATTGCTTTCTCTTTCTATCTAGAGAACCAGACCAAAGGGAGGGACAAATTGATCTTCAAGGATACTCATACTTGCAAATTGAGATAACCTGAAAAACAGAACTGGGATGATCTCATACCCAGACATATAAATTACCCAAACACATTAACACAATGAGGAATGTGAACAGCAGAGAAAGTGAAATAGACAATGGCAAGAAGCAAATTTTCTTGGGGGCTAGGGAGCAGACACGTAAACAAGAAGACATAGCTATCAGAGTGCAGAGAAGAACCCATAATAACTGCACAGGAACCAGCATTCATGACAAATCAGGAATTTGTTCAAAGTCAGAACAAGAGGGTTGCCAAGGAAGAACAAGTAGACCTAAGGTGGCAAAAAAAATACAGGGCACAACTGACCAAGAAAGTGGGCCAAGCCCTGTGCATCTGGTGGGTCTGAGAAGCTACCAACTCCCACACACATGGCTGCCGCTGCCTGCGTGTAAAAAACCATGATCCATGGTCAGAAGAGTAACCCAATAGTCTGGGTGGTCGAAAACACAGATCCAAATGGTTTGTTGGCTACTCAACCTTACCTTTTTTGTGGGTGCTTGTGCTGCACCCACATGTGAAGGCATCTCATCATCATCATCATTGTCACTCTCTTCCTCACCTTCATCCAGCTCTGATTCATGGTCTACATCTCCTTCAATTGGCCCTGCAACAAACTCCCAGATGAATATTTGACTCACAAACAGTTCTCCTGTTAATGATACACAAGCTATTGCAGCATAATTCACATCCTTTTGAATCAATTACTGCTCATAATCCCTTCATAAGCTGGTGCAGCTGGAAGAAAAATACCAGGACTATTCATTTTCAGTTTCTGTGAATGTTTAGGAGTTTCATCAAATCCAGATGAGAGCTTCACCTCACCATCACCTGCAGATGTTTGTAATGTCATTCATTCAAAAGAAAATCATAGCTCAATCAAAATTGACCATCTCCCGTGGTTCAATTTTCATAATTTGAAGTCCAATTCTCCCAAGAGTGTAACTGGCTGCTTTTTTCTTTTTGTTCTTTTGTGAACTTAGCACCTATTGGTTTCTTGAAAGCCTACCGTGGTTGCAACCGTTGTGATGTATATGGGGATGAGCAGTATCACACTCCATGTCATCCTCTTCATCTTCGTCTTCGTCTTCTCCACTCCCACTCACACTCCCACTACAATGGTCCTCGTCCTCTTCCTCGTCATCCTCTTCATCAGCGCCCATCTTCTGACCAGAAGAGTCTTTGGGTGCAGAGGCCATGGCAGGGTCATGGATGAGCAACGCAGACATACCGTTCTTAAGCTTGAGGTACTGATACTGACGCTGATCCGAGGCAGCTGTCACAACGGACACAGCACCACCATAAGCAGCACCTCCAATATCCTCCTCCTCCTCCTCGAACGTCGTCGTCGTTGTCAACCGCTCCACACCCATAGTAGCTGCTGCTGCTGCTCCCACAACAACAATTCCCCTGCAAGAAGAAGAAGAAGCCTTAGAAGATAAAGAAGAGAACGAGAAATTTGGCAAGGAAAAATCAGGAGCTCGTTGAGGAGGCACAACATAAGGAATGCAGGGAAGAGGAGGAGGCACAAACGTAACGCCGGCCGCGCGCATTCTTGCGCGGAAAGAGAGCGTGGCCGTCGTTTGTGCGCCAGCAGCTTCTTCCTCATCCTCCTCCCCTCCCCCATCTGCACTCTTGAACCCTAACCCTAATTCCAAACCCTAACCACAAACCCTAAGTCCAAACTCTAATTTTGCAACGAAGAGTTCGTCTAGCGGTGCTGCTCTCTCACAGCGTGGCAGTTCGTACATCCAATGGCTTCCCACGCGGGCTTTGATCCCGCGCATGCAGGCCTCCATCTTCACCATCATCTTGATGCTTCACACTTCCCATTCGTTCTGAATCGAATTGTAGGTAAATGGTTCATTGTGAAAGAAGAGGCTAGCTGGTGTCTTTCGCTGATCAGTGCGATGCCTTAAGCAGATCCGAGAATCTCTATAACCTTAATATTGTTGGGTCATCAATTCTTAATTCAGATTGACTACTGAAATTCTGCTGGCCACCATGCCAACTGCGAATCTGCACACCAACATTCTTCCCATGGACAGTGTTTGTGACTTCGGATATTCTCAAAGATTGCAAGCAGGACCATCCATAGCGAGGATCCTTCGCAAACCCTAATCTGTTCGTGTAACCCTTCCATGTGTTTCTGGTTTGAAGCCTTGACTATGCATCTGAAGTTTTGCATTTTTTCTTAATTTGCTATGTCTCTTGAGTTGTAGCCAACATCATGACTGTGTCTTCTTCCCATGACTTCCAGAAACGTGGCAGAAATTGAGGATGGAGATGTACTTTTTGTAGTGGTTTGCTCGATTTTTTTTTCAGCAGATTCTTTTGTACTTATCTACATCAACTGTTGGGAGCTTATGAAGTCAGTGGGAGGGCATGGTAGCTCATCATCAGGTGCTGTTCACGATGATGAAGGTGATAGTTTGAAGCTTTCTGAGCATGACACTTATATGGTTATGACCATGCACTCGTTCTTGTTGTGTTAGTTCTGGTTTTGCCGGAACCTTCAAAGTGTTTTTGTGGAGTTTTGCTACAATAATGTCATGGATATGTTTCTGTAGGTCAGTGGGCTTAGTAGTTCCAAATCCTAAAGATCCACTTGTCAAAGGTTGCATTTGAATATCCTTTCCAGCATCTAGTTGAAGATGTTTGTTTTTCTGTCAAGTATCTTCTGAATTCTTTTTGCAACAGCAACTGGAACCATAAATAAAAACACTACCAATCTACATCAATTTTTTCATCAGGCCTTGTGTCTAATCATGGCTTGTTGGTGTTTTTTCTCCCTTACCCATATGCTTATTCTTATGTGATTTGAAAGCATCAGGAAATTTACCCCTCATGCTGCCTATTTTGACACCTTTGACATGACTGCCTCATCAATTGGTGTGTATGTTGTCTGCAGAGGTCAGATTTGCTTGGAACAGTGAAGGAGTCTAAAACTATGTTGATGATCGATCATTAGTGATCAAATCATAGATGCAGAGGTTGTTTCTTCTACAATTGTGGATTTGACATTCTTTCCAGCAGGCAAATCATATTTTTGGGAAGCACTAGACAAAGTTTGGGGGTTGATAATTGCAGGTGGTACTGCACCTGCAACTGACGTTCTGTGTTATAGAATTCTCAAAGGGGCAGCAAAAAGTTTGACTCCACTTCGCCTTGATTTCCAAGAGTGGAACTCTGCACTTACAGAGTATCTGGAGCAATCCACTCCACTTGGTTACAGTACTATATTCAAAATTTGGGGAAGACCTTGCATATTTATACTCAATCGTCGAAGTCCTGAATATATATATTTGGGGGAAACCTTGCATAGTTGTACTTGATTGTCAAGATCCTTAAATAATCAAATTGGAGCTGGTGGACCCATCATTTGATATAATTAAATACTTCAGAAAAATCTGCCAATTATTGGTTGTAGGTTCAGTATATTCTGTTGGAATGGCTTTTTGGTTGGGGGCTTTGGAACATGTTTGTTTTAAGGATGAGGCTGTGTATGTATTCTGCAATGATTCGCATTTGGGTGCACTAAGATGTTTGTCTCTCTAATCCCTTTGTGTGTACATGTTCAAGACTTATTCTAGAGAATCCTCTCATTTTAGACATCCACGTGACCACCATGTGTTTTCCCTATTTGTGGTTGTACAATTGAACACTAGGTGAATTCTGCTTCACAGTGATGGGAAGAGCTGACATTGAAGGATCAAAAAGCCAAAAGTCATGATCCACTCTTTATTCCTCCTCAATTCATATTAGTGCCGTTTGCCCATAAGCTTCATTTCCCTCTATTCATTCCTTTGTAGGTCCATTGTTAAGGTCACATTATTGATAAATACTAGTTATGATGGTGGTAGTTTTCACAAGTGAGATGGTAAAGAGACCCCGAAGCCACGGGACATGACAATGAAATGGCATGATTGAATGGGATTCCACTTGGTATGGATAAATTGAAGAGCTTTGTCTAACCCTTAGAGCACCCCAGCAGTGCTCAAGATGTGACCCTGCAAAACAATTTCTGACATCCAAGTTTATTTATTTACTTCTATCCAACTGCACCCATAAAACTAAAACTAGGACTTCAAATAGGTGGGAGACTATTAATAGCAAACCACCTGGACCAATTTCCTAGGAACCAATTTGGACTGATTTGAAGCAAATTGAATCCTTGAGTTGGACTCTACCTTGGTCCCTGGCCTGATTCTTGGTTCTCCAAATCAGGAGCTCTCCTTTAAGCACAGTTTTTTGGTCCGAACCAATTGATTTTCCCTCCAAAACAGGTGCCATGTAGTTTTAGCCTCAATATGCCACTTTTTGGTCTTTGACAGTGCTTTGCTTGTATGCAGATTAGGGCTTACACTCCATGTAAACGTAAGTGATTTACACTTACATTGTTTTACACTCCATGTAAAAAATGTGTAAATTACAAAAAAATTCCAAAATATGCAACAAACAAGATGTTACACTATGCAAACTTCAAATTCACATGAAAGGCTAAATTTGAGGTAGCATGTGCATCATGAATAAAACAATGGCAAAGTCATGGATACTTTTCTCAATCCTCGATACCCTCCTCCAAGTGATGATCAACCTCATCAAGAAACTCAAAATCTATGACATCTAGTATGTTGTCCTCAACCTCATCAAACACATCTAAATCTGCAAGGCTAGTCTTATCATCAAATCTAATAGTGGGGTCATCTAGCCAATTCTTGATCAACAAAACTAGGAGATCCAAATTCTTTGCACCAAGCTGACACCAACATAGGCTAGTGAGAATCCTTGCAATAGAAAAAAATTTCTCTGCTTCAATTTGACTCCCAAGAATACCTAATTTCTCTGGTTAAATATGCAACTATTGGAAATTGTCTTTCATGTTTTGACCACCAAAGAAGGAGGTCTTCCGCTTATTCAAATGGCACATCAAATGTGTGAAAACACAACAATTCATGCCGGACCTACACTTCCACACACAATCATGAAATAAATTAGTTCTTAATACAATAAAAATTTATAGAATATAAACTATGAACTACGAACAATAAGCATGAAAATGAATCAAATTCGCATGATGTGTTTCAAAATATCAAAAGTAAACTTACTTGCTCAAAACTAGTCTCATCCTCGAACACCCCTATTCCATAAACAACATTATTACTTCGCATAATTTCCTACACAACACTTGAAGATGCATGCAAACGTCCATGCAATTTTTAGAACAAAGCCTTGAAAGTTGGGAGGACAAATTGGGTATCATATGCACTTGCAATCTCAATTATAAAAACCTGGCCAACATAGTTTCCCACCAAACTCAAGTCCTTAAATTGGGGATTTAACATGAAAGCTAACATATTATGGGTTTTAGACAACTCAAGATTATCCATGTAATCAAGGAAAGGCCTCAACACAATAGCCACTTGCAATCACATGTTGGCCCCAAGTTGTTTGACCCAAATGTGCATGTCCATTTCTTGTGCAGCATCAACCACTACTTGCAATATCAACCTATCTTTAAAAAGTTGGACATACAACCTGATTGTTGAAGTGAGAATATCAAACAACAACCAATAGCTCCTAAGTTGGTTAATTACACATGCAATTAAAACAGGAAACGATGCATCATAGATTGTTTTGGCAATTGCCTAGGATTATGTAGAAGGAATCCTATTGGCTAAAACTTTTGTCTAGCAACTATAACATATGATTATTATTGCCCTATAGGCTATGCATTGCTCAAACATGGTGACCTTTGATGCAAATTGTGTCTTCACCGAGGTTGTTCATTTGCGCTCAAGCAATCAAAATCCAAACAAACATGCTTCCATTCGTTTGCCCCCTTACTTACAATACATAACAAAAATTATCATCAAAATCCACAACAATGCCAAGATTCAAGATTATCAACATACTAGATTTCTTTGGCCATGTGATGCAAGCTTAAAGTGATGTTTACATAGATTTCACACTAATAGGCCCCAAGTCCTTGGAAACCTTCACTACAACAAAGGTGTCTTTGTAAGCCAAGTGATTTCATTAGATGTTGAATGAATTCACTTGTCATAATGAATGGGGCCTAGTGGGGAAATATCAATTCATTGGCTTAGTGAATGGGGACTACTGAACTACATTCACATTTTGTAGTAGTGCTAATCATCATTAGTTACATACTAAGTTGCTTTGCTCATTACATGCCCAAAGCATGTCGCATCAAATGGGGCAAACAAATTGAGTGCCTCACATGAAATAATTGATTTTAAGGTTGTTGTCATGGTTCCCAAGTTGGTTCCTTCATTTTTGACATAACACAAAATCTTGGATGTGAACCCAAACTTTTCCAACATAACTTTCAATTACCTCGTTAACCCCTATCCTGTAGTATCGTTAGCCTCCAAAAGGCCCACTATGACATGTCAAGGCTTCCATTTGAAGGATAAAACATTTATGACAATAGCGAAGGTGTCATGTTGCCCCTTATTCATCCATAAATCAAATGTGGCCATGGTTATAGGTGTCGTAACAAATAAAGGTCATATGTACAAATTTAAACACCTATCAACCATCATTAGTAAAAATCAATCAAAATGCAACCACTCCATTCGCAACTACATGCAACTTATAGTCATTTACGACTAGATATGGGAGTATTTGCAATTACAAAACTAAATTTCAACTATTTTGGTCATTCTCACAACTATGATACAACTTCATCATATTGGTTTGATGGATTTTAGGTTTACTTTCATCCATTAATATGTTCATATGTCCCATTACTAACAAAAGTCACCAAATAAGTTGCATCCTAAAGATATTCTACAATGACATAAAGTTGTATTATTATGTATGTATTAAAATTATATTTATGATATATAATGTATATCATATATATTTGTGTGTACATAAAATATGCATGTGTTTGTATATTGTTCATATAATGAATATCAAATTCAAAAAATTTGAACTTTGAACTTTGTTCTTTCAATTTTGAAAATAAAATTTGAATTTTAAAATTTTTATTTGAATTTTCAGTTATAACTAATAATTTTTTAAATTGTTAGTTGTATTAAAAATATATGCTTAAGTCTAAAATTTTAATTCTAAGAGTGATTACTAGAATTATTATTATTATTATTATTTGAATTTCTAAAAACTATTTAAATCTCAAAATTGATATTTCAATTCTGAATTTCAAATTTCAATTTTTTTTTTTTTTTGAAAGGTTATATTTCAATTCTTTAAAAAATTATTTTAGTTTGGAATTTTGTTTTTGAATATGAAATTAAAAAAGCTTATTTGATCGAAACATCGATATTTCAATTCTATATTATTATTTTCAAATCTGAAAATTAGTCTTTCAATTCAGAAAATTATTAATTGATTATAAAAATGGACATTTTAATTTTGAATATTTTTATGTGAATATGAAAATTTATATTTCTGAAAAACAATTATTTAAATTTTAGCTAAACATTTGATTTGAACCTTGAAATTTCAATTTCTAATTATTATTTTGGATTCTAAAAATTAATACTTCAAATCTGAAAATTATTAATTGAGTCGACAAATAGACATTTCAATTTTGAATATTGTTATTTGAACCTGAAAATTGACATTTCAATTCTGAAATTTTTTATTTAACTTCAAAAAAAATTATTTGATCTCAAAATTGATAGTTTGAATTTAGAATTTAGAATTTAGAATTACTACTATTTGAATTAATTGATCTGAAAGATTATATTTCAATTCTAAAAACTAGTATTTTAATTCTTTAAGAAAATATTTGAATTTTTTATTTGATATTTGAATTGGAAAATTGTCATGTCAATTCACTAAAAAATTATTTCAATTAAAAAATTTCTATTTAAATTCAAAAAGCTTATTTGATCTAAAAATTGATAGTTGAATTCTAAATAACTATTTTTGAATCTAAAAATTAGTATTTCAGTACAAAAAGCTATAGTTGAGTTTTCAAATCGACATTTTGATTCTGAATATGAAAATTCATATTTCAATTTTGAATTTCTTAAATTTAAATTTGAAGAAATTATTTGACTTTAGAGTTCAAATTTGAATTCCAAATTAATATTTTGGATTCTCAAAATTAATATTCCAATTCAGAAAATTATTAATTGAATCTCAAAGTGAACTTTTCAATTTTTAATATTTTTATTTGAAAATTGATAGTTCAATTCTGAAATTTTTTATTTAACTTCAAAAAAAAAATTGATCTAAATATTGATATTTTAAATATTGAAACACTATTTTGGAATAAAAATTTATCTTTTAATTCAGAAAATTATTGACTAAGTTTTAAGCATTTTTCTACTAGTGTTATCCTTAATAAATCACTTTTATGAATAATTATGAATGATTATTTGTATTAATTTTAAGTTGTGCAAAATAATTATTGTTATAGCATAGATTTTTATATTATATATATTTTGTATTCTTATAGTAAGAAAATTAATTACTGCAATTTATGTTACATTACTTTAAAGTCATTGTACTTACTCGAGGTAAAAATTAATTAGTATGGGCATAATTATTTTATAATTGAACATAATTATTAACATTTTGCAATTTTTAACTTTAGATCTGAATTAAAATTTTGGAAAAATTTATAATGTTGTTAGAATATTGATTTTAATGATTTGGGTTTCAGGAATTATTATACTAGATTTTAATGTATTTTTTATTTCTTTAATTAATTATATATGATAAATATTTTTATAGTGTTTTCACAATAATTATAAAGATTATTGCTATGTTTAGCAAATTATTGTATTCATAGTTAATAATTACCGATAAAAAAAATTACTTGACCTATAAAAGTTTTTACAATAAAAATGTAATTATATAGTAATTAATGTAATTAATTTAATGTTAATATTTTTCTAGATTCATGTCAAAAATTATATTCTAATAGTAATTGTTAGTTTACTTTTTATAATTTGAAAAAAATATTTAAAATAGTTAGCTTTAAAGTCATTATAATTAAATTATTTCAAAATTAATTATATATCTATCATTCGACCAGATTTTTTTAAGTAATAAAACTTTTAAAAATATTTTAGCTATTTAATTATCTTTGAGTTATGTATTGACAACTTGTGGGTAGCTAGATGGCTAGTTTGTTATTTATTAAGAAGTTATTAGTTATTTAAGTAATTGATAATGAATACTTAATATTTGTAGTGCATAGTTTAAATATATGTAAATTTAATCATTATTAATTAAATGATTATCTAATTATCTGGTGAACCATGTATTTAAATTGTTTAGATTTTTAAAATTTTAAAAAAAAAACATGAAGAAAGTTTTGAAATTATATCTTAGTTTGTGAGGAAGTTGCAACTTCA
>Ga0116231_10007000_pt1 | contig 21025 bp, 18 predicted proteins | sample S1TSphgellanicum_2_FD_89695 | JGI IMG/M metagenome (GOLD analysis project Ga0116231, IMG submission 89695) | Host-associated microbial communities from peat moss isolated from Minnesota, USA - S1T2_Fd - Sphagnum magellanicum MG | ecosystem: Host-associated > Plants > Peat moss > Unclassified...
AAGCCTTTTTTTTTTTTGGCGAAATTTTTTTGAAAAGTGAAATTCAATATTTTTTTAAAAAGTTATTTTGATGATTTTTATTCATCAAAAGAAAAAAAAAAAAAAAATGTGAAATTCATATATTTTCATTGTGCATAGCCAAAAATATAGAGGGATGATTAAAAGATTTGTACTTTATTTCTGGTTTATAGTTAGATTTGTCCAAACCTTCCTAGGGAAGATCCTCACTTTGGCTACAAACCAAAATTTCTTTTTAAAAAAACATTGGTCGGTAGTTTAAAAAGCAATTGAACTAACCACCACCATGGTTATCAAGGTGGCACATGTCGCTTGCTAGTTCCACTTTTGGTCCCACAAGTCCCACTTGTAATGTGAATCGACGTTGGGGAACACTTGTAGTGATGGGAATCGACGTTGGGGAACACTTGTAGTGATGTGAATCAACGATGGAAAATATCAGTTTAAATATGTTTGTAGGCTTTTTCCCTAGCTGTGACGAGTGGCGGGGTTTTTAATTGTTTGAATAATTCCCAAACATAAACATTTTTTTCATTATTTATTATATATGGGTATATATATATGTGTGTGTGTGTGTGTGTGTATATATATACCCTTACCTTATGGGTAAAGACAATTTCTATTTTTTATTTTTTATTTTGAGGGTATATTTTTAAAAACAACATCGGTCTGGAACAATATTGGGCGGTTCTTAGAACGAGGGACAGATACTCCTCAGTTCTCAGCCTGAGTATAGACCCACTTCTTACCCACCAGTTCTCAGAACTGGTTTTGGTATACGACCACGGTTCTGAACAAAAATGAAAAAGGTCCAAGAATCGCCAAATCTTTTAAGGTTTTTGAGAAACTGACACGATTCTTTGATCCTGATTTGTTTTCAAAGAACTGAAACAGATGCTTCTTTCATTCTTATGTATAGGGTGAGGCACCCCTGGGAGGGGCTTCCATTAATGAAGCCCTGACAACCGAGGGCTTCATTAATGGAAGCCCCTCCCAGGGGTGCCTCACCCTGCATTATGCAGGAAGCATATGATAAAGATATTTTTATGAATTTATGTAGGATTTTATGATGAAAATTGATGGTTCAGATTTAATGATGCACCAATTGATTAAGATGTTTTTTTGAATTTTGTAGGTTTCTTGTTTTTATAATTCATGCTTGACTCTCCAATTTTAACAATGTAAAATCAGTTAAGATGTAGAGGTTTCTCTTGAAAATATTTTTATATTCGATGCATCCTTGGAGATAATTGTTGTTTTGGTTTTCTGTATTTATATTTTTCTTTGCATGGTGGATATTACCAATGTTTTGAAAGGTTGTGAGAGTGAGTAATATCAAAAGTGTGTCAAACCTCTACTGGACACATCTTCAAATGAACGGGGTTACAAAATCTTTCAATTCTAGAGTTGCAAAGTGTGATGATTCGTATTTAGACCTTTTTGAATTGAAGATTTTTCAAATTATTTTTAAATTGCAATTTGATTATGTAGTTTAAAATGAATATGTGTCAAGCTTGTGAATAATGCAAATCAAACTGACTTAGATGTTCTTGAGGAGTTTTTTGTACCGCATGGAGAAGAATTTCATGATGTGAATTGTGAAGTAGATGATGGTGTCAATCTTTGTCTTGTTCTTTATAAAGAAGGGAGTTTGTTTCACAATATAGATCCAAAAAAAATGGACCGTGTAATGAACAAGGGACGTCAAAATTTCATTCGCGAAAACTTGGGCAAAAAAGGTCTTTCGAGATTTCCAAAAGCATCATGGGTTTCATGTTGAGTTAAGCATCATTGATCTATCAAAACCAAAGGATGTGACTTCATTTATGGACATGCTTGCTCTTTTCATGCTTCAGATTATGAAGCAAGATAAGTCATTTTATCCTCCAACCAACATTTCTAACATGTTTTGTGTAGTTGGTCGTTTCATATGGTTTAGGCAAGAACAAAGTATAATAGGGAATGGTGTAAACCTTGGAAAAAAATTAAACATTCTCATTGACATTAATTATCACAAAGTGAAATTAATAGCAAATTAAGTTGTCGTAGAATCTTTTAAAGTTGGACTTGGATGTACTAAGAGTGACATTCTGACAATTGATCAAGAAGCTATAATGTTTGCTTTCAATCATTGTTCATTGAAAACTCTTGAAGGATTGAATAACAAATTTTTCATTCAAGTTGGTTGGGAAATGCATTAGGTGGATGATTGTGATTTCATCCTTCATGTTGATGTTTTTAAAAAGTTTTTATGATATACACCATCACCATCAAAGAATTAGAAAGTGGATGTGAAGCAATATGGTGTTGAAAACCAACATCCTATAATCAATTATCCAAATCCAACAATGATTGAATGTTACAAAGAAATTATAAAACATTCATTAGTTTGGAAGGAAGTGAAAATGGTCCACACCTTTTTTTTTAACTCCAAAAACTAAGGTGAAAATGAATGACAATGTCTAGTTTATGAAGTCACCAATGGGGAAAAATGCCTTGGCCACCACCACACGATGTGTGACACAAGATATTGAAGAACTAAAGGGGAAACGAATTACAAACAAAACATGCCATGCAACTAGCATCACAAGGATGGAGTAAGCATTGGTTCTAATTGAGTATGGAATGTAAAAAACTAGTCATCAGGATGCTAAAAACTACAACAAATACAATTATCAAAGAAATGCATTGTGAATCAAGTTGTGCAATGAATCATAGTTGGTGAGGCTTTGAATAGAAACAAACTAATGTATCAAGAGGCTTATGAAAAAGAATGTGCCAAACAACAAACTCTTGAAGTATGTTTTGGAAATTCCATTTGCAAGATTACATCTTATTATTTTCTTTATTTATCAAGTTTGATTTTATAGTTTTAGCCATTTATTGTTGCTCATGGGAGTGAGAATAAAACTTTTGCTACTTCATTGACTTGACGAAAAGGGAAAAAATAAGGAAAATAAAATAAAGATAATGTGTCAATCCCCCCAATATGTATGTTTTGTTATTTGTTTTCAAGAAGTTAAATTGAAAAAGGCATATTATATTGAAAAAGGTGTGTGTACTACTAAGGTTCCAAATGTTCAATAAGGTGCAAAGGTGAAGACTACATGTTTGCTAATAATCAAAACAATGATTTTGGGGAAACCCCAAATGGATTGAAGATGATGAATGATATGATGAAAAAGCATGAAGCATCCAGCCAACAAAAAGTTTTCAAATAGAAACAAAAAACTTATGAAGAAAAGGCGCTGATCAATACATGCAATAATTCTCATCCAAACTCTAGTAATCAAATTGGGCACCAATTTCATAATTGTTAAAATGTCAATGTGATGGTGATGGATCCAACTATGTTAGTTGATCTTCTTAGAGATGGTAAGGTTCTTGATATTTCCTCCATGATGCCAAAGGTGCTAAACACCAACATTTCTAATCCAAAATGAAAATTTTCACAAAATTTACAAGCCAATGCAAGTACATGAAAAATTTGATTTGAGGCTAATGAGACATTCTACAAGGCATGATTCATTTTGATTTTGAAACATTGGAAATAGAAATCACTAGTTCATTGAGTTTGGGTGAAAATTGTTTTGAATGTTGAACATTTTTTTAAAATAAATGTTTTTTTTTCGATCGTACCTTCATTGCATAGTTTATCATAATGTTAATTAGTGGTCTGAATTTATAGTAATTTAATTGGATTTTTAAAATAGTCATTATAATTTATGTTTAGACTCTGATTATAGTTTTCAATTTTTTTTTTCCTTAAATGAGGTAGGCTACTGGAAAGAGAGCAAAGTGAACCAGCACCCACTAGCTCCACCATGAAGGATGGATGCTAAGTGGTCAGGAAACAGTTTTCTGTTGGGTTTCACCTCCCTAGTTAAACCAACCATGGTGGTTAGCTCAGTTGCTTTTTTTTATTAAAAACTATCTATCCACTAACAACTCACAAGCAGGTTGTTATAAGGTAGGTAGTAAAAACAATCCTTACCTATGTATAAACCATCTACTTACCCTAGTAGTTGCCTATTTTCCTACCTATCTAACTTCTATATGTGACCTATTTCTTACAGAATTAGTTACCGAGGTGAAACCAATTATTAACTCAGTTGAGGTTCATCCACAACTGACTTTTTGTAACTTGGTGATTTTTTTTCACCACAAAAATGAAAGAAAAAAATCACACAAAAATTTACGAATTTTTCAGGATTTTATTCACCATTTTTGAAATAATAATAATTAAATTAACCACATTGAGACCTAGGCATTTCATATGAGCACTGACCTTGTGGATATTGAAAAAAAAATCAATAACCGACCAAAACTTGTCCTCACTCATAACTTGGATTAAAATAATGCCAGTTCCCTCTTGCAGATGCTGCAATCTTGCCCTTGTGCTTTACCAAGTAGCATCAAATTTTTATTTTTCTCAAAGGAAAAAACAAAACCGAGCTTTACAAAAATGGAATGCTTGCAAGAGCAGAACTTTCTGTTTTCAAAAAGCCCGATGGGATTTTATACTCCGCAAGTCACTCGCTAGATACAATAGAAAAATTATCCCCATTCCCCTCCCTCGAATTATCATAGGCAAGTAGGTAAGGAATGTGGGTTGTTACTAGGTAAGTAGGTAAGGCAGTTGGTGGATAGTAGGTAGGCATATTCATGTTGATGGTTAGTAGTTAGTATCTAGCTAACTAGAGGATAATTATTATATATTGTAAAGGAAGAAAGTTCCTTCCCCTGACTCTGGACGGACAGTGGCTACGGACAGTAGCTAAATATAGCGAGGGTGTGACTTGACGTCCTCCTCAGACGGTTCCGGCTTGGATCCGTCGCTCTTGATAATAATAATATCATGAAACAAGGGGCCTGTCACAACTGTGGCCTTGCCATTTACATTAAAGAGTATCTTAAGGTTAAAAAAAGAATTATGGAAACTCAAATATTTCACCATGCAAAAATATAATCTTCAAAAAAATCCTCTAAAAGAAACCAAAATCCTTCAAAATATTAGAACTCTGGAACTAACCTCAAGTTTCAACACAAGCCAAAATTATCATCTTTCAGAAATCTTCATATAAAAATTAGACCTATTACTACCTAAGGGCCAAAATCCATTAAGCTACTATACTCTATAATGAATTGTTTCTTTGTCCATATACCATCCATCCATCCAGCATGGTGTCCTGGTTCAGTGGTCGGTGACACGGTGTTGGTTCACTTCAACTGGTCGGTGTTAGTATTTGTTTCCTTGGCATTCTTAATTTGGTAATTTGAGTTGTCAAGCAACCGACACCACTATGTTCGTCCTCTTTCACCAAATGTAGGTCCCAATTGGGACTTTTTTTGGACCATATTCCGAAGCCCAAGGTGGTCCCACTATTTTTCCAACTATAACTGGATACAACTTTTTTGTACACCTAAATGGCATTCTTTTGTTGTGTGGGCAAGCAAAAAAGTTCTGGTTATGAAAAGCAGGACGGGACGTGCATTGACCATGGGCTGATCCATCCGATAGATATGACAATTGTTTCAGAGTTTCTCCTTTTGGTGTGTAATTAGAGACAAACACAACTTTTTAGCTGCTTTATTAAAAGCTGACATTGCAACAGAACAAGATTTTAACTTACTTATTTTTCATATTAAGTTACTTATGGTCCCCATTCAGACATGGAGATAATGTTGATGATAAAAATGAATAATAATAACCTTTGTTCAAACTTGAGACAAATTGTTTGTAAATAGTTGATGTGGCAAATGATGTGGTATTGTTATCATTAAGCAAACTTTTGAAGTTAGGAGGATGTTAGTTTATTGTCACCATGATACAAAAATTTCAAAAAATGAAGATTTAAGTTTTTAGCATCATCAATAGCTTAATAGTTCGTGATCCTAGTTAATAGCTTATCGACAAGGTTCGTTATCTTGTTTGCCTCACCATCACCTAATCTCATCATCGTTTCATTCTCTCGTAGCCTCACCATCATTTTGCTTTCTTGCATGCTTCACCATTATTCTATTTTCTTGCGCATCTCACCATTACATCATTGTTCAACAACATCTATGCATTCGCCATTGCCATGATCATTTATAGCATCAACAAAATCAAGCATTTCTCAATCACCTACAATGCACCTCACCATTGTGTTAATCAAAGTTGCACAATCTCTTTAACACACATCTCACCATCATGTCAATCAATTACACAATCTCTTCATCTTTCTACAACCATCACAAGCGTGATTATTGGAGGCTCTGGATGTGAACAGTTCAAGAATCAATTCAAGAAATATTATAAAAGGAAGAAGCAAACATCAAGGAAATGCAAGTCCTTCACAATAGTGCAACTCCAATTGCATTCAAGAGGAGGTGGATCCAGTGGACAATCCAAGAGATAGTGTAAAAGGAAGAAGTAAAGGTCAAAAAAGTGTAGGTTTTTCACAACAACAAAACTCCAATTGCAGTCAAAAGGAGGTGGATCTAGTGGACAATTCAAAAAACAATGTAGAGGAATAAAGAAATCAGGTAGTGGAGGTCCTTCATGGTGACACAATTCGAATTGGAATCAAAAGAGGTGGTGGCATTGATTCGTTGTAAACACAAGGAACAAATTGTTCTGAGGCAAATTGTTAATCCATAAGCAAACATGATTTCTACAACACAACAATGGAACAAATTATTAAGGGACTTGCAATCAATGGCACACTCAAAGACTCCAAGAATTGGCAAGATGTGCAAAGACAAGTGAAATTGCATCCATGGAAACTACAAAAGATATTTGATTATCGCAATGGCATTGGCAATAACATTTCATACTAGGTGTGCAAATAGAAGAGCAAAACAAACTCCATTTGCTTAAGTAGTTCAATGAAAATTGTTATCATGTGATTGAATTCTAAAGGGAGAAGAATGTTAATGTTCTAATGCATATCAAAGACTTGTAAACAAAAGGTGACAAAGTCTATGTAAAACAAGGAGAATAAGAGGAAGAAAACTTTCCTACACAACCTCCTTAATCTCTAATGGAAAAATTGACAGTAGAAAATGATGTGTTTAAAGAGGACCAAGAGGTTTTTCAATTCAACTAAGGCATCAATGTGGGAACTACTGGAAACAATGTAATCAATCTGGATATTTTCTCAATATCTATTAGCCCAAGTAATCTTTTTCAACATCTTGCCTTTGTAAATATCGGTGATTTTGATTTTAGAACACATGTGAAAACTAGCAGACATCCAACACATGGAACAACAATAATTCCTAAAAGCATTGGATCAAAAGGAAAATATCATCAATATTCATTTTAGTGATTAAAGCCAATGATAAAAAGAACAAGACATTAGTGGGCACCATGGACCATATCAATGCAAGTCAGTTTGAAATTAAGAAAACCAAACCAAGTCCCATGAGAATACATTCACAAAACAATTTACATATATGATATAAAGGGATAAGAAGGCTTACAAGATGAATAAAAATTTGGTGAATGTTACATCTAATCTCAATTCGACAATGTGCCATGCCTTCATAAAAGATCAAACATAAATGCATCCAGTAGTCAACATTTTTTAATCTCCTTTTAATGATATAATATTCTCGAATAGTCAAAACACAAATGAAAAGTAACTACTAACAATTGATTTGGAAAAAAACAAGATTCATGTTGAGTTAAATTGCCACTTGAACATTGAATTTGATAACAACATTGAATTTGATAGCAACAATAGATTTGATAACATTTGAATTTGATAAGATTTGTTAATTCAATGACAATAGCTCAATTCATTTGACAACATGGATGTTGACAACATTTGAACATTTCAATTCCATTTCAACATTAAACTTGACATCATTTCACATTTGAACATTTCAACCATTTCATTTATGCATGGCATTTTTGTAACAAACATATTACAAAATGTAGTCTCTTGACTTTAAAAAAACATTTATCAAATGATAAAAAGATCCATTATCAAGTAGGAGGGATGCAAATCAAAGCCAAATAAATAAATAAAATTCAATTGTACATTTATGATTAATATGATGCTAATAATAATTCATTTGAGTTCAATAGTTCAATGACAATAGATCATTTCAATTCAATGACAATAATTCAGTGGTTCATTTTAGTTCAATCACAATAATTTAGTTCCTTTGATAATATCATGCAACTTGATGATAATTTAACTTATTCATTTTCTATATGTTCTTTTGTTCCCTAGATATATGATACTTGGTTAAATCAAACATTGATTAAATCCTAAAAGTTCATTACCTTCTAATTAAGTAAGTTTTGTCTTAGTGAGTTTTGCATCCATCCTATTGTTTGATGCCTTCTTATTACATCTTGTGCATCTTCATGTTTTAACTACAACATCAACACGTTTACATCAACCTCCCTTTTGTCTAATATCATGTTATACAAAATGTAACAACACATAACTACATTAGGAAGAAATTGAACATGAAGATTTTTTTTCAACAAAAGTTCTTTGAAAGTTTTTTTAATATCCCCAAAACATTTTCCACTACATTCCTCCCCTTAGTAAGATGTCTATTGTAAAATGTTTCCAAAAGTGTGTTTGATGTTTGCACTTTGTTTATGAAAGACCATGAGCTAGGGCAAAAGTAAATAACCCTTGTCACCAATGATGTAAAGATGAATGCCATCATGTGATCCATGTTCATGATCTAAGAAGTCATTGCAAGTAGCTTTTTGGTAAAGGTTAAATAGTCGCAAAAGTATATAATCATTCATAGACCGAAACAATTTTATAAAAACATCCCAAAATCATTTTTCGTGATCAACAATTGCTTATAGTTGCATGTTATGAACTTTAATTTGGATTTGTAAGAAAAATAATTAATAGCACCCTTAGGTTTCTGAATGTGAATTTTCATATAATCATTTACATCATGAATAGAAGGGAGGTTACACCAATCCTTGAAACCTACCAATACCCTTGATAATTATCACCTCCAAATCTAGCTTTTAAACACAACATTCATGTAAAACCATGTTTCAAAAGATTTGTTGATCATGAACAATTTGCTACATTAAAGATATTTAGCTCCATGGGCAAGCTTATAAAGCGAGCAAGCAACTTTGATGTCAATAAGAATAACACGCTTGTATTTAGTGTTTTTTTTTTCCATCAAAGGTCACAAATTTTCTATTAATTACAAAATGACTTTTTCTAATGATTAAAAAGTGTTCAACCCACATTTCATTTTTATATTGCACCATGAAAAAATTCAAATACCATGTTATATTTTTGGCTTTGACCCCCAATCTCCAACCTCCTTTGTCATTAACAACTTGAAATCACAAACAAATTGCATTAATGTAGGACAATAACATTTTTCATTCCTTCAATCAACATTCTATTATCTAATCCCAAGAAATCCTCCATCCAAACTCCCATTAGATTCACAATTTCACTTTCAACCTTAGAATAAAGAAAAAAACCTCTTACAACCTCAAAACCACATGGAAAAATTGGATCAACAATAACAACTCTATAGGTAGAACCATTACAAACAAGATGTAATTTTTTTTTTAAAAATCAAAAGAAAAATCTTTGAGCAATTGTGTGAAAAAAATAAAGAGAAAATAATGACTACAAGCGACCTAATAGCAACACAAACAATGATCATGTAGAGTGGCTCCCATGGTAACCTACTAACCATGAACAATAGCAACCACGAAAATTTCAATAAAATCTTTGCAGAATTGCAAGGGAAGGAAAAAAAAGGAAAGGAACAACTACTAGCAATGTAACAAAACCACACATAGTAATAATGAGGAATGGCTTCCACAACAACCATGAAAAACATTGTAACAACAACCCCACAATCTTGAACAAAGTCTTTGAACAACTACATGAATAGAACATTGAAGAAAAGGACCAACTACATGTGACATAACAACAACACAAAATAATGATGACATAGAGCAACCTCCACAACAACCACAAAAAACACTATAATAACAACATAGAGATTGTGAGTGATGTAAAAACTTCCATGACAAAAAATGATGCAAGAGCAAAAAAAAAAAGTGAAAATAGAAGGAAGGGAAAAAAGATGGAGAAGAAAAGGAACTTGATGACTATTTTGCAAATGTTAAGGAACCATTTGCCATCATGATTAGAGTTTGACAGCAATGCTAACTCTTGGCAACATCATGAATGGAGATGTGCATTTTACAACTACACAATGTACTTGCATACAAAAAGGCAATAGGTTAAAACAAAGATAAGAAAAAAAGGTAGGATGTACCTATGGCAACTAAAAAGACTAGCTACATGTCATAATCACCAATTTAAACCCATCACCATTATATCACCGAAACCATATTAACCCTTAACTTGAACATGCCCATATATATATATATATATGAATATTATTGCATATAATTAATAATCATTTTAACTTAGATTATTCAACCCAAATAAATTACATGTTTCACAAGTATACAATATATAATTTGATTACTTTACATTCAACATTGATAAGAATTATGAGTTATTTATTTTGTTGGGCTTCTACTTAATATTCAACATTGCACCTTTGCCAATAGTCCCTTTTATTGATTTATTCATCTTCCACAACAATCAAGTTCATCAAATACCAAGTGTTCTTATAGGTTGAGATTGTGTAAAATTGTTGGATATTTTTTTTCATGGATGAAAATGGAATTAGATGCAAAAGATGAAATATACAAAAGTTGAAAAAGTTGGGACAATGAATGGAAATGGAATGAGTTGGGAAAGACAAATTTTGAGGAAGTTGAAAAAATTGGACAATGGACGAGAATGGAATTAGTTGGCAAAAGATGAAATCCCAAATAAATTACTCATTTCCTTAAGAAGGAAGGAAGAATAATAAATAAATGTTAAATAAAAATATTTTTTAATTACTTTACCTTTTTTGTCCTATAATTTCCTTGTTATTTTACCTTCCATTTCAAAGCATTACTAATTATCCAATAGATATGTGGGTTAGCAAAATTGAAAGTCGAGAAAATTAATGAACAAAAGGTGGGTCATGGGCAATGGAAAATTTGGAAGAAAATGGATGAATTAAATACCATGAAAGATGTTAGGTGGTAGTGATTATTTATATAATCAAGTCTAAATTGATTATACCTAATCTAGCCTAGTTAGGTTAATTTAATTTAATGTGTAGTTTAACAATGAACCAATTCTAGTGAGAACATGTATAAGTTAATTTGTGAATTGGGTATAGAACTCAAGTTTTGTGATCTCAAATCCTTCTTTGATGATTTGAGATTTTAGAATATAATGTGGTATGTTTTGCAGGTTTTTCCTATTTTTATGTATTTTTCATTCACATGTTGTTTGTGTTTTCATTTTGTATGTTTTTGGGCTTGAATTCCTATGTATTGTAGGTGAGTTCATTTTGATTTGGATATGATGTACCATTCAAGATTTTATTTGTTATGTGTTGTATGTGTGACAACAATGATCATTGTAGGCATCGATGTGGTAACACATGACATATTGTGCCAAGAATGCATGTGTGTATCGATATATCAATATGATTATTTATAATATTAATATGAAATTTCAAGCTTTTAAGCAATCACATGATGAATATTATCAAATTTTTTGCATGTTTACCTAAGATGGCAACTATTGGCTAGTAATTAAATGCATCAAGATTGATAGAAAAATTCTCATTGTCACCTATCAAGGCGTGGCCAAGAGATTATTGGATGAGTGCAATAAGAACAAAAAACAAGTGTTGGAACCCACATAGTTGGCAACCACACCATGCATCTTAACTCTTCCTTAGCTAATAAGTGGGGTAGATGCACACCCCATTCACCCTCATCTTCTTCTATAATGTATCATTGCTAGGTGTATAAAGCACTCAGAGAAATTTTCTAGTGTATTTGGAGGTCACCTTCTACCAGTTCTTTAAGCTGGGAAAGGGCATTGAACAGGGCTGTCTTGGGAATTTGGTCCCAAGCACAGCACCCACCTTGCTCAGGGCCCTCATTCTGGGAAGAGCCCCGTTCCGGGTCCTTAGTACTTACCTTACACAAAACCTACTCCTGGCTAGATTCTTCAATAATTTGGAAACAGCCATTGTCTTGTGGTGCATTGAGTGTGGCATTTGGTGCTTAGATTTATTTGGATTTTGAAATACAGGCCTCAATCTATCAGCAAGGCTCATCCATGCTTAGAGCATCCCCACCGGTGCTTGGTATGTGACCATGCACATTAAAATCAGATGAAGAAAAGTGCACATTAAAATTGGATGAAGACATATGCTGGTTTGGCTCAAGAAAATGGTTTTTCCCCCTCAAATTTGCTCAGTTTCCTAAGGCTGGTGAAAAGCGCAGCAAAGCTGTGAATGAACCTGATAGAGAGGAGTGTAATAAATACGATCTTACTGGTGCTCCCTGTTTTTGATTCGCGAATCACAATGATTGGCCCAGGTGGTTTGCTATTACTAGTTCCCACTTATTTGTGGTTTGCTATTACTAGTTCCCACTTATTTGCAGTCCCCGTTTCAGTTTTATGGGTGGGGTTGCAAAAATAGATAACTAAACTTGGATGTGAGAAATATTTTTGCACGGTCACATACTGAGCACCAGTGGGGATGCTCTTACACCATTGCCTCCAAAAGACACTTTCTTGAATGATCCATTTCGTGTCATGTACGCTATATTCCAGTGATGATGATGATTGGAACTGGTTTAGGTGAAGCAGATCTAGGGTCCAATAGTTGTCTCTGATACAGTTTCAACGCGGTCACTGGTTGACAATTCCACAAGACCAATGAGTTCTTCTATCTTAGGTCAACAAGCAATCAGATTTGGGATGCAGTTTTTCCAGTTTTTCCATCAGCATAGAATTCATGTTGACAAGGGAATCCAAAAGACAGTTTGAGTCCCTGAATGTTGTAAGGGATCAAACATTGCAGATTCCAAATGAGTCTGGAACTGGGTGTCTAGTATGTGGTTTCTCTCTTGGGTTGTTTCTACATTCATTTGACATAATTTCGAAGGGTTGCATGTGGGATTTTTCATGGTTCAGATCCCCATTACCAAATGTAGTTCTGACTAATCAAAGTTTTGCGATTTTATCCCATTCTAGAAAAGGATGCTGAGCACAGGTGATGTAGGCATTGGAGTAAAAAAACATTTGAGACAAGATGTAACATTTGTTGTAAAGTTGCTACGGTTGGAGAGTTGCTTTTCTCCAGAGAACTTGGTTGCTCAGTCAGAAACAATAATAAAGTTGAAATACGGTGCTGAATAAAAAAGAGCATTGGGGTTGCTCCCAAGATTTCTATGTTTGCATCCAACATCTGTAGACTATTATCTGTGGGGTTAGTCCGTCGTTGCTGATGTGCTACCAGCTTGATGATGACGTTGTTGTGCAGCATTCCTCCACCTGCAAATTCGGACAAATGGTAAGGGATTTAACCCATTTAAAAACAACTTGCAACTGAAAGGCATGCAATGATTATCAAATGACTCTTCTCTCTGTGTTCCTCTCTGCATTTGGGCCTTCATTGACTTTCTTGTAATTTGCTCTTGGAAATTGTGATGTTTGGGTCGGTTGCATCTTTTGCATAAGATGTTCAAAGAACGGCAATCCTTATATCCAATCATTGTGTGTTGACTGATTTTTAAGTGCTTTCTGGTGAAGAAGGAACAGAAAACATCCAGAAAACATAGGGTCATATGGGAACCATAGCAGACTTGCCGACTATTCAGCCTCAGAATAATCCTCAGGAAGTTTGCAACCAAATATGATCCTTACCTGGATTGGAGATGATGAAGTGATGTGGAGCACAACCCCTTGAAGAACTTGAAACCTAGAATATGAAGCTTTGGAGTCTTACAACATTGAATTGCAGACAAAACTTGGACAGCTCAGGGTTCTGCCAAGAAGAACTACAGAGACTTAGATCCTGATTTATTCCTCTACGAGAGTAGTTGCTATCCATATGGAAAGGTGGGTTTTATGCTAATCCTTGGCAAGACATCATCTTCAGAACATCTCACAGTGCCGCAAGTACAACAGAACAACATTATATTGCTGCAAACTCAGTTTTGTGAATAGCAGCTCACACTTGTCTGCCTTCTTTGCCTGCATGCATGTTAAACACAACCCACATCTTGAAAGCACACTTCATTGCATGTATCAAGTAACCATGGAGTTGTTTATCTATGAGGTTGGTGTGTTTGCTCAGGAATGTTGAACAATCTATCTTCCACAAGTGCATACTACCAGACAAAATACCAGTTGGACACCACTATTCCCATTAATTCACTGCAAAAATACTTGCTAAACCCAAGTAATCACCAACTGACAATTTCCTCTCCAAATGTACCCAGCCAACCTTTGCATAGTCAACATGCAATAAACACTGTACAACACCAAGTGGATGACATAGCACAACTTCTTGCTGAGTTGGCAATGCAGTACAAATCTGAGCTCATTGTACTACACAGTTGTTAGTAGCATTAGAAGTTCTATGATTTGTCATACTCAATTTGCAGAGCACTCAGATTGCCCCATGATCAGAGGTTTCATACTGGAGCATTGCACTTCCATGAGTCTCAAAATAGATATCATGCAGTGTTTCTGCAATGGTTACAATCCACAAAGAAGTGACAACATGAGCTGATTTGCTTTCGACCATGGCAGCAATATTTTGAAGGCATGCAACATGGTGATGATGAAGGTGGCCATGGTCAAAGACTCTTGGGATCTGTATCTTGAAGACCTTGTTCCACCAGCTCATCTAATTCCAGCTTGTGATACCATATGGGCAGCATGATTAGAGTTGTTTTCTCACAACTGCAGCAGACCACTTCACTTGCTCCTTTGTTGTCACACCCACAACAACATCACCACTGTTCACATATTGCAAAACCATCAGCAAAACATTCTCCATCTCATCCGTCTTGAACTCACAGCCTTGGACCTGCTTTATTGAAACTGTGTTTTTTTATTGCACTGTCACCAAAAAAAACATAAAGTAGTTAAGGGGCTCACCTCTTAATGTTATTGTCTGCAACTGCTCCAACGCTTTCCACAACTACTCCAACGCTCCAAAGCTCTGTTCCAACACTCTCCAAACCTACTCCAATGCACTCCACAGCTCCTACACAGTTGCAAAGGTCTCCTGTATTCCAAAGCTACTTGTAGTGGATTTAGAAGGGGGCTTACAAAATGCTGGGCAGGGCGGGGGAAAATAAAAAAATGCCTACTTGGATGGGTCTGGGTTCATCCTGAAACGACCTGAACAGCCTCATCCCAAACTGGTGCACTGGTGGCTGCTGGTTCACTCCGGCCCTACCTATGGAAGATTTAATGGCTGTTAACTTTAGGTCTTATTCTCCCCTTTTATCAACTAAATTTTATGCAATTTGGCAGTGCTCTTGCAGATAGTCATGCAATTGGAGATAGTTTTTGGCAATCCAAATCCATTGCTCTACCCTGTGCTAATAAAACAGCAGATTCCTCCAAGCCATTGCTAGATGTTTTAGACAAAATATTCCAGCTTTAGACTACTAGGAAACATGATTCTAAAATTCTAAGATCCATTTTGCAAAGACTTGGGATCCATTTTAGAAAAGCATTGGAAAAATGGGCCAATGCCTCTCAAGCTAGCAATTTCAATGCTGTGCTATAAAAAAAAAAATCATTTTTAAAGGGCCATTGTTGAGCCAAATCACTGGTATTAACAACAGTTCCGGTGGTTATTAGAAACAGGAACACACACCAGCAGTTATCAGGATGATTATGAGGATTCATAACCACAGTTCTCAAAAAAATCAAAGGCCAATTTCTGGCATCCAACCACAATTGTCAAAAGCTTAGAAAAATCACATAACTGGCCATAAAACTACTGGTTCTTTGTTGGTTATATCTTCTGATTATTTTTTCAAACAACTGGAACTGGTGGTTCTCTGATTCTGAAATAAACTGAAAATTGAAACTGGTGGTTCTTTATACATTCAAATAACCACACAACAATGCAAATGGCATGGCTTCTAAGCAATTAAAACTGATTGCTATCCCTTACTATTGATTGCTCTCACCAAGTATCCTATGACACAATGAACTTTGTGTCATTTTGGAAATCACCACATACCTGAAAATTCCTGAAAATGCAGAGCTGAGCGCAAGGTGTGCTGTTTAGCCAAATTGCACCAGCCAGCTTCCTGCTACTGTGACACAAATGAAACACATTTTCTTCATCCTGCAGTTGATACAGCATATCTGGCACCTGCATACTCTGTCACTCAATATGATTACAAGCTGACATGAGAACAACAGAGGTAACATTGGTTTCTACAGATTCTGTGCACATCCAAATCCATGGAATTGTTGAGATATCTCAACAATAACATTTTGAACGTAATGGCTATGCCAGTTTCCCCAAACCAAAACAAGCATGACACTAATGAGTGTGGTCACAACCTTGTGGGTGTCACTGACAAAGTATTCAGACAATAACCTTCACATGAATGGCAGTGACTGGCCGCCACTACTCACCACTGACTTCATTAGCTCCCAGCCATGGGTAAGTGTATAATCTGCAAACAATTATACAATTCTGTATGTTCTGAGTTTCTACTGCATTTCCAGACACAACAAGAAAATTCAGATAGCATCTCTGCTAGCACTCAGGAAGGAATAGCAAGCAAGAAAGAAATGCAAGTAATATCCTCATTCAAGCCGCACCAAACTTGAGAGTAAGCTTCATTTCTTCAGTGTAAGCCTCTGATGGGTTGCGCACATGAAGGAAGAAGCGAAGCGCGGCAGACTGCCGAGCGAGAAGCGGATCTGCCCGCGATCAGCCACGAAACCTGGCAGGCAGAAAATCCCAACGTTCTGCTCGGCCGCACCCGGCGGGTGTCAGGCTTCCACTGTAGCTCCCCTTCCGGCCTGCCCACGAACTGCGGCGCTCCGTTGAGCACTCTCCCCGAGTCTCTCACGAGTTTCACCGTTCACCTTCGTGCTCACCCGTGCTCACATGCCTGCATTCCATAGCCATTTTCTCACTGCACCATGGAACCATCTCAAGAGCCAAGTTTCCAAGTTTCCTGCCCCTGATGACGATGGGTTCAAACTCTTCACTTCCCTTGTTCATTGTACACACAGCACCTCCAGCTCCACCCAAATCCAGGAGAGATTGGAAAAATGATTCTACAGCATTGTTGATGGATTTGTTTGAGGAGAAGTTTCTTGCCAATAGCATGAACAGCTTGACACAGCAGCAGTGGCAAGAAATTTTATTGAAGATTGAGGAGGCATTTCCATTGACCCCTCCGCGCACTTGGGCTCAAGTTCAGTCCAAAGTACACAAAATGCAGAAGAAATTTAATCAGTTGAAACAGGAGCATGGAGAATCTGACGCAGGTCAATGCAAATGGCCATGGTTTGAGCGATGTTTAATAATCTGGGGCAAGACTGCCAAGGCTCGTGGCACTGCTGGAGGCATGGACAATGATGTTCCAATTGATTCGATAGGTGGATCTGCACAGGAGCCTGTCAACTTGGAGGATACTGAAGAACATGATGCTCCTTCTCCAAACAGGCAGGTTCCTCCATTTGCAAGCAACTCTTCTCAAGGCAGTAAGACTCCACCCACACCGACGTCAGCAGCTTGCAAGAAGCCAGGGGTGGACAGTAAGCCTCCACAATAATTTGTTTTTAAGAAATTGCGTAGAGGCCAGGGAGAGAAAATTAGATGGAGCAGCTAAAAAGGTGGGCACACATTTTCAAAATCCTGTTGAAAATTGTTGCAAGTATCCTCCTAATTCCTATGATTAGCATATGTATTATGAGGCCGCTACACACAAAAACATCATGGTTGTAACTGCTGTAAATGATCTGGTAATGAATACAACTGCCATCCTCAAAAGCCATTACTTTAGCACAATCAAGTAAGGTCCCCCTAAAGGTGATGTGTTATTCTCTCCCTTCCTGTTGCATTTGAACAAGTAGTTCCAATGCCTTCTGCCATTTGTGTGTGAACATCTTGTTGAACAATCTCCACGCATCTTGTATGCTTCTGCATTTTGATATACATTTCAACAAGGCTACTAACCAGAGATATCTGAAACTCTATGCCTTTTGATGATGTGTTCATGACCCTCCCTGGCATTTTCAAATACCCCTACACTGGTACACGCATTCAGGACCTATATAAATGTGACACGGCTTGGCTCCACACATGATTGCCACATTTGTCCAGGGAATGATGATGCTTCTGCCATTGCCCACATTTGGCTCCACAAGAGACCACATTGCATGTGGGCATCTTGCTGTAAACCCTCTTAGCATCCTCTAGCTCCCACATTTCACATACATGTCAAAATTAGGGGTCCATTTGTTTCCAAAAGCAAATCAGCAACAGAAAGAGTTTAGACATTGTTCAAGAGCCATTCTGTCTTGAATTGCTTATGTTCGAGCACTGAGAGCATCCATTTTGTGTGTCCAATTGGTTTGTTCAAAGACAAGTTTCTGCATCAATCTGTGAGAGAGAGAGAAGCTTTGGTACAAGAAGCAGACAAAGCTTTTGAAACTGTATTCCACTTTGCACAGACATGATGGACTTCAAGAATCACTCAGAAACCATGGGAGCATACAACTTCTTACCATGCAACATTAAATGAAGCTCTGCAGACCTTCCCATACATTTCATGTACGCTTGTGTATGCACAGCTTGCCTTGTTCATGTTGCAAAGCTTTGGTACATCACATGTTTCACGATCTGGCGAGCAATCGAATATCCTTCCTTGGCCTGAACTGCTTATTCAATGGAAATTTGCACTTACAGATCTCGATGTTTTGGCATGCCAGTTTCTGTTGCAACATCACCATCAGGGCTGTTGTTTGGTGAATCGAATGAGCAGATGCTGTCGAATCTGATTCAACCAAGAACTTCGTGAGAACGCCAACCTTCAGGACAATCCGGACATTTCGAAATGAAGAAACTCTGTTCAAGAGAATCTCCATCCGGAGGAATCAGCTTCGAAGGTCATCGTACTCCACTCTCGCACGCTACTACTAGGTACTTGCCTCCTTTTCAGTGGCGAATACACCCTAGTAAGCCAGCAGGGTCCATCTTCTTTAGTTCCCCCCCCGCGCACGGAGGACTTGGACTCGGGATTCCCACACCTTTTGATCAGCCATTCGCTGCGTCCCATTCTAGCCAGGTTGGCCATCATGGGAAGCATCTGATTGCCTGCATGACATGGTTACTCGGGTATTCGATTCCACCACCATGCTTGCAAGGTGCCAGCGTAGAAAATTCGATCTCAGCAGCGTAGTACTTCACAAACTGCATCAGGATGATCCTCCTGAGACCACGTGCCCTGTTTTCTACCGCAAAGCCTTGTCGAAATATCTCACAGATACCGAATAATGCGGAAACAATCGCAGAATCTGATCCCATTTGATGCATTCGATCGAATTTCGTAACCCGTTCGACGTTGATTTAGCACTTCGGTACTAAGTTGTCAGGGGCTACTCACTTCAGAACTTCTGGCCGGTTTGAGGCGTCCTCGTCTGTCGCTCTCACATCTGAAGTCGGGGATCCCTGATCCGCTGTGGAAGTTTGACGCGCATTTTGGCAATTTTAACGAGAAGATTGAGCAGTGACGAGCAAAGTAAGTTCTTCTCTTCAGCTCTCGCTATTGAAGCAGCGGTCTTACCTCAACATGGCTTCAACTTCCGCAGCCACAACAAAACAGCAGGCGAATTTGGATATCGCGGAGGCAGCGAAATCGGATGACGATGCGAAGGCTGCTGCAGCAACTTCGGTAGCCACAACAAACCAGGAGGCGAATTTGGATCTCATGGAGGCAGCGAAATCGGATGGCGAGGCGAAGCCCATTGCAGCAACTTTGGTAGCTACAACAAACCAGGAGGCGAATTTGGATCTCATGGAAGCAGCGAAATCGGATGCCGAGGCGAAGCCCATTACAGCAACTTCGGTAGCCACAACAAACGAGCAGGCGAATTCGGATCTCAGAGAGGCAGCGAAATCAGATGACGAGGCGAAGGCTGTTGCAGCGCTAAGGCAGTCGGGCGTGGATGTGAACTGCCGTGAAAATTTGAGGCTTCGTAATACGCCACTGATACTTGCTATTTGCTTCCATAAGGTGAAGGTTACACGGGTCTTGTTAGCGGATCCCAGAGTCGACGTGAATGCACCTGATACCTTGGGTCTAACTGCTTTGCATCGAGCTACGGTTGAATGTCTAACTGCAATAATCGATTCCCCAAGGACGGATATAGATTTTAATCCCACTCACAAGGCTGGTGGAACAGCACTGCTTTTTAAATCAAGGTTGGTCAATGTAGATACAGTCTCCAAGCTGATCACAGTCAAATCAGTGCAGCTTTTAGCAAGATCCATTGATGGGTTCACGGCATTGCATGAACTGGCAGAACAAGAATCATCATTTCCAGCTTGGTTTACAGCTTTACCAACTCCAGAGAGGAGGTGCAAACTTATCGATGTACTGTTCCCAGAACTTAAAGCGAGAGGTCATGACTTGGTCAAGTTCGTGAATGTCACAGATGTTCTAGACCGAACTGCGCTGCACTACATAGCAGAAGGAGGATCCGTAAAAATGTTGAAGAAATTGTTGGAGTGGTGCCCTACAGGTATGAGTGTCACTGATGTTGACTGTCATGGTTTTACACCAATTCATTTGGCTGTTCGAAGGGGACACACAGACATGGTAGAATTGTTTCTTCACGTGCCGAGCATGGATGCTAATATCGGCGCTACTGTAAATGCGTCCTCTCCAAGCGGACTCAAGCCATGGGAGTCCGATCATTTTGATATGTGTAGGCCAAATTTGTTCTTAAAAGCACCCAAGGAGCTACCCCCTGCAGGCAACCTCACACCTCTACATTTCGCTGCCATGGATGGGCACACGGAAATAGTGGATCTCCTTCTGAAGTGGCCAGGGATCCATGTTGCTCCCTTG
>Ga0116231_10007001_pt1 | contig 21024 bp, 21 predicted proteins | sample S1TSphgellanicum_2_FD_89695 | JGI IMG/M metagenome (GOLD analysis project Ga0116231, IMG submission 89695) | Host-associated microbial communities from peat moss isolated from Minnesota, USA - S1T2_Fd - Sphagnum magellanicum MG | ecosystem: Host-associated > Plants > Peat moss > Unclassified...
GAGGAGGCCCTGGGGGGGGGGGGGGGGGGGGGGGGGGGGAAAATTTTTTTTTTTTTAGTAAAGGGGGAGAGGGGGGGGGGGATTTTATTTATTGAAAATGTGTTTTTCTCACCCTTTTTTTATGTATGAGATCCCCCTCCAGCTACCTCCCTTTGCAAAAAATATAAACATTTCCCCCCCCCCCCCCCCCCCCCCCCCCCCAGGGCCTCCTCCTACCCACCACCTTACAAGTCATTTATCTTTTACTTTACTCATTTTTACTTACACCCACGTGCTTGCGTGCCCCACTTGCTAAGTAACTTAATACACACAGAAAAGTTGTTTATTGCCCCCGCAGGATCGGCATATTCCGAGCCGTATTCCGACCATTACACGTCTTTTACTCAGCATTTCTGACGGAACTCAGTGAACTGTGCATTCCGGTTCCAAGTGATTCCCTTCCGTGCGAAGAAAGGATCACTTTCCGCGGCTCATAATCGTCTTGTCTATGAGGATGTCGACCAACCCGAGCGTGCCACGTCCGACACGAAGGTGGTCTTCGTGCTTCTTTCCTCGCGAGCTTCTTTGCAGGGTCGTGGGGTGGATGTGCTGCTCGCGCAGTCGAGATCGATTTGCACGCATTTTTTTGTTCACGATTTAAGTGGCTTGTTGCAGTAGCCGGTTACAGATCCGCATACTGCAGTGTATGAGGAGTTTTCGTCTCGAATTTCAGCGCTTTTGGTGGAGTATTGCGTGAGATTATCGGGCCTGAACTTCTTCACGGACTTGGCAGAGGTTTTGTGTTTTCTAAGGTGAGACTGATGAGCTCGGTTTTTGGAACGACTCTCTTTGTTTGCATCTCATTAGGGTCTTCGGAGAGTTGGTACTCTTATGGATTGGTTTGGTTTTGGTGCTGGTTGATGATGATGATGATCTTTGTGCACAGTTTGTCGGAGTTTATTGTGTTTGGGTCTGTCTCCAAGTAAAAGCTGGGGTTTTCGGGATGTGTTTTGATGTGTGTTTTCTCCCGGACATGATCTACTTTGATGGTAATCTTGGTTACGAGAAAGGAACTTTGTGCATCGGTGTGCTTTGTTTTGATTTTTTTTGGGGGGGTTTTGTCAAGTAATACTGGACGATTTGTTGTGGGGTTTGGTAGGAGGCAAGAGATCATGGCGACAGATGGTTTGGAGGTAGACAGCAACGGTGTGTTGGAGAATGGAGGGAGCTACAACAATGGTGTGGAGAGCAGGAATGGGAATGCAAAGGATCATGGGTGGAAGAAAGTGACCAATGTGAAGAAGCAGCGGCGGCAGGAGATGAAGGGAAGCATAGCAACAGGGCAGCAGGAGGTAGAGAAAAATGGAGGAAAACCTGCTGAGCCCAAGGGGTTCCAAGCTCTAGAGACAGAGGCAGCTGAGAGGCGGAAGCGAAGAGAGGCAAGGATTGCAGCTGCATTGGCTGCAGGAGAATCAGGGGAAGAGCAGGGTGATGTAGGCGGGGAACATCAGCCTGAAGAAGGCACTGTTGCAGTGGGTGGTGAATTGAAGAAGACGAAGCCAAAGAAATCAAATAAACCTAAAGTAACTGTTGCTGATGCAGCTGCAGCAATTGATCCATCCGATCTTTCAACCTTCCTTGCAGACATCACAGTAAGAAGCTGATGTCTTCAACTAGCACTACATATAGTATCTGTGTGCTCATCTTGGAGTTTGGGGTCCAGGGTTTGGCTTTGCAGTTGGGGTGATCCATGGCGAAGTGCCAGAATTGCTCCATTGCACAATGTTCTGAAGCTCCTCAACTGACCAATGTAGACAGGAACCAATTTTCCTTTAGTGCTCTGTAGCTGCTGTCTGTAATTGAACCCAACACAATTTTTGCCCTGAATGCTGAGTCAAGTCCAAGCCAGAGTAGCAGTTGCAAACCTGACCACAGTCAATTCTTGTTATGCATCACAGTATGCATGGTTTTCAAGCTTTGCTTTTTTGTTCAGCAACAGATACCTAGATTCAAACTTCAACCTCATACATCCATCATTATGTACCCATGGAAACTGTTATGACAGTCCCTGTGATGGTTAAAAAAACATGTCAAAGCAGCCCTGCTATGAGAGCTTCAAAGTTGCATGGTAGTCAATTATCATGATCAGAAGGCTCTAGTGAGAACTGTTTAATACAGACCACCTTCAATGAGCTTCACTCAGGAAATTGGGAGACTGTTTGCTTCTGCTGTGGAGACCAGACAGGAGTTCTGCACATCATAAAGGAAGTTTGATCTTGTGTCAAAGACTTAAGGAAGAGGATTAGTAAAAGAGGGGGAAGAATTGGACTTGGCTTGTAAAGAGGTTCTCAGTGCTGTCTGATACTCAGCAGCAGAGAACTGATGGTGATCTGTACATAGGAGTTTCAAAGGAGAGGATGACATAGTGAACCCAGGATTGTCATCAGCTGTACAATGGAGTGGCAATGAATGTTTGCAGCTGTTCTGATGCAGATTTCTGCTGGTGACGTTTGGCAGGAATCTTTTGCTTCTGTTCCTGATGTACAGCTCATGCGATGTGCGGATTACTTTGCTCGTGCATTTGTCACTGTTACCAGTTCCCAGTTTGCTTGGAACAAAATTCTTCGAGAATCTTCCATTGCAAAGACAATTGAGGTTAGCCTCTGTCAAAAAAAATTTCCATACTTTCCTGATTATGGATGATGACCTTCAAGTTCATCATATCATGCATGAGCTGTTAGTCCTTTACAGTTTGGAGGTTTCACAGCTGTAGTTATTATTGGGAGCACAAGACTTAATTCTACCTCTTGGGTGGTCTGCATAGTGCCGATCAGTGGTTGCAATACCATTAATCCTGTCTTAAAAAAATTGGAGTTACTGCAGATACCATTGTGTGATCTACCAGAGGGTGTGAATAAGATAATGGGCGACTGGTTCTCACAAAGACCTGATGAAGCACTCTCGAAGTTCATGCTGTGGCTGTTGAAAGAGGTTTTGGAGGATTCACAATCCCAGCAATCAGGATCGCACAAAGGCTCCAAAGCAACCCCCCAACCTTCTGGGAAAACAAAAGTAAGTTCATGCTCTTCTCCAGTCAGCATTTTCCCTCTGTGTTCTTATTACTTTCTGTCAGACAACTTCTTATTTGCTTTGGATAGGCTTGGCAAGTAGACTTCTCTTGTTGAATGGCAGTCTGCCAGTTAGGGTTTTCATAAATTGTGTGCTATCCTGTGTTCTAAGCAGGATTGTGGTGAGTATGGTGGAGTTATCCTGATAAGCATCCATGATAGCACAGTTATCTTATGTGTTTTATGGAGTCTTCTCTGCAATCCGATAGATACCATCCAGAGTAGCTCTTATGGTACTTAAGATTAAGAAGTTATAGGTTGTCACTTTGAAAGACATTTTGCATGTTTTTTAACAAGGTAGTGCCAGATTTTTCATTTTGTGCAGTGCAATTAAGTGTCTAGTTACATCCAAGAAGGGAAAATAGCATGGTGGTTATTTTATCTGGTTTATAGGAGGTCATCAGACTTTGGATTGTTTTGTTGCAGCTCAGTAGAGAATTTTTGCATGTCATTTTTAATGTGAGCTGGGTTTTGCAGCTAGGTGTTCTGGTACTGTTGGCCATTTTGTTGAGGAGAAAGCCTGACCTGCTTCATCAGCAAGCTGACATAGTGCGCTCTCAATTCCAAGGGCAGGACAAGCTTCCCACACTAGTATGGGCTTATGGTCAGGTTAGTTGCCACAACTCCCAACAGTTATTTGCATGTCTACTGAAGGTGGAGCAGATGACCCATATGGACCTGTTTGTGACAGAGCCTAATTTCCAAAGAAATGTGTTGATGGGTATAATTACATATGCAGTTGTAAATATTGAGCCCTGAAGAAAGTCTGTGACATCAATAATACTTCCTGAGAGTTGTTTGCAAGTATTTTCACCACTATTACACAAAGGTCATTATAATAGCTTTTGGAGATTGCCTGATTTTGACCGTAAGGTACCAATTTGTGGAAGCTGCCTGCATTGGGTTTTAAGAGAACAGTACACATTCACATACGTGTAATTGTGAGATACCAAATTTTGTTTGTTCCTAAGATCTGGGAAAAGGTGCTCTACAAGCTTACTGTATAAATATTGGAGATTTACCATTGACAGAAAACAACTTTTCTATTAATCTTTCTTGCTGCTGTGAGGAATTAATTACATGGTTGTTGACAAGGAACAAGCATACTGATTTTGTCTGTGCATCTTCACATGTGACAGGTAGCCCAAGGAGATTTGGTTTCAGGAATGTATCTGTGGGTGCACAACTTGTTGCCATTTGCTGTTGGAAAGTCCAGCACTCCCTCTTCTCGGGACACTGTCCTTCAATTTGTTGAGAGGTCTGAGACTTTTTTTCTGACCAGATTGATATAAGCATCTGTTTTCAATTGGATATCTGTGAGTTAAGTGTCACATAGTGTGCAGCTTGATGTGTTTCAGACAACAGAATATTGGGCTTTTTGTAGCAGTTCAATTAGTTCCAACCTAAATATTTAACTGTGTTCTGGCAGTGTTATATTTGTAAACCTAAAGAAAGCACGTCCTGTATTACTCAATGGTTTCCTGCGGAGAGGAGAAAGACTGGTCCCTCCAATGTCCCTTGACTTAATAATGCGGGTTTCCTTTCCTTCTGACTCAGCTCGGACAAAGGTAAGTATTCTGATATTTTATCATCTTTGTCCACCAGGGTTGGTGATGATGTACAAATACTGGATTTGTGTTGTAGAGCGAATGACGGTCTTTGTTGTTTTTCTGGTCTTATCTTAGTCCCATGTTCTTTACTGGAGTCCACAGATCTTCTCACATTCTTGAATTCCCCAACTGTTTTGTGGATGATTACCAGCTGGTCTACACACCTCACACTAACTGGGTGCATTCATGTGGGGTGTAGGCAACAGAGAGGTTTCAGTTGATTTATCCACTAGTGAGGGAGATTGCATTGGCAGGGACATTCCGGAGCAAAGCCACTCGGCCAGTTGCACAACAGCTTCTGCCCTTGAGCTTGGCAGCTCTCTCTGAAGGTTGTTATGAGCCTCAAATTTGTTTTCTGCCTCTGATGTCAGATTTGTCAACATGACATGCAAAATCAACAGCCACAGACAGTGCATGGCACTGATTGTGTGTTGGTCTAGAGAATAGTTGTCTGATGTTGATGTGTGTGGGTGCAGATGTGGAAGCACTATCAGTAGAAGCTTACAAAAATTTTAGTTGGTGTTTGTCACAGAATCCTGAATGTTACAAACAATGGGTATGTATCTTAGCTCTTGATCTCTTTCTATAGTGGTTGCTGTGATGGAATTGCTGGTTTCTTGATCTCCAGATTGTCTAAAACAACTGTCATATTGACTAGCATCAGAAGTTATTGTCAATACTTTCAAGGATGCATAATTTAGCAGTGTTTGGCTTCTTGCAGGAAAAGTTATACTTGGAGAATTTAAAAGCGAGTAGTTATGTTCTTGGCAATCTGCTTTCTGACTGGAAGGACACAGTTGCACACCTGACACCACTGTCTGATCTGCAAAGAACTGTCCAGGTGTTCCGATCAAAGGTAATTGGACACTGTGCTCTCTTGTTGTCCCAGTCAGTGATCCAAGTGCATATCATCCTGGTCGATTTGGAGACTTCTCATGAGGGTGCAAGTGCAAAGGATGATTCTTTTGTGGTGTGTAGTGGTGACTTTGAGAATTCTTGTGACATGTTGGCTGTTAGTTGCTTTCCTTAAGCAACAAACATGGCATGTTTCATTTCCTTCCTCTTCCAATCCAATCTTTGCTAGGATTTACGGTAGAGCGCTAATTGATGAGTGTTTTGGTGAAGCAGCACAAGCATGTGCTCCAGACAGCTAAAGGGAACCTGGAACTGGAGGGGCAGCTGAAGGCTGCAGATCGCATCTGCAAAGCCCTTCAAGGGAAGATGTCTTGGGTTCCATCTTGTGCAAAGGCATCTGTCACAATTGCTGTGGGGATAGCCATGGCATATAGCTTTTACTTGATCAGCCCTGAGGTCAATCCATGGAATTGGGATGGATGGCTGTTACTCAGCAAAACGCATCCCTTCATTTGAAACAGGAAAATGCTTGCTGTGGCACCCATTGAAAGTAGATCTTATGTTGAAATGGTGGGTGTTGACATTGCTAGTAAAGAGGTGGGTAGCTGTAGGACACAACTGCACACCAAACTGTTACTGGGAAGGAATGGTTGAGAGAAGCTTTGGTGTACTGTAGTCTAGCAGACATAAATGAGTAGGAGAAGATTGCACTTGATAGCCCAATTGGTCCAGTTTGAAAATAGGACCTACTCATGAGCTGTGCAAGGATCATTCTTTTGTCCTGTATTGATGTGGCAGAGTTTTCTGTCCTGTCAGTCTGACAGTACATTGGTGGAGGAGGTCTTTGATCTCATTCTTCTTTGTTTATCAGCATTGCCTTTAACTTAGATGGATCATTAAAGTTCACTGGATTTGCGGTTCCAACTCAGGACCTCAACCTTAAATGTGACACAGCTGGTTTGCAAGAACAAAGGTATAAGTGGAGATGCAAGTCAGCTTCCAAAGTAAAGTTCTATCAATATGTGCAGGAAGAGACTCCAGTGATTGGAATTACGAGAGTGGAGTTAGAAACTCTGATCCTTGGCAATTTGAATGCAGAGAGTTTTAGAAGAGGAGACTAGTGGGTGAACCCTATATTCTCCAAGTGTTGGATTAAGTAAAAGCATGTCCGAGTGTTGTTATTCTTTGTGACTATTGGACAAACTCTTGTGGACATCTGATCGGTTTTGTTATGGGTTTACTGCTGCACCATTTGTGGTTTTCTCATTCAGTTGGTTCTCACTCGGAGATATGAAGATGTCTGATAGATTTATCTGGGCGCATCAATTCATTCCAAACCTTTTTTCAAAGAAACATACCACAATGCCTCCAAAAAACCAAAGCTAAACTGAGACAAAATGAAAGTCACCCATAGAGTGTTTTAACATCCAAACTGGGGTTACCTATTAGCTTAAAATGAGTGAGGATTTGTGATATGAAAAACCCTCTCTCTAGGCATAAAATTTTGTTCCCAGTTATGAGCAAACATGCCACCAAAAACAATAATAGATCAGATGAGAAATGTACCAGAGAATGTGCTCTTCTAAGAGAAGCATTCTGTAGGTAAGAAGTGAAGTAGCATAGATAGCTCAAATAAACTGTACTAAGTAGGTAGGTAGGAAATGATTTGATGGGTCCCTGGCAGTTCCTACTTGGATGGATGAGATCCTGAAAACCTGTTGAAATGGCAGGTACGTACTAGTGAACCAGCACCCGCCAGTGCACCGTCCACTGGATGCCTGTTATTATTCAGTTGTGGTGGATGAACGTCAACTGAGTTAATATTTGGTTTCACCTCGGTAACCAATTTTGTAGGAAATAGGTCTTTTATATATAGGTAGATAGGTAGGAAAATAGGTAACTACTAGGTAAGTAGATGGTTCATTCATACATAGGTAAGGGCTGTTTTTACTACCTACCTCCTAACAACCTGCTTGTGGGTTGTTAGTTAGTAGGTAGGTAGTAAAAAAAAAAAAAGCAACTGAGCTAACCATCACTGTTAGCTAAGGAACTGGAACCCAACAGAAAACTGTTTTCTGATCACTTACCATCCATCCATCCATCCATCATGGTGCACTGGTGGGTGCTGGTCAGTGTTGGGCAGATATCCTGAAAATCCAGATATCACTCAGGATATCATTTCTGAGATCCTCTGGATATCAAAAAAATTGATATTCAAAGAGTGATATTCTTATCTTTGGATCTCAAAATTATGAGATCCGGTCATATAATAATATCTGGGCAGGGTAAAAAGAATTAGACCAAACCTTGAAGGTTGTCCCCTTCATGATGAATTCATGACCATTTCATAAGTGGGCACAAGGGGAAGACATGCTTCTTTTTTTTTTTCCTTATCTGCCCTTTGGCCTGATCCATGTTTTTCTCAAAAAAGATGGATAATGCATGCCCAGACACATTTTGGTGTTGCCCATTGTAGACTTTGGGTCTTGCATACTTTTCCTTCAAGAAGATCTTGTAACATTTTACCTTATCAATCCCTCCAATGATTATAGGATTCTCTTCCAGCATCTGGTGGATACCCAGCAGCAAGAATTTTGCAATTTGATTGCTTCCACATGTTTCTTCAGCCCATCAGGGAGGTTGGGGGGGAAGAAACATGTGAAGAAACACATGTCACTTAGAAAACCATTGTGGCAAGCTTTTCTGACAATGGAAATGTCATTTCTTGAGTGTTTGTTAAGACTTGATCCAAAACCAGAATGCTTTTGTGATCTTTAAGACATGTCCTAACCCACACACACACACACACTGGACCCAAAAGAGCTCAAATGATTAAGCATTTGATTGTTTACATGATTGCAAGGAGAGAAGACTTTTTTTGTTTTTTAGCACACCTTTGTTTCTATGTCACCACACCATGGCTGTTGTCCTCAGTTCAAACTGGAAATGTATAATTGATTGAGATCAAACACCTAAATTGTGAATTTCAAATTGATTTACCCTCCTCCACCAGTGATTGCCAATAAGTGCCTCCCATTGCAATTCATGCATTGCATTGCAATGCAATGCAATAAGGGATATATTGTTGTACCTTTTCAGGTTCGGCAAAATTATTAATAATAATAATATTATTATTATTTTAAATGTCAAATTTTTAGAAAATCAAGGTCCCTTTCTGCTGCTGAAAATTAAAAAAAAACTATTCTTTCCTGAAGTCGAAATTTGTTTGATGGCACCTTTTATGAGTCTGACAATGCAGCCCTTTAAAAAAAAAAAACCTCAAAAATAATTTTTGTCTTTCAATCTCTGATGGTATTCCAGTGGTTAGTGTATTATTTCCTGCAGGGAGGTTTTTTGGGATCAAAGTTTTTGTGCCATGATTCAAAATATTTGCTCAAAACATTGGTGATGAAGAACATTCAAATGTTTTTAATTTAAAATAAAGTTTTAACAAAAAAGCAAAGAAATATTTTTTTAAACTCCAAAATCAAAATTTCAAAATAAAATAATTATTCAGCAGTTTTTTTTTTTTAAATTCCCTTTTTGAGTTTGTGTATGTTACTAAATTTAAAAAATAAAACCTATCTCTCAATCTCTGATGGTATGCCAGTAGTTAGTACAACATCTCCTATAGGGACGAGGTGGTGTTTGGGATCAAATCTTGGGTTGTGATGCAAAATGTTTGTGCAGAACATTGATGATGAAGAACATTAGAACATTTTTATTTACATCACATTTTTGACAAAAATTCAAAAAAAAATAAATTTTAGCACCAAAATCAAATTTTCAAAATAAAATAATTATTCAGCAAATATCCTAGTAGCCACAATTTTTCACCTAGCTCCAAAAGATCAGCTAGTTCAGCAAATGTTTATTGCTTCTGGCATAACCGGGTGGTCTATTGCCACCAGCCTCACATTGAGTTCCTTAATGAAATCCTCAAAGACCCCTTTCACAGAGTAGTACTACACTTCCCATTATCCTATATATAATTCCTATCAAATTTGGACAAATTTTATTGAAGTTGATTATCTCTGAAAAAACAGAATCTGAATAAGAGATCTTTTCAAGTGTTTCAAAATAGCTGCTGAAACATCAACATTTTGCATTCGAGTAACTTCTTTAAACACACAGTTGGTCCAAATCCTATGCAACAACATTGGTTGGCAATTTTCAAAGCTCTTGTGCTGTTGTCTCCTGCTACTCCGTATGAGAATTGCTGATGAATTTGTGTTCTTTAGTACAAACTCTCATTTCGTGAACACCAGTGATTTTTTGAAAGGGGAGGAGGAGGAAGATTTTTTGATCTACTTCACAGTTCAATTCTACAAATTCCCAAAGTACAACTAATGCAAAAAAGAATAAATTATTGTTGCTGATCACAGAAGCAGCTGCAAATTGAGGTCGGCTTAGTTTTTGTGGGATTCCACAAAAGCTTTTTTTAGTGAAGCACAGTGCTCATGGAATCCACCAAAACTGAACAGCACAAATTTGAAAAACCCAGAGGGATATCATAACTAGCCAGAGCCAACTTTTTGATCAAGGGATCAAAAGTCCCAACCTTTCAAACACAATGAAAACCAAGAGTCTCAACTCCCCCAATAGCCTATTTTTTGGACAACTTCCAATTATATGTCCCCTCAGGACTCTGTAAAGAATATATATTTTATTGTCAGCATGTTGTTGAAAGTTCCATAGTCAGTCACTTGCATTTGTAAAATTATAGCAACAGAAATCACCATTCAAATACAGATTTGTAACTCTTGAGGTCAACATGATGAAGGAGAGCGATGTGAATTGAATGGTTCAATACCAGGCATCTTGGGATGATTTTTCCACTTATGAACAAGTCAAGAACACCCTGCTCACTTCAGACTCCTCTCCTGGGTTAGTGATCTGCCATAATGAAACCATTAGCTTCATGAACAGCTTTCATATTTGTAGATGATACACACTTTCAGTAGTTTTAGGAAGAGCCTGAATTATTAATAACTCTCATAAGAATCAAGAAATCTCTGTACTCACCAGTAAGAAAGGCAGAGCAGAATAAACAAAAGTGTCAGTCAGTCACTTGTTTGGGGACCATGAAGAGCAACATGTATGATCACAACTTTGTGATCAACTTCATCAGCTTCCTACAGTGGGTATGGGTCAATGTACTCACTAACCTGCATACTGAGTTGAGTTTCTGTCACAAGTTTGGAAGCAATGGGAAGACTCAGGCATGATACTGGCTAGCAACTACCAACATAACAAAATAGAAGGGGAAAAACATAGAGAAAAGTAGAGGGAGAAACAAAAAAAAAAAGCACACAGAATAAGAAACAAAAAACAAAAAATTGTAGACAAAAGAGAAAAAAAAAAAGAAAAAGAAAAGGAAGAAACAAAAAAAAAAAAGCACACAGAATAAGAAACAAAAAACATAGAATTGTAGACAACAGTGGAAAAACAAATGAGAACCAAATGAGGGCTTCAAAAAGCTTCCCACTTACAAAACTCTATACAAGATTATTCAGAAGACTCAAAATGCTGAAATTCCAAAAAGAAATTTCTCTTTATTGAGTAACCCTCCAGTCTTCTTGAACAGAATCTTTAGAGGGTAGCCTTTATTCTTCAGGATGACAAGACATCAATTTGAGAGAAACAAAGAAAATTTAGAACTACAAAGACTCAAGAACCTATAAAACCGACTATTGATTAACACCCAATTTAGCAGGAATAGAGATATTGGAATGAATATGAGGCATCCGTATCATGTCCATATTTGCTCTGGTCGAGAACATTTATGAAAGATATCACAAGACATACCTTGAGGATTTTGCTCTTCACTGTAAGGTCCAAGAAATTACAAGAGAAGCCATGAGAAGTACAATTTAAGTCACAAGACATTTTTGGGTATATGCCACTGTCAAAAGGGTCTTTCTCCAGCTATATGAAACTCTCAAAGTCTGGAAATTCTTTAGGAAGAACCTGAACTGCATTCACCTAGGATCTTATTACTATTGCATCTGAGAAGTTTGCGAGGGTCGTGATGATAGATTTGCAATCCCATGGATCAAGAAACTGTTTCCCATTTGTATTATCCAAACATGGTCTGGCTGAAGATGATCAAAATTCTCCCAAGAATTCTCTCCTGTTGTTGCTAGGGACACTGCTGGATACCCATTGATGCTTACACAGCCCTGATCCTGTCATAAAATGTCCAAGATAGAGTTAGCAGTCTCATCTCTTCACAAGAGCTGCAATCATTCATGACTTTAGGATAGTCCCTGTCTCCATCACCAGAACATGTGCAGTCTTTTGAGTAGGTTCAGATCATCTCCATTTAAGAGCAATGACTACATTTCCAAACTCCTAAAAATTAACAGGTCATGACATTGAGATCTACCATGAAAAACTGAGTTCATGAAGCTCAGGGAGCTCTAAAGTTCAGTCAAAAATCACATTCCCAATACCAATTGTGCAGGAAGCTCATGGAATGCAAAATGCTAGAATTGTGCTGCTAGTGGATATCAACTGAGAACAGCATGTCTTACATCAGATATACAACAGTTTAGAAAAAGGCATTTGTTTGATCGAAGTACTATCCCATGGTTGAAAATACCATTCTGGGAATCTCAATCCAAGCACAGAACATGGTTCTTATCAGCACCACTTCTCTGTCAACCAACAGAAACCCTTCAGCAAAACTGCCACCAAAAGTTTCAGAGGCTTGGAAGTTGCTAGGAGCACCTCACAAAGAATGAAAAATTAGAGAACTGTGTTGCCAAAGTAAGAGCTTGTACCCATGATCATACCTCACAGGAAACAGAGCTTCACACAGTCATGTAAAGCCAGTTAAATCAGTGGACTTCATCTTCAAGCCCAGGACAGTCCGCTATTAATGCCTCCTCTGAATCATACTGCACCCACCCATTCTGTTCAGATACCTACTCAACAAGCAGATGTTCACAAGAAAGACTAGGCTTTAAAAGCTAGCAAGAGTCCTCTATGCTTACAACTTTTTTCCCCCTTGCTAAGCATTAAGGGGACGACAACATAAACTGACTGGATGCCAAGCCCACAGCAATGTCAGGTGTGAAGTACCAAGCACCAACCAACCAACAAGCTCCCACATCAAACCAAAAGACTTACTTCCCACATGCAGAAGTATGTTGACAAAAACCAATTGACAAAGTGACTATACTTCTAGTTTCCAGACCCAAATGTAACAATTGGGCTGCTTCAACAGCAACGAGAATGTATAAGAACAAGTCAAAGTCTAGGGGAATCAAACCCAATTTTGAGCAGACCTGAAAGCCACAATACAGGCAGTAATGGTACAAGCCTCGCAACTTTGTCAACTGATCATGCAACATCTGCCAAAGTACAATTAAGGTTTTCATTAGCAACCTTGACACACCATTTAGTCATTCATGCTCAAAGAAAGAGGGGAAAATCACTATTGAGGGTTCCACATTTGTTGTATAACCTGCAGAAGTTAAACAAGGCAGGGATTCTCACCTCTTCTGTTATTTCCTCCTCCTCTTCTTCATCTTCCTCCACAGCCTCAGCATCTTCAGTTTTCACCTTGTCAACTCCCTTGCCTGCATCCTGCACCTCCACTGTCTTCTTATTGACTGGTCTAGCAGATTCTGTCACAGTCCCAGCAGCCTGTTCTTCAAGCTGCAAAAGCGCAGTGCAAGCCTTGCGGTAATCACTCACAAGCTTACGGCTTTGCCATGTGCCCCTGCGTCGTTCCTGAAATCCTACCCTAAGCTCATCAACTTTCTTCCGCTTCCTCTCACGAGCAAGAATAATCTGCTTTGACTTCTGACTCTTCTCCTCTTTCACCACCTCATCTCTGCCCAGCCCTGTCCGGTTACGTTTTAAGTCAACATTGATTGGCTCGGTTGCTCCCTGCCCATGCTTCCCTAAAGCATTGCCTGGTTTATAACCCATCTGCTGCAGCAGCTTGAACCCTATGTTGGAGGATGGGATGACAGCAGCCAATCCCTCTTGTCGCTGTTCCTCCTCTAAATTTTGATTCTTTTCCTGCTTCAGCTTCTTTTTCTCCTTCCAATTCATCTTCCGTTTGTCCACAGTGCCTCCTTTTACCTTGCCCACCTGTCAAGCTTCCACAGCATGAGACCCTACACCTGCCTATCTGAAGCACCCAAAGCCTTGTCTGTGTTTTGCACACACTCAAAGAAGAAGAAGAAGAAGAAGAAGAAGAAGAAACATCCTGAGTGCTTCCTCACCCTTTGAGCAGGTGTGTCCTAGCTTAGAGGTGCACACTTTTCTAACAGTGAAAACCAGAGACTTTCACTTCCATTTGTGTCACAGACAAAGAAGTTGAAGAAGGCTGATGCTGTGCCTGCCGACAAGCCTGGCATGAGTGTCTCTTCACTGCTTGATACAGGTGGAAACATTCTAACAACCATAAAAGGAGTCACATTGTTGCCCTAATCTTTGCACAACAAACTAAAAGCCTGTAAGCTCTTCACATGAGTGAAAACAATTTACAACATGTGATTACCCTAGTTTTTTCCCTCTGCAACTCTGGAAAGCCCACACCTTTGGACAACCTCATCCCAGAATAGTTGCCGTAATCTTCTGAACACAAAAAAATCCCCTCATTCCCACACTTTACACCATGAGCCCACCACCCAGTGGAAGAGCACTGGCCCTACTCCTCTCTCCAACACATCCATCAAACCCCCCTAATAAGTTCCCACATTTCTAACAAACCCATTCAAGTGGTGTGTTGAGGTCCATCCAGCATATTCCCAACACCAACATTTGAATCTACAACTCTTGCAAAGTGAGGCCCTAGTGCCCATACCCTAGCCAAACCCTAAATGCCCATAGCCCAGCCAAACAACACCGAAAACGCCATAATCTCCACACCTCAGACTATGAGATTCAACTAGTTTTCCAGCATCCAGCACGCTCCTATTGTCACTTGAATCTGCCACCACTTGCAAGATAGGCAGCAACCAGGAGAGCTAAAACCCTAGGCCATACTAAACCCTAAACCCTGGGCTCGATGGCACAAGCCAGAACAAGGAGAGCTGAAAATCACTCGATTACTACTTAATGCAAAATGATTTTGAAGCTAAACATGAGGATTGGCATGAAGAGGGTGAAACAGTAGAGAACCGTAGCAACAGAAGCAGTGTCTGGAATGCTGAGGAAACGTCCAAGGTCGCCCATGTAGTCATCATCCTCTTCTTCATTTGCGGCCATGGCGTGACCCCCGCACGTCCCCCGCTTTGCCCACAAAACTTTTCACCGTCTGTCTGTCTGTCCGTCTGTCTGCGGGCACGATTTTTCTTCACTCAATTTTTTTTTTTTTTTTGCAGCTAATTCTTATTCCACCATGGTCAATCTCTTGAAGCAATTCTTCAAGAAAACTCTCCACCAAATTGCAGCGAAGAAACACCTCCAAAGAAACGATCAAATACAGCCGCAAGAACATCGTCATCGTCGTCAGCACTACTGCATCCGCTTCCCATTTCTTTCCCAGAACGCTCTGGGAGGAGAATTAGGGTTTACGACGTCACAAGGAGGAATTTTTTCATAGTGTGTATATACCTACCCGTAGTACACTATGGGCAGCTTCAACACAAATCTGTCAGATAATTAATTAATTAATTATTAAAATTGAAGATTCCATGACCAATCTTAGAATATTCCGGAATATTCAAAAAGATGCTCTACTTTCCAACACGGATTTTTTCTTTTTCCCTTGGGGTTTTAAAATTTAAAAAAAAAAAAAAAAAATTAATTCTAAATTTTATAATAACAAATTTAAGGGGAAATTTTCAACATTTCTACAAATAATTTAATTGCTGCCAAGGTACAAGAATTCAAATAACACCCTATGAATGTTATTGTTTCTATATACCATTTTTGTTGAAGAACCAAACTTGGAAATGAGATTCCAGATTTTTTTTGTTTTGTGGTTTGGGCAGGGGAGAGGGGATTTATCCTTGAGAGTTTTTGGAGTCTCATCTTGTGTTGAAACATTTTTCAAACCACACTGAAGAATTCTTCTCCAGGAAAGCATAAATGCCAAAGAGTCTTGTGTTTGTCATTCTATGTTTTGATGCCAAAGTAAGTGTCTGTGTTTTTCATTCTATGTTCTGGGGCTTGAATTTTTGTAGTTGCAAGTGAGTTTCAAATTTTGATTTGCTTTGCATGCTTTTGTTAGTTTCAAATGTGTTGGGTAAGGTGTCAATTTAGTAGCACAACAAAAGCCAAGTAAAGACGTAAACACAACACATTCCATGAGTGGTTTAACTAATGCATTAGTGAGCTGAGGTATTTCTCTAGTTGCTTGCAGAAAGCTTCAGTGAACATTAAGACTTCAAAACAGATTCCATACATTTCTCACCACTGTTATCATCAGGTCTAACCAATGATCAGATCAAGGTGCTTTCAGTAAATCACATAAGCTAACAGAAGATCACAAGAAAATGCTGAGTGACAAAATAAAGAGTAGTATTGAAATCAAGTTAGGCAGAAAAAAGGTGGGAAAGAAGCAAAAATACTATACATGACCCTTTTATTGAAAATGACTTGCCTCATCACAAGTTGTATGGAGTGGTGTAACAAATTTCCACCAAAAATGGCAATTCCTAGCCCTGTGTAGAATGGGCACAACTCCACTAGATGTGCAGATCCGGTGGAGGCATGCTTGTGCCACACATTATAACCATCAGTACTGATCCCGCTCATCTCTCTTGGTTACCAGGACAGACTTAGTCATCGCGGGGGAACATTCAGTTTGACACTCTCAATGTACTGACAAGGGGAAGGAGTTATATACACCTAGGATGACAGTGGAATACACTGGGGGGTGGTGGGGTGGAATTCTATTCAGCAGTTCTCTTCCTCGGGTACAGATACACGTGTCTTTATGGGCTTTAACTTTAGCCCAAGACTCTCGGGAGACAGAAGCTCTGGGGAAACACAGGGTGGACTCAGTGGGCTTGTGGGTGTGGAGGAGAGTGAGTAAACAGGCCGTTGGTAAAAGCTGTAACCCATTAAGAATAACTCCATTGGAACAAACATGGCATGAGGCTGTTCCTCTGTCACCAAAGACCCACAAGCTTGAACCTGCATATACACAAGAGAAGTTAGCAAGCAATATCTGTATCCCACTGAAAGATAAAAGTAAGATCTGCAGAAGTCATAATAATTCCTGTACAGCAAGCAAATGTGGCTTGTGAAGGGGTTCAGATTACCTCAATCAATGCATTGTATCGCCTATGCATCTGTGTACTGAGGTGCAAAGCCTCGTGGTGGAAAGGGGAATGTTCACCAACGATAATCAGTGTGCGGCATTTCAGTTTCTTCACCCTCTCACTTAAATCCACACGCCTACAGACATCATCAGATGGCACCAATCAGACTTTTTCAACTAGCCACTTGGACACAAGTTTTTGCCACACCCCCCTCTCCCAGCTGATTCTTTATACCAATTCACAACACCTGCAAATAGCTTTCTATCTGAGGCATTCAAGGTCAAATTGGACATACTGGTTAATGGCCTGCATGTAGCGCATAACATTCCTGCTGTGAACATCATCCAAATGCTGCACATTAAAAAAAAAGGAACAAATCGGTAAACAAATGACACATCTGTCAGAAAAGACTACTTTCAAAGACATCAAGACAGAGAAAATATACACAAACAGAGCATCTTTCCACCAAAAGCTCAGCCATCTATTGTACAAAGAGATGGGTTCACTTACTTTGCGATAAGTCATCATAACATCTGGCCCAGCACCTGAAGTAGTCCGGGCTTCCTGCCACAATGGAGCCATAACACATGTCAGACTAATAACTTGACAGAAAATTCCCCCTCCAAGTAGAAAAATCTTCATTAGCAATGGGTACAATCACGACGTCTTGAAACTGAAAAGATGTATGTAGTCCGGCATTTAATTACCTGACTAAAATAGCGTTGCAAAAAAGTATCCTTCACAAAGCCTGACATTCCACAGAAGTAAAGCAGGTTTATTATTGCCTGCACCACCAGATTTGGGAGCCAATCAGCCATGAATAGAGACCAATGATGCAGTCTATTATTAGTCCACTCAATGACACAATTCACAAGAGCCCCTGATTGCAAAGCACACCTTATTATAGATCCATTCTGTCCATGAGGGCGTTTGGCAGAGTGGTGACACCAATATCAGTCCAAGTGCACGTTCCCTATATTTCAACTGCAAGAAAAAATTGCAGGGAATGGGTTTAGAACACTCAGAACACCACAGCATCATTCATGTCAATTAAAGGAGGAGACCCACCAGCCAAAACAACCTATCCTCTTCCTGTGTACATATCAGCATGCAGATCCTCACTTTCCAATTGAATTATTTCAATAGATGCAAAGAAAGGAGTGGACAGTGGCAAATAAAACAGAGATAATTCCAATTGTCATACCGCAAAATGTGTAAGAATATATGCTCCACCTGTCACCCCAAGGCCAATAACTTCATCTAACCTGTGACAGCAAGAAATTCTTCATTTATCAAGTTCAGGGTAGAGTAGCTCTACAATTTGCAATTGCCAGTCAAATTCTCTTTCTCAACAGACTTTCAACTTCATCTTGGCATTTCCATATCAGAAGTACTGATAGGCTGGCTGTGCTTACAGCAAGATACATTACATCTCCCTTAATGTTGAGAATAGAGGCTCAATGCCAAAACTCACCCAAAAAAATCTAAGACTTCAGCCAATTGGTCTGCGAGGTCATCCACAGACAATGAAGGTTGATCTGGGGCACAAGCCTGCCAAAACAGTGACAGGTTAGAGCATTCCAATTGCAATGTGTGTCCTCTCACCTCTGGCTCCAAAGACAGCTGTGCAAGACTGGACATCTAAAGTTGATGGGCGACCAGCTTCTTGGACAAATCAATCTGCCCAACTCAAGATGCATACTGTCTGTCATTGGGTAACATAAACTTTCAAGTCATGATATGTTGCTGCATTCTTGGGACATTGCCACCCCTTTCTTAAAATTTGGTACCTAACAGTTGCAACAACCACCAGATAGAGTAAGATACTGACCTCATGCCCCAGTACATCAACATGGTATATGCAAAAATTGTGGTAAAGCACCGATGAGGCCTCAGGATATGAAAACAGCCCTTCAAAACATGATACATCTGCAAATGAAACAAAACAAAAAAAATGGGAGTCAGAGTACATAGAACTTTCCCTGTGAGTGAGACACCATCTCAGCTCATGCATCAAGGAACACTCCACATTTCAAAAAAGAAAACTGGAAATCTGCAAACCTTCTTGAGACCCAAATCTCCAAGCACTGAGCACTCTTTTCCAACAATGCAACAACCTCTCATGATGCATCATGAAATCCAACAAACTGCCGTGGTGTGAGGAGAAAAACCCTAATTCTGAAGGCCAGAGAGTCAGACTGCAAGGATTGGGGTAAGGATGTAGATTCTTACAGTTCAGTCCAACGTCCGGGTATGTGAGCAGGGCAGGTTTGTCTTGATCACCACAAACGACCACCGAGATTGGCCCCGAGGCAGTGGGAACATGATACCTCTGCTTCAAGGATAAACCAGAAAGATCAGTACAAGGCCTACCTCAACAATCTACTCTCCCAGTTCAACGCCCGTTGGTATGACTGCTAGCATGTGACCAAAGGCTTCCCAGTCACGCGTCTCTATAACTGGCTCAATGGCGGAAACCTCAAGAAAGTACTGCCTATTATAACTACAACAGCACATTGCTATAAACTCCAAGAACTACAGCTATGGCCGCTTATCCTCTGACTAGTACTGTCTACTTGATCAAAGACTCTAGGAAGCATGCATGCTGCCGATCATCTCCAACGAAGGTTAAGAGAGAGGAACTGAAGACGTAACAAAAGAGAAAGAGAGGAACGGAGCAGCATCCACGGGCGAGGCGGGTGTAATAACCCTGTGAGAAGACGTACCTGGCATCCCCAGGACCCGAACTCCATGTCCAACGTAATGACAGTAGAATCTCCTTCTTCCTCCATGGATGATGACAACAACAATAAAGACGCTCACAAAACAACGCTAATACCTATGGACAACCGAAGCACGCCCTCTACGAACTGAACACTAGGATCATCTTCGCCACCGCCAGTCTACTTCGCTCCTCCCCTCAATCGAAGATTATTGCTTCCTTCTCAAATGCTCAGCCTCATGGTCCAGACACAGATTGACGTAATTCTGTCCACGGACTGACTAGGATGCAAGAATCCCGCGCTCTCTGTCTCCGTCTCTGTGTGAGTATGTTTCCTTGTCCGTGTATTTCTGTGTCTGTCTGTGGAAGAGAACTGGAGGTGCGCTCTTGAGCGGTGATGATATTTAATCCCTCTTTCTTTCTTCAAGGCGCGTTGTACAGGCAAACAAAACTCTGGGATATTTACGCATGATGCAGAACAACAAAAAAACAAAGAGTCAGGAAGGTAATGTCTTAGAGAGAAATCCGAGAATGCAACAAATCAAAGGAGAGGGAGCTTCATGACAGGCAGACAGACAGACGAACGGACAGAAGAAGCAGCTCTTCCGACACCTTTACAAACCTCGTGCCGCGGTAACTTGTGAACACTAATAATCATGCAGCAGCAAAATGCAACGCCCCCGCACTGAAGATCGAGAGAGAGAGAGAGAGAGAGAGAGAGTCGTCTGTTGTTGCAGCGCAACGCAGACATGTTTTGGCAGTGAAGGTGCAAAGCAAAATGGAGATGGTGGGAAAAGGAAACAAGCCGAACAAGCACCAGAGAGTCCCATCTTTTTTTTAGCCATTTTGGCTATATATAGCCAAAATACTATATTAAAAATGAAGAAGAACTAAAATCATGTGTTTTTTGAGATTTCAATACCCACAATTCCACCAAATTATTTTAACAAATCGCCAGATAATCTGTACAGGGTTCACTTAGTTAGCCAAATATATATTTTAAAAGGATTTTTCGAATTATTACTTTCATCTTTAGCTTTTAGCCAAAATTTGGTTTAAATCTTCCTGTGGATTATCGCCACTTTGGCTATGACAACAAAATCGCCTAATAACACTGACTGTCTGACCATACTAAAAGAACCACATCCAGCGCTAGTTGAAGATTCCAGTGTTTTTTTTCTTTTTCTTTTGGGGTCAGTTTTTTTTGTATAGCCAAAATGGCTATAATCCAAGGGAATATTTACCAAATTTTGACTACAAGCTAAATTTTTCGATACATACTTGAACCATGTATAGAAAGAAATATGGCTATTTTTTCTGCATTTTGGTCTAATTATGGCTATTGAAAGTATCAATTATCTGGTACTTTGATTTTAGCACTTTGAAAATTTTAATATAGCCAGAAAAAAACCCAAAAAAAAAAAAAACAAAAACAGTAAAAGCAACTAACGCGGCGAAAAAAAAAAAGGCGAAAAGGGGAGGGAAAAAAAAAAAACAAC
>Ga0116231_10007002_pt1 | contig 21023 bp, 12 predicted proteins | sample S1TSphgellanicum_2_FD_89695 | JGI IMG/M metagenome (GOLD analysis project Ga0116231, IMG submission 89695) | Host-associated microbial communities from peat moss isolated from Minnesota, USA - S1T2_Fd - Sphagnum magellanicum MG | ecosystem: Host-associated > Plants > Peat moss > Unclassified...
CCGTGTGCGGGTGTTTTTGGTTTTTTGTGTTTGTTTGGGTGTGGAATATTGGGCCCGCAAATGGGGGGGGAGATTTTTTTTTTTTTTTTTTTTTTTTTTTTTTTTTTTTTTCTGTTCCTCCTTTGTTTCATATTTGGAGTCCACATTGAGTAGTTCCTCAAAGTTTCCAATTGTTCAGGTGCACAGAATCCTCAACTGACAGTGTTTTGTTTGTGGCAGATGATTATTAGTCTGTCTTTTCAACAGAGGTTAACAGAGAATTTGCACAAGCTTTACTTATCAAACAAAGTATATTATGTGGCATCCACTCTGCAGGGCCTCTCAAATGCAGACCAGGTAGCAATCTTCCTTAGGCTTGGCACTAATTTTGAGAACAAATCACTTGGAAATTACTAGGTGATGGCTACTGGAATTTCATTGATGTTTGATCTGTGCACTTTACTGGATGCAAATCCAATGACCAATCAACATGTTTTACTTCCAGCTGCATCTTCTGGTTTTTCCAGTCAAAATCCAGCTCAGGATACTTATGTGTGTTGTTCCATAATTTTACAGCGCATAACCGAAGATGTAGAGAAGTTCTCCTCAGCAGTCAGTGAGCTCTTTTCTTACACATTCAAGCCTGTGCTGGACATCATACTCTTCACACGCTCTCTCTCAAAAACCATAGGGTAATATCATTTATATACCATACATTTGGATGAGGTCTCTATCTTGCTGCCTTCCTTGCAGTCTTTTCATATGGGCCCACCATAATGACAATGTATTATGTGGTTCTAAACCTCTCCCTTCCTTTTGATTCAAGTGTGAGAGCAATAGTGCCTTCTTAGGTCTATTCTAGAATTGTTAAGGGCAATGAGCATCTTCTGACCTTTTTCTTGTATTGTGGCCCTACAGGTACAAGGGGCAGTTCTTACTGTATGGTTATTTTTTACTCACTTCATCATTGTTACGCTCCATCAGTCCTCCACTTGCTCTTATGACTGCACAGGAGGCAGCTCTCTCCGGAAACTTCAGAAATGCCCATCAAAGGTAGGCCTACATGTTTGTGCATCTCATCATGGATACACACAATGTGGATGCAGATTCTGAGGATTCATGTCTGCATGGGCATCACGCACCAAATGAGCATTTCTGTGCAGATCTATACACAAAGGAATAATTCTACTCTGAATTGCTTGGATCAGGATTGTCTCACATGCTGAGGAGATAGCTTTCAATGATCCACCAGGGGGAGATACAGAGCAGATGATTTTGAACAATTATCTGAATCGTTACATCTGTCACTCCCGTCTGTCAGCTTTTCAAAAGTTTGTGCAGCAGGTATCTTGTTGTATGTATCTTGTGCTTCAGCTCTTACATTTGAGTGTCTTTTTCCCTGAATTTGGTTCAGCTCTTGAAGGCTGACAAATCAGGTGGCAGGGTGAGCCTGGTTTGTGGAATATCCATGAGATGCAGAACATGAGAATAGGTCATTAACAAACAAATCCAAGCCACTCTATGGATGTTCTGTTTATATGGTCAGCTGTATGGCTCAATTTTGGAGGATGAGTAAACATGGGATTCCAGAAAGGGTCAATGATTAAGCTAATAAATCTTGTGTGGACTAAGTTATCCATTTCCTGTCTTTAGGTGGCTGATGGGTACTTGATCAAGTATGCAGCTTCCATTGTGGGCATCTGCGTGTATGCTGCACCAATTTACTATAGCAGACAGGTCTGTTCAATTTACACTTGCACCATTGTTTTACATTATCTGCTCAGTAGCTGAACCTGTTCAGACTGAAGTCTTGTCAGTGCCAACCTTGTACTGTTCACTTAATTTGCTGGAAAAATTGAAAAAAATTGTCTTTTTTGGTGATTACAGAGAGCTGATACTAAAGCATTGACTGGAGATTACATTCGGTCCATGCGTCTCCTAATGGTAAAGCCTTGTGAACTGAATTTCACATTTTTCCAGTCTAGCATGATTCCATCCATTTGCCTTGGAACTAGGGAAGACTGTTAAACCACCCCGTTCATGTTGGTGGTGAAAACACAGTACATTTTGGGCATAGTGGATCAACTGCCAGAGTGTTCAACCACCCTGTCCATGTTGCTGGTGAAAATTTCACCAGGCACTTTTTTGGCAGAGTGGGTCAATGTCTTTGTCAATAATAAGTGACTGATGAAAGTGTGATCATGGTGGGTGAACACAGAACACATCAACCGCAATTGGGCAGCTGATATTGGTTTACAAAAGAGTGACAGCCCTTGCAGGATTTACATCGCGTGTCTCAGAACTCCTAGAATCTGTATGCATTCACATATCTTCCTTTCTTCTCTCTATTGCTTAAAATGTCTTCAAGAAGTAGTCATGCTTTCACTACATGAGGCCTGGAGTCTTCTAAAAATCATGGCTTTGATAAGACTGTGAGCCCTTGTGACCAAAAAGTTGACAGCACTAAATGAGCAGGTCAGACAACTGAGCACCAAGGAAGGCCGCACACAACGAGCCAGCCCACTACAGAAGATGCTGGAAGGGATTGATTCTAATAAGGCTATAAATTATGATCTTCCATGTCTTACCTTCAGTGACTCAATTGAGTACGTTTTCAGAACCATTGCATCTGGAGGAGGTAGCAGTGCACAGTTTGCAAGACATTCAGCCTGAGATAAATGTATCACCTTCATACAGCAAAGGACATTTCTTGCAAATTTTCACTCTACCATTTGCATTGCATGGAGCCATCAGAAACTATCTTAACTCAACCTGTGGATGTAACATATCTCAGTTGGTCATGGAGGATACCACCTTGGATCTTGGTTTGGCTAGTTCTGGATTTCAGTTCCAAATATTGGCTCAGACATGATGTAGCTTGAGACTATTGTGCATGTTTATCTAGCTTCTTTGCACTATGTTCAACTGGAATCCTATAAAGTAGCTCAGCATGTGCAGCTTTGCTTCATGATGGCACATTCCTGTCTGGCATGCAGATTCAAGCATGTCACTCTCTATTCGCCAGATGGGTCTTTGCTGGTCCGAGATTTGAGCTTTCAGGTGCCGAGGGGAGGATCTGTCATCATTATGGGTCCCAATGGCAGGTACTCATAGCTCAATTTATTAGGACTTTTCCTGTCCCTGTGATCAGTTTGTGCATGTTATGATTTGTCCTGTGGAAGTAGTCATATCTTCCATGTTGCTGGTTCTTTTTCAAGGTTTCTATCACTTGCCTTGTCTGAACATTTTGGTAGGTCTGCTCTGGATGGGTGACCATTATTGGCATTTTCTTTTGATGCTTCTCTAATCTAGAGTTGCTGCGTCTCTGTGATGTAGTGGCAAGTCATCATTGTTTAGGGTTCTTGCTGAGCTCTGGCCTCTTCAGAGTGGTACCATTGCTCGACCACAACATGGAGAGATTTTCTACCTTTCTCAGGTACAGAGTCCCAGATGTTATGTTAGCAAGACCATAATTGTTTTACTAATGTAGCTGCCCTGGTTTAAAGCAGTGCATACCAAGAAAGGTTATCACTCTTTCCTAAATGCTTACGTGAGTGAAATGTATTCTGAATTCAGGTTTCAGTCTTGTATTCCCAATAGTGTAGTCATGAGCCCACCCTTGCTCATGGTGTCCAAATCTAGCTGACATGAAATCTTGCTAGGGAACTGATGCAAAGATGGATGTGACAGAATCCTTACATTGTGCAAGGCACACTAAGAGATCAGGTGCGTTACCCATCACCCCCATTGGCAGTTTCAGCTGCTGCCAGTGGCAAGTGGTGGTCAAGTTCAGCAAATTTAAGCTCTCTTAAAAGCATGAAGCGCCCTGATGATGTGGCTGTGATAGAAGCATTGCAAGCAACAGAGATTGATTATCTTGTGGAGCGTGGAGATGGCCTAGACCAACTGCAGGTGCCTTACTAAACATCATTATGCACTATTTCAGACTTTCTTTTTCTTCCAGGCATCATGTTGTGTTGTGGAGATGGTGGGTGCTATTGAACTGCTCATTTGCAGCAAATGAATTTGAAAAGTCCAGTTGATGAAGTTCTCTTACATTTAAACCAAGAGTCTTCTCAAATAATGGATCTGGAAATGCTCCAGAACTGGGAGGAGACTTTGTCTGGGGGTGAAAAGCAGCGGATTGCAGTTGCCCGTGTCCTTTACCACAACCCCAGGTAAATATCACACTCCTTACTTCCTCTAAGTGCCACAGATTTCAGAGTGCTTCAAAAATATCTAATGCATAAACATTTGGTTTAAATATGAAAAAGCTCTAGTTCATTGCACCTAGTTCTATTGTCCTGAATGTTGCATGCAGACACTCACAAGGATCTTCCACTAAGTTCAGCTATTCCATGTCTTACTGAAACAGGACAATGCATTCTTGATCTGCTTCCTGATCCCATTCTATCCTCTTTGTGCTGACAAGTATCCTTTGATGGCAGATATGCTGTGCTAGATGAATGCACATCAGCAGTGAGTGCTGATGGTGAAGAGAATCTGTATAGAAGATTGCAAAAGAGTGGCATCACCTTGCTATCCATCGCCCACCGTCCAGCATTGAAGAAGTAATTGTCCTTTCATTGACTCCTCTTTTCCTGCTTCCTTTGATCTCTTGTTCTTGGAAATGCATACTTTACATCTTAAGTCCTGAATGGGTGATATGCTTGAGGTTGGAGATTCCAGTTCAATATACATGAACACATGTAGTTTGTTACAGACCTCTATTTGTGACTGTTTCCTTCACTCTCTTTGGCATCATCGTTATGTGTCTTGATGCAGATATCATTCTGCTATTCTGTACTTGGATGGAAGTCAGGGAGGCTCTGGGTGGAGGTATGAGAAGTTGGCCACAGACACCACAAACCCTCAGTGAATGTTTTGGAGTTTTAAATCACTCACTTTGCAAATGCTCGCTAGTATCAGAAACTTTTTCCCAGCAAGTTTGGCATGTAGTCAGGACAGCAGCCAGATTCCTCAAGTCCTAATTGTACATTCCTTGCATGGCTGAATCTTTTTGATCTGTGCCAAGAAAGCAAAGGAAAGACTTCAATAGACATGATGAGTTTGCCCCAAGGTGTCTTTAGAAGTCCAATAATTGAAGCTTCACATCTGCCACTTTTGTTTAGATTTTCTCTGCCAGCCATGGTTAATTTAGTCTCAATTGTACAGCATAAAATAGGTGCTCATCAGGCTCTCACCCACAGTGGATCAGGTTCATTTTCAAGATAACTTTTTCATTTCCAACTTTTTTATTCAATAATTTGGACAGGATTTTTTTTCTTTTTCAAAATGTGAATCTAAAAGGCTTCAGAGAACATTAGCATGTTGATGGTAGTCTGGAGTAATAGAGGAAACCATTTTGGAGTTGTAAAGAAAGCAGGGATGCAAATGTGGTTGTCATCACTGGTGTAAAGATGTGCCTGGAACTACTACCATCAATCTTGATGATTAAGGTCAAGGTTTCAGGTATGGTCAGTCATGCTTGGGTTTTTTTTCTTTTGGATGATAACTCTATCTTACAGTTCAAAGAGGAAACTAAAAATTTGCCAAGACTGATAATCTTCACTATGGGTTGTGATTGTTGACATTGATCACATGTTCTGAATCGTTTGAAGATAAAATTGCTACTATGAACATTCTTATTGTGTTTTGCTTGTGTTTCGCTGGAATTGATATAATAGTTACCTTCAATTTACTTTGGCAGGTCTGTATGTGTTAATTGTTGGCCCATGACACGAGTGTCAGAGTTTGTGATCACTGGAAGGGTGGTGGTCCACCGTGGTGTGTTTTCTTTAAGGAGAGAAAATGGTGTCTGGATAGACAAAAGGCTGGAAAACTGTTAAATGTTCTGTTGACATAGGTAGGACCCAAAGAGTGATTGATTATTTCCTCCAATGTGTCCTTATATCTGGGGAGGGGAATCAACATATGGAGTGTCAACAAGAGGCTGCACATTTTGAACCCTTTCTATGGTTATAGTATGAGTGTAGAAAATATATACACAAACATAGACAATCCTAGGAATAGGCTTGAGCTTAGGTGTGAAGAAAACTTTACCTAGTATGTGAACAATGGGCTTCTTAGAAATTGTGGTTTGAGTTGTTTCTCTGAGCTATCTTGAGTGAACTAAGAGTTGATTGTTGCAAAGGCTTTTTCGTTGGTAGGGTAAAGCCCCAGGCCACAGGCTTTACCAAGTGTGAAGAAGACCTGGGTAACACGCCCTCCAATTCTCTGCTAAACAAATCAGATCAGGTCTTCACATTTATGAGAAATCCAAAATATGAATTAAGAGTGGTGTTGTTTTCAATCCATGCAAGAATAGGGTTGTGTGCAGGCTAGAAGAGACAACCTTTCAGGCCAATGAGATTGTTGGAATTAGAGGCAAAGAACTCATTTTAGTGGCAGCCCTGGCCACCATTGCAAAGCTTTGCGCCAAGTTGTTGCAAAGCATTTTTTCAAATGGGTGTTGTGCAGGCCCCAATTTTTGTCAGAGTCTGGTGAAAGTAATTATATGGTCGGATCACAAAGAATCTCAAATATCAGCCTCAAATCCAACTTTTATTCCTCAACTCAAAAACTTGGAGAAGAGCGAATGTGAATCAATTACAAGCAACACTATTGCAGCCAGAGGGAACCAGCACCCACCAGTGCACCAATGTGGATGGATGGTGCACTCATGGGTGCACCTTTTTCGTCTCTCCCTGTCCCTGGGCTAACCAAGGTGGCAAACTCAAGTTGACCTTTTTTTTCCCCTTTCCGCAGCCCAGGTTGGTTTTTTTTGGGGAACCTTTTTTTTTTTCCTCATCCCCATGCTCGCCCAGGTCTCACCTACCTACCTACCTACCTTTAGACTACTGCCTATGCACCCTGGCCTCATCCCTCCCCCACCTACCTACCTACATTCCCACCTACCCACCCATCTACTTACCTTCCCATCAACCTATCTATCTATGTACCTATGAACTAAATCTCCACCAAGGCAATGACAATGCAAGTCAATGAAGGTATTGCAATATACCAAGTAGGTTGCTTCGTTCTCCTTCTTACTTACCTCCCTCCTACACCATGTAACTTTATGACTATGGAAAACAATGTTACAATGACCCAACTAAAGGTATTGCAACTAAACTAGATTTCTTTTATGTAGCCCTATAAAACTCAACAATTAATTCACATATGAAGTTTGATATCTTTACTCAAGCCACATCAATCCACAGATGTAAACTCTTCTTGCAATACCCTTATTGAACTTCATCACAATTACTAGATTTCAAACTTGTGTCATACCCTTAGCACAACTTGCAATTAATTAATCATCACATTGTCGTCATAAGGGTAATGCACACCCACTAGATGATTTTATTGAAATGCAATACTGTAAGGGCAAAGGGAAAATATCATATTACACCTTTCTTTCTTTTTCAATACCATCGTCAAACAAATGCATGAACAAAACAAATTTACTATAATGCAATACCTTCAATCCTATTAAACTACTTTAATCTCATCTAATTGAACAATGCAATACCCCAAGAACACATTGGAAATAACATATCCAACCTAATGCCCATATGCATTACCCTCATCAAGGTAAATGCAAATGCACTAGATCATTTTATTGTTTTGTAATAAACAAGTAAGCCTAGTTGTAACTATTTTATCTCATTTATTTCATCCGTGCAATACCCTATGGACACATTGAAAATATAATATCCAACCCAATTCACACATGCATTACCCTCATCAAAGTAATGCAAATGCAATGGATTATTTTGTTGTTATTCAATATTCATGCCCAAAATAATATATTTCATTTCATTTCATTCAAAAGAACAATTACCAGATTATTTTGCTCTTATGAAATACCTTCATGCCTAGGTTATATTTCATATCATCTAATTGAACAATGCAATACCCTATAGACACATTGACAATATCATATCCAACCAATTCACACATGCATTATTTTCATTAAGGTGATGCAATACCCCAAGGACAAAATACAAATATCATGTCCAACCATATTCACATCTACATTACCCTCATTAAGGTAATGCATATCCTTGGATCATTTTGGTGTTTCACAATACCCTTAAGCCAATTGAAATTATTTCATTTTATCTATTTCAACAATGCAATACCCTAAAGACATATTGGAAATAACTCATGTTGACCTTATATGCAAGACCTTAATATGGGTGTTGACTAATATTTAATCGTGGCCTCACATAATACTAAGGTAAAAAAATCTAATTCAATTGCAATACCCTTATTTGGTTTACCCTATTCCTATTGGGGTTATACATTACCATATTGGGTGTATTAAGGTTAAGTTTAGGGTTTAGGGTATTGCATGGACCAAAAAACGATCAAAGCCAATGCAATATCATTATGGGTATATTAACTTTAAGGATAGGGTTGATGGAATGAATATGTTTTGTCTTGTCTTAAAGGTATTGCATAACAAAAATGTAAATGCAATACCGTCATCATCATGCATATATAAACTATCTCAAAATTTTAACTATGAAATAGGGGATTATTTTTACACAAAGGTATTGCACAAAATCATGCCTTTAGGCTTTAATGCAACTTCCACAAATGTTTAGACTACAATTGCAATATCCTCATGTATTAGCAATACATCCAATCAATTTTTTGTTCAATGCAAGATGCACATACATCTTAATAACCTTGTTTATGTATAGATAAAATTCAATTTTTTTGTAAATAGATAACTTTACATACATTCATTTCCAATGCCAATGGGTTATATCCATGGAGGTTAAATTAATCTACAAAAATGTGGCATAGAAAATTCATGGATGCCATACACATGGTACAAAATGTGTATTAGTCCAAAAATGCAATGTCAAGCTAATTACTCTCACCCTCACTTTCACTAGAACTTTCACTAATAGATTTCAATGATAATCTATTTGCACTCTTATAATGTGCCACTGCATTTTGTGCAAATTGAGCATATTATCAAGTGTATAATTGCCAGTTTTCCAAAATTATCTTCACCAAATCAACTAGAAGGCCTCCTTGGTGGTACCTCGAATCCTAAAGTGGACATACACACAAACCAATGAGTATAATTTTGGAAACACATGTTTGAAGCACAATGCAAATTCTTGAAGTGAAAATTAAATGTAATGGAACTTACCAGCCATGAATCATCTCCAATTCATGATGATTCACAAGTCAAAAGATCCCCTTTTTATGCTCCTTTTTGGATGAAAATATTGTCCAATTTTGGTTATCCCAAACATCTCTAAGGCCCTTTACATAAGAGGCCTTACTAGCCCAAATTAAATCAGCAAGATTCTCATCCCTCTTTAATTTGGTCATTACATGGGGAGGATACCCCACACCCCATGTTTGAATGCCTAATAAAGTGAGCAACTTGAAAAAAAAAGATTTTACCAATGTGGGCATGGATGTCGATTTTATTCATAGTCCATCATTCCACAAGTGATCCCACTTGCATGTGGCATGGGTCTTCGCATGTGGCATGGGTTTTTGTTCAAGCAATTGCCCAACACACAGAGGAGGGGTTTACCTTTTCCCACACACACACAAAACAGAAACAAAAAGAGCAATTAAAATTACAAACCCCAAAAATAGTATTGAAAAAACCAAAAGAAGGGAAAAAAGAACACCAACAAGAAAAAATAGAAATAAATAAGATTTTCAAAAATTATAGAAAAATAATAATATAAATAATATAAATAAATAAAAACAAGAAAAAAAAACCAGGAAAAAAAATTCAAACCCCCAAAAAATTATTTTGAAAAGATTTCAAATAACAAGAGAAAAAAATTAAACCAAAAATAAAACAAGAAATATAGAACCAAAATTTTCAAGAAGTATAGAAAGCAAAAAATAAAAAATAAAAACCAAGAAAAAAAGTGGAAAAAATCCCCAAAAAATCCAGAAAATAGATTTTTTAAAACTCCAAAAAAACCCCCCAACGAAAACAAACAAGATAGAATTTTTTTTAATTACATAAAATTAAAACGAAAAAAAAAAAGATAAATAAAACCAGAAATATTAAAATCAGAATTTTTTAAAAGTACATAAATAAAAATAAGAAAAAACTAAAATAAGAAAAAAGAAAAAAAAAGGAGAAACAATCCAAGAAAACCAAGAAAACAGAAATTTTAAAACCCCAAAAAACCAATATTAAGAAACCCAACAAAAAAAAATGGAAAAAAATAGATACAAAAAATGAACAAGATATAAATAAAATTTTAGATACATAAAATAAAATATGAATATAAAACTAGAATTTTAAAATTATTGATAATAAAATAGGAACATTAGGAAAAATAAAGAAAAAAAATTCAAAAAAATTGAGTTGCTAGGAAAAAAAGGTATTAAAAACCAACAAAAAAAACAAGAAAAAAATTGAAAGCAAAAAAGAAATAGGAGAGATAAATAAAGGAAAAATTAAATAAAAACAGAAATAAGAAAATCTTGGTGAAGGCAACAAACCTTTACTGTAATCGAAAGCTCATGGCAATGGCAACAAACCTTTACTACCATTGTTGGTTTGCAAGGGCTAGACTGCAAGAGACTCACCTCTTTTAGTTGCTCCTCATGTTGCTCTTTCTCTTTATCTCTCTCCTCCCTTTTTTGATGCTCATGTCCTCCTTTTCCACAGCACAACACACACACAACTCAACACACACAAACACAAAAACAAAAGAAAAAAAGAAAAAACAAAACCAAAAGAAGAATAAAGAAATCACAAAAACCTAAATTAAAAACACAAGATTAAAAGAAAAAAGGTCTAAATCCTCATTGTTATATGATTGTAAAGTTTGTAATAATAGTATTTTTGGAAGCTCATATAATAAATATCTTGCATATAGATCTTTTGTAATGGAAAATTCCATTTATTTGATGTTTTGAACTTGACGTGATAAGCTTGTTTTAGGATTTTGTCAATTAGGTGTATTCAAACTAGTTGGAGTCAATTTATTGTAAGCAAACACAACAAACTATGGCTAGATTTAATGAAATGGATAAAATGAATTTTTCTACAAACAAACTAGTTGCAAGGCAAGCACTTATGTACATTCTTTATTTGGAAGGAATTCATAAATTTTTGTTGGAGAAAGTAAAAAGGGTACATAGATGGAGATTGAGCTTCAAGAAGCATTGGAATCATCCACCACCCCTATGTTGGAATGTTATTACAAATTTTTTCAACAAATTGATGAAAGAAAATGGAGCAATTAAAGTGTTTGAACTTGTTTTTAGACTTGCTCCAAAAGTGTTAAGTGAACCAAGAATCCTAAAATCACAATATACATGTAAAATTTGATTTACCATGCAAAATGGAAGAAAATGTCAAATCATGGAAGAACCTTTTTTTTCATTCAAAGATGAATTCACACCTCAATCTTTATTTTGAAGCAAGACACATATTTAATCACGAGGATATGATCACAACGTTTTCACTCTTTCACACGTGCACTAGTTCAGTTGTCTTCATCAATGAAGGATTTCTTCAATACCTTATTCATGAACAAAGAATATAATAGTCAAAAACATCAAGTACTTGTTGGAACATTTGGGTGGATGTTGGATCACTCCACATATTAATCCTTTATATGTTAGTTACTTTAATCCATTTTATCAACTTCATAAAATTAAATTGTCAAAGGTTACATGCAATCCAAAGGGGTTCAAATGCATCCATTTGAAAATGTTGCTTTTGCAAAAATCTTCTTTTAGGAGCTTGGGTTCTATGTTGAACAACATTTTTTCAAATAGGTTTTCCTTAAAATAGTGTCTCCATCTCATATAGATGTCTCTAATTATAAGCTCGAAAATGGGATTATCCAAATGATAATCCCTAATATCATTCATGACTAAATGCAAGTCAATTTAGCATATAAGTTCCTTCCTAATTTTTATAAGACATTATTGTTATTTATGTTCTTATTACTAAGTATTATATTTTTTTTTTAAATTTCATGTGACCTTCCTTGTGAAACAACTTTTCTATGAGTTTCCTTTTTCAAAAAAATTATATTTTCTCTCTTGTTTTGAATAATTTCATTTGGAACATATTTGTTAGTTTTTATCATTCTATATCATTTGCCATTATTTTGGGGCTATTTACTATTGGCAATAGGTTTTTAAATAATTCTTTTGGTTGTGGTGCTCTACCACCAAAAGCATGTCAGCTTATGAGATGAGTCTATTTAGTTGTAGACTAATGCATAGGAAGATCAATTTCAATGGACAAATGTTGAAATCAATTAATATTAGGCTATGAGATTAGTTTAGCATTTAAATCAGAATTTTAATGGTTTGAGACATGGGGTTCTCGTATATTTTAAATGCAATTTTCTATATACATCTTTATTCATCACTTTTCCATAATTATAGTTTTTCCATAAGATATCTTGAAATTACTATTCAAGAATAAAGTTGTAGTCTTAACTTTGGACTAAGAAAGCTTCAATTGCCTTTTAATTACAAACATTCTTTTATGATCTTCAAATGAATTGTCAACTATGGACTTGTTCTCACATTTCATCATTCCAATCTGAAATTTTAAAATATCAATTTAGATGGATTACAAATGTTTAAATATATTTCATCAAATTTCTCTTCATTCGATATTTTAATTAATTTCCACTGAATTTTATAAGAAAGTAAGGTATTCAAGTGGTGAACATGGACATCTTTATTTGATAATATTTCAACATATAGATCTACTATAATGTTTTTAGTGTATGTGGCTCCAACACATTACCAAATCGAATTTGTCCTCCATGTCACATAAGTTTATAATTGGGCATTATGTTTTTGGGGCAAGTTTTATATTTTCATAAAGCTTTCACCCTTTCCAGAGTGTTCTTATACCTACATTGCAATATGCATATTGTAATAAGGTTTTTGTGTGTAATGTATAGATTGCAACATTGAATGCATATCATAATAGGGTTTTTGATGTTTAAATTACATATTGCAATGTAAGTGTAATAACCATCTTCTTTTTGAAAAGCATATTTCACCATGAAAAAATTGTGTTTTGCAACTAGGTTTGCAATTGGGTTTCTGAGTTACAACAACCACTTGTAACTCCATGTATTTTTACAACGTGAATTTTATCAAACAATTTACAAGAGTTGTAACAAACACTATTCACCGTATATAAAACTATATACATATGCAACTCATGCAATTATGTTGCAATTTGATCATTGCAACTATTGTGCAATTACATAAGTAATAATATGATGACATGGCAATGATGTGCTAACAAATCATCAATGGACACATGGTGATTATATCAATAGGTAAATAAGCCTAAGGTAAGTAACCATTACTTCCTACCTTTCCTAGGCTAAATAGGTAGCTAATTTGGAATTGTTTTTTTAATTTTGGGTTTAACCTTTGGGCCCAAACCTTCTTTTACTTGCTTATTCTAAATGTCACTTGTTTTTTAATATTCTTAATGCACTTAATTATATATATTACAAACTTGAAAAAATAATAATAATATGGAATAAAAACATTAGTTACATCTTAGTTACAACTTATTTGCAACCATTAAAAGGTGCCAACAAGATAACACAAGCCACACCCACTTACTTAGGGGACTACTTTTTGGAGAATATTTTTTAAAATGTTCTCACAAAAGTCCTCAAAAAAATCTTGAAAAATCTTGAATTTCTTTTATAGTATTATGTCAAGGTTTATGTAAAAGATTTTTCAAAAAAATCATTTTCAAAAGTTTTAAAACCCATTTACAAATCCTTTTTGTGTTTAAAAACAATTATTATAATGTGTAATGAATGCCTTTGAGAAATTTTTATTCATTGGATTTTTTCAAATTAATTCACATGTTCTAATGATACACTAAGAACTTTGCAATATAAAAAAATCTTATGTTTTCAACACCAAATTAAATCACCACTTTTAAATGTGAAAATTTAAACAAGCATTACACTTATGGTTCATGTTTGTGTGACTACACCCTATAAGACAAGCCAATGCAGGAACATTTAAGCTTTTAAAGAGTTTCAAATCTTAAAACATTTTCCCTTTACCTCTCAAGTGCAAAATGTTTTTCAAACCTTGACTTAGCACACCCATAGACATTTATATTGTTATAAAAAAACCCAAAATGAAGAAAATATGGTTATGAAAAATAGATGGGGTCAATGTTTGGTCAACAACCCAATGCACACTTAAAAATTTAACACATCCATATTCTTTGTGGTTTTTATGTGTTGTTCCTTTACTTTAAAAGTTTAAATATGTAACATAACTCTTAAATTGGTGCACCCATAACACTTTAATTTATTGACAACATACAAGAAATAAGGAAGATATGAGGTTTAAAAATAAATAATCATTTAAAAAAACACACATTATGTGATTTCAACATGTTTTGTGTTTCTTTTGTGTTTTTCCTTTGTTTTTTGACATGAAACATATAATGGAGAATTTACCTTGATGTTTTATGATGTTTTACATCACATAAATAAACAAGAAACAAGAAAAATCCAAAATTGTTCCATCACCATTCAACAATTCATGATGGGCGATTTTAACCTAATATAGTTTATCTACTAGGTATACTAACAATTATAGTTCATAATAATTAATAATTAATAATACTAACTATTAATATAAAATATAAATATTACGTATAATAATAATAATAATATTATTATTATTATTAAATGTGACGCTAGGCTAGCTACTATTATCTTTTAATTATGTTAAGCTAGGTTATGGCAGTTTAGCTTATAATATTAATTAATAATATTTTAAATATTAATTAATATTATCTTTTTTGTAATAATAGCTCATTATATGATAGGCTAATTAATTATAGTATTATTATTATCATTAATTAATAATTAAGTTAATTAATTTAACTTAAATTAGGCTTATGTTAAGGTTATTATTATTATTGTAACTAGTAGTTGGGTAGTTGCATGAAAATCCAATATATTAGTTTTAAAGTTTACAAAGAAGTTGGTAATGAGCATTTCATTTATTCTAGTTGTATTGTAATTGTCATCCATGACTCTCATGTAACTTACTAACGAAGTTAAACATGGTTGACCAAAAGCATATATACAATTTGTACATTCATTTGTATTGAGGGTCCATTTTGGAATTCATAGGCAACTACAATAGAATTCCATGAATTTTTTAAATGACATTTTATTTTTCAATTCTGTATAATTCTATGAGATAGTTGCAGATTAATTGTTTTAAAGTTCTAGTTGTAAGGTGCGAGGTTTATAATGGACATAGTTTCTCATAATGTTGGGGGATATAATATGCTCTCTAAATAATCTATGATTTTTTTTCCAAATACACAAAATGTTGGGGGATATAATATGCTCTCTAAATAATCTATGAATTTTTTCCAAATACACAAAATGTTGTGGATAAAATGTAAGTTCAATTTTTGTATTGTTCAACCATCAACATTAAAATAGTTGTTTTGAAAAAAAAACAATGTTGGACATAAACATTCAAAACATTAAAAAATCAACTTTGAACAATTGTTAGTTAATATAAATTTTAACCACTCAAGTTTCCAAATTGCCACCTAATTGTAGTTAGTGAAAGTTCTAGTGATTACATTAGCTAAATTTTGTACATTTGAATAGGAAATTTCAAAATCAATGGCTTAAAAGTTGTTGGCAAAAACTCCTTATCTCAAAAGGATCCTACTATGAAACCCATCATTTAAACATTCACATGTTTGTCAAGTTTTTTCAGTGTGCTCGTTTTTAATCATTGAATGAATGTGGTTTAGTAATCTTCTTCACCTTGTTGACTTCTTTACTTACAATTTAGTGCCAAGTTTGTGAAGTGTCTAAATAGCATGAGGCACTTAGATTTTCATATATTCTTCTTCAAATTTGACCTAAATTGTACATGCAATTGGTATTGTAAAATATATTTTTCCATAGCATTCTTTACCAAGGATTCATATTTTTAATTTCTTTCAATTGCCCTTCAATATTTGTGTGACAAACATTACTAAGTGTAAAATGTACTAAAAATTGGGGAACTCCAATCATATTTTTTGTGCCAAAATTTGCACCTATGTAACATAGTATAAGTTTCTTCATTGCAAAACTCCTTTCTTATTCAAAAAAGTTCACCATATATTTTTCGAGGGAATTTTTCTTAATATCCATATTTTAAAATTAGTTTATAGCTTGATGCCTAAATTTTTCTACTAACCTTCTTAACCTATAGCTGAATTTTACCTAAAATTTGAGTTGTGAATGGTTGCCAACCCACCTACTTCACAAAATTGAAAAAAAACCCTTGATTGATTTGCTATCTATCTTCACAATATGTTTTGCTTCAAACCATTATGTAAAGGCTAAGGGTAGTCCTAGATGCCCTTCTTCATTTTGAGTTGCCCAAGCATGAAGGCAATAAACTTTTAATGACATGGGCATTGAACAAGAAACTCTAAAAGGAGGGAAATAACAACCACATCACAAATCAATAGAATCAAGGAAGTATAATGGTAAAAAGCATTAGACTTAATAATATCACCATCAACACCAAAATGCCCTTGTGACACCAATCAAATGTGAAACAAGTATCAATGTTAAGCTACTTCTTAACCTATCTAACCAATCTAGATGTTTTTTGATGACACACCAATGGGCCATGCCCTCCTCAATCAAGTGGAAGTCCAGGCTTGGCTCCAAATCTTGGAAAGCTAGACTATATTACCCATCAAAATTAAACCAACATATTTTAACCCATAAAATATAAGATAAATTTGTGAGGAATGTTTAACGGTCATCTATAAAAGCCACCAAAATGTAGTTTATGTTCATGAAATGATTATCATTAGCCCCCCTTTCACCTACAAAAAAAAAAGTTTCAAGATATAGACAAGTCTCAAGGGGACTTGCCATCCCAAGGAGGTCACCATTTGTATATTTTAAAAAAGTACTTGAAACAAAAGGGTATTTTTTAATTTACTATGAAATAATGGCATATTTTTAAAATATTCTTAAATTATCATAATGAGTTATAAACATCTTATTTACATTGGAGTAATTTGTATATATTAAATTGGACCTTTTTAATATATAAAAATTTCTCCAATGTAAATAGGATTGCATGTAATTGCCCCCATTTTTTTGCACGTAATTTGGAATAAAATGGAATTAACCTCCCTAAACAACATTTATTCCAATTTTAATATAAGGAGTACACAAAAAAAGGAACATAACCAAGAGCAACAATTGCACATCCCAATGCCATTCCCTAAATCCCAAGGAATGTTTTTGAAGAAATCATCACCAAAGAGCTAAATGAATGTCATTTTGGAAATTGGAAAATTGTTGCAATCAACCTTTAAAGCAACCTAGGTTTTTATTATGTTAAAACAAAAAAAACCTTGAGATCCTTTTAAAAAAGGTGAACCTTGTGTTGGTTAATTTGCACCAATCACCTTAAGGAAGGGGATTGTTGAACTGTGAAATGGATGAAAAAGGGACAAATGGATGGATGAAATGTTGGGTATGTAATTTGTAACTTTATTATGATTTTATTGTGACTTTCTTTTCCATTTATTTTGCAACTTTGTTTCAACTTTATCAAAAGTTCAAGGTTGGTAACAGGTAAGCAATTAGGTTGGTAGGTAATATGTTTAGGTAGGCTAGTGTAGCTAAGTAAATAGGCCATAGGTATATAGTTAAGAAGGTAGGTTAGGAAGTTATAAAGGTTGTTCAAGGTTGGTAATATGCTTGGTATGTAAGTAGCTAGCAAACATGTAAGTTATAAGGTGTAGATAATGGTAATTAAATAACCATTGCCTATAATAATTAAGCTAGATTAAATAGGTTCCTATAACTTTCATCCATTTTTTAGCATTTCCAAATCAAATGAATGAAATATGTGAAGGAAGTGTTGTGAGTAAATTTAAATTTTGATTATAATTGAAACTAATAATGATTATGTCAATTTGCATAGTTGAAAATTAATCAACATCTCAAATAAGTGGTGTAAGCACATTTCAAAACAATACAACTTTGACAAAATGAATCCATCTTCCTTTTGCTCACTTGAGCTCCTTACTCATTCAAACTTTTTTTACCTTTTTACTTTTGCATGTTCTTTTTTAACCATTCCTTAAGGTTTTTTTAATTGATCATTGACATAGTATTTTCATTTTGAAGGAAGTCTATTAATTACATGTTCATCAATTAGATGGCATTTTTCTTTTACATTTTTTGGGGCAAGTGATCAGATGTGATTAGGAGAGGAAGCTATGAATTTTACCACATTTGATGTAAGCAAATTGTTATTATAGGTGAATCATTCAATTATTCATTGTTGATTTTTTCCTTTATTTTCCCTTAGGCATTGGATAATTATTTGTACCATGGTACTTTCATTTGGAAGGAAGTCTATTCAATTGAGCTCATTAACATTGTTTATTCTACATTTTTATTTTTGACATGTATGCAAGTCATTACAAATGATGAAAAAAAGAAGAAGAGGCATTCAACTTCATCACATTTTATGCAAATAAGTTATTATTAAAGGTGAACCATTAAATTGTTCATTGTTGATTATTTCTTTTATTCTCTTAGGCATTGAATATTGATTTGTACCATGGTACATTCATTTGGAAGGGAATTTATACAATAAAACTCATTGGCATTGATGTTTTACATTTAAAATTTTAGAATGTATGCAAATCATCACAAGAGATGAGGAGAAGAGATGAAACATTCAACTTGACCAGATTTGATGCAAGCAAGCTATTATTATATGTAGTGGGGTTTGTTACAATTGTGTGTGCATTCTATATCCATTTAGATCTTATTGGTATATATGATATCAATTAATTGAGTATTTTTAAATTTTCATACCTTGTTGATTCTATTAAAAAAATTGTGCATGGATTTTTACATGGTTCATGTCATAAATACCATCATAACATCATAGTTAACATCATCACTAGCATAATCATAGATGAAGTTCATCCATGAATGTCAAACTTTCATCCATTATACATTAATAATGTAATAAAAAACTTGCCCAATAATTTTTTTGAAATAATATTCTTTGAAATTATTTTTCCTTAAGCAAAATCCTTAATAGTCTATAAATGAAAGTAATTTTCTTCATGGTACCTTTAGTTTGTTCAACACTAATTTTGGATACAATATTGCACTAAAGTTATGTTTTGATTCTTTTAATGTTTTCATAATAAAGTTTCATTTGAACCTACAACTTACACATTTTGCGTTATTGTCCTTGGCTTTTGTGTTTCACAATTTGAAATTAGAATTAGGCCTACATACATTTGTCATGTTTTGTTCATTTCCCTTTGAAATTTTTGATTTATTGGTAGTTTTTGTGTTAGTGATAATTCAAAATTGCTTGTATTTGAAATGATCAAACTAAATATGTGTATTATTTATTTTGTCATAATTATAGAATGTATTATGATTAAATTGAACCAGTAATGAATATTTCAAGATTATTTTGTTTAGTTATGAAATAAAGTTATGGCCCCATTTTTTAGCCCCATTCCCCCAAGTTCCTGGGTTCTTAGATGCCTAAATAGTGATATAATTTCCCTAATTGATTTTTACACTTGAGGTTATGCAAAAAAAACAAGAATAGACCTTACTCTCTCCAAATTGCTTGCTAATTCTTGCAATGTCATCAATGAAGGTCTAGTCCTCCATAATTATGCTTCTTGGAAGGGTTAGACCTTCTATTCCATATCTTGGGTTGCTCAAAACATGGCCTAGTACATCAACAACAAGAATAAAAAGATAGGGCAATGGATGGCAACCTTGCTAGATAGATCTAGAAAGATTAAATGGAGTTCCAATTGCTCCATTTACCTTAATAGTAGAAAAGTAGCCAACCAAAACAAAGAAAGACCCACATTGAGGGATGAAACCCAATTTTTCTAAAGCCTAAATAGCAAGAAAACCCATTCTATCCCATCAAAATCTTTTTCAAAATCCAAGAGGAGAAGCAATAAATTCTTTTCACTCTCTCCTCCACCCAACCCATGGCTTGATAACCTAAAAACTTGTTATCCAAAATGCATCTACCCATCATGAATCCAATTTGATTTGGTCTAATTATGTTTGGAAGGTGAACTTGAATTCTTCTTGCAAGGATCTTGGCAATGACTTTGTAAATGCTATGTAGAAGAGTGATTGGACACCAATTTCCAATTTTGAAGTGACCTTTATCTAGCTTTCAGAATTAGAGTGATCACCTTGTTGAAGAAAATATAAAGTTAAACCAATTTCCATCATAGCTTCGAATGCCTCAAGGAGTGTGTGAGTGCTGGTGTCTGTCTGTGTTGTCTTGAAAGAAATTTGTGGCAAGCCCATCCATGCATAAGTGTGCTTTGCATCTTCACAAGGAGGGGGATGGCAGCATTAACCTCCTCCAAAGTAAGTTCTTGGATCAACTCCTGGTTCATGCCAAAGCAATACAAGAGATGAGACATTTTGCCAACATTCTTGTTTATCTTTGAAGGCAAGGAACTGATTCCTTACTTATTTCCTACATAACTTTGTGATCCTCACCTCCTCCTCGTCCTTCTCCACTCCAACTCTCTTTGCTTTGTGATCCAAAGCTTTTGTGTAGAAAAGTAAAAGTCCAATTGATTGTCAGTTCACCCAAGAATGCATTTTCTCCACTAGCTTCAAAATTCAAATCCTTTTGCCAAAAGAAGGGTTTGGTGTAAAGCACTTGCTTCTTACTCCCAAATGAACACAAAAAGAAAGAGCAAAAGAAACTACAATTTTTTTCTGTTTGCAGCCCGAAAAAACCATTCAAAATAGAAAAAATCAAAGAAATCAAAATTCCAACTTCCAAGTCACTTATTATACTACTAGGCTCCGAACTACTGGGCAGCATCTAAATGGCAAGAAAAAAAAAAAAAAAAAGGGATAAGGGGAAAAATGAAAAAGAAAAACAGGAGAGAAGAGAAAGGGGGGAGTGATAAGAGGAAATAAAAAAAAATA
>Ga0116231_10007003_pt1 | contig 21023 bp, 21 predicted proteins | sample S1TSphgellanicum_2_FD_89695 | JGI IMG/M metagenome (GOLD analysis project Ga0116231, IMG submission 89695) | Host-associated microbial communities from peat moss isolated from Minnesota, USA - S1T2_Fd - Sphagnum magellanicum MG | ecosystem: Host-associated > Plants > Peat moss > Unclassified...
AACACGCCCCTCTACCCCTCCAAGTGTTGTGAGCTAGGGAGCGCCTCCCGACCACTCCCACTTCCGCTGTCTTTCACTTGGACTCACATTTGAGTCCTTCGAGTGGTTAGGAGTGCGTCAAGGGATGAACAAGAATATATTAATCTGGAAGAACTACTCTGGATAATGTGCAAGGTGAATTCACTGAACCATCTTGAATTTTGCTTAAATTTGCATTCATCTTGTGATTATATTCAAATGTGCATGAAATTTGTGTAACATGCATCAAAGTGTAGCCAAAGTTTAGTGTTTTGTTTAATGTTAGGCAATTAATTATAGTACCTAAACTTCCTTTTAAATTAGCTAATGTTAGTTCAAATTGCATTCATGGTCTAGAGTCAATTTGATGTAACATCCAACTGCATTATGAATGAATAGTCCATTAGCACATAATGTGTGGCTAAGAAGCCCAAAGATTCCATCCACAATTGTTGTGTATCCACAAAGTCTATAAATGTTCAATATACGTGGTCTACAATAGTTCACAAAGTGCCTACAATTAACAAAACATATTAGTGTACAACCCATGAAGTTCATAAACTCCATCAATAATTAATGTGTATCCACCCAAGTTATGCATAAAGTCTGTTGATAGTTACTATATTAGTCTAGAATAGTCCATAAAGTCCTTAAAGTTAATGGTAGTCAATGATACATACCGTGAAGTTCACAAAGTCCATCAATTATTCATGTGTATCTAGTCAAGTTTAGCACAAAGTCTATTAATAATTACTTCTAGTCTAATGTAATCCACAAAGTCCTTATAGTCTTTTTGAACTTTATACTTTGCCACATAGTCCCTATCAAATCATATGTGTCCCTAATACACTGCTTCAAAGTCCCTCAAATCATGTGGATGCTTATGACAGTCATTGACAAACATTGTTCCTAAGAATCCAAGGTCTATTCTTTATAATACTTAATCCTCACATGTGAATGTTCATACATTCTTGACAAACAAATGCATAATATTTGTGATATGGAAAATTGACATATCATTTTGCTTTATGTTGAGTGATACAATTCTAGATATGCAGATCCAACTCCAACTGCCATGTCCTTCTCAATTTTTCATGATAACCACCAATTACCTACAAGATCCAACACAATCAGTTCATCAATGGGAAGCATTAAACTACCACCACCCAAGTTTGCACCACATACCACAAAGTCATTACATGATGACAAATCAACTCCAATGCATGCTAGCAAGTCAAATTTGCATGCTACCATTAAAGCAACATCCCTAACTTGCCCACAATGGAACAAAAAGGAATGTGACATTCCACAATTGCTAGCAAAACCCTCCCTTGACCAGAAACGCAAAAGAAGTGCAAAGAAGAGTTTGATTCTAGTTACTACTATCCAAAAAGAGCCAAAAGAAAAAACAACATTTTTAAAAGATGAAAATGAGGAGCATACAAGCATTTCTAATAAAGGAAAGTCGAAAATTGATCAACAAAATGATCAAGTTGTTGAGAGCCTTTTGAAGAAGCTGAAAAAAAATCCAAGGGAAAATGTCCTATTGCTCAAAAGGTTTTTGTCTTGACAAAGACAAGGGCTGCCAAACTTCATGGGAAATCAAAATGAGGTAATTTTAAATGTAACAAAACAATTATAAGATTTCATGTAGTTTTAGTTTTAGTTGAATCTTTGTTCACATTCCCAACTAGGAATTCCAGATTGGACTATGAGGTCATGAAAAGTTTGTGGCAAATTCAAGTTGCAAATGAATTTGCAACAAACTTTTTCTTTAATCTTTGTTCACACAAGTCCAACTAGGAATTGCATCTAGGTCATGAATTTAAATTTGTGGCATATTCATTTACAACTTGCATAGATGATGTGTTTAAACACTCAACTTTACAACACTCAATGGTAATCTTTTTAATGCTCCCTCTTAATGAATAGGTGCACTTGTGTTCAGATGCATGGCAAGAAGCGGGGTGACCAAAATGGATGGAGATGTGTTGTCAAAAAATCGAATGTGTTGCCTATTAGTTGTAAATGCATGTATAAGTAGCTACATAAATCACTGAAGTGCAATGCAAGTTTAGTTCTTAAATCTACTAATCTTGTTTTGCATAGTTGGGACATTGCATGTGGATGTATCCATGAGCCTTATATCCATGAACAATTGGAACCTTCTTTTGACATAATATGGCAATTGAATGTCCTATTTTCAAAGACTATCTTCTAGCAACTATAATGATCCTGAGTATGTCCTTTGAACATGTTCATTTCTCTAGATCATAGGTGTTGGTGGTGTCAACTTGTGTTCTAACCTATTCTGGTGGGTTGGTGATGTAAGGCTAAAATGATTGAACTAGAATACAGTGGTGGAGATTTTAAAAAGCTATTGAGTTTCAACAAGGCATTATAGAATTTAAACTCATTGTGATCAAGTAAGTTCACTTATCATGATTATCTTTTAGCAATTGGAATTTTGTTACAATGTTTGATCCAAAGTATCTAACTTTCTAGTTTTATTTTGATTATTCCTAATGACTTGGTCAATCCCTATTTGCTAATTCATTTGCTTTGTTGGGTTGACTTAGGATGTAATCCTTTTGCTTGAACACCTACACATGGCGGAGTTTTTGGACAAGCTGTCAATTATTATTTTTAATGATTAATCATGAAAGGTTTTGAACATAATTTGAAGTTTATTTGTGAATCTTTAAAGGACTATTTTATAGCTCCTACAATGGTTTTCCAATGATCTCATTAATCTTTACAGGATTGTTTCTAACTCTTGCAATGGTTTTCCAATGATTTTGTTCATCTTTATAGGATTGTTTATGAAACATTGGTGTAGATTTTGGTAAGTCTATCAACATTCAATGACTATATGTAAGGAGTTTTGAACTCATTGTGAGTACTTTTTCATCCTAGATTTTCTATTGTGCCTTGCAAATATGTTCAATATTTCGGTAATGCTATTGACTTTTTAGGAATCATAAGGGTAAATTTTGGAAAGGGAATATTCAATGAGTTATTGGGGATTTTGGAAAGGCTATTGATTTTTAGTGAGTCATCACAAATTTTGGAAGGGCCAGTGACATTCAATGAATAATCACAGGGTTTTGAAATTCATTGTGAGTTCAAGTTCTTTTATTAAAACTAAGTTTTTACAAGTACAATTCGATTTTGTATCTTTTCATGGCTACATTCTAATTTAGTTGTGAATTTATTTCAATGATCATGAACATATATTTATATTTTTAATTATTTATTGGTCTACTAAACTCTGAGTTTAATCTTATCAATATTTGGCTATTAATAGACCAAACATTATTATTTAAATAACATATCTTTCACATGACTATTTGGATCTTAACTAATCATGCATTCCATTCCATTGTGTTGTAGGTTTTTGATCATTTTCCAGGATTGTCTTCCAACTCAAATACAATAGTGTCTTAAGGATCCTCTTTGTACAAGTTTTTCCATCATTTTCCTCAAATTCAGTGAGTCATTACTGTTTTTGATGTTAGATTTGCACAAGGTTCACTTGTTCATTTTTCATGATAGACTTGCGCCTTCACTACAACATGGTATTTTTATCAAGCCTTGCAAAAATGCATGCATAGCGTATTTCTTTTAATGCTATTGATTTTCAATGAGTTGTAAGGGTGAAATTTGGGAAAGCCAACGACATTTAGTGATCTAATAGGGTTATTGGAAAGGCTAGTGATATACTATCAGCCATGAGGGTTTTTGAACTCAATGTGAGATCAAGTTCATTTTTCAATACTAAGTCCCAACAAGGTTGGGTGGTGGGTGTTGTCAATCCAAATTTCTGTTAATGTTGTGAATGTGATGTAATATCTCTTAATGGACATGTACACATGGTGTGTTTTTGGAAAGTCCATAGCTATTGACATTTAAAAATTGGAAATTGTGCCAATGACAAAATGTTATTTGATGTCATTAGTCCCTAAGAATGGAGTAAAAATCCACAGTGGAAATTCACATTTCAAAACTTTCAAGAATAGAGACATTGAATAGCAAAGAGAAACAAGAAAAATAAGAATGAATCAAATTTGTTTATTAACATCCATTTCAGATCTCAAAAAGCCACTTGGTTAAGAGAAGAAGGCAAAAGTTCTAGTTATGTTTGGTTCATGAGTAAGCAATTTTGGAAATTGTTCCTTGTATGCATTACCCACCTGTTTTATTCACTAACTTGAGTGGTATTGATATATAACTTAATGCCCATCAAACTAAATTGCATAACAGGGAAGATTGGTCCCTTTCTCTAAGGCCCAAAAACAAGATCAAACCCTGAAGATGAACATTGCATTGGAATCCAAAACTCCAAAAAATATTGAAACTCTTCAATAGGAGGCTTGACTACAAACACCCTCTTTGACAATTTTAGTTTGTTATGATAATTGGAAATTTGTCATTTCTAAAACAACCATGAACTATTCTCATTGATAGTAAGCATGAAATTCTCAATCAAACATAAGCAAAAAACCTTTGCAAACTAATTTTAATTAAACATATCCAAGTTCAATGACTTCTAGGCCAAAATGACTGCATTCTAAACATGGTCATGTAAAATTAATGGAGATTAAGTTGTAAGCTAAAGAGTTCGATGATACTACATCAAGTGCTAGTGTTTTGGTAGAATGTTGATCTATTTGCCATGGACCATTGAAATTATACATTGAGTTGCAAGTCCCAAGTGGCATCTTTCCTTCAATTCCAAATACAGAAAAAATGTGGAACTATTTTCTTAAACCAATTATATTTATATAATGAAATTCAAAAACAAAAATTTGACAGATTAGTTGCACAATGTTTAATGTATGGACTAATATCTATCACTTTATTTCTTCAAGACTTTGCTTATCCCAAACAATGATAAAAACTTATCCATATAATATCTATAGGTATTTTTTTGATCAAATCTTTTCATATTTACTATCATGAATTATATGATCATCAACACACATACAACAATTCATGATCCCAAACCAACAAGATTTATACTATGAACATGATGACATCACAATTGGAAATAGTCCAAGTACTAACTCTCTTCCAAGAGACCAAAATCTTGGTATCCCAAGTGCACCAGACACAATTAAACCCTTCTACCACATGGTTTGTCCCATTAAAACAACAAGAAATTCAACATTAGTATTTCTTGAAGCACCTTCCCACCTTTGAAGGTCACAAAATCTAGAAGTTTTGACAAGTGAATCCCTACCCACCATAACAATGTAAAGAAATCTACAAAGCCCAACATGGATAGACATAACACTCAGAGTTCCCATATCAATAGGTATTCATTTCCTTTCTCCCATGCCCCAATGTGGAAACCCAAATTGCCCTAGACACATATCAAACACATTTGACTTGAAACCATGATGCCATTCACAAACTTAGCTCTCAAATCCCTTATGGACCTTCATCATCTCCACAAATACCTCTAACTTAAACATTTAACTATCTTAACAATCTATGTAGTTGTAGCCCAATGTAACAAAAATTATCAATATTGAGACTAGAATGTAAACTAATGATCTCATAGACTGGATTACAATTTAACGGCTACAATGCTCTGCCTAATTCCATCTTCTGCATATTCAGGAAGCTTATACACCAAATCATTTCCCTGCACTCTATGGTTTGCTGGCAACATTGGAAATTTGATCACCCTAATGTGGCATACACGAATAAAAACAACATTGAAAATCTCCTCAATAGAACATATGAAGATTGTGAACAACCCCACTTCTAATAATATTTCCCACCCACTGCCATGCCACCAATGTTGAATTGTTGTCCCCAAGGACAAGTGAAAGGTTTTGAGAAAGTGAAGATAGTCTTAGTGCACAATAAGATGTAGAAGTCCACCCCTTCTGTGTTTCCTTTTTTTGAGTTCACAACAAAGTTGTCCCCCAAGGAAATGCAAGAAGCAAAGTTATCACCATCAAATCCAAATTCATCCCAATTGTCCTCCTCAATGGCATCTTCAATGGCACCCTATACATAGCCAACATTGTTAGGAATGAGTACCTCAAGCTCCCACTAGATGGTCCCCGGTAGATTTTTAGAATCCAAAAAATTAGGATCCACACAAAAACAATAAAAACAAGCTAAGGTTTTTTTCAATAGCTTGTTCACATGCATGGCACCAATAGATCGTACCGAATGCACATCCCTCATCCCCTTTATGATATCACATGTGTATTCAATAATCGTATCCACATCAAATGGTTTAATGTGTCAAAAGGTATGGCTAACTTTCCTTTGCTCTCCTGAATATGATGACTCTGGTCATTGACTCAAATGATCATGAAGGAATGCCATTACATGTTTTACATTCTAGAGTTCAAAAGCTTCTTCATCAAGTTGAGCTTCTCTAATAAACCGTTTCAAAGCTGCACTTGCCCCATCATGAAGACCCTTTCCATGTCCTAAGCCAAAGAAGCTTCACATACATAAGAAACCACTTGTTAGATGAAGGTACCAACTAATAAAATATAGTGGTATCTTGCTATTGAATTGAAAGGTGCAATTGTTAGACCATACCAATGTGCCTTCGGTGTGAAACCACTCCTCATAATATCCTCCCAATGCAAAAGTAAACAATGTTGTACAAAATAACTGTCATGGGTTTTGTCGTCAGATATATTAAAATGGTACCTCATCATAGTCTTTGAATCCTCATCATCCAAAATAACATTTAGATTCCTCCTCCAAGTTATATGCACAAGGATTGTGATTTGGTAGTTCTGCCAATGCATAGATTGTATTTCATTTTGAACCTCAAAACTGTAATTCTTAGCAAAATCAATTATTGAAACAATAATGTCATTTGGAAAATTCTCAAGGCAATTTTTGAACTACTAGTCCTACCACCTTTTAATGAAATTGTGACAAACAAAATATTGCAACTTTGGCTTCAAGTACTCAATAAGTTCATTGTTCTTTGTGGACCTATAGCTCAGCTTCAACTTCTTCCTTTCTTCACCTTTCTTAATTACAATGGTTTCCATATTGAAATGTTTCCAAGATATTAGGGTAAATGATGATCCATCCTCCTTACTTGGACAAATTGCCAAGTTCTCCACGCCACAATTTTCACATTTCCCAAAGACATAATCCAAGGCATGCCGTTCTAAATAGGGGTCCTTGGGACAAGTTATAGTTTTCCACAATGTAATCAACCCAAGATAGATGCCATGTGAACCCATATAGCCAATACCATAATCTTCAACAAAGGCACATACGACCTCACATTGAGAGTCTGTGTGTAATTCAAATTTTTGGTGCATGTAGTTAAAACCAACTTTCAACTCCTCTAGTTCTACATGATAAATGCAACAACATATGTTGCATTCCTTCATTTTCTTAACCCAAAATGAATGTAATGAATCAAATGTTCACTTATTTATAATCATAGATGGATGCGCTTTCTAGAAATGTAAAAAAAATTCCATCTTCATCACCATGCCCAACTTTTAAATTAGAATAATGGAACAAGATATGGATTGATTCAATTCAACTACCAAATGCATAGGAGCAAGCACAATTACATGATGCATAACTAAAAAAAGCTCTTGACAGAAAGATGAAAATAAAAAATTCATATAAAGAGTCCTACCAAGACAGTCAAATCACAACTCAAGTTATCGGTCCACTAAGTTATACCAAATCTTGCTTGTTCCAAGTGCATGCAAAAACTTTGCAAACTTGACAAATGTGCAACTTGACAAATGTACCCTCTTGCATCCTTAAATTAAAGTACATTCCACTTCAAATGTATAGTTTTAGTAAAGTCTAGAATAGATGTATTAGACTAATTAGACTAAATAACACCTTTAATCTTTGAAAATGAGGAAATCAACAAATTCCAAAGCTTATGAACATAACACTGATGATTCATCATGGTCTCAACTATTGGATCAATGACCCACTGAAACTATAGAAATGTTCCAAAAAATGCCCATACTATAGATCAAAAACATGGTTTCACCAACCCACCATAAACCCAAAAAATCAAAACCAACCAAATAGGAACCCCAATATCGGCCATGACCAAATTAACTTGGAAAGAGATGGAAAAAACTCAGATAAGGTATATTCAAGATCATACACCACTACATTTCGACTAGAAGATAATCATAAAAGTTGAACAAGTCTATACATACTCCAATCCTTTACAAATATCCATTTAGTACCTTTTTGTCTTCAAGTTCAATTCTATTAACAAGTTCCTGGCAATATTGAATATTTGTAGGGGGAATTGGGATCTTGTAAAATTTGACCATGGTCAAGATAACCTTCCATGGTCAACAACTATCCTATAAATAAATGCACATTGATGGTTGGTACCTGACCATGTCCATGACTATTGAGACCTTGTTTTTATTTGCTTCTAATTCCCTTGATTTGGATATTTAAGCTTCTTTCATTGTTGATATTGGTGGCAATGCCTATGTTGATGGGATGAAAGCTCAAGGTATTACCTTCTTAATGAAAATATTTTCAATTGTAACCTCATCAAGTTTCAGTTTAGTAACATTGATTTTGAACTACTAGATGGTTCTGCGTAGTCAAATTTGACAACATTGTTTATACAATGTTTAATGTATTGGTGTTGGAATAAACTACATTAAAGGTAAACGTGACACGCTCCCAAGTCCCTTGCTAGACCCATTTGAGGGTCCAAGTACGTTGAATTGCGGAAAGTTGGGACTTGAGGGCCGTTCTCGACTTCCAACACTAAAAGGGGGTAGAGGGGCGTGCTAGAAGTCCCGGGATTAGACTAGGAAGAGGGACAAATATTATTTCACTCAAATCTGCATCCAAAACCAACCACAAGAGGGTTAGTTCACATTCGGAAACACCCTTGGGTGTTGGGACAAACCACGAGCACTTGGACTCATTTGACTCACCACAGCTCGGACTCGGGGGAAGCCACCACCTTCCCCCATATAGTATTTTTTGCAACTCTCGGTGGAGGCTACATTCAAATGGCTCTTTTTCCCGGGACTCCCAAGGAGGAGTCCCGAAACTGTCCCGGGTTGGAGTCCCGGGACTTTGGGAGCTCATATCTTCCAGCTCCAACCTCCAATTGGAGTGAAGTCTAAACCAAAGTTGTAGCTCTCCTCGAGAGCTTTCCAACGCCATGTTGCACTCCTTTAGAAAATGTTGGGAAGAGGTCGATTCCCGACTTTTAGTGGTCGGGAATCAAACTGCCAGTTTGACTCCCGGCCTTTCTTTTGCCCATAACTTGGGTTGCAGATGTCCAAATGGCACATGCGAGGCCATTTTGGGCATCTACACTTCAAGACCTTTCCATTGATATAAAGAACGTTTCAATGCGAGGTGTTTTGACTCTTGAACTTGAGCTCTGAATTTTTGGGAGTCCTGGAGGACTCCAACTTCCCACTTTTGGGGGTGTGAGTTTCATCCTCACACTTATCCCAAAGTGGGGTTGCGACAAAACGTGTCCTCAGTGTAGTTGACCCCAACAACAAAACTCCAATCATGGGTCCCATTATATAATTGATATATGATAAGTTTAATTAAACTAGGAATAGATGAACACAAAACTGAAAAATATATTCTTGATAACTGAAATAAACTCACAATTGAACAAGAAGACAATTGTGGAAAAATAACTAAGTGAATTTCACATTGATTTTAATTTTTTGTAATGATTTTTTACTGAATGTCACCAACCTTTCCAAAAATTGTTATTACTCACTGAAAGTCAATAGCATTAAGAGAATACCCAAAATGTTTGTAGGGCATGATAGAAATACCATTATAGTTAAGTAGGTGTAGGGTTTACTTAAAGTCACATAATTTAAAAATCAAGTAATGTTTCATTGAAACTCAAAACCAAGAGTCCTAGAATTTGAGTTCCATATATGCAAGATCCTTGAAATACCATTACAATTAGCATGGAATATAACCATGAAAATTGACAAATACTCACAATGGAATGGAGTGTTGTAAATTAGTTGATCCAAGTAACCACGTCAATCTATAGTAATTAACAATAAATGAGGTCTATTAATAATTAGTGTTCAACAAATGAAATTCTAGAATGAAGTTAACATAAGATTTGAAAACATATAAATTGATCAAGTTCTTTAAGATCAAATGAAGTAGACAATCATAATGCAAGTCTAATATAAACCCAATACTGATCAAATGAAATTAAAGGAACATGGCATAATTGAAAAAATATATTTACTAATGTGAGATCATGAAATAGAATTGTAATTCAGCTGGGAGACAACCATGAAAATAAATCTAATTTGAACTTCATACTAAGTTCAACACCCTATTGACCCACTAAAAACAATAACCTTTCCATAATCTCTACCATATGTATAGGTTCTAGCAGCATAATCATATCTAAAACCCACCAAAATAAGTTAATTAACAACTTGGGAGAACCAACAACCACATAATCATATTAATAGATAGTCACAAAACTAGATGGATGTATACCCAAAGTTATTAAAATAATTTTACAGTAATCGGAAGACTAATAATTTGAAAAACACACTTGAACTCACAATGAATTCAAAAACCCTGATGACTCACTAAATGTCAATATTTTTTCCAAAATCTCCACCATGTGTATAGGTTAACTTAGAAACATTATATCACTAGCCCACCATTGAAGCAAATTAATTAGTAAATCAAGAGCACCAACACCCACATGGTCAATTGAAATTGGAAAATATCAACGCAAAATTGAAATTACAACATAACTAAATATTCAAACAACTTACTCAATATCATAAAAAATGTCACATTTGTTGGAAGACAATCATAGAACATACATGATAATTGCCAAAGTACATTTGTTTGAAAGATTCCAATGAAATATAATTAACAAGACATTTAGGCAATAATGAACATGATCAAATTATGACAGAAAAGATCAAACACAAAACGAAACAAATGTGATATTCATATATAAAAAAAACAATGAAGAGAAAGATGAAAAAACAACTTAACTTCACAATTAGTTCATAAATCTTTGATGACTAACTTGAAGTCAATAACTTTTCTAAAACCTCCACCATATATACAAGTTCAAACATAAGTATTAGATCAAAAATTTAGTAATTCAATTTAATTTGCAAAATAGGAGCAACAACACATGGAAATCATAGAACCCAAAAAGACATCAATAGGAATTCAATGAGGCTTAAAGACATATTGTTAACAAAAATAACAAATGCTATAGTTGACAAAAGATAGCCATGCAAAGGCTATATGAACTCACAATTAGTTCAGAAATTCTGATGACTCATTAAAATTTAGTTCAACATTCCCAGGTCTTTTAATATACCACCACCATTAGTTATTATAGTGATTACATATATCAAAATCCAAAAACTATCAATGGGAGTCACCTTTGATTTGCCATATAGGTTAAATTTATTCACCACCAAGACACTTGGAGTCCTTAGCAGTCCACTATGCTTCACAAATAAACATGCATTAGTCCTTTTGACTTCATAGATGTCAAAATTAGTCACCACCAACACAGTTGGAGTCCTCAATTGTCCACAATGCTTCACATAAACATGCATCATTCCTTATAAGTTCACAAATGTCAAAATTAATCACCAACAACATAATTGGAGTCCTCAATTGTCCACAATGTTTCATTAAAAACATGCAAATCATTCCTTGTGAATTCACAAATGTCAAAATTACTCACCAATAAGACATTTGGAATCCTCAACAATCCACAATGCTTCACAAATAAACATGCACTAGCCCTTTGAATTCACAAATGTTAAAATAATTCACCAACAACACACTTAGAGTCCTCAGTAGTTAGAAAGCTTAAAAAACAAACATGTATCAATCCTTTTCAACTTCACAAACGGAAAAATTGTTCAATGTCAATCCTTGTGAGTCATCAATGCACTGAATAAAATCCAACATTAAGGCAATAGTACAAAACAATGCATAGGTGTGCTTAAACAATATAATGCTCACAAGGTTCTGGGCTATTTGTGAACAAGAACTCAATTGAAGTTTGAAATTCCCTTTCAAGGTCTTTGAACACAGTTCCACCATAGAAAGATAGATCTACAATTTGAACATAATTCATGGAACTGTGCTCAAAGATTTGCAATTTGAATGCAGAACTACAAATTTGTAATTTGAGCACCATTCCACCATAGAACTGTAGATCCCATTTAAAATCCAAAAATTCGAAACCTTAAACCCATTTGACCTCAAAATAACTAGGTAAAATTGTAGATCTTATCTAAAATCCAAAAATTTGAATCACTCATAACATTTGATCTTAGAATCATTCACAATGACCTAAACCCATTGTTTTGGAACAACACATGATCAATCAATTGCAAACAAAATAAAACATCAAATAGAAAACTTATGTGATGAATCAAACCTGTGTTTCCATGAGATATTATGTTGGCTTTTCCTCATACACTTTTGGTGTTAATCTTCTCCTCACCACCTCTTTTCTGTTTGGATTCATATGTGTTTCTAAAGCCCACCAAGATAAAACCGTTACCTTAGTTTCAGGAGCCAACATATCTAATCTTCTCTTTCATATGGACAATGACCAAAGAAACCCATCTGAGTTACTCATCAATTATTGAGGTGAAAAACCATGGCCACATTTTTTGGATGCACTTTCAACATCCGAGCTTTTGGCCAAATAGAGGTGTTTGAATTAGAATTGATAAGGGTTGTTAAAATGGCATGCTTTGTAGTTAATTTTTCTACAGTGTTTGGCAATTTGACCTCTGATAGAGATTGAACAAAACGAAATAAGAAGTCTCCCTTTGTAATTACATCCTTGGAAGATTTAGTAGTGTTTGGAATAACATACTTCACAATTTGGTCAACACAAACCCCTTGAATCACTACTTCTATTGCAACAACACTAGAATAGGGTGCCAAGTTTGAAACAATAGTTCGAACTATAACTGGAGTCGCCCTTTTCATGTCACAATTTAGTACACATTCTTCAACATTCTCAACAACTATATTCAATTCTATTGCTATTCTTTGTTGAACGCAAGACACCCTTTGATGCTCTATAGCCTTTGCCCTATTTGATGGACCACCCCTGAACACTCCCAAATGTCTTTGCTTATCTCTGTTGTTACCCATGGCCAACCACATGAAATAGCAAGGATAAGGTCACACATGTTGAAAGGACAAGGGCACAAACAAACAAGATGGCATAACCATCTTCTCCATCGACATGCAACCCCGCCTTCTCTAAGTGACATCACAAATTTGAAAGGATATTTGATGAACTTCAAACACCTGCTACAAATAGAAAGAACATGATGAACATGATCCCAAAGGTTTTAGGAAATTTTTTTAATTCTATACATCATAATGAAATAATCTATGGATAGTTTTTAAAGACAAAAACTAAACATTTTATTACACAAGGAAACTAAAGAAACCCCAAAAACATGAACAAATTTTAAATCCAAAGAAGAATGACAAAGGCCCAAACAATCTAAGATCATGGACTTAGAAAGATCATATGGAACAAAACCACGACGGATCTCAACAAAGTTATTGCAACCATCTATTAAAAAAAAACTTGAAAGAAATGTAGGTTTGCAAGCTACCATCATTACAAGTTGTCTTCCTTTGTAAATTTTTTTGAAGTAGATGCGATGTTGTAATTTCTTGCAACCAACACCCATCTTCCTTCCAAAATGGGTCATCTATCTTGTTAGAGCTCTTTGAAATGGCCACAACTCTGCAAGTGTCAACAATCGAGGCACATCTTCCCTCTAGAAACAACTTCAAACCTTAAAATGATATAGGGTGTGTTGTCATCATAGCTTTAGGTGTTGAAGTCACCTTCTAGGTGGATGCCTTTTGAAAATTCATGAAGGAGGCCCAATAAAGTCACTTTGAGTGAATGCCCAAGTAAACATTTCAAAAACGTGGGCTTTGTTGTGAAAAAAATTCAAAACCAATGCAAATCAAGACTATTATGGACTTATGAAAATCGAAGCTAATTCTAATCACAAAAAAGTCCAATACTATGAGATGGTTAAACTTTTTGAAATAAATTTTTGAAATATGATTTTATAATGTTATAATATATAACATACTTAGTCACTCGAAATCTTTTGGATTAAAAATCTATTTCAAAATCATATTTTAAAAACATTCCACCCAATTGACCACTCCCAAATTTTCAATTTCAAAAGTGCATAGCAGAAAGTGGGCATATTTTTTTCAAAACAAAATTATACATATGTTTTCATAATCAAGTTTTTAATTCAAAAAAAATTCCCAATTAGAAAATTAAACAACATATTTTGTGCTAAGAGGCATTGAAACAAGAAAGGTACTGCAAAAACAAAAAAAATGTCACAAAAATGAGCCACTCGTCCATGCATCTACCCATTAAATGGATTGCAAAAGTGGAGGTTGTGAAAGTGGAGGTTGCAAAATTGATTGCAAGACCAATACCCGCATCCAATATTAACTTCATATTTTCATTTGGGTCTTCAATATTTGTTAAGAGACATTGAAAAGTTTTTTGCAATACCTACATGTGATTTTGTTTATGCATCATCTTTGATGGCTATGATTGGGTTGACTAATGAGTAGTGAAGTAAGTGGGGCCATGATGTAAGTAGATAGGTGTGGAGGTAAGTAGGTAGGTGGGAGGGGACATAATAGCTGCTTTTGGGTAGGTAGGCAAACAAATGAAGGGGAGGTGGTAAGTCATTTTTGGTTGGTAGGTATGTGGATGAATAGGTAAGTAGCTTGAAGGGTATACCAAGCAAGTAGGTGACGGATGTTAGTTGAAAGAAAATATCACCCATAAGAAAATTTAACAACGAAAAAGGTCAACCCCAAAAAAGGTCATATTGCTAATCATGGTGGTTAACACAAGGACATCAATCTAATGGATTTTTTAAAAAATTAATCATTGTCCATCCATTGGTGCATTCATGGGTGGGGGTTACATCCATTTTGCAAAAACCTATATCAATTCACTCTAGCCCCATGTAGGTAGATGATCATATAGTATGGAGGACATGAAAATCCATTTTCATTATTTTCATGAACAATTCAATAAAGAAATTGTGAAGGAAAAGGTGACATGGAAATTAGCTTATAGTCTATAACCACCTTACTTTTTGCAAATTTTAAATGTTACAAAGTATGGTAATTTTTTTTTGTAAAAACTTTTTGTTTTGGCAAGTTTATTGTTAACAAAATTTTGTAAGGGCATAATTTTGTTCAATTTTGAGTATTGCCTTAAAAGGAGCATTGACATTCATAATGCCACATTTGGGATATTTTTGTTGTAGACCTTTGGCAATTGTCTATAATTGCTTTTATTAGTTTCAATCAAGGTCTGTATTGACTCAAGGTATTATCAAATGTAATTAAATTGTTGGTTGTGAAGAATTAATTGCCTATGTAGTTTGTGAAGAATGTATGGTTGAAATGTTTTGCCATGCATTCATGTTGTTGAATGGTGTTCCCTTCCAAAAAATGTTTTCATAGGAAATATTGCTTGATTTTTTGGAAAAATGCAAAAAATGGTCAAGCACATTATAATGAGCCAAAGGTGCCCCTTTAGCTGACTATTTATTTATTGCTTTTTTTGAAAAATCGTGGACAAACGTTTTTAAATGTTTTTTTCAAAAAATTTCAAAATTTCATTATATTATTATGTTAAGGGGTTTCTTAATTTTTTTTCAAAAATATGTCATGTTCAAATCTTTTCCAATCTATTTACATTTCCTTTAAACAAATTTTGTTGTTTAAATTTTTAAAAATTAGTTGCAATTTTTTTCAAAATGCCTTTGAGTATTTTTAATTTGTTAGGTTGATTTCAATATTTTGGTATTATATATATTCCAATATTTTGAAAAAAAAATGTATTAAAAAAATCTGTTTGTGATTTTTTTCCCAAAATATTAAATATACAAAATTAAGGAACAACTAGCTAGTTACCAACTAATCTACACCCAATCCTAAATGAGCTTCTATGAACTAATTAATATGTAGACAAATAACATCAAGCTTGGATAAGACTTTTTGTTTATTTGCCCCATTATTTTCAATAATAATACATCATCCCATGGCTATCCAACATAAAAATAAAATAAAATAATCCATCATGAACTTTCCAATCACCTCACAAATTTTACGAACATTTAAGCAAGTAACCATGTTTTATGGATGTATCTATGCATAACAACAATTCCCCACTAATGTTTTCTCTAAGTTAGATTTCAAACTTTCACATGAAAATCAACAATGCACTTGAAATTAGTAAGAACACACCTTCCCTCTTGGTGTAGATTGCATGACAACCTCTTGTTGCATGGCAATATCATTTTATCAATAATTTTGTAAATTCAATAGACTTGTAAAGTGATTTGTGCCAAAAACATTTTTGGAAAAAACATGTGAAGCCTATGTAGTATGATTTCCTTTTTTTTGGTAAAAGAATATACTTTGTACATCTACCAAAGTGTGGATGCATTTTTTAAAGATCTAATTTTTCCATATATCAAATTGCAATATCAAAAAGAATCTTGAACCTTAGATTACTTAAGGTTCTCCACAAATTTCATATAAGACTAAAAATTTCATACATTGACAACTTGACATTACTTTTCAAAAAAAAAAAAATCTTAAAGAAAACATATTTGTGAAAGAAAATAGAAAATATTTGAAATAATCTTCCACATTGCACAATAGACACCATGTGAAATATGAAACAACATATAGTGAGGTTGCCAAAATGGACATCCCTAGGCTTAGAAAAGTCCCAAGATGTCCTTAGAGTCCCTCCTACTATCCCTACCAATTTTTTTCTTTTACCCCAAATAAAATAATCATTTAACTAAGGTTCAAAAACTTACCTTTTTTCAATATTTTTTCAATGGTGTTTGGTGTCCCACATGTTACTGACATTATTTAACCATTGTTGATCTTGTTCAATGTCTCCTCAACATTTTTTCAACACTATTTGGAGCCCCCCAAGGTATTTTCCCAAGACCAATGTTATCCCCTAGGTCTCCCCATCATTGAAAACAAAATTTCAGAATTTTCCCAACACAACCTAAAATCAATGTTTTTTTTGACATTGTTCAAAATCCCCCAATAATTCTAAACATCTCCCAAGAGTTTTATCAATGATGTTCAAAATCCCTTAATGTTTTTCCATCATCCCTATCACTTGCAAAATAAAATCCTAATGTCTTTTAGAATTTTCTCTTAGTCATCCTTAACATTGCCCAAGCCTAAAAGGGATGGACCCTGAACCTAAAATATTAAGGATGCCATATTCAAGATGTGTTGCAAGTTGACAAGACATCCCAAGGATGTCCTTCCAAAGACGGACATTGAAAAACTTGACATATTGAATAAAAACCTGAATAAAATTTCATAGAATACCAAATATAATTTATTGTCAATTTTATTTTGAATTTTATTTTCAAGAAAATTTAATGGAACATCACAAAATGTGTGTTGTAAAATTGCATTAATAGTCCATAGGAATTTACATTAATAACCATTTCAAGGAATTCCTTGAGTGGTAAAATTGATAAATAATATTCTTGACCTCTTTCTCTTAAATTTTTTCACAATTATAAATATATATTGTAACACGAAAATAGGTCGCCACACAGTGTGAACACACTAGGGCCTTGAGGTTTGCTTTGTGTATAATTAGCCATCCTGATTTTTGGTGGCGGATAACTCTCCATGACGGCTGCATGGATGTGCATGGGAAGATTTGTGTTTAGGGTGCATGAGAGGTTGTACAGGAATGAAGGCAGCGCGAATGATGAAGAGGCATGGAACTGCATTGATGAGCCAAAAATGGAAAAAAGAGGACGAGGCTTGAGAGAGAAGCTAAGTGAAAAAAGAACGGGAGCGGTAGGGTGTGACGAATTGGGAGGAAGAGAAGAAGCTCGGTGGCCAAAGAGGACGGATGCGCATTCTTCTGATAAACTGTGGGAGATTGGGAATACTGAGAAAGGAGTGAGAGCATATTTCCTTAGGACTGTTGTTTTTGGTTAGATTTCTCGAGGAACAAGCAGTAGTGAGAAAGCTGGTGTTCTCAGATTATATGTGAGAATGAGTATGTAGAGCTTCATTCTGGTGAGGACTTGGCTGGTTGGTAGAGTTTTCCGCTACGCCATCAACTTGGCCAAGCAGACGATGATGTGCATATGTAGGGCAGGACCTCGATTAGTGTATGAACTTTTATAAGCATCTTCGAGTCAGGCAACTTGTGCTTTTCCTGTCTTATCTTGTAAATATGAGATGTCAGTTATGGGTTCACACCATTCTGGATTGCCGATCTGTGTGTGTTGAATGCTGCGTTGGTTGTTGATGAAAGAATGCAGGAATACTCAGAGACTAGGCACTGAGAGAAATGTATCAGTAAGCTCGGGAGTTCCAACAGTCCCTTGAACCCTTTTTAATTAGGTCAGGGCGTGGTTCATTTCTTGCGCCCTCCTCTTTTTTTTGGTATCAGAGCATGGTTCCGTGTTTGTAGTCGTAGTCAAACCTGTAGATGTTTGGGGAGAATGATTATTGAAGATCATGTCTTCGTCTGAGGGAGAGGAAGTTCCTATGGAAGAAGTGACTCAGGAAATTCATGAACAACAACTTGTCAACAAATTTGATTTTTTTACTGTGCAGAACGGACCACAGAGGGGAGCAGTAATTCTGCGTTTTCTAGGTTTCGGAGTAGTAAGGCTTGTAGGAATAGATCCACAAGAAGTTCGAGTTGGGGATATCGCAGTAGAAGTAGCGCATAGTGGTTTTTACACTCGCGCTGAAATTTGGTTAAAGGTGATAGATGGAGCAAGGGGATGGGTGTCAACCTCAGAATTACAGGCACAATTCTACCACACCTCCTATCTTGCATAGAATAACACCTTTACTTGTTGAGAGGCAGAGGAGTGTGCTTAGGCTGGGAGACATTTGGATTCCCAAACTTGTTGTGTCGCCTAATCATTTTGTCAAATTGTATATACCCGGTGTGGAGGACTTGTTTCAAGTTGGAGATCGACTACTCGGAGTGGAGCATAGTGGATCAAGATCTCGCCTCATAAGCTGGAGAATATGGCAAAACCAGGAGGGAGTGTGGCAGTTCCAACAAGAATCCACAGATGAGCAAAGCTTTTCCACTTTTCCATCTAATTTTGCACCTTTGAGACCAATAGCAGAGGGACATCAGTCTGAATTTGCAGATTGACTCGTATGACATTTGCTCTTCTCAAAATCCATTACGAACAAAATACACTGTAAAGCTGTCCGGTACTATGGTGGCCAATTGTGGCCTGAGGTCGAGTGTATAGTGGAAAGTGTTGCAATTTTGGTTTAAGGCTAAACAGTTGCAAGGTGACTAGCCCCCAGGGGATGGATGAGTTGTTCTAGGGACGGGACCATGAAGATGTCAATGACTGGGCGAAGCAGCTCATGATGGCGGCTGAAGTGCACGATCTCAACACTGACAAACTTTTCAAGATCGCTAAGTTGAATTTGCAGGGTTGAGCCAAGGAGTGGTTCAAAAGGCTACAACCAGCACCAGTCGATTGGGCTGAATTGAGGACCCTGATCGTGCAAAAATATGGTAATGTCAATACTGATGACATCCGGATGAAGTTGGATGCCATCAAGCAAGAACCAAAAAAGCGGGTGTAGAAGTATTTCGAACGCCTCGATAGGTTGTTTCAGAGAGGCAGGATACCAGATGCTGAACAACGAAGGAGGTTTTTGGCCAGGTTGAGGCTTGAGATTCGGAAATTATGTGTAGTAAGAACCTTTAATGACATTGAAGAGCTGGTGGGTGCAGCCACTGAGCTTGAGAAAGTTTTGGGAGAAATAGGAGAGATTCCATTTGAGCCTCTGAAGGAGGAGCAAGATGAGGGAGTCGAGGAAACGTTGATGGAGAAGCAAGTGACTGCTTTGAATGACACATTGGTTAACCTTATCAAGAGGAATGTGCCAAATTCTATCGCATCATCCTCTTCCATAATGTCCAACGGGTGCCAGATCTGCAAAGGAGGCGACCATATAGCCATAGCATGTCCGAGACTCAATGAACCACGGTCGAAATGCGCCAAGTGTGGAATGTCTCATAGGACAAAAAATTGTGGGGTCAAATGTTCTTTCTGTGCAGGATTGGGACACTCGGAGGACCAATGCTGGAAGAAGCCCAAAGATGGAAGGTCGCATTCTGGAGCGGCGAATTTCGTAGAAGTCTTGCTCAATGATGAGGAGGCAACGTGGTAGCAACTTAACAGGTTGTGCGATAATCAAGAGGTATTTTCGTATACTCGGGTGCCAAGGAGGAGGATGCCCATTGAAGTGACACCAATAGGTAATGTGCCATCTCCTAAAGTTCAGGGAGAAGGCACAGGAATGGGTCGGGAGACTACTGTCAAGTCAAAAATTCTCCCACATTTTATTAAAGGGAAGATTTCCTTTAGCCCAATGGAGACAGTTTTGATGATCCCAGGAGAGTTGGAGCATTTAGAGAGTCTAGTGAAGTTAGCTCGTAGGAAGAAGGATGCCGAAACTGTGAATGATTAGGTGTCTGTTGTTTCGCTAGTCCCGTCAATTAGGCGAATCTGTGTTAACAAAACAAACAGGAGTAAGACCTTCCATTTGCCGGTAGAGATAAATAGATGCGTGATAGAAGGACTTGTGGATACATGGGCATCCATATTTGTCATGGCTGCTGCTGTAGTTGGGGAATTGGGGATGATGCATCTGATAGTTGGATTCGAGACCTATAAGACTGCATCAGGAGTCGTCACTCAGGCACTAGGTCGGATCGATGAAGTACCCGTAGTGGTTGGTGGAGTTCAGTGTACCATGACCCTTATGGTGGTGGACACAGACAGTTACGATGTGTTGCTAGGATTGGATTTCTTGATGAAGATCGGAGCCATCGTAGATGTGGAGCGAGGTCTGAT
>Ga0116231_10007004_pt1 | contig 21022 bp, 19 predicted proteins | sample S1TSphgellanicum_2_FD_89695 | JGI IMG/M metagenome (GOLD analysis project Ga0116231, IMG submission 89695) | Host-associated microbial communities from peat moss isolated from Minnesota, USA - S1T2_Fd - Sphagnum magellanicum MG | ecosystem: Host-associated > Plants > Peat moss > Unclassified...
GCCATCGCTGCACACACCTCCAAACCTCGCGACCTCGCCTCTCGCCTCACCTCCCAAGCGCGCTGTCTCTCTCTGTGATCGTTTACACACTGTGCTTCTTTCACATCCATCTTTCGATGACCCGTGCCCCCTTATCCACATCCACATTTATCATCCAGGAAGCCGCTATTCCTCAGTCAGTAATCCGAGGCAAAAAAAAAATCACCAAAAATGGGAAACAAAAAAGAAGCCTTTGACAAGGGTTGGGCGGTTATCAGAAAAACCGGGAACAGAAGAACGGACCCCAGGAGGTTATCATGGTGGTTCTTAGGGTTCATGCCCCTGGTTCCCAAAAAATCAAAGAACCGGATTCTGAACCAAATGACCGCCAAATTGGAGTGTGATGAGAAAACATGTGAAGAGGAATTTGGTCTTTCTGTGTTTTCTCATGGTTTTGGTTTCTTGCTTGTTTTGAGCAAGGCTGAGTTTACTCTTGACGGCGCTCACTGTATCGTGGGATGCTTTCTTTGGGTGCATCTTTTGTGGGTGTTGTTGCTTCCTCGCTGTTTGCATTGATGGCTGTCTGTCAAAGATATGGAGCTTAAGCTGGAGATAAAAGGGCGCTATTGTCTTCACAGACACAGGACTAAGTTGGATGGGTTGAATTGTGGGTTTTGGAATGTTAGTCTGAGCTTTAATTTTGGTTGTCTGGAGAATTTGTGAAGCATGTATTGCATCCTAGAGAAGTGGTAGTTTTCCGCTGCGCGCTGTGTTTCTTTTAGGAAGGATGCATTGTTTGTAGGAGATATGGGTTGATGACAGGAAAGTGATGAAAAGCTTCAGGGATCTCAAGAGCGGTCATGAGTTGTCTTATCATTATGGGAGTCTGTTGTCTTGTGTGTTGTTTGTCAATTTGTTGTTTAAAAAGAGAGAGGGCACCTAGGTTTCTGGGAACTCTGAGGGAGCATGAGGTTTCTGCAGCAAGGTGTGTTCTGGCGGGGCTTGTGGAGGGGTGTTAAGTATTCCTTATCAAACTTTCTGAGTTGATTGTGAGGTATTTTAATTGTTTTCTTTGTTATGCATGTGCATGTGCCGAGTTGATCAGAGTGTTGAGTTTCTGAGTGAAGAAGCTGTCTAGGTCTTTCAATTTGTGTATTGTAGTATGGGAACAACTGTTGTCACTATGGTACTCGGTGGGTTTATAGTAATGAGATACAAAATCATGATCTGTTGAAGCTCAAGAGAGTGAGGTCAGAAAAAGCTGATTCCTGGAAACCGACTGATTTAGGGTTAGTATGAATGCAGTAGTTCTTGGGATTCCGAACCTTGATGATCATATTGTACTGTTTACATCGTTCTGTTGCAGAAACTCCATTGGTGCAGATTTTATTTCTATTTAGTTGGATTATGAATCAGTGTAAGACCTCCAGAAACTCCAGTGTTGCAGATTTTATTTCTATTTAGTTGGGAATATGAGTCAGTGTGAGACCTCCCTTGTTTTTCACTACAAGAGGTTGGTTTTGAGGTTTCAATTGACCAGTTCTTAGGGCTCATAAAGAATTTTTGGTCATGAATGTTGCATAAAGAAAAGGTGGTGCGACAAAGAATGGTACACATGATAGTTACTCTAAATCAAGAGATGGAAAAGAGAGACTCACCAAATATTTGCAACATCGGATCCACTGCCATCATGTCACCAGAAATTTGTAATGTTGGATCCACACCACCATCACATGTTTTGTCCCTGCGGGTAATCATCCACATACAGACATACAGAATATTGGACTTTGTCACCAAATCTCACTGTGCATATCTTAACTAGTGCACAGACTCAGTGCTTACACTTTGAAAAACATATGCGTATAGCTTTCTCACAGGACTCCTTTGCTTGGGTCACCAAAAGCCCAGACAGAACATGCTCTTTGCGAAATCCGAGATTTGCTTTCACAGCCCTACTAGATCAAGGCTTAAAGAAAATACTGTACAATCCCTCCACTTGCATGTAGGTAATCCCATCGCCAGTGCCAATTATCCACATCCATACTTACCCAACTGAGGTCCAGCATTTCAAGCGCAGTCCAGTTCAGGGTTAAGATCTTGCTTTGTAGAGTAGAGGACTTTAGTTGAAAATGAGGATCTGGGATTGCAGGACAGCATGCTCATAAGGAAAGCTTGAACCATGGCACAGGAGAACACTAATTGGTGGGGCAACTCCTCCCAATTCCAATGCTCCATAGAAAAACCTTTGCTGAGCCTGAAATCTCACTTTTTCTTTCCATCATCTCCAAAAATGGGGTCTTGCACGATTCCTGTGTCAATGCAAGTTGAGGTTTCTTGACATTAGCTCCCATGTGCTGGTTCAGTAACAGATGCTCAATCCACCTCACTCACACATAGGCACCCCTAAAAGTGTACAATGCTTTCTTGTTTCCACTGCTTAAGAGCCCACGAGCTGCAAAGCCTACTCCCAAAAATGTAGGAGTGTCTACAAAGCCCTGAAACCTTGAAAGTAAACTCCCATATGCAGTCATGGACATATCATCATCCTCTTCAAAATCGAGAAATTCGTCTCTGTCTATATCCAGTGTCTCTAGTCCACTAGCTGTCATGCCCACTGGACCCACCATATCCTTCTCTGCAGGGCAAATTACACCAGCAGTTAGAATCCTGGGAGCTGACAAATCAGAAGGAAATACATAGTTGCCAAACAGACCAAATCAGTACAATAGGATATTCTGCTCTTGACTACTTGACTCATTACCCTGGAGAGCTTAAGATAGAGGTCCAAAGCTGTATCTGAACTCTTCTACATATAGAAAACCTCCAACACAGATAGCTTCAGAATTCATGTACTGCAGACCTAAAAGCAGGTGATTGTTACACACTGAATTTAGACATATACAACCTCCAACTTGCTGAAGACAGATTGGTATACAGGACAAACACAGGAGTTCCTTACCACGCAAAACTGAGTGACTTTCCCTGTCTAATGCTGTTGAGCTCTTCAATGCCGAGGTAAGATTGAAGGTCTCCAACACTTCAAGGCCATCATCCAGCAAGAGTCCTTGAGACTCCCAATCAATATATTGGAGCAGATTCTCAGCCCTACTAATCACAACACCTCTTTGCTCCAATGTGGCCTTTTCTTCAGATCTTTGTGTCAGCACCAGCTCATCAAGCTCCGCTTTCATAACCCGCATCCGTTCACCCACCCGCACAGTTATAGCATCATAAACAGCTTCCTTTGAAAGGCACTGTCTTGAACTCTGATTGATGATATCATCCAATTCAATGGGATCACCCACCAGCACAGTTACCTGGAGCATACAAAAGACTTAGGTTAAATGGAGACTTAACAGTGGCTAGAATAGTGCCAGTAGTAATGCCAGGATTGTGTCTGCAGGACAGGTATAAAAGTCATTTTTAGGTTTGAAAAGGAGATCCAGAGTTTAGTGTAGGGTCCAGGGCCTGCACCAAGATTCACCTGCAAATCAGCCAACTTCAATTCATTCCAGTAATCACTAAGTCATAAACCAAAAAATCACTCAGATCACCTGCTGGAAAAAAAGTTTGGCAGGACCCAACCAGAAAATTCTGAGGATATTGCATATAGAACCCATGATATTCAAATTCTCACTGTTCTCTCAACACAAAATATCAGGCAAGGTCATAATATGAAGTGCTATAAGAAGAGTGAAAGGAAATCACTAAAATAAAAGAATAGAATAATACAAAGGTGACATCAAAGCACTTCCACCCACAGTTACATTAGAAACCATTTCAATCCCATTAACCTTTGCTCCACACTGTAACCATGAGAGTTACTACTTTGTTTTACTGGTATACTGAATATACTCAGAATGAACAAGGAGTTAGACAGGCAATGGTACAAACCCCTAAAAGATTTATGACTACAGAGTGTACCTTCTTGTGGATGGAGGGAAATTTGCTGCCTATTGGCATCATCTCCTGCATGCCGGTGTGAACAAAAGGAATGACCACAGGTGTCTTTTCCACATCTGTGACAAGCCTGGGAGAAGCAATTGCCGACAACAGAACCCAAGCATAAGAAAACCAGTGATACTTTAAATACTAAGCCTGCAACCTATAGGACTGGCTGGACCCAGAACCTCAAATTTCAGACCCTTCTTGGGAACAAATGAGATCAACAACTCACTCATTGACATTGACTGCTATTGTAAAGTCCAATTCACTCTTCTATGGCTCATTACTTTTGCTAGAAGCTTGTCATCCACTATGATACCCATCTTCAAAGAAGAAATTGCACAAGGAGAACACCACACTTGCAAGATAGCAGCCCTTCAATGCTTTTCCAGAAAGACACCTGCCAATTCCTCGTCTAATGGCGCCAATGGTTTTGCCACCATCTCGAGAGCGACTTCCCTCTGGAAATATGTGCACCCAATCACCATTCTTCAGTTTTGACAAAGCTATGTCTATTCCCTGCATTGATACACATCCATTATCAGGTCAACCCTCTATTTATCTAGACACATTGATACCGCATTCACATGCATAGAGATACAACACGCAACACTTAATCAGAAACAGAAGAAAAACCCCCATGCAGAGATCTCATGGTTTCTTCATGCATCCTGTCACTTGTGAAACACAGTTTTAGATAGCAATAGCATTTTTCCAGGAAGTGGAAGTGGTAACCTCTTGCTGAAGCCCAGCTCCACGTCTCAGAGGCAAAACTTTAACGCTCCGGAAAAAAGCAGAGAAAGCAGCATTTGTAAAGCAGCGATCAGTTGCACAAAGAGTCCACCGCAAGTTTTTAGCCTGAATTAACATGCTTGGGGGCAGCAAGGCAGCCATTACCAGTGGATCATCCATAGACGCCACATGATTACAGACCTGAAGCTCAGCAGAAGCAAAATCTGAAAGGCTTAGTGCCAAATTACTTGAGCATGTCTGCAGTTTCAGGTAGTCAGACTGAAACTTCTAAGGGTTACATTTCAAGGCACCCATGAATAAAATGCAACAGAAGTAATGGCAAAAGAAGTTGATATTTTCCATTTTTAAAGCAATCCAGATGCACTTGAGTGAACATATTTTTGAAACTACAGACAGAGAAAATTCCATCATAAACATTTTGGAACAGTTATGTCAGTTTTTGCCAAACAAAAAATGTGTGCAGAAATGCATATGATGAATAACAAGTGGTAATAGAGCATGAGCAATACTGTGATTAAAGATTGGCCTTCTGGTCTTTGAGAAACGGCCTGTTCCAACTTATCTGCCCCATGTATCTGCAATATTTTTTTGCTCTTGTTAATGCACATGCATTCATCACAATGACTAAGAATCAGAAGAAAACCCATAAACCCAGAAAGAATCATGATAAGATTTAGGGTTTACCCTTAGAAGGTACTCCCAACTTTGTAGCTACTATAAGTGAGTAAAGCGTATCATGAGACAGGAAGAGGATAAGGGAGAGAGATAGGAATTCCACCTCAGTGATGTTTAAGCCATGCATGAACGCATAGCAAGCATTAGCCACAGTCGGTAGCACCACAGCTTGAAGCACTTGATCGACTAGTGAATTCTCATTTGCATATGCAATTGCTTTATCTGTTAAGGTGCACAGCTGCGATTGTGAATTTCTTGCTCAAGAAAACCAAAATGATAACAGAGATATCTGAACAAAATGCATCTTAGAAACGTGTTGACATTAGGATTTTGTAGCATCATACCTTCATAGTATGCTGCTTTCTTGGATTTTGGCTTGCGAAGAGGAAGCTCTTCTGTTGTAGCTGGTGCATACAAAGGTACTGGCTGTGGTCCCAAAGCAACAAGGGCTTCTGCCTCTGCAGGCTGCTGCTGCTGTGTCAGAGCCAAGGCGGATGCTCCTGCTGTTGAGTATCCAAACATAGACCAAACCCTAGAAGAGATGGAGATGGGAAAAATGGAGGTTGGCCTGAGAGAAGACATCCAGCGCGCGCTTTTCTGCCATTCTTGCTTTGCCATGCTGTGAGCAAATCTTGCAAACACGACATTTCCTTGAAAAACGCGGGCAACTACTAAACCAGTGGCTGTGGCTCGCAGAGCCGGGCTACCAGGAACAGGAACCAGTCCAGGCCTTCGAGACTTCTGTCTCAGAAACCGACGTGAGGCGATGGCGATGCGGAATCTGTCCTTGATGCTTTCTTTCGTGGCTCTCATGTTGGCTATCCATTGCGATTCTTGTTTCCGTTCATTGTTCTCCATTGCAATCGAAGTTGCATACATAAAGGCTTCTCTTTTGATCAACACAAAATCCTTCCTAGTTTTGCAGCCAAGATCTGTATTTCAAATCCGTTTCTCCCTCGCAAAACCTGTTGTTGTTATCTCAGATCTCACTCTCTCACAAGCTAAGAAACACCAAAAACTGTATAGATCGGTCTCTTCAAACAAATAGACTAATAAGAACCTCGAATTGAAAGAGATAGTATCACATTACTGAGTTCACGTCCATAATACTCTTGTAACTCAACTGAAAGCGAACTCCCATATACATAGAAGAAAATCATGCCCAGATTCCTCCTGCAATCCACGATATTCTCTTCCTAACATGCATGATCCCCCGATCCACACATTCTCAACAACAACAGCGCAAACTCACGTCCCTGTGCTTCTTGTTCTTGTTTTCTTCCTCTTCTCTTCCGCTTCTGCTTTTTCTGCTGCTTGTTTCCCCTCCTACTCCTTCTTCTGTTTTCTTTTCCTTCTTCTCAGATCGTTGCAGCACACAGGCACTCAACAAGAAAGGAACAAGACACCTAGATCCGACGTGAATCGAGATCGATTGTCGACCATTTCTTGTCAAGATTTGGAACCAATATCTCTTCGCATCAAGTGAAAAAGAGCTCTTCAAAATAACCTCAGCAGCATTTCTTGTTCTTCTTCTTCTCAGATCGTTGCAGCACACAGGCACACTCAACAAGAAAAGAGCAAGACACGTAGATCCGACGTGAATCGAGATCGATTGTCAACCATTTCTCGTCGAGACTTGGAACCGATATCTCTTCGCATCAAGCAAAAAAGATCGCTTCAAAAATAACCACAGCAGCATGCGTACATCATCTCATTTCATCTCATCAAGAAATTGAACCGCAGCTCCGCACCGCGACTTGAGCGCACACTTTGGATACAAAATCGCAACAACTAATTTATCTGCTGCCGCAGAAGGCAAGCGCAGCAGCAGCCAACGGTGGCGGACTAGGGTTTCTGCCACATCACGAAGGGAAAACATCGAAATTTCGCCATCTGGATTCGAACCCGCGATCTCTTCGCAAACTGAGGATACGAATACACACAATTCCAGTACGTTACATGCATATAAATACAAATTCTGTACATACTCTTTCGTAATATACGTCTACGTATACGTACACATTTTCAGGCTAGCTGTGTTGTTCTGATTGGTCCAAAAAGTGACAGTTCTCAGTTCACTGCGAATGAGAGGGGCTCACTTGACCTGTTGTGCATGTACGTGTCAAGAACTGTATTTATGGCGTGTAAATCCAGCATAACAACAACAACAACACGCACTTAGTTTTCTTTTCCAATGGAAAACAAGCCTTTTAACTTGTATAGCATTCAGAGAAATTTCAGAGTGCATTTCAAGGGCACCAAGAAAGAAGAGGCAGCAGGTTTATATCCGTGGATATCCTTCCTAAGAAAGAGGGGGGCACCAAGTTTATATCTGTGAATATCCTTCCTAGAAAAGAGGAGGCATATAACTATGCCTGTGTTTAAGAGTGTGAGGGATCTTACAGGCACGACGCTAAATACCCCCTAACGAGCTCTTTCCAACATAGCATCCGGCCCCCTGACCCACCACCATAGCCAGGCCCTCCTTTCACCGTTGACAGAACTATCACCAGCGCCGTCGACCCACCGTTCATTTCTCCGCCATCAACTGGAACCCATCCAAGCAAACGTTCGCTCTGCATTACAAAGCTCTACAAAGCTCTAGCTGCTTAGAGCCATGTTTTGAAATGATGGCTAATTTTAGCTGATTACGAATTAGCTCCATGGCATGCTACAAACCAAACATTGCTACAGCCCACAACCTTCCACAGGTAGCCACAACTTTCTTCAGATTTTTCTTCTTCTTTGGATTCTTCAAGATACAAAATTTTTAGTATGTTTGTAGAACCTTTGACACAATATGTCTTGGTTGAACCTTACATTGCCTTCCTATTTTAAGTGAGACTCTCAACTAGGGTTCAAAGGTTCAATCACTTATTGGGGATTCCCCATTGAAAATGGCATCTGCATGTACATTTCTTCTTCTTCATCCTAACTAATGTTTCAATTCTCTCCAATGTATTCTAGGTTTTGGAGATGTTTTGTGTGCCATTTCAACTTTTTGTTAATTTTTATGTCCAAAGATTTAGGGTTCAAATTTTGTAATGGCAGGCCCAAAGTACAATGTGGTCTTTGATGATGGTGGAATCCTAGAGATTATTGAGGACACACCTTTCATTCCTTCTAGAGAAAGGGACTTGCTGCAAGCTTTGAAGGCAATCGTGCAAGAACCTCCCCTTGGACCTTTTCAAAAATCTAATATTTTATGGCTACCTCATGTTACAAGTGGACATGGATTGTACAACAATGCTGAAATTGCAGTCATCCCATGGGATCGTCTCAAAGATTTCATAGAAGGGGACCAAAACAATTTTGATTTCCCGTGCAAATTTACGAAGACAAAAGACCACATTAGGTCATCTACCCTAAACACATTGACACACCCTTGAACAAATTCTACGGCATTTATTTATAAGTGAAACAAGATTTAAGGTAACATACATTTAATACAACTACCATTATGTTGTTTGTGAATGTATGTAATTTTGTAATGTTTTGTTTTGATGGACTACAATGTTTTAAATTGCAATTATGTACATCATTTTACATCAATGAGTATACGTTATTTTCAACTTAATTGAAAATCTATTTTTTATTATTTCTCCTTTAGATATTATTTTCATCTATAAATGAATTATTCATGTTCATAGTATGTTAATTCAGAACATAGTGACAACCAAAGCCTTTTCATGACCATTGTCCACTCTACACTTTATGTTCTACAATTTGTTTTTGTATTGGTTCTTGGATGTTTTAATTTTGGCAATATATTTTTGGTCTTTTTCTTCAATTATCATTGTTTCAAATTCACAATAAATGTAAACTTCATTCCCAATTTTATGGTTCTACAAGTTTTCATGTAACTTTGGACTCAAAGATAAAACCAATGTAATTCTTAAGGACATACATAAGCTCCTATTGTCTACACAATAAAAGCAGAAGCAAAATAAAGTCCATGATACATCCACCAAGAGGAAAAGGAAGAAACTCATGATGGAATTCCCATAATCTAGTCAATAATCACAATGAATGACTAGGATTGGGAAGACAATGCCAAGTATGTCCATTAAACATGGTTGCCAAAGATATTTTATTATAAAGCAACCTGTTTGGACCATATTATTTGCCAATTGATATAATTGCATGTAAAACATAAAAACAAAATGGGTCAACTATGCCAGAAGAAAAATGTCATTGGATTTCATCATGCTTTGGGTTCACAACTTTCAAATGCTATGAAAGCACATCTCATGGGACTTATAAAGTAACATTTGTCCCCTACTCAAGTTATGGCACAACATAAGGCGTATGTCAAGGAATAGGCATTGCGAAATGAATCTATTACACATGATACATTTGTTTTGGCCTTTGACATGCGAAACTTGGTAAAAAAAAGGCGGATGAATTGTGGCAAAGACATTGAAAATACCCAATTAGTGTGAGAATGTGGGTATTAAAAAACCTTGATTCAATTTTCTATTATGTTGAACATGCCCATTTAAATTTGAATATACCAAACCAAGATGACACCCCTTTCACCTTGGGAATCCAAACTACATGGCAATGTGAAATGATGTCAAAATATGGACAAGGGAGTGTAATTGCATTTGACACAACATTTGGCACAAATCAATCCAAGGTATGGCAATGTCTTCCATTTTGTGAAATTATTCACAAATTTTGAATGTTCTACAACATTCAACCTACTGACCGTAAATTGTGTTTTTTGTAATACCCTCTATGCACAATGATGATGTTTGATGAATGGCAAAATGGAATACCCATTACATTCATTGTTAGTTTCTGAAAGCAAAACATCCAATCCAATCATTTCTACAATTATTAGAGGTGGAGGCAACTCACAGAACTTCTCTGCTTTGAAAGTTGTTGCAATGGCCTAAGCCTTTACTTCAACTTCAACCCTACTTCCAACAACAACTGATTATTGTAATGTTGTAATAGTAGAATGTCAAAACAATGTTGTAGAGGGCTGTGAAGTTGGTACAATTGTTGTGGTAGACCTTTTCTGGCACTTTGGAAGAATTATCTTTTTTTGTGTTATAATTTAGGCATATGTGTTTCTTATGGAAAGAGACAAGTTAGAGATAGATCTATTTTTCCCCTTTTTATTTTGTGGTGACAAGATGAAATCATCATCACTAGCGCTAGACAAGTTGACAACCTCTTTGTGTCATCATGCTACTGCATGTGGAAGTGGCATTGCCCCCTCTACCTTAATTTGCTTAACACTTACAGCTTGTTTTTTTGGAAGGACTACATCATCAAAATTACAACACTTGTTTTTGCATGGTGTATCCTTGCCATACTTCTCCCCCAACTTAAAAATTTCCTTTATTTCATTCTTTGTCCAAGTTGGGTACATTTTCAATAGTTGTTTCCCCTTGTAGTTAGGGCACAACTTCATCATGTGGTAGAGTTTTTATATTTCATTCATTGCTTATAGAAATTGCATTAAAAGGTAGGCCAATTGCACATAATTATGTCCAGTTGTTTGCATTCAAAATCACTTCCATTACAAGTTTTTCATACTCTTGCTCTTAGTACAATGCAACACAAGTTTTCCCGCTCTATTGCATTGTACATGTTTGATGTTACTTTTAAGGCCTCCAAAACCTATAAAACATAATGTCATTACATGACATGTAAGTGTTAATTGTAAATATCCAAACATCAAAAGAATTTGGGAGGACATAAAGCTAGGACAATTAATAGTTGTGTTTTTACCAATTAAAAAGCTAAAGTTGACAGAAAATTAAGGATGGTAAGCCACTTTTGTTATAAAGAAATGCAATAGCAAAACATCATATGATGTTATTGTTAAAGAATTTCATCTTTACATAATGTTTCAATTTCCATTGAAAATTTGCAACCTTAACATAGTCCCCTTATCAAATAAAGCTTAAAAGTTGTGATAAAGCAAGAGATAACAAAAAGAAATATAACTTAGGGTTTAAAAAGGATACACTTGAAGTTTACCCTTGGAACCCATCTAATTAGTGTTGTGTTGATAAGATCAACATACTTCTTACACCCAAGCAAGTTGATTAGTCAAGGTCGACAAGAAAGAAGGTGGGCAACACCTTCGAAAACAAGTGTTCTTTGTCTCCTTCCCCTATAGAGCGCATTGCAACAACTCCTTGTACCACTTTATCATTATCCTTTGTAATGTCCAAATCTTCTCCAACAACAGCTTTCTTTTCCACAAAAATAGTAATTGGAGCAAAGGGGGAAACATATATGGTAACTACACTAACTTTAGTGCTTTGACTAAGTTTGGTTGTAATAACAATAGCAAGGAAAGAAGACACAACATTTCCCTCTTTCACCTCCATGCCTACCAAAACCCTAAATTTCTACAAAGCATAATGCAAGGCAATCTTTAAGTTTATTTCAAAATATAATGTACTTAAACGTAAGATTCATGTGCATAAAACCTTGGACTATGTACTTTTCTAGTGCGCCTCAACTAAAATCGTCCAACACAATAATGCAGCAGGGCAATGAAGTTCATTGAAGTTATGTCACTTCACCAAGTTTGTTCTTGCAATTCACATGGTTCTACACTCTCCCTAAAGCCTAAAAGCTTCAACCAAACTAAAGCTATTTTTAGCTCACATTTGAATTTGAACGTTAAATTGAAGCTGAAAAAAACTTGTGTTTTATAGTGTAAAGTAAAAAGTATGTTTGGATGGAAAGGTGAAAGGTGGGTCGATGGCATTGGAAATGTTTTGTTAATGGCGAAAGGAAGGCCACGCTATGGTGGTGGCATCAAGATCGGTGGTGGGTCAGGTGGTGGGTCAAGGGGCTAGATACTACACCTGACAAAACTTGTTAGGGGTATTTAGTGTCTCACTTCAAAGTTGGCCCTCGAGTTTTTTTGGTTTTGATTCCTAATGTAAAACAGGTTTAAATATGTAAGATTATCTCCTAAAGTGGAAGGTCATCTTATGTTTTTGGTAAAGGCTTGTCCTTCATTCTTTGCACCTATGACAGTTCATTGTGCACAATTAGGTCCTTAGACGAGCATTACTAGAATTTGGCATTTGGCACTGCCCTTGGTTGTTGCATCAGATGGGTGTGTAATTCTACTAAGGCCCTATGTGCAAACCTTACCTACCATGTAAAAACCTTTTACAAATTTCCTAATGTATGTAAAGGGTATGTCATAACACATAATATTTCCTTTGCCCCATGAGTGGGCATTTTGATTTCATTATGGGCTTTAGCAAAAACCCATAAAGTCCCCCCTCTAATTTTTTTGTCAATTTTGACACCATGTGAACCTCACAGAAAAGGAAGGGCATTACTGAAACTAGGGTTGCACTTGACTCTTGCCTTCCACATTGTTATTTTAGTGAGCTTCACCTTCAGGCTTTATCCTACATGTAAAAACTAAAAACCCTTGGAGGTTTTTTCTAGTGTATTTTTAAGGGGGGTTCTATATAGGAAAAGTGTAGCCCTAGAGGCCCGTCCATGTTTTGAAATGCCTATGCAAAAGGGTATTAACCCAAGTGCTGGGTAGTAGAAAACATGGAAGGGCCCAAAGGTCAACCCTTTTCTTGCACAAAGCACTACCTCTTTTGGGGGGAGGGGGAGGGGGGGGGGGTTTATCTTTTCTTTTCAAATATTTTTTGTCTATGTATCCCCTCTTCACCACTACCAATTGTTTTCTAAGCTCAACCTTTTTTTTTCTAGCAGGTTGCACTACATTGGATGAAGATTTTATTAAAGGACATATAAATTTTTGAAATAAGAAGAAACGTTGGAAAGAGGGAAAAAAAAAGGTCAAGAGGCCTAGTCTACAAAGTGGAAAGAAATCTTCCAACTTGTAAGAGAGCCTTTCAAGTATTATGCTTGACAATTATTATCAAATATTAAAAACCTTGAACGTCATCATGAATTTAATAACCTTGGGAAGTGTGGATTTCATTTGTGAAATTCCCTCCCACCTATATAAAAGGAAATTACATTTTTCTAATTCCCTCTCCACAATCCTCAACACCCTCTCTTGACTCTTTCCAAACATCTTTCATTTTCAACACTCAAGCTTTTTCTCTTCTCCTTTTGATCCCTTTTCACATTAGACACACACATGAACAAACACTTGAAACTACTAAACACGCACAAATTACAACAATGTTTTTTTGCTAGCATGAAAAAAATCAATGTGCATCAACTCAATACCAAACTTGTTTGACCACAAGTTTTAGTTGAAAATTGGGTTTGATGGCCCATTTCTTTTGTTTAAATTTTGTGCCTTGTTCTATATTTACTCTTGATTTCAAAAAAATTGGGAGTTTCAATGCCCTTTTGGAAGGACTTTATTGATAACTTTATTATGTAAAAAAATTCAAAATAGTGATGTTGTTACATTTATAATTCACATCCCTAAGATGTCATTAACATGACCAAGTATGTGTCACCATAATGATTTCCATCTTGATAATAAATAAATGTAATGATTGGATAACTTGGGTAAGTTGAAAAATTTCAAATATTAAGCAATGTTGGTTTCAATTTAATGAAATGTTTGTTCAAGGTTTCAAGAGCAAAAAATAACAATTTTTACACTTCAAAATTTAAGTATCTAGACAATGAAAGGTTGCATTAAAAATGTGAATATAATTTTTCTTACATGTCAAGATTTCAACATGTCACTAAGATTAGTTTATTAGCAGCATTAATCTGCTAATGAGTTTATTCCCAATTCTCCTAGTCAAGAATGTTATACATTTTCTATTCCCATCAATATCTGATGATTTTCATTATGTTTGTCATGAATACTTTGATAATAAATATTTGACGTTATTTGTGCTATAATACAAAAAACTAAAAGTTTTTTCAAATTTTCATTACATCAAATGACAAATCTTAATATTTTTTTTGTGAACATGAACAATTGAGATTTAAAATAAGGCATACAACCTTGGTTTTAGTCATATTGTATGGCTATTACATTTTTCCTCTATGGAGGATCAATGCTAATGAAGCAAAATGGAAAAGACGTCATTTAACTTGTAGCATTAGATGTAACTATGTACTTAGTTTAGATATAAGATAAAACATATGTGGAGTTTTTTGGTTAATCCAATTAATGGTTGCAATTGCTAATAATAAAATATATATGACCAACAAATGCACAACAATCTTCATTATTGTATGATTATATAAGCATAAAGTGTGTTGTCAATAATATTATCATTGTTAAAAATGTTTTTAATGAAATATACATAAACAATGTATGTTCTAATATTGTTTTTCATTAATGACATAAATATTAATTTCTCCACAAATTATAACAAATAATTATGCCCATATGTGAAAGAAATTTCATTTTCATTACAAATGGTCAACCATTTGTGGCTCATGTATTTGCCAAACATGAGCCACAAATAGTCAACCATTCCCACTACATGTATAATGCCTAATATTGTACATACTACAAATGACTCAAATATGTGAAATTTCCCTTGGAATATTTTAATGAAGCATTTTTTTCATTGTTTCCACATCCTTTGTAAATTTATAACACATTCAAGTGTAGATTGTTTGCTATTGGGGACAAACAAGTCTCAACCAATGTTTTTCTTTTCATTTTTCTTTCATTAATAAATTGGATATCCAAGTGGCAAACACCCTTGTCATGAGGTTGCAACTTCCCTTTCCACATATGTAGGTTGAGAATATAAAAGTATGCCTTGTTATTTATATTATGCAACTATTTACATCTAATTGAAAATGCAAGTGACAACTCTTTGGTGTTCATGTGTAAGTGCAAGTAATTGTAAATTAGATTTAAACATAGAAAGGAATTAAATGAACATTGAATGTTTGTTATTCTAATTCAAATGCCTTATAGGAAAGTTGAACCACAACTTGTACCCATCACAATGGAAGGTGAACTTAACAAAATAAATAAGTTAGTAACTTGAAAAAAGGAAAAAACAATTGCGGCATATTCATGTTGATATATGTATTGCATGTTGAGCATTAGCAAAAGTCACCACCATAAACAACCAATGCACTGCATCCACAAGAAGACTAGGGATATATTAAACTCATTTAAATTAGAAATCATCAAAGGGAATGATCATTTTGGTGGCCCTCAACACCACCTCTTGCATTACATGATCCATAGCCCAACCTAAAGATCAAATCATCAATGCATTGTTGGTGCATTTCACACATTTTGAAATGAAAACAAACCTTGAAGGATCTTAAAATTGATCATTGAAGACCCCAAACAAAGAAAATGCCAAATTCCAATGAATTGCGCTTATTTTTAATTTTTTTTCAATTTGACTTCCAGTTTACACTTGCTTTCCAATGGTGTCCTTCCTATTAAGCCCATAAATATTCTCATTCTTCGTATGGGCATAATTAAAGTTTAGATGATAATCACCCACAACATGTTTAGGTGTCACTATCATCCCCTTCCTTGTATTATAGTGCTTGTTCAATGAATCAAAACATCAAAATGGTTATTATCATTACACATTATATTACAACACAAGGTTTAAATGGTTTTTTGAAGAAAAATAAAATTTTGAAAAGAGGAAGTCAAAACAAGAGACACCTTTAGAAGTTTAAAGATCTAGACATTTACATATTTAATTATTGTTTGTGACTACACTACAACAAAAGGTGTCCTTGTACATCAAGTGATTTCACTAGATGTTGAGTGAATTCACTAGTTATAGTGAACGGGGGACCAGTGAAGAAGCAATGAATTCACTAGTTTAGTGAATGAGGATTGGTGAACTACACCCACATTTTATAGTAATGCTAAAATGTTCATTTCATTGATTCCATTTTATTGTTTTAAAACTGATTAATGATCAAACAATGATATTTGATGCCAAAATAGAAGTAATTACTTTTCATTGACAACATGCATCCCCACACCAAAAAAATTTCATTCATGTTTATGAAAGTTAAAGGAAATATCCAATTTATTTTTTCACTAAATTTGAATAGGATTTTATAATATTCAGGGAATTGGTTTTTTTGTTGGCAAATTTTTGCTACTTGGCAAAAAAAAATTATAAAAAAACTAATGTGGCTCATACAAAGGATTTTTGTGAAAAAAAAATGCGCCAAAATGGCCCCAAATTTAAAGGGGTATTTTATTTGAATTTTCCAAATTTACACAATATGTTTCAAACCCATCACCAAATATAATAGGATTCTTAAATTTGTTTTTTCTCCTTTCTGACTTGTAGCCAAATTTGGCTAATTATTCTTGTGTGAAAGCCAACTTTGGCTACATCACACACAAAATTATTAGAAAAACCCAAATTTAAGATTTAGAAAATACAAAATTGTAAATAAATGTATGTAAATTTTGGGCCATAATGAAAGTAACTACGCAAAGTTACAACAAGGTTGTTGTCTATTCTTGGGCTACGCACATGACTAAAAAATAAAATGGTTGTGCAACCCATAGCCATTGATGTGGAGAAAATGAACCTGGTTGCATAGCCAAAGCCAACACACATGGTTATCAACCAAGCCCCATGGGGCCCCTCCTTCCACACTTTTTTTTTTTAGATTCATTTTGGAGGGGGGGCTTTCCACGTTTTTGTGGAAGGGATCATTTTTTAACCTCCTTCCACACATCTTTTTATTAAGGGATTATTAAAAAAATTGGATAACCCAATCATTTTTAACTTGCATTTATTTGGACTTCTAAAAGGAACCATAATTTACTTTAACAACTTAAGTAATTTTTTTTTACTATGTCTCTCTCCTTTTTTTAAGGAAGAGACTTGGGAATTTTGCCATGCCTTGAGACATAACTTGATGAAACATAGTTTTGATTTTTAAAATTTATAGTTGTTCAACAACATGGATCACTACAACAATGCATTTATAATTTGTCTTTGGTTTTATTTATTTTGTTTAATTTATAATGCTTTCAGAATGCAAAGGGCACAAATATTTTTCCATCAGAACCTTCATTGATGCAAAGGTTTTTTCCTTTGTTTTTTTTTTTCCTTTCTTATTGAGAACTGTGTTTTCAAAAGATGTGGTGGAAATAACCAAGGGTTATAACAAACACATTTCGACATTGTTGAAAGGAATATTTGGCACACTACACCACAAATGTTGGATAAAAAATATTTGCAAGTTTACATAATGACATTTTTGGTTTTTCAATTTTTTTTTGGAACGATTGCACTAGTTTTTAAAGTCAAATGTTGAAATGCTTGTGCAAACACCCTTACCAAATTCAAAAGTTGTGAAGATTGTGTTGTACAAATTAGCCCATGGGAATTTTGTTGAATGGATGGTAGATTTGTACAACGTTGGAGCATCAACAATTCGTAAATACATAACTTGTTAATCATGACAAATTGTTTGACATTTATATCCACACTCCAAGCACAAGTCAATTGCATTGAAGCATAGAAATTTTTTAAAATATTTCTAAATTGTAGAACATTGCAAGTGTTATAGACAAAACTCACATCCCTTTGTTTGAAAAGCTAAATAGGAAAGTCATTGCATTTACTATAGACTTTTATAATTGAAAAAATAGCATTGTCCTACAAGGGGTATGTGATTGTGATAAAATTTTATAGAATGTTTCTGCATCACAACCTAGAGGAGTTACTAATGGTGATTTATTCAAATTAAATAGTTTGTATATGGAACTTAGTTTTGGAAAATTTTGACAAAGCTTGTAGTTGATGTTGATGGAGTGCAAATATATTTTTTCTTGCTAGGTGATGCAACATACCAATTGTGAACATATTTGATGAAAAATTTCAAAAATAGATGTGACCCCAATAAGGTGCAGTTTGACAATTTAGTGAATCATGGTCATGTGCTCATTGAGAATGGTTTTGGAAATTTGAAAAACGATGGCGTTGTATTTTGAAAAATCTCAACCGCAAAGTTGATAAAGGTGGGAAAATTATCATGGCTTGTTGTGTTCTTCACAATTTTTGCCAATTGATAGACATGCCTAAAGTAGTGGTGTGAGATGTATGTCAAAAAGGGGATTCCTTGGGGGGATTTCATGTCCAACATGTTCTTGTTTATAAAGAAGGGGATGCAACAAAGGAGGCCGGTGAAGTGGTGGTAATGCTCTATTTGCATCATGGTTAGAACGTAACCCATTAGCTTAACATTTCTTTTATTACTTGTAACATTACATATCATACAATGCTTCATGTTTGTTGAACCCATTTGGAAATAAAAATTTATTTTATTTCATACAAAACTTGAAGTACAATGTTGCATGCTTTGTTGGAAAACACACACATGAAACCTGATTCCCTAACATGCCTCCCTAATAGCTCTTGGTTTTAAAGCATTAGCAAAAATAGTTACAATTTGAACTTATGCATCTAAAAACTTTTCTACAAGCTTATTAGCTCATTTAATTGCTTCTTTTTGTGTTTCAAGCTTAAGAATTTTAATTTTATTTGAAGATTCTGCAAAGCTTGATAATGTTATAGCAAGGTTATTTGCACCTCCAGAATTTCTACAACGTTTATTTGAAACATGTTTACCATCAACACCTTGTTGATGGCAAGCACGAGTGCAAGGATGAGGTGGGAATGCGTCTACATGCATTCCATCAATAAACACTAGTGTTGTGTGAATAGGAGAAGACATGTCACTTGGTGGTGGAATTTCTTCACACTCTAGTTCAATGTGATGGTCAGTTTTTTCAATACTTTGATGGGAATTTCCTGTTGGTATCCCCATATCTTCCCCCCCAGTAAACCATCTGCCTTTACAATGCCTGTAAAAATTTGATCTATGTAATCAAACCAAGACCATTATAAAGGAACAATTATAGTGACTCTTGTTTATTTTTTGGTAATATATTTTTTCGTGAGCTTCTCCCACTTGTCTTTGACTTGGGCATGATTCTACACTAGCTCATGTGGAAATGTCTTGGCCAATTTTGTTACAATTTCTTGCCAATGAGCTTGCTTGAGGTAGCCCTTGCCAATAACCAAATTTATTTCCTCAAAGCACTATAACAAAAAAATAGTTGCATCCTCACTCCAATCACAACCCTTGTTAGTAGCTTTCTTGAACTTTTTTGAACGTGAGATACTAGACACAACACTAAGTGAATGTGAAGGATCAAATGCAAAAAACACATGTGAGACATGTGGGACCATAACATTGGTAGATGAAGGTGGAGAGCCCATAAGAAGTTAGGTGAAAGAAAAATTTTCCATTGTTGTGCACTTGAAAATGATTTGAGAAATGTCCCTGTTCGTACCTTCTTTGGTTAAAAATTAGTCAATTTGACATGTGCACAAGAATGAACCCTGAACCCGTTCACTAAATAAAATTTTTGGGGCTCTACATGGGTTTTTTTTTCTCTTTTGGTAGGTTGTGGTTGGGTTGCAACCCTTGGCTGCTCATGTGGGGAGCAAAATCTCCACAACCAGTGGGCCTTTCCATGGTTGTTGTAGCCACTTTTCTTGGCTGGGCCTAGTTGCATATCCATCATGTTTGTGACCCTTCTAGTGCAACAATAAGAGGCCGATAACGAAAGACATGGACGAAGGAGCCTATAGGGAGGAGGATGGGACTTCAAAAAGAAATAATAGTTTTCAAGCCTATAATGGCAGAGACATACATGGGCTTGAGTGAACTAGTAGCCAACAATGTACTAATTAATTGGCCATTTTGTTGATTGGATGGGTTGTGTTTTTTCATTCGTTGTCAAATGGGGTTCATCATAGTCCATTTCTTTTTGCTACTAACCATTGTACCTTTTTTTTGGTTTGTTCTTGGTTGCTTTTTCCCTAAACCTGACCTCACACATAGTTATCCTATTCACCTTCCTACCTTCATAAGTATTGTACCAACCTTGGTATTTTACTAATTATCCCCTATTGACATAATTGCTTTGATAACTAGTTATTTTATTGACTTAATTACTATACTAACTACCTACCCACTTGACCAACTACCTTATTAATTACATACCTTATTGATTTAACTTCCCTACTGACCTAACCATTGTACTAACTACTTACCCTACTGACTTAGCTACATTACTATTTAGCAACCCTATACATACAACCACCCTATTCACATAAATTTTACAAACCTAATCACCTTAATAAAATAACTTGTTTCCTACATACTAACTTGCCTATCTACCTAACTTACCTTGCTAGTGTAACTTTTTTCCTACCTACTAACTTGCCTACTTACAGGCCTACCTATTCTAATAACCTATTAACCTTGCTCCTTGAACTTCCTTTCTATTTACTAACTTGCCTACTAACCCAACTACCTACTTATATACCTACTAACCTACCTATGCACCCACCTTCCTACCTACCACTATGTTCACCTACCTACCTATGCTTTTTACATAGCCAAATACCTAACTAATTACCTACTCACTTTTCCCAACCCCCCAACCCCCCAATCCTACCTATTAATTTATTAAGGTTTGCCTTAGTTCATGGATGATGAACATAGGTCCTCATATGTAGGTATTACAAACAATTTATAGTGGAAACAATGTCATAATTGTAGCCATTTTGGTTTAGTTAATGCATATTTTATTAAATTTTGTCTATCTAATTTATTAATGGAATGAACATTACAATACATCTTTTCATGTAATTATTATAAGTATGTATTATTGGATTATGGTTTA